>Ga0209536_100007425_pt1 | contig 16611 bp, 15 predicted proteins | sample DeeMarSeWOR28_12_FD_187461 | JGI IMG/M metagenome (GOLD analysis project Ga0209536, IMG submission 187461) | Marine sediment microbial communities from White Oak River estuary, North Carolina - WOR-2-8_12 (SPAdes) (version 2) | ecosystem: Environmental > Aquatic > Marine > Intertidal zone >... | reverse complement strand
TAGGTCCAATTCGGAAAAACCTAACTCTTTAGGTGGCCGGATGTGGACAAGCAAATATAGCAATTGAGGTGAGCGGGTAGCCTCAATCGCTTTTTTTGATGCTTCTATATGGACGTCTAGAAGTTCTTTAACCATCTCTCTCTAACGTCCGATTTCCGGCCAATCTCCGTCAGAAATCGAATTCAACCAAGACTACAGTTATATTATCATATCCGCCAGCCTGGAGAGCCAATTTAACCAACGTGTCGGCCTTTGCTCCAAGCGGAGCATCTTGTTGTAACACATCGCGTATGGAAGAATCTGATACGAGTCCCCACAAACCATCACTGCAGAGGAATAAATTTCCGTGTACAGGCAAGCTTTGTGTGAAGATTTGGACTTCAAGCATTCCTCCCTGACCGACCGCCCGATACAGCATATTGCGCTGAGGATGTACTGCTGCTTCATCTTCTGTAAGTTGACCGGCGTCCTGTAATCGTTGCACATAAGAATGGTCTGTCGTTACTTGTTGCATATTCCCGTTAGTGAGCAAGTAAGCTCGACTATCGCCAACATGAGCTACATATAAGCGACGACCAAAAACCAGGGCTGCGGTCAAAGTTGTTCCACTATCCTTTCCTGGATCTGGGTTATGGATGTGTTGGTTGGCTAATTGTACGGCGTCGAGAATGACTTCGCTGACAGGTTCAGGAGGCTTACCATTGTCCTCAATGCTGTTCTTAAGTAATGGCACGTAGATTCGATCTAACACATGCTCGGCGACCAGTCTTGACACGTCTTTACTGGCCTGATGGCCATTATGATGGCCACCCATGCCATCGGCAACGATGTAAAGGCCAAATGGAATCAGGGGTTCCTGTCCCCCAGTTTCCGTTGTGAAAATGTAAGAAGAATCTTCGTTGCGTGATCGGACATTGCCTATGTGGCAAAGTTGAACCGCTTTAAGCGCTGACTTTTTCAGGCTCTTTTCCAGGTCTTTGATGGGTGGCGTTATCGCCGTATCTTGTATTGCAGCGCCTATACTCTCGTTGTCAAACTCCAACTCCAATGTATCTTCTGTATCCTGTTCTGCATCCTCCTCCGGAATTAACGTGTCAACCTCGATCGCTTCTGATGATTGACCATTCTTTTCGATTTCGACGAGGTCTTCACTTGACTGATCACCTTCTGCTTTTTCTGAATTATTTCTTGGCACGGAAAATTGATCATCAGGCGTTAATAAGTGATCGTCTCTGCCAGCTTCCTTTTTCCCACTAAAAAACTTATTTATGAGGTCATGCACGATTACACCACGCTTGAACTAACTTATAGGTTGTCAAATCATCTACGACAACTTTCTGATCGCATTATATTTGTTCATCAATTCGCTAAGCAGGTAATGCATATAAATGATGATCACATGAACCAATATAAACCTTTCCTCCCACAACTAAGGGAGAACCAACGATGACGCCGTTGGTCTGAAACTGCCAGAGCAATTTGCCTCGTTTTGTATCGAGACAGTAAATTTTGCCATCGGTGGAACCGAAGTAAACTGAGGTTCCAGAAACGGTAGGTGATGAATTGATTTGACCTTCCGTTTCAAACAACCAAATTTGCCGGCCCGAGTAAGTATCAAGTGAGTACAAATTGCCATCTGAGGACCCGATGAAGACAGCGTCTTTTGTAACGGCTGGCGAAGATACGACTGGGCGTCGAGTTCGAAATCGCCAAAGAGCCCAACCTGAATTGGCGTCGATGCCGTAGACAGTAGAATCCATGGAACCTACAAAGACCATGTCTTCGGCGAGAGCGGGTGAAGAGGTGATCGATCGTTTGGCTTGGAATTGCCACTTCACTTTCCCGGATAGGTCAAGACAGAAGACGTAACCCCCTTCTGTGCCAAAATAAATCCGATCATCGCCAACACAAGGTGTAGAACGTACCGTGCCATGGGCGTTGGTCTGCCACACTTTCCGGCCATTGGAAGCGCTGACCGCATAGAAATATCCGTCGTCTGAACCGAAAAAAACGTGTTCAAACTCGGCCTTCGGTGATGAGTAGATTGGACCACCAGTCTCAAATCGCCAGTTTAGCCGTCCACTACCTTTCTGCAAGCTGTACAAGTAGCCATCAGCCGAAGAAATAAATATGGAATCACGATAAAAATTCGGTGTGGTAGCGATACCATCGGAGGACGGGTACTTCCAAATGAAATCACCCTCATCTGAGGTAAGCGCGTACAGATTATTGTCGTAGGATCCTACATAAATGATCTCATCGTCTATCGCTGCGGTCGATCGAACTTCATCCTCACATCGAAACTTCCACAAGGGTTGTATTCGTTGCCCTTGTTTGGATCGAATATGGTTGGTAGTTGTGGAATTAAGATAATTTGGCGAGGTGCCAGTCATGATTGGCGAAGCTGCCCCGTCGTTGCTGGGTACCAAGGTATGGGTTCCAGGGGCGATGGCCACCAATGCCTGACGAAGCTCGGCCACATTCTGATAACGATCGGCAACGTTGTAGGCTAAACACCGTTCTAATATCGCTTCAAATTCCTTGGGTACTTCAGGATTAGCGCTGCGAATCGGCCTTTCGTCGAATGAGAAAGGAGGTTCCGTCCGAGGATCTTGGCGAGTTAAGACGTGATGGAAAGTAGCACCTAAGGCATAGATATCTCCAGCCGGGCTGGCTTCCCCGCGATATTGTTCCGGAGGCGAATACCCTTCCGTGCCAATCATCGTCCCCTTCAGCCCTGTCTGGAAAACCTTGGCGATATTGAAATCGATAAGACGAATCCGACCATGCCTATCAAGCATGATATTCGAGGGTTTCAGGTCACGAAAAACCACAGGGCTTGGCTCGTGCTTGTGCAGATACTCGAGCACATCACAAAGCTGTATTGTCCACTCCAACACATTTTCAACTGGAAAAAAAGCTTGTTGTTCGTTTAACAAGGCTTCAAGATCTTGTCCGTGGATGTACTCTAATACGAGATAACTTCGATCTGACTCGGTGAAGAAATCGTAGACATCGGGGACGGCCGCATGGTCAAGTGTAGCCAGAATACTGGCTTCGCGCTCAAAAGATGCCGTGGCCATCTCTCGCACTTTCGGATCACGGTTAAGATGGACCATTTCCTTGACAGCGCACAATCGGGTAACTGCCGGAAAATGCATGTCCCGCGCTTTGTAGACTGAGCTAAAACCACCTACCCCCAACGTATCGACGACCTGGTATCGATCTTGTAACACCGCTCCAGCTTGGAGCATGCCTTGCCGTCGTTTATTACGGCGGTTGTTTTCTTCTGAAAGCTCTTTGGTTTTCAGACCACTCATACTCTGGTTACCATTGAAGTTCCCGGTGAAGTGAACATTTATCTATTATAGGGTTAGGGATCTATTAGAGCAATTGGTCCAATGGAGCTATCGGCTTCGTTTTCTCTGGTATACCATAAGCGTTCCCCCCCCACTTTCTGGCTATAATGGGTGATTTGGGTACCTAAATCCTGAAGGCTGTCGAAAAAAGTGCTGATTTGAGACCGATAACACCCGGCAGCCTTAATCTTGGCCGATAACGCTTGTTCAGATAAGGGAATGACCTCAGGATACAATATTCCCTTCTGGGTCAAAGCGGTTGATATTGCGGCAAAGTCTCTCGCATAAGGATATTCTTCATAATAAGCCATACCAGACTTATTTTGCCATCTTTCGGCGGCCGTCCGTAGCAACTGGTGATCCACATGTTGTCCAATCGCCAGCGGAATCAAGATCCGATTATGTGTTGGTAAATTAGTCATATATCGTACAAGATCGTTGATGAGATCATATTCGGCGGTGTGTATTTGGCCAAAAATTGCCTCTTCCGATGCATAGAGAGCTTCACCACCAGCTGGATTCACGCGGTAAATACAATCGGGTATATCCCAATGAAGGTAGTCAACACCTAGTAGATGACATGCTTCTGCATCTTCATTGCGCCGCGCTGCCACGGCGTCTGTGGCTAGCTCCCACCGCTCCTGCAGGCTCTTTGCAAAGCAAGACAGTTCTCCATTTGGTGGATCGCCGGCCATGACTGTAACAACCAAGACTATTTTCCCGGTTTGAATCTGCTGATAGATCTGTCCACCACAGGACATGATGGCATCGTCAAGATGTGGTGACAAATAGATCGAATCGTAATAACTATTCATTGTGCTATTGGCTTGCCGTACGCATGGTCATTATAATTAGTCCATGACCAACCAACTAACCCACATCGATGAGAGCGGCCAGGCAAAGATGGTGGATGTTGGGCAGAAGCCGGATACAGAACGGGTGGCTGTTGCCAGTGGTTCAGTTGTCATGCGTCCGGAAACCCTGCAGTTGATTATAGAAGGAAATGTAAAAAAAGGGGATGTCCTCACGGTGGCCCAGATGGCTGGCGTGATGGCTGCCAAACGCACCAGCGAGCTCATACCATTATGCCATCCATTGCTCATCAATCATGTCTCTGTGACCTGTACCCCAAATCCGGCCGAGAGCCGGATCGACATCAAAGCCAGCGTGCGATTAACTGGAAAAACAGGTGTAGAGATGGAGGCCTTAACGGCCGTTACTGTTGCCGGCCTGACGATCTACGATATGGTCAAAGCGGTCGATCGAAGCATGCGCTTAACCGATATTCGCCTTTTAGCCAAGTCAGGAGGTCGAAGCGGCGAATATGTTGCCGACGAGTAATAGTACATGATCACCAGTAGCCAGTGATAAAGATTACAACTAGGCCACCGGCGAAAACTATCTTTTAGACACCATGGAAATTGAAATTCGTTTATTCGCTAATCTCAAGGATCGGGCTGGGAAAGATCGGGTTCGGGTGTCGCTTGAGGAGCCGGCCGACGTCGAGACTCTACTCGCCGCCACGGCCCAGACCTACCCATCACTCGCTCCTGCTCTGCCATCGGCTCTCGTTGCCGTCAATAAAGCTTTTGCCGGTTCTACTACCATCATCCACCCTGGGGACGAGGTGGCTGTGTTCCCGCCGGTTAGTGGCGGAGAATCAACCCCTTTCCCTAACCCGACCTACTTCGCGCTAACAACAGAAGATGTAGATATTGGAGAGATTCAAGATCGTCTGAAGCAGCCTGGCGTGGGTGCGATCGTCACTTTTGCTGGCTCTGTACGTGGTGAAACGATGCGTGAAGGTTTACCTTCAGAGACCCTCTACCTGGAATACGAAGCCTATCAATCAATGGCTGAAACCAAAATGGCCCAGATAGCCCGCGAAATCTGGCAGCAATGGCCACAGGTCAAGGGCATTGCCATTGTGCAACGTATTGGTAAACTAGAAATTGGTGAAACGACCACCATCGTTGCTTGTGCAACAGCCCATCGTGACCAAGGAGCTTTTGAGGCTGCCCGGTATGGGATCGACCGGCTAAAAGAGATCGTGCCGGTTTGGAAGAAAGAGGTCGACCGCGACCGCAGCGTTTGGGTTGAGGGTGACTACCGGCCGACAGAAGCGGATAATTAACGGTACCCTTGGAGAGAAATGATGCAACAGAATAATCAAGGTAATGAAGAGCGCGTTGTTGTCACCGGTACAGGCATGATTACGGCACTGGGTCATAACGTGCCTGATACCTGGTCGGCGATAGTAGCAGGGGAGTCGGGATTAGGTGAAATCACCTTATTTGATAAGGAGCTACACAGTTCCGGTGGTGCCTGTGAAGTGAAAGATTTTGATGCAGCTGCGTACCTGGGTAAACGGCAAGCACGACGTACCGACCGTTACCAGCAGTTAGCCGCCGTAGCTACCATTGAAGCCTTAGAACAGTCTGCTCTTAAGATAGACGACGAAAATCGTGATCGCATCGGCATCTATATGGGCACTGGCGTTGGTGGGATCCGAACATTGGTTGAGCAAGAGCGGACCTTGTTGAATGAGGGAACACGCCGCCTAAGCCCGTTCGCCATCACAATGATCATGCCTAATGGTGCAGGAGGCATGTTGGCTATCGATTATGGCATTCAAGGACCCAGCGTGACCATCACTACAGCTTGTGCGGCTGGCATTGATGCCATTGGGCACGCCTTTAGAGCTATTCGACGAGGAGAATTGGATGCAGCTTTGACCGGTGGCGCCGAGTCCATCATGACTTCAGTCGCCGTCGGCGGCTTCGAACGCGCTGGCGCGACTTCATCTAAAACAAGTGGTACACCCCAGCCCTTCGACAAGAACCGTGATGGCTTAATTCCTGGCGAAGGCGCCGCGATGTTAGTGCTCGAGAGTCTTCGTTACGCAAAGGCTCGTGGTGCGACTATTTTGGGCGAGATAGCTGGATATGGACAGACGACCGATGCTTATCATATAACCGCACCTTCTCCCGGTGGTATTGGGGCTGCTAAAGCAATGATTAAGGCATTAGAGGATGCCCATATCCCGGCTTCTGATGTCGATTACGTCAGCGCTCATGGAACGGCGACACCGTTGAATGATTCGCATGAAACGATGTCCATTAAAACGGCGCTCGGCGAGCACGCTTATGATGTAGCCATTAGCTCGACAAAGTCCATGACCGGGCACGTTATGGGCGCGACTGGTGCCATCGAAAGCATCGTCTGCCTGCTGGCTATCCGTGATGGCTTGGTTCCTCCTACTATCAACTATGAAACACCGGATCCGGAGTGTGACTTGGACTACGTGCCCAATAAAACCAGGCCAACCGCAGTAAACGTCGCCATCAATAACGCCTTTGGATTCGGTGGGCACAACGCGGTTCTGGTTATCAAGGAGTACAAAGCGTGATCTCCCGGCCGGGAAGGCAAGTCCATTTGGCTTGCCTGTTCGAATGGGAACGGAACGCCCATGTTGTTGATTAATCATGGAAACCATTCTCGAAACGGAAACTCGCTTGGGCCTCAAGTTCAACGATTATTCGTTATTAGAACGAGCCTTAACTCATCGATCCTTTCTTAATGAAAATCCAGACCAGGCGCTGGAGGACAATGAACGGCTTGAGTTTTTAGGCGATGCCGTGCTCGATTTTGTCGTCGGCGCCTATCTATATCATCGATTTCCCGAGATGAACGAGGGGGAGTTGACAATGCTACGGGCCGCTCTCGTCCGTACTCGAACCTTGGCCAGGTTCGCCAAAGAGTTAGGTATCGGGGCATCAATGCGTCTGGGCTATGGAGAAGCAGAGAGCGGCGGCCGTGAGCGTTTACCCATCCTATGTGCGGCTTTCGAAGCCGTGGTTGGAGCCGTTTTTTTGGATCAGGGATTGGACGTTGTGGAAGCCTGGGTGCACGAGCTGATCGCCCCAGCGCTTGAACAAATTATGTCGGTTTCTGCCCACAAAGACGCCAAAAGCGAATTTCAAATATGGGCTCAGGCTCGTTTTAACAAGACCCCAAACTATCGGGTTTTGGCATCCGAGGGACCTGATCACGACAAGACATTTACCGTGGCCGTTGAGGTCGATGGGGAGATTTGGGGGGTTGGAAATGGCCGGAGCAAACAGGCAGCCGCTCAAGTGGCCGCCAGTGTCGCCCTGGAGAAGGCAGAGACAATAGAAGACGCCCAAGCCTAATTGGAAGATCTGGCTTAGGACAGCTGAATGAAAAGGATTCTAATCACCGGCGGCAGCAGTTACTTAGGCCAACATCTGGTACCCCTTGCCACGCGCCAACATGAAGTCTGCTACACATTCTACGAAAACGATCCCTTCGATCTGCCATACGGAGAACAATTAGACTTGCGTGATGGCTCCCGCGTCATGAAATTAATTTCCGGATTTCAACCGGAAGCGATCATCCACACGGCCGGATCAAATCGTTCCCCTGACATGGAAGCCGTCATACGTTTAGGTGCCCATCACGTGACAGAAGCAGCCAGAATAAATAATGCCCGCCTAATACACATGTCCACCGACGTGATCTTCGATGGGCGGAACGCACCCTACCGGGAAACAGATCCGCCCAACCCTATCCATGACTACGGACGAGCCAAAGGGGCGGCCGAGGCCATCGTCGACCAATGGGCAAACCATGTTATCGTGCGCACATCCCTCATCTACGGATTGTTTATCATGGATCGTTCGACAGAGTGGATGAGTGCGGCATTGGCCGAAGGGCGGCCGGTCAAATTATTCGACAACCAATTGAGACAGCCGGTCTGGGCTGAGACACTAAGCTTGGCCTGCCTCGAACTGGCCACATCCAATTACTGCGGTGTCCTCAACGTCGCCGGGGATCAGTCTGTCAGTCGCGCCTATTTTGGTTTTAAATTGCTTGATTGGTGGGGAATAAACGATCGAGATTTAGTTGAGGTTGGCCCTTCTGATTCTAAATGGCCTTTAGATACCCGGCTCGATCTAACGATGGCCAGGGAGATGCTATCCACACCGTTGTTAGGCATTGACCAAGTTCTTGATATGACCCAAAATCGGCCACCCGCGTCAAACTTCAACTAGGTTTGGGTCAGTCACATATCCCCACCAGTTGTTCGAGATACCATCGGTTTCCCCGGCTACATGAGGAAAATGCCGGTACCACCACAAATGATGTTGCCGCGTGTCGCCATTTCCCCACTCATCACAAGCGACCAGACGAGGGGAACCACTTAAGTCTGGAAAACGATACCAGGTATCGCAGCGGCTAGGAACTCTCGACCGGTTACCCCAATCATAATCCCGCTGGCTATTGGGGGCATAGTGGATATTGCCGACCTCAGCCCGGCCTGGGTGGCTTTTATCGTAACGAATGAATCGGTGCCACAGATTGGCTTCTCCGCGCTTCCGTCGGTAAACATGGTTCATGATCGATTCGGCGCGGTGACCGTGCGACTCTAACATCTCGCCGACGCCTCGTTCGTAGTTGAAGCCCATGATGATGAAGCGGCGTGATAGGTGTTCATAGCCTTCTAAAGGAGGTGAATTGCACCAAAAAGCACCCGGCCCAACCATCCTGGATTCATAGAAGCCGCCATAAGGAAAGGCAAACAACCATACCTCGTCGATCTGTCCCTCCTGAACTCCCCCGACGATATTAAAGTCGCTTAATATCTGATGGTAGTCAGCCCAATCTGGGTCGTGAAAGCCACGGCCGGAACGCCAGGCGGCGGCGTATTCCTGGTGGGAATATGAATAACCATCGATTTTAACCGGGAAGGCATCGACCTCGATCCGCTCCACAACGCGAAAGTTGCAGCTGCCAAAACTCGCATGTTTCAGGTCTTCAATAAATTGAGCCACAAGGCGGTCGACTTGATTCCAGCCCATCACTTGAGATAAGGTACGGCCGCCCTCTGAGGGTAAGATAGGATCGTAAACGACAAGTAATACTCTAGGATTCAGGGCCAAAACTGAGCCCTCGGTGCCAACGGCCGATGATTGAATAATGCCTGGTCTGGCAAATAGTTTATCGACCAAGGCTCGAATTCCTCCGGCCATTCGTTTCTCCTCACAGGCATCAAGCAGATGTCACTTTGTTTCTAATGATACCGATTCCCTCTACTTCGCACTCGACGATATCGCCGATTTGAAGGAATTCAGGTGGCTGGCGGGCAAAGCCAACCCCACTCGGCGTGCCGGTTGCGATGATGTCGCCTGGCAGCAGCGTCATGCCGCAGGACAAATGATGGATGATGGAGGGTACGTCGAAGATCATCATAGCCGTGTTGCTATCCTGTTTTACGATGCCATTGACTCGACTGGTAACGCGTAAATTGTGGGGTTCGGTCAATTCGTCGGCCGTCACGATCCAAGGACCCATTGGGCAGGTGCCATCCAGACTTTTGCCTTTGAAAAACTGTTTATGTCGCCGCTGCAGATCCCTGGCACTAACATCATTCAAAACAGAATAACCGAAGACGTATTCCATTGCCTCTTCTACCGCTATATTCTTGCCTTTCCGGCCGATGATCACTGCCAGCTCAACCTCCCAATCTAGCTCTTGGGTGACCGTTGGATCATATGGAATATCATCATAGGGGCCATTGATAGATGTGGGCGCCTTGGTAAAGACAATAGGGTACTCTGGCAGTTCGGTCTGCCGGCCGCTGGCTGCATAATGCTCTTCGGCGTGTTCGGCATAGTTCAACCCCAGGCACATCACGTTGCGCCGGGGTCCTGGGATGGGAGCCAATAATTCCACATTCTCTAGCGGAATCCCGCCAAATATTGGCTCAATCTGATCCCTGAGTTGTTCGAAACTACCACTATACATTTCGATCAGACTTGTCATATTTTGTGCAACTGTTGATAAATTGATTACCTGGTCTCCGCGGACGAGGCCGACGTTGACATTGCCTGAATGGTTGAATGTAACGAGTTTCATGATGAATAGTCCTCTGTGATTTTCATTGGGGATTCGACTTGGATGGCTAATTCTTCGACAAATAGAGGCATTAAGCACCAGCACGATTTAGCATGGTAAGGTGATGAACCATGATCATATAACTGTCCAGTAGCTTTGCAACTTCTTATCTTCTGTAACCTTTGTGCCTGAACCAGATCTAATTGTTTAGAAGCTGATCCGTGATGCGTGAAATGTGATGATTTCAAAAGAGCATTTACGTTTCACGCTTCATGCATACATCACTATAATACACACTCCAAAACAGATCATTTTTCGAGGAGATATGGGTACTATGAGACAATGGTATTTTGGGTTATTTATTCTTGTGCTCTTACTGGTTGCTTGTGGGGGCGGGAATCCGGCCGCTCCTGTCACCGAAGCTGAAGTTGCCAATGTGCCCCTTGACCTGGCACCTGAAGTAGACGTTCATACTGTGGCGACCGTAAAAGAGAGGGACGACGTTTATTTACTCGACGTTCGCGAGCAGTGGGAATATGATGAGGGTCACATCCCGGGTGTTACCCTGCTGCCTATGGGGGAGGTGCCAAGCCGCTTGGATGAAATACCCACCGATAAAGAAGTTATCGTGACCTGCCGCACCGGCAATCGAAGTGGTCAAGTGACTGATTTCCTGCGCCAGAATGGCTTTGACAATGTTCACAACATGCAGGGCGGCATCGTGGCCTGGGAACAAGCCGGTTACGAGGTTTCCAGGTAACGACTAAATTTTCAGGCAATTGGACCAGAAATTAGGGGATTTTGGCCATCAAACTGTTCCAGAATGTACAAAAGTGCCCGGCCGTAGGCATCGCTGGCATTTTCGCCGTTAAACTCGTGGCTTATCCCCTGGTATCGTATCCGGCAGCGATAGCGATCCACTAGGCAAACGAGTTCCACGGCCGGTTGATGTTCCATCAATAAGCTGAACTCCAGCGCCTGCCGAAGCTGTCCTTCAGTGGGCAACCAGACAACGTCTGAAATCAGAATATAATCGAGGGACCATTCGACGGCACCATTGAAGGTTATCATCTGATGGCCAAATAATTGCTGTACGTCAATCATCATATCGCTGACGACGAAGACCTGTTTGTCCAATTCCGTATCTGGAATGGCGAAGAAGTCGTGAAGTTGAGGTTGCCAGACCAAACCTGCGTGCTTGAGTTTTTTCGCTAGAGATAAGGAGATCATCGGCCGAGTTCCATTAATCGTACTGGGGAATGATAATGCACGAATTCGTTCACAACCACCCCTGAGTGTTGAGCCTGATCAGTACGCGCCCAATTCGTGTAGCCTATCATCGCTTATCCCGAAGTGATGGGCAAATTCATGAATGACCGTATGGCGAACTATTTCCGGTATGTCAGCTACATCGTCGGCCGATTGCTCGATAGGTCCCTGGTAGAGGGTGATCGTGTCTGGAGAAACCAGTCCATAGTTGTGGGTCCGTTCCGTTAGAGGAATACCACTGTAAAGACCGAGCAATGTATGTCCAGGCGGCACGCCAGCTTCGCGAAGCTCAATCTTGCTTGGCCAGGACTTAATGAGCACTTCGACATTGCTGATCTTTTCTTGAAAGTAAGGCGGCAGTGCGTCCAAGGCCAGGACTACCAACTGCTCAAACTCGCTACGGGATAGAAGCGTCATGCTGGCCACCCCAATGAAATCCGGCCGCGATCTGGTTCGACATTTACGACGACTACTTCGATTACATCGCCAACGCCAAAATGCGGATTCTGCGGCCATTGGCTGCGATGCAATAGCCCATCATGTTTTACGCCAATATCGACGAATGCCCCAAAGTCGACCACGTTCCGCACCGTTCCATTTAGAAGCATGCCTGGCTGCAGATCTTCCATGCTGATCACATCGCTGCGTAAAATGGGCGGAGGTAGATCGTCCCGGGGATCCCGGCCGGGCCGCACAAGCTGCTCCAGTATGTCGCTTAACGTAGGCTCGCCAGTTTTCAATTCAACCGCCAGTTTTTTCAGCTCCTTTCTTTCCTGCCAGGGAGCCAAGGCCGATTCTCGTTCGCCCGGTGGGACGTCTTTTGTTAAGCTTGCCCGTTGTAGGACAGTCTCGGCGATAGCATAGCTCTCAGGATGGATAGCGCTGGCATCAAGCGGGTTATCGCCATCGCTAATACGTAAGAAGCCCGCTGCTTGTTCAAAGGACTTGGGCCCCAAGCCGGTAACCTGACGTAGAGCTTGCCGGTTTGGAAAGGGACCATTTTCATCCCGGTAAGAGACGATATTATCGGCCAATTTGGGTCCGACACCGGCGACATGAGTCAACAGGGCCGCCGAAGCTGTATTGACCTCCACGCCGACCTGATTCACCACGCTTTCTACAACCCCATCCAGAGCCTGTGTTAGTTGACCCTGATTGACGTCGTGCTGGTACAGGCCAACGCCAATAGAACGGGGATCGATCTTCACCAACTCTGCTAATGGGTCTTGTACTCGCCGGGCAATGGAAACCGCACCGCGGATCGACACGTCAAGATCAGGCAATTCCTTTCGGGCTAATGGACTGGCGCTGTACACACTCGCTCCCGCTTCATTGGTGATGAGATATTGTAGCGACCCACCCTCTACTTTTTGGCTGCCATCAGCACCGTGAATCAGGTTGGCCGCAAGTTGTTCTGTTTCTCTAGAAGCGGTGCCATTGCCAATGGCGATCAGGTTGACCTCGTGCCGGCTGACCAGCTGCTCCAATTTGTCGAGAGAGGCTGACCACTGTTTTTGTGGTTCATGGGGATAGATCGTGGCCGTTTCCAATACTTTCCCGGTTGGATCTACTACAGCTACCTTACAGCCGGTGCGATAGCCTGGGTCAATCCCCAGAACCGTGAAACCAGCCAATGGTGGTTGTGATAGCAGATTGCGTAGATTGACCGCAAAGACATTGATGGCATGATTTTCAGCCTCGTCCGACAGCGAGCGCCGGATATCGCGTTCAATCGCTGGCAACAATAGCCGCTTGGCGGCATCTTGGATAGCTATTTCCAATTGCCCGGCCAGGAGCGAGCGCCTATCGAGCCGGTAATAGGCCATGATAGCCTCTCGCCAATCCCTTTCTGGTACAACAATGTTTACTCGTAATATCTTTTCCGCCTCGCCCCGATTGATGGCCAGGACCTGATGCGGCCGGAGACGATCCACTCGCGCCTGATAATCATAGTAGATACGATAGACGCCGCGATCATCCTCGGCCGAGTCAATCTTATGACAAGTCAATGTCCCCCACTTCTGGCCTTTTTCTCTTAAGCGCTGCCTGACTTCGGCTCTTTCGCTAATTATCTCGGCCGTGATGTCCCGTGCTCCGGCGAGCGCTTCTTCTACTGTAGGGACATCTTCCGAGAGAAAGGGGGCGGCGATTTGGTCTAGGCTCATTCTTTCTTGACCCTGGGCCAGGATGAGATCGGCCAGCCCCTGGAGACCCTTATCCCGGGCGTCGCTTGCCCGTGTTCGGCGCTTTGGTTTATAAGGTTGGTAGAGATCTTCCAGCGCCGTCAGCGTTTCGGCCGCTAACAACTTGCCTTTTAGCTCTGGTGTCAGCTTGCCTTGCTCGGCGATAGTTTCCAGGATCGTCTGCCGGCGCTTGTCCAAAGCCCTGAGACTATCCAACATACCACTGAGTTGGCGCAGTTGATCCTCGTCAAGCCCGCCGGTTGCCTCCTTTCGATAACGGGCGATGAAAGGCAAGGTATTGCCATCGTCTAAAAGCTCGATGGCAGCCGTGGCCTGGATTGTACTAAATCCCAATTTAGCGGCTATCTGTTGCGCGTGGGTCATGTTATTCTGCAAAATATCCAAGAGTGCCTTAAGTTTATTGCCATGGCATATCAATTCAAAATGATTATAGGGATTCTTCAACGATCCACACGGGATTACCGACGATTCTTATGAATCGCCTATATCTTGTAGCTCTGAAATTATTTTTGGTTGGTGGGTAAACAGACTGGGACCATGAATACGGGGTGGCGGCTATTTCGCAGGACGGTATCGGCCACGCTGCCGAACATCAAACGCTCCCGACTGCCCCGGCCGTGGGTGGCCAACATGATCAAGTCGACCGAATTGGAATCGGCCATTTCCACGATAGTATACGCCGGGTCCGAGCCGGTCACGACGGTTCGGACCTTCACGCCCCAGGTTGTAAAGGAGCGGGCTATTTCTTCCAGGTAGCCTTCGATGTGCTCTAATTGGTTCTCTGCTTGTATGTCGTCGGGAACCGACAGAAAGAGGATTTCGCTGTTAAAATCCTGTGCCAATGCCCGAGCATACGGTAACACCTGCTCTGCCCCACCAGATCCGTCCAGGGTCACCATCAGCCTATTGAATGACGGCGCATCATCACTTTTGCTATCGTTAGGCCGAACCAACAGCACCGGCACTTTGCTTTGCTGAAGTACTTCATTGGCCACGCTGCCGATCAGCATCCGGCCGACGCCAGAACGGCCGTGGGTGCTCATGACCAACAGATCGATATCCTTTACCGTAGCCACAGATTGAATTTCATGAGCCACTACCCCACTGGCCACCACCGACTCCAGGCGAGTACCCGTCCCTTCCAGTGTTGAGGCTACTTTTTGTAGATAGATCTCATGCTCGCGCAAGTCTCCGTCAGGTCCACTTTGCAACAATGTGACAATGCGCGGAGCACCGGCCGTTTTCCTAACCGATAATAGCGTTAAACACCCCTCTTGAGCCTTCGTTAATGTTTGGGCCATAGGTAGGGCATGTTCGGAAAATTTGGAGCCGTCCAGGGGTACCAGGATGCGCGACAGGCGTATCGAAGATGGCTCTATGGTCGGTTCCAAGCTCGGAAGATATCGCCTTTCGGCGAACAATAGGCCCCGCCTTTCTTCGACCGGGGTAGGATCACCCAATCGTCTTCGAAAATAGGTGAAGATCAGGTACAGAAAGGGCAATAAGATGAAGTAAGTCCAGGCGCCTTCGGTAAACCGTTCGACGAAGATGATAATGGTTGCTGCGGAAGTTAATATGGCGGCCGTTGCCGTTCCTGCCAGGCTAAGATAATCGCGTGTTTTTGACGAAGTCCTCGATTGGCGGAGCAAACGCTTGGCTGCTGCCCAACCGGTCATGCTGAGCAGGATGAACACACCGGCGGCATAGATGGCCAGATACGTTTCTTCGCTGGTACCAAAAGACAAAAAGCAGAAGGAGACGATGCCGACTTCGATCCACACCGGTATGGCTGCTACCTCATAAACATTTCGCTGCCCAATGAAGGAGGGGACGTAATTACGGAGTTTTAGGCCCAAAGCCAGGTTTTGCAAACCCTGGGCGCTGGCGGCCGAGGCTGACAATAAGACCAGCACGCCCACTACCGTTCCCACCAACGCTAGAGGTTCTGGTAGCAGTTGATCCATGGTTTGGGTGAAGACAGACACATCCGAATTTACTGGATTCGATAGCTCCTGGATCGCCGGGCCAACCACCAGCATGGTAATGCTGGTAGTGCCCATGATAATCAACAGGCTCTGAAAGGCCATGCGGCTTTTTTGGCGTGGTTTACCTTCATAAGCGGCCACCAGATTGGCAAAGATCTCTATGCCGGTCATGACAGCCAGGATACGGACGTAACCGCCCAAAGTGAAGGTCAAATAGCCAGGTGTGAAAGCTTGTAAATTCAGTTCTGGCAACCGTAGCCCCAGTTTGAATATAGTGGCGAAGACCATGGCCCACATAAGCAACAAGACGCCGGCTGTGGCTGGTCCGAAAGCCCGAGCCGCTACTTTTGGTCCGCGGTTTACCAACCAACCGGTGATGATGCTCAGGCCAATGGCCACGATGGTACGATACTGGAAGCCCATGAATGGCTCGTTCAAAACCGGAAAACGATCGGCGATGAAAGTCACCAGGGCGGCCATACTGACCAGGAAAGTCAATGTATACTCGACAAAGGTGATGCTGGCATTGAGCTTAACTGCCCAACTACCAAACTCCTCTTCGCTAAGGCCGCTACCGCCGCTGCCGTCGATTACCCAGATCATCACCAGCCGGTACATGGCCGATACCAAGGCGATAGTTAGGATAACCAACCAGATACTCGCGCCAAAGGTGATCTGGGCCACCCCGGCCACAACCAGGAGCTTCAGAAACGGGCCGAATACATATAGTGGCGAAGTCGCCGGATCCCCGCCTCCCGCCAAGGCTCCTTCCAGCGAGTTGGTTAATTTATGGGAAATATGAGCCAACACAGCCCTCCGAGGCTCTCAGCGCAATCTTCGACGATCTGGCTGGCTAAGGAGATGAAAATCGGACTT
>Ga0209536_100007424_pt1 | contig 16611 bp, 18 predicted proteins | sample DeeMarSeWOR28_12_FD_187461 | JGI IMG/M metagenome (GOLD analysis project Ga0209536, IMG submission 187461) | Marine sediment microbial communities from White Oak River estuary, North Carolina - WOR-2-8_12 (SPAdes) (version 2) | ecosystem: Environmental > Aquatic > Marine > Intertidal zone >... | reverse complement strand
TCGTCGACGGGCTCATCGAGGCCGGCGCCACGGTCCGCGGCCATGATCCGGTGGCCATGGACGTGGCACGCGCGATCTTCAACGGGCGCGTGGAGCTGCACGACGACCCCTACGCCGCGCTGGAGGGCGCAGATGGCCTGCTGCTGGTCACGGAGTGGCTCTCCTACCGCTCGCCGGACTTCGAACGCATCCATGAGAGCCTGCGGACCAAGGTCCTCTTCGACGGGCGCAACATCTGGCGGCGGATCTTCGTCGAGCAGATCGGCCTGACCTACTACGGCATCGGCGTCTGAAGAATCGTGCCGGGCACGATTCTTCCGTCTTTTCGGGTCACTTGCCCGCCCCGGCCCCGGCCAGCTCGCCGGGGGCCCGCATGCCGCCGAGGAGGCGGCTGACGAACGGGTCTGGGCTCTGCGCTTCGACAGTCTTCGTGAGGAGGCAGCGGCGCGGGGCGGCAGCGTGAGGGTCGAGAGGGCGCCGGCAAAACTGCGTCGTGCCATCGATCCATGGGGTGACGTTGGGTCTGCACAGTATCTGCATGACGGACTGAAGGATCGCTTCGACCCGAGTTCGATACTCAAGCCCGGGTTCTTCGTGGGAGGTTTGTGAGGTGAGGAGGAAGGGCGGAGTGCGATGGCGGATCACAGGATCGCTGTCCATATGTCTGGCGATCTGGGGCTGCGTGTTCTATCAGCCGATCGAGCCGTCCTTGGTCTGGCACCCGTTCGAGGCCACGGCTTATTGTGACTACGGTTTCACGGCCTCGGGTGTTTGGGTACGAGAGGGCATCGTGGCGGGTGATCCGAGAGTCTTGCCACTGGGCAGCCAGATCGACATCAAGATCGACGGTGAGGTTCTCGGGAAACACGACGTCATGGACACCGGTGGTAAGGTCAAAGGCTATATTATCGATATCTGGATGCCGACCTGTGAAGAAGCGACCCAGTTCGGGCGTCGCGAAGTGAAAGTGCGGGTGCGCAAGAAGGGCGACCTGCGCAGGTGATCCGACAACTTGTGACAGCGATCGAACCTTGAAGATCTACACACGCAAAGGCGATACCGGCGAGACCTCGCTGTTCGGCGGCGAGCGGGTGGGCAAAGATCATACTCGTGTCGAGGCCTATGGGACCGTCGACGAGCTCAATAGTGCGTTGGGGCTCGCAGCCTCGCTGCTGCCCGGGGAGATCGAGGACTGGCGCGACAGGCTCGTCTCGGTCCAGTCCGACTGCTTCACGCTGGGCGCGATCCTCGCCACGCCGAAGAGCGGCGCAGCAAAGCCCGACCATATCCCGATTTTGCCTCAGACGCGGGTCACGGCGCTCGAGGCGGCGATCGATGAACTGGATGAGGAGCTCGAGCCGTTGCAGGCCTTCATCCTCCCCGGTGGCAGCCAGTGTTCTGCCGCGCTGCAGCTGGCACGCAGCGTCTGCCGGCGCGCTGAGCGTCGCGTCGTTGCATTGGCCGACGTGGAGGGAATCGATCCGATCGTGATCAAGTATCTGAACAGGCTGTCCGACTTCTTGTTCACATTCGCTCGGGCTGTAAACGCAAGGCAAGGCATGCCCGACGTGGAGTGGCACCCGACGAGAGAGACATGACCATAACGCGCATACCCTTCGAGCTCACGAGCAAGCTGGGCGATCCCATAAGAGGTGACGTTTGGATTGGCGACGCTGCTAAGCGTGATACTGCGATCGTAGTCTGCCACGGCTTCAAGGGTTTCAAGGACTGGGGGTTCTTCCCCTATGCGGCGGAGCAGCTTGCGGAGTGGACCGGCTATCCGGTGATCACCTTCAACTTCTCTGGTAACGGCATTGGGCCGGACCTTCTCAATTTCACCGAGCTCGACAAGTTCGAGCAGAACACATTCAGCAAGGAGATCGACGATCTCGATGTCGTGATGGATGCGGCCGAGGCCGGCAAACTACCGGCGCTGGACGAGCGCTACAGTTTCGGTCTCTTGGGGCACAGCCGAGGCGGTGTCAGCGTGATCGTCACGGCGGCGGAAGATCCGCGCGTCGACAGTCTGGTCACGTGGAACGCCGTGGCCAAGATCGACCGCTGGACGGACGAGCACAAAGAGGAATGGCGTCGGAACGGACGCGTCGAAGTCCTCAACGCCCGCACCGGCCAGATGATGCCACTGGGCGTGGTTTTGCTGGAGGACGCCGAGAAGAACGCCTTCAGGCTCGACCTCGTGAAGGCTGTTTCCGATCTCTGCCAACCCTACCTCATCATCCACGGGACGAACGACGAGTCGGTGAGCGTGACCGAGGGCGAGCGTCTCGCCGCTGCGGGGTCCGAAGAGACGACTCGCTTCGAGCGTATCGAGGGAGGCGGCCACACCTTCGGTGCCGTACATCCCTTCGCCGGGACCACGGAACACTTGACCCAGGTCGTCGGCCTGACCGCCGATTGGTTCGTCGAGACTTTGCGCGGGCAAGGACCCAGCGAAGAGTGAGCCTCCAGAAATAACGCGGCGACGGTCACTCACAGGAGGAGCGATGCATCTTAGCGAATACCAGGAGAAAGCTCATCGAACGAGCCTGGAGACGCGCTACGGCGAGGCCCAACCGATGGACCGGCTGATCTATCCGACCTTGAAGCTGGCCGGCGAAGCCGGCGAATTCGCGGAGAAGGTGGGCAAGCTGTTGCGTGACAAGGACGGCGTGATCGGAGACGAGGATCGGTCTGCGCTCGCCGACGAGCTCGGCGATGTGCTCTGGTACGCGGCCGAAGTGGCCACGGTGCTCGATGCGAATTTGGATGAGGTGGCCCGGCGAAACATCGAGAAGCTTCAGAGCCGTGCGGAGCGCGGCGTACTGCAGGGAAGCGGCGACAATCGCTAGGGTGTTGCCCGTGCCGGGAGGTATGATGGCTGGAACGAGAGTGCTGTCACTAATCGCCGCGGCCGCCCTGTTGGCTGGATGCGGGACGGCCAGTGAACGCTGGGACGTCGTGGGTGCCGTAGAGCTGCAGGCCGCCGTAGATCACTTGCTCAAGGAATCGGAGAAGTCTTGGAACGGCGGTGACCTGGACGGGTTTCTCGTGTGGTACCAGCGCGGCCCCGAAACCAGCTTCATGGGCTCGACCGGTTTGATTCACGGTTGGGAGGGGATCCGCGAGCGATATGCGCCGCGCTTCGGGCCCGATGCTTCGCGTGACTCACTGCGCTTCGAGGACCTAGAGACGCGACCGCTCGCTCCGTGGCTCGGGCTGGCCACGGCTCGCTACGTCCTGTTTCAGGGTGATTCGACGACGGCGACCGGAGTGTTCACGTTAGTCGTAGAGAATACGCCCGAGGGATGGCGCATCATCCACGACCACAGCAGCCCCAGCGACTAGTTCAGGTTGGCCTGCAGCGACTCTCTTCTGTAACGGGCGATCTCGACTTGTTCTCGTAACAGCGGGTCGGCGTCGTCGCCGAATCGCAACTCGATCTCTTCGTACGTGGCGAGCGCCTGCCTTCGATCGCTGAGCTGGATCAAGGCGGAAGCTTTGTTGAGCAGCGCCTTCGAGGCCCGCTCCCGCAGTATCGGGTCTCGAGAGTCACCCCAGCGGCTGACCACCTCGTCCAATACGGAGATCGCTTCCGTCAACCGATCGAGCTCGGCCAAGGCGATGCCCTTGTTGATCAACGCTTTGCCCACCGCCTCGCTGAGTGTAGGCTCCGAGTCGGCGGCAAAGCGTTCGACCAGCTCGTCGTAGACGTTGATTGCTTCCTGGAAGCGCTGGTGTCCTGCTAGGCTTACGCCCTTGTTGAATAGGGCTCTGACGGCGCTTTCCCGCAGCCCGAGCTCCGGCGCGCCACCGGTGCGACTGACCAGATCGTCATAGACCGCAACCGCCTCTTCCCAGCGGCCTAGCTGGGCTAGGACCACGCCCTTGTTGAAGAGAGCGCTGTGCACTTTGAGCTGCACGGCGACCTTGTAGACGTCCTCCTCCGGGAGCGTGTCCCCAATCTCGACGACGAAGTTGTAGGCCTGGAGTTCTTCACTAGAGCCGTCGGAAAGGCCAGCGGCCGCGGCCAGCAGGGCATCCATCAAGAAGCTCAGCTCTTCAGACGTCAGCTCTTCGCTCAGGGCGAGCGAAGCCACGTTGATGGCATCGCGGAACTGTCCCTGCGTAAGGGCCTCATGCACCGAGTCCAGCGGCTTACCTTCACGTCCCATCGATCCTCCCCATCCGGCGCGCCGATCGTGCTTTCGTGAGTGCATTGTAATATACTGACCCAGGCGTTCAAATGACCACTCCCGCGTCCGAGCTCACCCATGGGATGCGGAGTCGCCCAAGTATTCTCTCGGGGAGGAGCCCATGAACCTCACGATCGCTCTCGCAGTTGCCGCCGTCTTGCAAGTCGGTTCCCCTGTGGACACGGTCTACTTCACGCCCGAAGTGGCCCAGCCGACGTTCGCGGTTCGCGAGCCCGTCCTTCGCATCGAGCCGGGAACGGTGCTCATCTCCAATACGAACTTCGGTGCCTACTTCACCGAGGAGGGTGGTGCGTTTCCCGGCGAGGTCGGGCCGATCTATATAGAAGGTGCGACGCCCGAGGATGTCCTGGTCGTGCGGATCGTGAAGGTCCAGCCGAACCACGACCTGGCGGCATCCCGGCTCTACCCCGATTTCGGGGGGCTCGCCTCCGATGCTCGGACCCGCATGCTCAACGACCCGATTCCGGCACGGCGCTACCTTTGGCGGCTCGACCGTGAGAGCATGACCGCCACCACCGAGTTGCCCGACAGCGAAACCCGCCAGATCACCATCGACCTGCAGCCGATGCTGGGCCGGGTCGCCGTGGCTCCCCGAGGTGCGGAAGTGTTTTCTGGCCTCTGGCCGGGCGATTTCGGCGGGAACATGGACGCGCCGGAGATCCGGGAAGGCTCCACCGTCTACCTCCCGGTCTTCCACGACGGCGCGTATTTGTACTTCGGGGACGGGCATGCCAGACAAGGTCACGGCGAGGCGGCCGGGACCGGGCTCGAGACCTCGATGGATGTCGTACTCGAGGTCGATCTGATCAGGGGCAAAGCCATCGACTGGCCGCGCATCGAAGATGATGACTACATCATGGTCGCCGGTAGCGGCCGGCCGCTAATCGATGCTTTCCGCATCGCCCATGTGGAGTTGATCGAGTGGCTGCAGGAAGAATACGGGTTCGGTCGCTGGGATGCCTACGAGTTGGTAGGTCAGGTCGGAGAGGCCACCATTGCCAACATCGTGGACCCGAATTATACCGTGGTAGCCAAGTTCCCCAAGCGCTTCTTGCCCGACTGAGAAACGCCGGGCTCCCGACCTGCGTAGTATTGGGAACCGGGGCCCGCCTCTGGGGTTGCTTGGGAGACGTCCGTGCGTGACGGTGCTATCGCCAGTGCGAATACATGACATATGAGACGACCACAATAGATGACCGACTCCAGCTCGAAGACTTCAATGGATGTTAGCCGGCGGGGGTATCTCACCCGCGTGCTCGTGGTGTACTTGGGCGCCTCGTACGCCGTCCTGGAGATCACCGACATCTTTATCGACCAGATCGGCCTGCCGGACTGGTTCTTTCCTGGTGTCATCGTCCTGCTGCTCTTCGGGCTGCCCATTGTCGTGGCGACGGCGCTCGTCCAGACCCGCTCTCGCCAAGCGGAGGCGGTAGAGTCCGAGGCGAGTCGACACGAGGAAGCCTCGGCGGCAGGGGCCTGGACTGATGGTGAGAGCGCCCGCACCGAGCCCGCCACGCATTGGCTCACCTGGCGAAAGGCGATCGTTGGTTTCGTCGCAGCGTTCGCCATCTGGGGGCTGGTGGTGGCGGTCTACATGACGATGCGTGCCGTCGGTTTCGGACCCGTCGGTTCGCTGGTGGCCGCAGGTGTCCTCGAGGAACGCGAGCGCATCATCTTGGCCGAGTTCCAGAACAACACCAGTGACCCACTTCTCGCCCAGGCCGCCACCGAGGCTTTCCGTATCGATTTCAGCCAGTCGCCCATCGTCACCGTCATGGATCCGGCTTCGGTGGATCAGGTATTGATCCGCATGCAGAGGGATCCGGGTCAACCGCTCGATGCCGAACTGGCCCGTGAGGTGGCGATTCGTGAAGGCGTGAAGGCGGTCGTCGATGGTGAGATCACTCCGGTGGGCAGAGGCTTCGTGCTGTCCGCGCGTCTCGTCGCGGCCCAGGACGGGAAAGTGCTCACAGCGCACCGCGAAACGGCGCGGGACACTTCCGCTCTGATAGGCTCCATCGACCAGCTCTCTAAGAAGCTGAGAGAGCGGATGGGCGAGTCGTTGAAGACGATTCGTGCCAACGAGCCGCTGGACCAGGTGACGACGACATCGCTCGAGGCATTGCGCATGTACTCGCAGGCGGTGCATGCCGCTGATATGGGTAACAATGAGAGAGCCATCGCGCTGCTCGAGGAGGCTGTGGCCGTTGATACGGCTTTCGCCATGGCCTGGAGAAAGCTGGGTATTGTCCTCGGGAATATCGAACGGGATCGCGCTCGCGAGGTGGAAGCGCTCACGAAGGCGCACGAACACCGCGACCGGTTGACGGAGCGGGAGCGCTTTATGACTCTCGGCAGCTATCACAGCGCCGTGACGGACGACAACGAGCGGGCGATCGCTGCCTATCAGTCGTTGCTTGAGGTCTATCCCAACGACACGTGGGCGATGAACAATCTGGCGATTCTCTACCTCGAAGCCCGCGACTACCGACGCGCCAACCAACTCTTCCGGCGCGCGGTGGAGTGGGACTCGGCGGGCGGCGCTCTCTACTACGGGAACGTAGTGACCACCCAGGTCGCCTTGGGCGACTTCGATGGTGCCAATCTCACGCTCGAGCGTTTCTCCGAGCGCTTCCCGGAGCATCCGAGCGCTGCTCTGAGCGCGGCCTCACTGGCCAGCTCGCGGTTCGACTACGAAACGGCGCGAGAGCACGTCCTGGCCCTCAGGGAAGCACAGAGAGCCAGCGAGTTCTGGCAGATCGGCACAAGCTTCCAGCTGGCGCAGATCGCCGAGGTGCAGGGCCGGCTGGCCGAGGCGGAGCAGTATCTTCAGGAGGCGATGGCTGTGGCGGCGGCCCAGGGTCAGGGTAACATGTACGTCGGCGGCGCGATAAGGATCGCGTTTTACGACGTGATGCTCAGGCAGAACCCGGACGTTGCTCTGGATCGGATCGCGGCTGCCCTGGAACGATACCCGCTCTCGTCGCTCAAGCCACACGAGCGACCCTACGGGGGGCTCGCCTTGCTCTATGCGCTGACGGGTCAGCAGGGGCGGGCGACCTCCTTGCTGGCCGAATGGGATTCGGCCGTCGATCGCACGCTTAGGGGTGACAATGGTGCGGAGGAAGCGGTTGCCCGGGGCGTGTTGGCGCTTTCCGAGGACCGGCCGCAGGCGGCGATCGCGGAGTTCCGTCTCGCGGACACCGGCCCGTGCGAGATCTGTATCTTGCCGCTCTTGGGCATGGCTTTCGACGCTGCGGAACAACCCGATTCGGTGATCCGCGTGTATGAGAAGTACATCGAGACCCCATGGCTCACTCGCTTGGGCGAAAACGATTGGTGGGCCTTGGCCGGTATTTACGAGCGACTGGCCGGGCTCTACGAGTTGAACGGAAACACGGAAGAGGCGGTACGCTACTACAATCGATTCGTGGAGCTCTGGCAGGACGCCGATCCGGAGCTGCAACCTCGGGTGGACGCAGCCCGGCGTTCCATAGAGCGGTTGTCGGCTGAGCCGGCTTCTGCTGAAGCAGGGCCGTAGGGATGGCAGTGAGTAGTAAGAGGTGATTGGTAAGTAGTAGGCAGAAAGTCACTGATCACTTCCCCACCTCACCCACCCCGCGTATGCATCTCCCGATGCGGGTCCTGTCTCAGGTCTTCCAGCCGATAGAGTGGCCCGCGGGCATTCAGCGCCTTTCGCTTCTCCGCTCCGCGATCCGCTCGTCCCGTCCAACCGTTCAGGATCAGCTGCTTGATCTCGTCGTCCGAGGCTTGGTGGCGCAATGGAGCTCGTAAGTCGATTCCCTGTGCCGCGTAGAGGCAGAGGAACCAGATTCCGTCGGCGGTGACGCGGCTGCGATCGCACGTTTGGCAGAAAGGCTCGGTGGTCGAAGCGATGATGCCGAACGTGGTACCGTCAGGCAGCACGAAGCGCTCCGCCGGAGCCGCACCGTTGCTGCTCAGCTGCTGAGGCGGCCCGTAGTGCTCAGCGAGGACCTCGAGCATCTCGCGCCGAGAAACCACGGTACCCATTGACCACCGGGTCGCGCCGCCGACATCCATGTACTCGATGAAGCGAACCTCGGCGTTGTTCCGCTTACCGAACTCGATGAGGTCGATCAACTCGTCGTCGTTGTAGCCGCGCATCACCACTGTGTTGATCTTGACGCCGCCCAGCCCGGCTCGGGCGCCCGCTTCGATCCCTGCCATGACATGATCCAGCTGGTCACGACGCGTCAATCGCTCGAAGCGATCGGGGCGGAGTGTGTCGAGGCTGACCGTCACGCGCTGCAACCCGGCCCGCTTCAGGCGCTCGGCGTGTCGTGCCAGTTGCACGCCGTTCGTGGTGAGGCTGAGGTCCTTGATTCGAGGATTCCTTGCCAGTCGCTCAACGACGTGCTCGACTTCACGGCGCATCAGTGGTTCGCCACCGGTCAGCCGCACCTTGTCGACGCCGAGCCTCGTGAAGATGTCCACCAGCCGGCCGATCTCGTCGGGGCTGAGGATGTCCTCGCGCGGCAACCAGACGTACTCCTCTTCGGGCATGCAGTAGTTGCAGCGCAGGTTACACATGTCGATCAACGACACGCGCAGGCTCCGCAACGGGCGGCCCAGCTGGTCTTCAAGTATCGGGGCGCGGCCCTCGGCAACGCGTGCGCCGGCCAGGTTCGCATATCTAGTCAAGTCTTCGCCTTGTTTCGCAGTCTCGAGAAGTCCCTCAGTCTGTCGGGTGGGTGGCATAAATGCAAGGCGCACTCGGCCGAGGCGGCCTGTGTGCCCCAGAGACACCGGACCACGAACCGTGATAGAACGTCGGCGGTACCGACGCCCGGGGGGCTTGCGGGCCGACATTCCCACTTCCAACATAGGACCATGCCCAGAAAACGAATTCAGAACGTCTGTGTCTACTGTGCCTCCAGCAGCAAAGCGGATCCCGTCTACCTCGACGCCGCGGAACGGTTAGGACGGATGCTCGCCCGTAATGCTATCGCGGTCACGTACGGAGCGGGCGCAGTCGGGTCGATGGGTCGACTCGCGGACGGCGCACTGGCCGAAGGCGGCACGGTTATCGGCATCATCCCGCGCTTCATGAAGGACCTCGAGTGGTATCACCGTGGCATCAGCGAGCTGCGCATGGTCGACGACCTTCACGATCGCAAACGAGAGCTCATCGCTGATGTCGATGCTGTGATCGCTCTACCCGGCGGCTCGGGCACGCTCGATGAGTTGCTGGAAGCCATATCGTTGAAGCGCCTCGGCACGTTCTTGGGCCCTATCGTTCTCGTGAACACCCGTGGTTTCTTCGATCCGTGCATCGAGTTGTTGGATCGCTGCATTGCCGAGCGGTTCATGCACGACCGGCACGCCCTGATGTGGCAGGTCATTGAGGAGCCGGAACACGTGGTCGAAGCCTTTGACGCTGCGCCGGAGTGGTCCGCCACGGCCATCGACTTCGCTGCGGTCTGATGCTGGCAGGCGATCCGGGTCGTCTGTAGTATTATCGTCCAAACGAAAGGATATCCACTGGATAGGCGATGGACGCGCCGTGCGGCCAACTGTTGCCTATTGTCTAGGCTGGAGGCTCCATATGCGCCGACTCACGTTCTTCCTTGCTGCTGTAATGCTTGCCGTCTTCGCCTTCTCCAATCCCTCAGGTGATCCTGCCGCCCACGGCGGTGTTCTGTTGGTAACCAACAAGAGCGGGAACACCCTTTCCTTCATCGATCCCGACACAGGAGAGGAGTTGGAGCGTATCGCTACGGGGCCTGGTCCCCATGAGGTGGCGGTGACACCCGATGGAAAGCTTGCTTTCGTCGCCAATTACAGCTCCAACAACCTGACCGTGGTGGATGTAACTCGACGCGAAGCCGTGGGCATGGTCGATCTCGGCGAGCATACGCGACCCCACGGCATAGTGATCACCAAGGACGGCACATCTGTGTGGGCGACGACCGAAGGCTCCCAGGAACTGGTGGAAGTCGATGTCGCGTCGCGGCAGGTGAAGCGCGCCATCAAGACAGGCCAACGTGTTACCCACATGGTCATTCTGGTCGAGAGCCGCGGGAAGGCCTACACGGCGAACATCGGTTCCGGCAATGTGACTTCTATCGATACCAAACGCGGCGAGGTCATTAGGCAGATACCCACTGGCGCAGGCGCTGAGGGTATCGCGGTGACGACGGACGATCGTTACGTCTTGGTGACGAATCGCGAGGCTGGCACCTTATCCGTCATCGATGCCTCCAGCGATGAGGTCGTGTACGACATGGAGATCGGTGGGTTCCCCATCCGAGTCGAGGTGACTCCGGACGGAAAACGTGCCTTCGTCAGCCAGGCCACGGATCGAACGTTGCTCGAGATCGAGGTGGGCACGTGGGCCGTTGGAAGGAAGCTGGAGGTCGGCTCCATGCCCGTCGGTATCGAGATACGGCCCGACGGGGGGTTCGCTTACGTCGCCAACACGCAAGACGACATGCTGACGGTCGTCGACCTGGAAAGCTTCGATGCGTCGATGACCATCCAGGGCGGTGACGAGCCGGATGGGATGGCCTATGTGCGTATTGGGGCTCATGACCATTAGCGACTTGGGTAACGCTGGAAGAGTCGTGAAACGCGTCCTTCTGGTTGGCGCCGCGTTCACTGTCGGTGCCGTCGCCTGCACGATAGAGCGCGGCGATGTCCGTACACCCAGCGGCGTACCCCCCGAAGCCGATACGCTGCGTGTGCTGAGGGCGCTGGACGTCATCTCCGTCGCCTTCGAGACCGGCGACCTCGCCCCGCTCGATACGCTCTACCACGAGGCTGCGACGGTGTACGATGGCGGGCGGAGCTATGTCGGCTGGCCGGAGTATCGAGAAGATTATTTCGCACCGTTTATGCGGAGGCTGACGGAACGGCGTCTTCGCTTTAATGAGGTGATGGTGCGTCTCGCCGGCACTACGGCCTGGGTCACATGTCGATACGCCAAGGACGCGCGGCGCGAAGGTAGGCCCTATTCCGAGAGCGGCGTGGGCACGTTGGTGTTCCAGAAACTGGCCGGACGCTGGCGACTGGTCCACTGGCACACGTCTGCGCGTCGAACCTTGGAAGACAGTGGCTGACCGCCCGGAGGTGTGAGATGGAGCCGCTGAAGGAGGAGAGGCGTCGGGATCGGCTGATATGCAGAAACCCGCTGACGGGGGATGAGCTTGCCGACGTGCCGGTCATGGGTGACCAAGAAGTGCGCGGCCTTGTCATCGCAGCGCGGGGTGCACAGGTGGAGTGGTCGGGCCGCTCGCTCTCCGACCGCGCCCGTGGGCTGCAGCAGCTACGGCGCGTTCTGGCGAATCGTGCCGATGAGATCGGGGGTATCATCAGGGCCGAGACGGGCAAGGTTCTGGGTGAGGCGCTCTCCGAGGTTGTGATCGCCTGCGACTGCCTGCATTACTTGGCCCGTACCGCGCCGAGTTTTCTGCTCGCCCGGCGCGCCGGCAGCGGCTGGCTGTATCAGCGGCGCGCTCGAGTCGCCTACGATCCCTGGGGCGTCATCGGGGCGATAACGCCGTGGAACTATCCATTCGCTATCAGCATGGGCGTCGTCGGTACTGCGCTGGCGGGGGGCAACGGAGTGGTGCTCAAGCCCTCCGAATTCACGCAGCTCACGGGCGAGGTCGTGGCGGACCTCGTTTTGGAGGCGATCGGAATCAGGGGCCTGGTCGCGGTAGCTAGCGGAGACGGCAGCACCGGCGCGGCTCTCGTCGAAGCAGGTGTGGACAAGATCGCGTTCACGGGCTCGACGGCGACGGGAAAGAAGATCATGGCGGCGGCGGCGGGATCGCTCACACCCGTGGTGCTGGAGCTGGGTGGCAAGGATGCGATGATTGTCTGTGGCGACGCCGATGTCGAACGAGCCGCGCGGGGTGCGGTGTGGGGTGCGTTCTACGGATGCGGCCAGGTGTGTATGTCCGTAGAGCGGGCCTACGTCGTGGATTCAGTCTACGACGACTTCGTGAACGCTGTGGTAGCTGAGGCTCGCCGCGTGCGAACCAGCGACGAACCGGAAGCGATGGTGGGGTCGCTGATCGCGCCATTCCAGCTAGAGAAGGTCGATCGTCATGTACAGCAAGCGCAGTCGGCGGGTGCTCGCGTGTTGCTCGGTGGTCGTCCCATCGAGGGGTCAGGGTATTTCTATCAACCGACCGTCGTCGTCGATGTCGACCACGACATGGACCTGATGCGCGAGGAGACGTTCGGTCCAGTCCTGCCCATCATGCGCGTGAGGGATGAGGATGAGGCGGTGAAGCTGGCGAACGACAGCGCGTATGGTCTCGATGCAAGCGTTTGGAGTCGAGACAGCGGGAAGGCGCGGCGTATCGCTGATCGTCTTGAGGTCGGCACCGTGCTGATCAACGACCACCTGGTCAACTACGCGATGGCCGACCTCCCCTTCGGCGGTGCGCGCCAGAGCGGCTTCGGCCGAGTGCACGGGCTTGAAGGGCTGCGTGAGTTCGTACGACCGAAGTCGTGGGTTGAGGATCGCATCGCTTTGAAACGAGAACCGCACTGGTTCGTGGAGGGTAGCGGCGGGGAGGGCATGGCCAGGGCGCTTCTCGATTTCAGGCACGGGCGTGGTCCGCTACGCCGGTTGGGCGGTGCCTGGCGTTTGTTGCGCGGCATGTCGCTATGAGCCAAGCCAGCGCGCCCGTCGCGCCGCTCACGCCGCAGATAGACGATATCCTCCACTGCGTGCACTGCGGGTTCTGCCTTCCGGCCTGCCCCACCTACGAAGTCCTGGGCGACGAGAACGACTCGCCGCGTGGGCGGATCTACATGATGCGTGCTGTGGCGGAGGGTCGGATGGAGATTGGGGACAATTCGTTCGCGCTTCACATCGACCAGTGCCTCGGGTGCCGCGCTTGTGAACCGGTATGTCCATCCGGTGTTCGCTACGGTCAACTGCTCGAGCACGCCCGCGAGGCACGGGCCGAGGCCGGCGGCGTCTTGGACCGCCTGGCGCGACTCGCCCTGAACCTGATATTCGCGAATCGCTGGCTGCAGAATTTGTTCTGGGCGTCCTTGAGAGTACTCCGGTTTACCCGTCTACCGTTGCTCGCAGCCCGTACCGGTGGTTCCAAGAGGGTCCCGGGTCGCTTTCGCTTCGCCATGGCCATGCTGGCGGCCACCTCACCGCGCTTTGCCAGGGGCCTGCGCAAAGCCAAGCCGCGGTCATCCGAGGTTTCGGCGCAACTGGATGTCGAAAGCATCGCGCTCCTCGAGGGGTGTGTGATGGCCGGGTTGTTCAAGCACGTCAACCGGGCCACCGGCCGGCTCGTGGTCGCGCACGGAGCCTGGATAGACAGAATCCCGCCCGGGTTCTGTTGCGGTGCGCTGCACGCCCATACCGGAGAATTGGAGAAGGCCCGCGACATGGCCAGGCAGGTGATCGCCTTGTTCGAGAAGAGTCCGGCGGATCTCTTGCTCACCAATTCCGCCGGGTGCGGCGCGGCGCTGAAGAATTATGCTGATTGGCTCCGGGACGATCCCGAATTCGCGGAGCGGGCCGAGCGTTTCACAAGCTCGGTACGCATGGTCAGCGAGTGGCTCGCCGAGCGGCGCGGACCTCGGTACGCTCCGTTGAAGGCCCGGGTGGGATACGATGCCCCGTGCCACTCGTTGCATGCGCAACGAATCGGTGACGAGCCCGTCGAGTTGCTAAGGCGCATCCCGACCTTGGAAGTCACTCAGTTGCCACGAGCTGATCGTTGTTGTGGCGCTGCCGGGATATACGGGCTCACGCGACGCGAGCTTTCCGGCGAGTTGCTCAAACGCAAGCTCGCGGAAGTCAAGGAGGCCGGTGTCGACTACGTGGCGACGGGCAACCCCGGTTGCCTGATGCAGATCGGCGCCGGCGCCCTCGTCCACGGCGCCCGGATCACGACTTTTCATCCCATCGAGGCGCTCGAAAGGCTTCTCGAGCAGTGACTGAGCCGCATACTCCTGCAGGGGGGAACGCCGAAATGACGCACACGTCTTCTCAAACCCCTTGGCGCGAGACTCTGCACGAGATCATCTTCGAGGCCGAGACGCCCGCAGGCAAAGCCTTCGACGTCGGCCTCTTGTTGGCCATCATTCTCAGTGTGTTGGCCGTTCTGCTCGATAGCGTACCCGAACTGCACACGAAGTACGGGTTCCAGTTCCTGATCGTCGAGTGGTTCTTCACGGGCCTGTTCACGATCGAGTACATGCTTAGGTTGATCTGCGTGCGTCGGCCTTTGCGCTACGCTTCTAGTTTCTTCGGCGTCGTCGATTTCCTGGCGATCGTGCCGACGTATCTCAGCGTCCTGATCCCAGGCGCTCAGTCGCTGCTGGTGATCCGGGCTCTGCGATTGCTGCGCGTCTTCCGCGTGCTCAAGCTGGCGCACTTCGTTGGCGAGGCGAGAATCCTCCGCGCCGCGCTGCACGCGAGCGCGCGCAAGATCATCGTCTTTCTCGGTACGGTCCTGACTCTCGTGCTCATCATCGGAGCCCTGATGTACTTGATCGAAGGTGAGCGCTACGGTTTCACCAGTATCCCCGAGAGCATCTATTGGGCGATCGTTACGATGACGACGGTGGGGTACGGCGATATTGCGCCGGCCACACTGCTCGGTAGAGTCTTGGCCTCGGCTGTGATGATAACCGGCTACGGAATCATTGCCGTGCCCACGGGGATCGTTACCGTTGAACTGGCCCGTGTGCCCAGGCGGCCGGTCAGCACGCGATCGTGTCCCAGTTGCACCGCCGAGGGTCACGATGGCGATGCCGTGTTCTGTAAATACTGCGGTGCGAGGTTGTAGATCGAGCGCGTTCCTCCGATTCCGCTACAGGAGTTCAAGATGTCAGAGTCGGGCTTCGTTCCCTTGGTAGGCTATCGTGAGTACCCCGTCGAGGAGATGCGGCGAAGGGCCTCAGCCTTCCGAGCCGACATGCTGAGACGCCGTTCGGTCCGCCAGTTCTCGAACCGACCCGTCCCCTTCGAGATCGTTCAAGACTGTCTGCGCGCCGCCGGCAGCGCGCCGAGCGGCGCGAACAAGCAACCCTGGCACTTCGTGGTCGTATCCGACCTCGCGACAAAACGCAGGATCCGCGAGGGCGCCGAGCGGGAGGAGCGCGAGTTCTACAGCGATCGCGCGCCCGACGAATGGCTGGAGGCGCTGGAGCCGTTGGGCACCGATGAGGAAAAGCCGTTTCTGGAAGCGGCGCCCTATTTGATCGCGATCTTCGCCGAGCGTTACGAGCTCGATCCCGAGGGAGAAAAAGCCAAGAACTATTACGTCCAGGAGTCGGTGGGGATCGCGACGGGTATGTTGATCGCGGCCGTTCACAATGCCGGGCTTGTGTCACTGACACACACGCCCAGCCCTATGGGTTTCCTGAACGAGCTGCTCGGGCGGCCGGAAAACGAAAAACCGTATTTGATCCTGGTCGTCGGCTACCCCGCCGAGGGCGCTCTGGTGCCCGACATCCCCAGAAAATCGCTGGACCAGATCGCCACCTTCGTATGAGACCCGTTATCCGTAACCCGGAGAGGTTGTGACGAGATATGGACGCGCAAGTTGCACCGCTCTACGAGATGCTTAAGATCGACACGCGCCTGTTCGAGAACTCGCTGGACGGCGTGGACGATCAGCGTGCACAGATTCAGCCAAGTGATGGGGCGAACAACATGGTCTTCATCGCTCTGCACTTGTTGGACGCTCGCGCCTACCTGGCTCGCTACATTGGAATCGAGTACCAGCACCCTTTCACAGATCTCGAGGCGGTACGCAGCATCGATGAGATGCCAAGCTTCCCGCCGGTGACCCCTGTGAGAGCCGCTTGGCGCCAGGTTTCTGATCTACTGCTGGAGCGGTTTCCAATGCTGTCGGCGGACGAGTTGAGCCAGGAATCGGCTCAGGAGTTCCCTGTGGAGGACAGAACCGTATCGGGCGGAATCGCCTTCTTGTTGTTACACGAGTCGTTCCACATCGGGCAGATTGCCTATCTGAGGCGATGCGTTGGCCTGGCCCCGATGAGTTACACCTAGCCCCGACCGAGAGGAGCCTGTTGCATGAGCGGGAAGGTTCGTGAATACGAGGGAGAGAGCATCGTCGTTCAATACGATGCGAAGCGCTGCATTCACGTGGCCGAGTGCACGAAGGGGTTACCCAAGGCCTTCCAGCGAGACCGGAGACCGTGGGTCGATCCGGATGCCGCCAGCGCCGATGAGATCGCTGAGGTCATCGGGCGTTGTCCCACCGGCGCGCTGCACTTCCGGCGACGGGACGGCGCCGCCGAGCAGGTTCCACTTGAGAACATAGCGGTGCTGGCACCCGACGGGCCCGTCTACGTCAACGGCGATGTCGAGGTCGTCGATGGCGACGGCTCGCTGAGGCTCGCC
>Ga0209536_100007423_pt1 | contig 16614 bp, 18 predicted proteins | sample DeeMarSeWOR28_12_FD_187461 | JGI IMG/M metagenome (GOLD analysis project Ga0209536, IMG submission 187461) | Marine sediment microbial communities from White Oak River estuary, North Carolina - WOR-2-8_12 (SPAdes) (version 2) | ecosystem: Environmental > Aquatic > Marine > Intertidal zone >... | reverse complement strand
GATTGCCAGGAGAGCGGCCGATGGCAGCTCGTGCAGAGGGACCCTCTGTCATTGGGCCGAATCAGAAACTTTCCATGGGAGTTGTCGTGTGGTTCATGGCACGATGTGCATTGCACTTCCCCGTTCTCGTCCAGACGAACGGGAGGTATGATCTCCTCGGGCATGAAGAGTTCACTCTCTGGAGCCGAGAGCGAGGACGCGTAGGCAAAGCTGATCGGGTGGTCATCCGAGAGGTCAGTACCAAGGCGCCCGGGCCCGCTGGGCATGGTAGATACACCGCCACGCATGCTGATATTGCCGCTGCGACTGAGCACCTCGCCAAGCGCGATGGTGCCATCGTGGCAGCTAAGGCAAAGAAGCGACGCGCCGGTGGGCTGCCCTGGCGAGGCCTTGGCAGTGCTGCTCGAGTAGGGCGTATATGAGCCACCCGGATCCCGGCGATTCCACAACGGGCTATTGGGCGAGGCGTTATGAGGTGTGTGACAAAAAATGCACACCTGGGATTCCTGTGACGCCCTGACCGCGCCCGGCCCGGAGACCGAGAGATTATGCTTGGTGGTGACGACACTGGCGTGAGTCGTTGTCGACAACAGCAGTATCAGTAACGCTATGCCTGGCTGGAAGTATTTCATGATTCTTTGCCTCCGGTCGGACGAAATACCTGCACCCGGCGGTTGTGGGAGTCAGCAATATAGATTTTCCGATCCTCGGCGATATAGATTCCGGCCGGTAGCCAGAACTCGCCATCGGCGTGGCCCTGTTTCCCGATGTAGAGCAGCAGTTCCCCGCGAGGATCGAAGATCTGTAGCGCATGAAACAGTGCATCGACGACATATATGTTTCCGGCCGAGTCGGTGGCAACGCCCTTGGGTCGGGACAAATATCCGGTAGCGTTGCCGAGTTTGCCGAAGCTTCGTAGGTACTTGCCGTCCAGGTCGAAAGTCTGAATACGAAAGTTAAGTGAATCGGTAACCAGTAGTTCGTCCTGCCCGCTTTTCCACAGCATCGTCGGATAATTGAAGCCCGCAGTGGCATCGCTGCGTTGTCCAATCGTTTTTACCAGCGTGCCAGTGTCGCTGAACACACGAATCTGGTGGCTGGCCGTATCAGTGATGTACAGATTTCCGGTTTTTCCGTCGACGGCAATACCCGTGGGCTGTTTTACCGGCGTGTCGAGTACAAACGGTTCGGCGACCTTGCTTTTCGCGGTGAGAACAAAAACACCGCCGAGGATAGAATCGGTAACATAGATCTTGCCGTGTTTGCCGCGCGCCAGCCCAACCGGTGAAGGGAGCGGTTGTTGCTTGGCGCGCAGCACCATCGTATGGCGCTTACGCCGCGTATCGAAACGGTGTACGGCCTTGGCACCGGGATCGCCCACATAAATAACCCCGTTGTGTTCGAGCACCGACATCGGTCGAATCAGTCGATTCGCTGCGTCGCCGGTAAAGATCGCACCCAACCTGCCGAAAAAGCCTTTCTTGATCCCGAGGTCTTCGGGCGCGGAAAAACTCTGGACGAAGGCGATCCGTGCTTCGCCGGGCGGAGCTGGCCACACAATCGGGCTGCTGTTTGCCGCCAAGGCCGGGGCCGCGCCGATCGCAAAGGCGAGCACAACCCCCGTCAACAAGGTTGTCGTTCGCCATAAACAGTGCAGAGTGCGCCAGCGTTTCACAATATCTCTCGTGTCACAAAGAAACGGAAAAGAAAGCGATCACGCTCATAGGTTCCTTGCAGTTCCCGGCTGGCGCGTGCCTCGGCGCTGAGAAGCAAGCGACGTACTCGCCAGGACAGTGTGGTGGCGCCACTCACGAGTTCTCGTCTGAGCGAACCGCCAACGTCTTCTTCTGCATTCAGCTCGGCCGTCAGGTTGGCGCGGAACCAGGGGCGTGCGCGCAGCCGCAGCATGAAGCCGCGTAAGTCCACGTCCTCGTTCGAGCCGATATTGTCAACATGGACCCGGCGTACTGAAAGCCGAAGGGTGCTCAGGTAGGGCAGTGGCATCTCGACATAGGCATCAACGCTGTCGCGTATATACGGGGAGATATCCTGTTCATAATTGTCGTATACAAGTTCACCGCCGATATTCATGTCGTTGGAAAGCGGTAGGTCGGCCCGTGCCCCGGTGGTCCAGCTGGTACCGGTATTGAACGGCACGGTTGGTAATCCCGAGTTGATCGTTGCGCTCGCATTTCTCATGCGTGCATAGACGTTGTAGTACTGCTTTAGCGACCAGCCAGCCTGAATGTTCTGGGTAAACATTGAGTAATCGACGGTACCACCAGTCTGGTACTCGTAGTCAACCAGCACCTGTTGTCCGTCCAGAATTGCGCCAGACGCAATGCGCTCGATCTGGGTGCGTGAACCGAGAACAATAATCCGGTAGTCATCGCCCACGTTAAAGCGCTGGGTGCGGTCAAGATTCCATACTTCGATGGTGCTGATGACGACAAAGTCGTTCGCAAGTGGTACGCCGGCCGTGCCAACCAGGGTAATCATTTCACCGATCACCGGGACTTGTGCTGCGCCGGCTCGACGATCTCGTCGGTCAAGTCGGGCGCCATAACTCAGTCGCACCTGGCTGTCGGTGAGACTTTGCTCATACTTGATGTTGCCACCGATGCTTTGTGCTACCTCGGTCAGACCGGTAGTGGAATTGTCATCAAAACGTACATCGACACCCTGGCTCAGGCGTTCGTTGGGGCGGTCGTTAATACCGGCAACGAGGGCGAGGTTATTGGTGACGATGTCGTTGTCCTGGCTATCGACATAGTTCGCCTGATAATAGGAGTCCGTCCGGTCGCTATGCTGCCAGCGAAGGTCCGGCGTAATGCGAAGATCGCGGCGACGAAGCGTGCCAGCTGTGTTCTCGAAGTCCTGGTCAGTGTACGCGATGATATTGCGCAGCTTCACATTACGGGTATCACCAAACGTGAACCTGGTATCGTAATTCCATGTATCGCTATGGCTGGTCGTCGGCAGGATCGGCGCACTGGTGGCGCCACTGCGAGACTTCTGCTGGTTGCGTTGAAAAACGAACTGTCCGTTGTTGTTGGCGCCCATACTGTGGTCGATCCGGAACGAGGCCTGCTCGATCTGGTCGTCAACGATCTGGTCAATTCCCTCGCCTTGCGAATCGGTTCGAAAAGCCTCGATGCTGTAGTTGGCACTGGCACCGGGGCGGCGCAACGCCGCGTTGAATCCGATTTTGTTGTTTTCCTGCAGGAATCGACTGGTCGTACTGGTGTACACGGAGGGATTCAGGTGCTCGTAGTAAACCGAGATCGGGTACGGCTTCTGTTCCAGAAAATCCAGGTGAGTCGTCAGGTTGTAGAGAAGATCGTTGCTACTGTTGCTCAGCCCGCCCGAGGCAACATTTGACTGAACCAATAACGGTCCGCCCCCAAGCTCAACCTTGAGGAGATTCGGATGATAGACGTAACCGTTAGCTCGCACGAAGACTTCTTCTTCAAATGTAGAACGGGTCTCACCGGATTTTGGAAGACCGATGGTGCCGCCCAGTTGTTCATCGAGATAGTGTCGCAAGGTAATTTCACCGTCGACACTGGTTAATCGAAACGGTGCAATTTCGTCCGCCCAGGCCGGGGCGACCAGCAGCACAGCCGACCCGGCTATGCCGGCCAGGTGCCATTTGTTGCTGGCGAATATCATTCCGAGTCAACTCCATCGTTTTTTACCCCGCTGCACACATTGCCAATCGGAGCACTGTATTAGGCTCAACGCGCGTTGCCAGATTCCGCCGTGGTAGACGGGTATTCCAGTCCGCGCATTTTGCCGAAGCCGTAGACATTGACCTTGTTCACGCCGAACTGGCTAGCGACAAGAATGACGTATTCAATCTGAAAATCGGGAGCTGCAAACTGTTGAAACAGTGCAGCATTGGCGTAGTCAATGACCACCTTGGTCGGCAGATTGATATCGCTGCGGCGGTCGCCAGGGGCGCCGAAAAACAGCAATAGCTTGCCGTCTGTATTCAGCACCTGAACGTTTTCAAACGCTGCATCAACAACGTAGAGGCGGCTTTCCTGGTCGATAGCAATTCCTTTCGGGCGCGCAAATTTTCCAAGCCCGCTGCCGACACTGCCGAAGTGGCGCAGGTACTTGCCATCTGTGCTGAATTCCTGGATTCGATAATTGCTGGTGTCGGCGACAAACAGGGTTTTATCGGGGCTGACGGCCAGGTTGGTCGGGTGGAACAGCTCTCCCGGCTTCGACCCACCCTTACTAAACTGGCGTATTGTCTTTCCCGTTGCCCGGTCGAGGACGTGAATCTTGTGGTTGCCGACGTCAGCAACATAAATTTGATCATTGATCAGCGCCACATCGGACGGCTTGAACTGCTTCTCCTTTCCGTAGGCGCGAATAAAACGGTCGTCCTTGCCATAAACCAGTACCTGGTTGCGACCGGTATCCGTCACATATTTGGTGCCATCCGCGTCGATGGTGATGTTGATCGGTTTGCGCATAACGCCTGCGCCGTTGCCGGCGACAAAGTGAAACTGTTTTAACGTTAAATCAAATACGCCATACCCTGGCCCACGGGTATCAACCACGTAGATCTTGCCATCGTGTATGGCGACGCCATAGGGCTTCTCGATCAGCCCCGTTTCCTTCTGTTCACCACCGGCGACAAAATCAGCGAACGCGCTGGTTTGTTTGCCGAGATCATCCTTGGTGGTGAATGTTTTCAGGAACTGAATCCGTGGGGGATTCGGTAACGGTGGGTAATAGATAGGCTGATTGTCGTCTGTCTCGGGTGCGCTCGCGCAGCCGAACAGAAACAATGGCAGCAATACCGCGAGCCAGATGGCTCGTGGCAAATTAATGGTGTGGTGAGAGTTTACCCTGAACATGGCAGCTTACTTTATGGTTATTATGCACCGTGACATGTACCGGCCTCCCTGCCAGCGCTTGCCAATGTCGGTGATGGTGCGGTTGCCCCGGTTATTCAACTCACCGGGGCAACTACCTTGGCCGCAAGCCTATTTGTTATGGCAAGTCAGGCAAAGCGCGCTGCCGGTCTTGCTAACTTTGAGCAGCGGTTGGCCAGCGGCACCCGGTACGGTATTGCCATTGTGTACATCATGACACGAAGCACACTGCACCTGGTTGGCAATCAACATCGTTTCGGCAATGGTGCCGGTCTTGGGCTTGTCGCCTCCCGCGCCGATGGTAACGTTGGTAGACGTCGGATTATGCAGACCACCATCCGTGCTTGCCAACGCCGCATCGTAAGTAAACGAGATCGGGTGATCGTCGCTCAAATCTGCATTTCTACCAACGGCAGACGGCCCGGTCATGAAGTTGCCCCCGCTCGCTCCGCCAAAGCTGTCAATGGCGACGGTACCGTCATGGCAGGAAAGGCAAAGTTTTGATGTACCACCAGGCTGGCCGGTGGAGCCATCAAAAGTCGGGCTACTGTAGGTGGTGAATGAGGTAGTCGTGACCTCATGATTCCACAATGGCGCACCACTGACGCTGGTGTCAGCGTTATGAGGCGTGTGACAGGCGACACAGATCTGACCACCACTCCATGTTGAGGTGCTGAAATCATGCCTTGTACCGACGATCGTGCCGGCCTGTGATGCAAATGAAGCGAGAAACAGCAAGATGCCGCTGGTCAACGCTAGAACCTGACGATGCAAGTTGGTTACTCTGTTGGTCTTCATTGTCTCCTCCCTTCAAGTAAGAATATGAGTAAAAAAATTGTTGAATTACTCATGAATCATCCGATAACAATCTGGAAGTGATTCTTTCAGAATATGTTCTAACTAATATTGATTTGAATCAATCTAATTGAACGATTATTTTGATGTTGATATCAGTCGAATCAATAAGTTTTGTTGTAAGTTTCGTTATGTGACAAAAGTTACATAACGGTATTTTTAAAAGCGATATAGTAGATCGGATTAACCGGATTTAAAGAAAGGGTCGGACAACTGTCCGACCCTTTTTACGTTGGCTAATTACGAATGGTTCACGTTTGTATCAGGCCGCTTTCAACCAGCACGTCGGCAAGCGGAGTGTGTGGAATGTTTTTCCCCAGCACTTGCTGCATGCGTTGGTCGGACAAATTGATCTCACGGTTCCACAGGTAGCGCATTTCAACCAGTCCGCCATACATGGCGCTAAACGGCGCCAGCAGTCGCAGTACTAACCAGGGGAATTTGCTGATCGTCACTTTCTTGCCGGTGGCCTCTCGTATGGTGGTGGCGAGCTCGGCAAAAGTAAGCCGGTATCCCCGGAAGTTAAATACGCTGAACGGATCGAGTGACTCTCTTTGGGCCACCAGATCGGCGGTAGCCCGGGCGGCATCGGGTAAGTACGCCCAGGTGTGGGTGAGGTCCCGCGGCCCGGTCACGGTCAACGCGTAGCCTTTGCGAGTTTTCTTGATCAGGTGGCCCATCCAGGTGCTCGGCGCATCCGCCGCGATGAAATCGCCCATCCGCACAATAATGACACGAGCACCGCGTTGGCTGGCCAGGCGCAGGCGTTGCTCCATTTCCATGCGCATCTGACCCCGCGTCGATACTGGATGGATCGGGGATTTTTCGTCGAATTCAGGGCCGTCATTGGGATCAAAGACATAAACGTTTCCCGGGAAAACGATGGTCTGACCGTTTTCCTCCGCCACCGTGGCGGTATTTTCCAGCAGCGGTAAAACGATGCCGTCCCAGCGATAATTAGGCGGATTGACGCCATAGACAATGATGTCGACTCCATCCGCAGCCCGACGTACATCCCCAATATCGCCAGCGTCTCCCTGTACCACGTCGGCGCCGCGAAACCGCGCCGGCAGTTTGGCCGGGTCACGTAACAGGGCGCGTATTGCCCAGCCCTGCCGAGCCAGGGCCTGCGCCACATGGCCGCCAAATCCACCGGTAATACCCATCACAAGTGCTGTTTTCATGCCGTTCTCCTTAATTGGTACGTTGATTCAGTAAACCGTGATGGCTAGTATCGCTATACGTAATTGAATGTAGAATAGACAAAAAACTATAGTAGATATTCATTAATGAATAGACTGGATTGGGGACTGGTACGCACATTTCTGGCGGTTTCACGCCTCGGTAGCCTGTCGGCCGCCGCCCGGGAGCTGGCGGTTTCGCAGCCAACCCTAAGCCGAGAAATACAGGCGCTGGAGACTGCCACCGGCCTCAATCTGTTTCGTCGCACGACGCAGGGGCTTCAGCTGACTGATGCCGGCAAATCTCTTGTCGATGCCGCCGGCCAGATGGATGAGGCGGCCGACCTGTTTTCACGCCAGGCTTCCGGGTTATCGGTGGAGCTGGAGGGCGACGTCCGGATCAGCGCCAATGAGATCGTCGGCATCTATCTGCTGCCCCCGGCAATCGCGGCCTTTCGTGAGCAACACCCGGGGGTTCATATCGAGATCGTTATCTCCAATCGCGTCAGTAGCCTGAGCAAGCGAGAGGCCGATATTGCCATGCGCATGTTTCGGCCGACACAACCGGATCTGGTGGTGCGTCGCCTGCCGGACATGGAGCTGGGTTTTTTCGCTCATCGTGACTATGTGGCGAAACACGGCGAGCCTTCATCGGTGGAGGATTTTCAGCGGCACACCGTGATTGGTTACGACGAAAGCATGGAGTACATCGAGGCTGCGGCCAGACTTGGCTACACTTTTGTGCGTGATAATTTTGCCCTGCGGACAGACCACATGCTGGCGCAGATCAACCTCGCGCGGTCTGGTGCCGGAATTGTCGGTACCCATGTTAAGCTGGCGCAACACTGGCCGGAGCTGGTTCGGATACTCAAATGGGTGCCGTTACCGGCGCTGGAATACTGGATCGTCTGTCACCGGGATGTGCAGTACAATAGCCGTATCCGTGAGTTGATGCAGTTCCTGGCCAACTGGTTTGCCGATGACCCCTATCGTCAGGCGATAACCTAGAGAATAGCTGTTCCGGTTGCGGCACCTGTCCAATCTTGTTCAATCAGTTTCGGGAGAGTCCTTCATGAAGCATTTTCGTACTATGTTGTTGCCGCCTATCGCTGCAGCAGGACTTGTCCTCCTCACGGCATGCAGTGCTATTGAAGTGGGTACCGATTTCGATGTGCAGGCGTTTGAGACCAACGTGAAACATAATGTATCGACCAAGGCCGACGTTAAAAAGTGGCTGGGCAATCCCGGCAGTACCGGTTCAGTAGTGAATGACGACGGCACCCGCCGGGAGAAGTGGGTTTATTTTCATGGTACCGGTAGCGTCAGTGGCAAAACCCCGGCCACGATCAAGATGCTTGAAGTCCAGTTCGATGACACCGGAAAGGTTACCAGCTACAACTGGTCGAGGTAATTAACGATCATTTTGCGGTACGCCAGCGCCCGTCTATAATTCAGATACCATACTCCGATGGAACATGCCGTAAGGGAATACCTGGCAAACCTGCCATCACCGCAAAGAGAGATTTGCGGCAAGCTCCGCAAAATCATTCTTGAAGCGTTACCGGGAACAAAAGAGGAATTCAAGCTCGGCGTTCCCTGGTATGACGGCAGGTTCTACATCGTAGGACTAAAAGATCATGTCAATATTGGTTTTTGCATTGACGGATTGAACCAGAAAGAGCTTTCCGAGTTTGAAGGGAAGGGCAAGATAATGCGACACATCAAGATTCACGCGTTGCCAGAAATAGACAGCGACAAACTGGTCAAACTGATAAAGCTGGTTCACCGCAAGGCAGGCAAATCATAGTTCAGTAATTTTACGCAGGAGGAAATACGGAATGAAAACTCTAAAGGGAATTGGCCTGGTTATACTGCTTGGTTTATCCGGTGGCGCAAGTGCCGGCGCACTGGATATGCTGAAGGCGGCGAAGACTGCCAGCGATGGCTATGGGGCCTACCAGTCCGGCCAGACCATTGCCGGCATGGAAAACGCGAAACCGATCTTTACCGGGGTAAAGCGGGTGTATGTGGTTTCAAGCACGTCGCCCAGAAAAGGATCGACCGGTGCGATGAATGTGCTGATTGAAAAAGTGGTATGCGACAACATTGATCGAATTGTCGATAACCTGGACGACTACGACATGGAGGGTGCCGAGCCGAAGTGCAGCGGAGGAAGACCATCAAAGGAAAGCAAGAAAAAGGAAGTGCTGATGCTGATCAATCAGACCGGTGATGCGGGCAGTATCAACCTGACGGTCGAGTACAGGGATCGGGCCAGCAACGAAACCCTCAAGGCCCTGACGTTGGCACCGGCGGCCAATTACTACGTCGCCGTATCGGCGTTGATCGATGATCTGCACAACGACATGGTGATTTCCAGCCGGACCAACAATCCGGTTTCACTCAAGAAATGGCCGAAACGATTCAGCAAGTACAGCAAGAAGGCCAAGCACCGCGAAGTCGATATGAAACGTAAGGAGAAGAAGCAGCTCGAGGCTAACGAAGCCAAATAATCTCGACTGGTTTAGCGAGCACTGTAAAAAAATCTTAACGGGACAGGCGCATGACGACTGACTTGGTACAACTCCGAAAACAGTACATGGCCGACGGCCTGTCCCGTGATTCCCTGAGCCCGGATCCGATTGCACAGTTTGATTTGTGGTACGAGCAGTTACACCAGACCGACATATTTGAGCCATCGGCCATGACCGTTGCCACGGTATCCCCGGAGGGACAGCCCTACCTGCGGACTGTGTTGCTAAAGCTTTTTGACCAGGATGGATTCGTTTTTTATACCAACTACGGCAGCCGCAAGGCCAAACACATCGAAGCAAACCCCAGGGTCGGGCTGCTCTTTGCCTGGGTGCCGCTGGCACGCCAGGTGAAAATCACCGGTGTCGCCGAAAAGGTGTCGACCGCAGAGTCGTTGACATATTTTGCTACCCGACCGCGTGGTAGCCAGATCGGCGCGTGGGCGTCGGCCCAGAGCGAGATTGTCAGTTCCCGCTCGCTGCTCGAGGAGAAGTTTGAGGAACTGAAGCAGAAGTTCTCGAAGGGCGAGGTGCCGTTACCTGACTTCTGGGGCGGTTACCGGGTGGTGCCGCAGAGTATCGAATTCTGGCAGGGTCGCGACAATCGCCTGCACGACCGTTTTATTTATACAAGAAAAGAGTCGGGTGACTGGCAGATTGCCCGTCTTGCCCCCTAGCCTGGCACACGCCTACTTGTTGTCCAGATAGCGGCTGTCATCAAAGCTGCTAACCCACTCCGGCCGGTAAGCAACAAAAACACTCATCAACATGCCCGTGATGAATGCCTCTGGCAACATTGCCAGCGGTACGTAACGCGTATAGTTTTGCCACAAGTATTCCCAGGTATAAGCACCGCTCATCCAGTGTACCGCACTGGTCGCGAACACCACGGCCGCGACCGCGATGGCTGCACCAAAAAAGGCGCAGACAAATATATAGACAAAAAAGTTATTTGGCAGGTGTGAGTCGGAAACGCGGAAAATGCCGTGGGTAACCAGAGATGGTACTGCACCCATCAGCATGGTGTTAATTGGCAGCGCCAACCACGAAGTGCCGGCGTAAATCGTGTGGGCAGTCAACACCAGCGCTATCGCGAGCGTTGCAAACTCCCAGCCGAACATCAGTGTTAAAAGGGATGCACCTACGAGATGAATATCGAGGCCGGGAGCAAAACCGGCACGCATGGTCCACACCACCATGATGCCAACAGTTACCGCGAGGAATATATTTAGCGAATCGGTCTCTTTCAAATGAAACCAGGGAGCTCGGATAGCGGCGATGCCACCCACCAGTACTGTAACCAGATAAAACGCGACTAGCTCAATCGTTGAAAAATAGGCAGGTAAATTATTCACATGCGCGACATCGAGCTATCAGTTCGCCGGTGTCATTTGCTCAGACCAGTTCGCGTCGTCCATCATTTTCGCGCTTTCGGCCAGAGATGCGGCCTCATCCATTTTACCCAGCGTAGCAAGGATGGCCGACTTCAACATTGTGGAATTCCGGTTTTGCGAATCCAGGTTGAGCGCTTTGTCAATCGCATCCAGTGCATTCGTATGATCACCCGTCAGGTGATAAACCATCGCGAGATTGTGATACGCCTTCTGGTAGGTTGGGTCATGCTTGATCGATGACTGGAAGTGGGCGACCGCTTTCCGGTATGACTTTTCCTGCGCATAGATTACACCCAGATCGTCATTAGCTTCCGCGTTGGCCGGATCAATCCGGACGGCCTTTTTCAGGTCCTGTTTTGCCAGGTCGAGCTTGCCCATCCAGATATAACGAACACCACGTTTGGTGTAACCGATCGAGCTGTCGGGGTTGCGCTGCAGGTATATTGTCAAATCCGCGATGGCCTCGGGGAACTCGCGATTGCGTCCGTACGCCATGCCTCTGCCAAAGTAGGCCTCATCCAGCGCCGGATTCAGTTTAATAGCCAGAGAATAATCCCGAATGGCGCCATCGAAGTCGCGCAACATTAAAAGGGCATAACCCCGGCGAACTAGCTGGGTTGTGTCCCTCGGATTTAGCTTTAGTAGTGTGGTTGCTTGCTCAAGCGACTTATGGATATCTGTCTCTGCGGCGTAATCAGAGAGGCCTGTTCCAGATTCATTTTGCGAGCGCAGGTCGGACAGGGGATTAAGGTAAATACCGGCGGAACGTGGCAACGCGGAGAAGCAGGCGAGATAATCGCCGGTTACGTCAAAGGGATTTTCGGGAACCTCATAGTCCTCCAGCTCCAGTCTGACTTTTCTGCCCATAAACGAGCCAACGCATTTTTCGAACAGTAGTTCACCATTGGCATCAAATTGCCGATATGCGTGTAAACTGTCTTTATGCGCGTGAATGTTTACCAGTGTCTGGATCGGTGCATTGCGCTCATTCGGCAGATAGGCAACAGAATAGTCGCGCTGAATCCTGCCAGCACCGTCATAGATAAAAACCTCGATCGTGTGATATTCCTGCTTCGCCTTGTTGTGCCAGCGAATGCGGCTTAGAAGGTTTCCGTTTTTTTTGTGGAAAAAACTTTCTTCAAGAAAGCGGTAGTCGCTTGCGTAGTCTCCACCATACTTGTCGGTTTTCTGCTCGATGCGATAAGGGGTGTGCGACAAAATGTTTTTGTGTAGAGAGATTACGGATGAAGCAAAACGGTTCCAAGCATTTACCTCTGCTTCAATTACCTTCAGCTGGACTTCATACTCTTGTGCATAGCTGCCAGAAACGCTGAAAGCCATCAGGGCGATGGAAAAAAGGCGGAGTCTGTTCATGGGTCACTCTTCCTGGTGCCGTACTTAATGCGACCAGCATAAAGAAAATATTGTCCCTATATCAATAATATTTTCAGGGAAAAGACACAAAAGCACAGGTAATATGGGAAAAACAGTGTCGAAACAGCCGCAACCAATGGAAGAGTGAAATGATGACATCGACCGTCTCGACCAGAATCGCCTTTCTGTTGCTGTCGAATGTTGCATTGGCGGCAATAGCGCAAACTGCTTGTGCCGCAGACTATAAGGTTGATAGCCAGAAATCTCTTGTCCTCATTCATGTCTCACGAGCCGGGGTAGCCAGGGCATTGGGGCACAACCATCTGATCAGTGCACGGGAGGTAACGGGCACTGCCAGGTACCTGCCGGCCGATCTGGGGCGGTCACAGTTTTCATTGCAGCTACCGGTAATGGAATTGATGGTTGATGACACGGAGTTGCGCCGCACGATCGGAGGCAAATACGAAAAACCGGTCAGCGAATCGGCACGCGACGGCACGCGCAAGAATATGTTAAGCGAGAAAGTGCTGGATGCCCCCAGGTTTAACTCAATTGAATTGCAGGGTAGCTGGCATTCAGGCACGGCCGAAAGTGGCAAGCTCATGGCGACGATCAACTTGCGCGGCGTTCAGCGTGAGATGCTGGTGCCAGTCCAGATTGAGATCAGGGCGGGGAAGCTGACCGCGCGCGGAAAATTCCAGTTGAGTCAAAGCCATTTTGGAGTGAAGCCGTTCACCGCCTTGGGCGGAACGCTGGCCGTAGGGGATACGATCGAAATCGAGTACAAGATGGTATTAAATCCAGCGTGAACACCCGATTGGAGAATCAAAAAAATTACGCGATCGGATGTGTCCGCAGACCGTTGCGTCCGAACGAAAGATTGATCGGAATGGGTTTCTGGTTGACAGCAGCATTGACCCATCAGCCAGTAAGTAAATTGCCGGCAGCATCCGGGTAAAATAGCCAGGATTCAACAGCAACCAGATCAGGGGACTACCCGGTGATAAAACGACTGATACCGCTCGACTTTCAATGGCCAACCCTGGATCCATTTCTATTTTGTGTGCATCACGATGATGCCTATCCCGCTGGTAACAAGGAAATGGGCCCCGATGCTTCATTGCAGGGCCGAATGATAGGACAGGATTTTGAGGCACGGGACGGCTGGCGTATGTATCACGGCGACAAGGTGCCGGGGTTCCCGGTACATCCCCATCGTGGCTTCGAGACCGTTACCATTGTACAGAAAGGCATTGTTGATCACGCTGACTCACTTGGCGCAGCCGGGCGATACGGCGGCGGCGATACCCAGTGGATGACCGCCGGTGCCGGTGTGCAACACTCGGAAATGTTTCCGCTACTGCACCAGGACAGGGAAAACCCGCTGGAGCTGTTTCAGATCTGGCTAAATTTGCCCGCAGCAAACAAGATGGTTCCGCCGCATTTCGCCATGCTCTGGGGAGACGAGATCCCTCACCATAAACACCGCGACGAAGCCGGACGGGTAACCGATATCGAGGTGGTTGCCGGCAGCCTCGGGGCGGTATGCGCATTGTCGCCACCCCCGGATTCATGGGCAGCGAATCCGGACGGTCAGGTCGCTATCTGGATTATCGACATGGAGCCAGGCGCCCGCTGGGCGTTGCCGAAGGCAGGGCCAGGTGTAAACCGGGTATTGTATTTTTTTGAAGGGACTTCGCTTGTGGTTGATGGCGAATCTGTCGACGTTAAAAATGGTATCGAGCTGAATGCTGACTCCGAGGCATCGCTTGAAAACGGCGAGCAGGCGGCGAGGTTACTGTTGTTGCAGGGTCGACCCATTGGTGAGCCGATCGCCCAATACGGCCCGTTTGTGATGAATACCAGCGAAGAGATACAGCAAGCCTTTGCCGACTATCGTCGTACCGAGTTCGGCGGCTGGCCATGGTCACGTAGCGACCAGGTCCACCCAAGGGACAGGGGGCGCTTTGCCAGGCACGCCGATGGCGAGGAAGAAGAGCGTGGTCAGTGGTGAGTTGAAGAAACAAGCGAGTGCCGAACCCTCCTGGCAGGCCCAATTAGCTCCCGTGGGAGGCGGTCCACTCAGCCAGCTCGCTCAGGCTAGCCTTCGAAAACCAGCAACACTTCTTCAAGCCCCATGTCCAGAATGGTTTCTGGCGGTACATTGAGGGCGAATATCATGACCGCAGTGAATGCAGTATGCGCCAGCACGCCATTCATCAGCAGCAGAAACAGGTCATTTTCAAGCAGTGATTTCAGTCGTTTTTTCATTTCCGGATTCCCCGATCGTAAATATCCGCTGCATTAGCAGTCTCTAATGCATTGCAAAAATTGTACCGACAGCAGGAAATCGAGCGGGCCCGGGTTTCGGGGATTTCAGCGCGCAGGACTGGCGCAGCGACTCAAGCCGCTGCACCAGGAGTTGAACAAACGAAAACGAACAGCTGAAGCTGCAAGGAGATGGTTAGCGGTATTCCACGAACCAGATGGCAGCACCCAGTGCAATCAGCGCCACTTCCACGACGCTAACCCACAGCAGGATATAGGTAATACGGCGTGCCATCGGCTTCATTGGCTGCCAGACACGACGCATATACCAGCGCCACGGCGCAAACCAGTGCCAGCGCCGCCAGCTCATCAGGAAGCGCTGAAGGTATTCCGCCCACCGAATCAGGCTGCGGTCGACCTCCTGCAGGTGCCGCTCCCGATCTTCGACCGGCAGCCGATCGTAGGCGTCGGTGATGGTCAGTTTCGAGCCCTGCGGCGCCCCCTCAATAGTGAGTCGGGTGCTGGACTTGATGCCGTTGTCGTAGTCGATCTGAATACCGTCAGGCAAATCCCTGACCGAGAAAGTTACATCGAACTCGAACGGTATTTCCTGGCTAATGTTGCGACCACTCATGGCATAGCGGTTTTCATCGATCGATTTGAACGCGCTGAATTCGAGCATCGGGTTGATGCGTAACAGGCGTTCGATATCACGACAGAATTCGTGCAGCTGATCTACCGATAACGGTGTATTAACTGCAGCCCAGGCGGCGTCTTCGGCCGCGGATGGATTCACCATCTCATTCATCGGGGTAGGGCGCGATAACGGTTGGGACATCGAGCGAACGGGTTGAGTCGGTCAGCATCCGTGACTTCAAACCAGCGATACCCTTGGGCCGGGGGGAACCCATCACCAGCAAATCAAAAGCCTCTTTTTTGCTGGTATTGATCAGGCATTCTTCCGGTTCACCAACGATGACCTCGGTCGTGTAGTTCAGATCCTTGGCCTTCGCAGCCTCGCTGACTCGCGCCTGGTGTTCCTGTACTTCCTGGGAGAGTTGATCCTCCAGGTAGCGACGAAACGTGTCCCGGGTCGAGCCATTGTTGAGCCAGTCATCACCGGTCATGCCTTCCCACAAACGCTTCGGGACAACGATCAGATGGTGCAAATGACCACCCGTGCTACACAATTCTATTGCCATTTGTTCGGCAGCCTGCGCACCTTCGGTGCCGTGGCTGGCCAACAGTATATTATTTGCAGATTCCATAAATTCACCACAGAAAGAAAAAGCGGCGCCCGATTCTACTCGGACGCCGCCAGTTTACTACTTATTTACTAAGATCAGTAAGAGACATAGACAGCAAAGGCAATTACCAGTGCAAAAACCAGAGCCATGAAGTCTTCTTTTCGGTCACTGCCGAAGATCGACAGTGCTGATCCACGTTCAAATTTATTGTCAGACATAGTGATCTCCTTTAGACCTTGTCACCAATCAGCATCAGTACTACCACCAGCGACAGAATTGCCTTGGTAGCGCCTACGATACCGCCGATTACTGCCGGCTGACCGCCTGCCTGCTTCATGGACGAAACGGTAATTTGCATACCGAGCCCAGTCAAACCAAAGGCAAACAACCAGACGATCCAGTTACGGAAAGCCTTAACCTTCTTGGCAGTGTGACGAACAGCCTTGTGTGCACCCTTCAGGATCTTGTTAGCATCCTTGGACATCACTTTGGCGTTGATCAGACCGCGAAGCGTATCATCGTCATCGATTGACATTATCTTGCCATTTTCAATCAGACGATCAAGCGCAGCTCTGCGATCAGCACGCTGCACTTTTCCGGCTTCTGCCTGCAATGTGGCCTTTTGTTCAGCCTTGAGCAGTTTCTTTTCCTTGAAGTCAGTCGTGTTGTTGAAGTACTTGCCCTTGTAGTGATTGGCCGGAGCAAAAATACCGGTCGTGGACAGAGCGAACAACAGGATGAAACCAAGTACGAAAACCGGGAACTTGGCGAAAATAACTTCACCAACATTCACCTTCTGTGCACCTTCTTCACGACGCACGTACCACACGGCCAGCCACAGAACGATAATCGGCAGAACCAGTACGCGGGTG
>Ga0209536_100007422_pt1 | contig 16615 bp, 17 predicted proteins | sample DeeMarSeWOR28_12_FD_187461 | JGI IMG/M metagenome (GOLD analysis project Ga0209536, IMG submission 187461) | Marine sediment microbial communities from White Oak River estuary, North Carolina - WOR-2-8_12 (SPAdes) (version 2) | ecosystem: Environmental > Aquatic > Marine > Intertidal zone >... | reverse complement strand
CAACTGCTTTTGTCTCGTCTGTCCTGTAATAATAACAGGCAACACCCAGAGTAATAATAGACAAGACAACAATGACCGTTGCGATCATACCTGTCGGCGACAGCTTGAGCAGCCATCTCTTAGTTTCTTCGTACTCGGTGCCTCGCTTGGCCATCATGAAATTCAGTATATTACCGCCCTTTTTGCAGTCCGGACAATACCAAAGGTTCTTTTTGTCACCATTGATTTTGAAGGTTGCAGCTTCACTGCCGCATTCACATTCGAACCTGACGTATGCCCCCTGGCGCAGATAGTTGATATCGAGCGCCTTCAAGGCCTTAGTCGTGTCAATCGTTTGCAAAGCCTGATTGTATTTCATCTTCCCTACCTCCTTGTTTGTGGTTAGCCGCCAACCAACAAACCGCAAAAAACGAACTGGTGGTTGGCAACAAGGAGGCTTTCAAGCGAAAAAACAGCCAAACTTGTAACGCATAATAGTGAAATAAAATCAATATGTTGTCGAGGTATGAGGTGGGCAATGATAGTCTATTTTCAAAATAGCACTACCAAAGGAATGGAAATGACTGAAAACAGACCACGCAAGGAGATGTTTACAATCAGGTTGAGAAACCTGACCAAAGGAAAAATTACAGGGGGCTATCCGACGTTCAATAAAATGATCAGGGAGATATGTAAATTGACCAACCGCTGACCAACGGATTTCAGCAGGTAAAAACTTAATTTATATAATAATAACAATTAATTAAATGGTGGAGGACACGGAGCCTTACCCCAATTCGTTCTCCATACCAAACCACATCTATAAATCTTGTTTATTCAACATCTTACCGCACACCCAACCCCTTCAGTCTGCCGGACGCCGAGAGAAATTTAATTCTCTACATTTTCCCGAAACAGAGAACGGACGTGGGTTCGATTCCCGATTGAATACCCGGCGGTGTGTTTTACAAACCATGTCTGATTACCTTCCCATACATCATCTTCAGATCTTTCTGGCTATGTAAACGCCGTAGCTGTAGTGGTCCCGGTACTTTTCATAGAGGGCAATTTCAGCCTTTTCACATTCGATAATTTCCCTTGCCTGGTCGCTCCCTCCATTCCGCTCAAGGAAGGCATCAAAACCGTTCTGCATGGGCCGGTAGTAATTATCGATCCAGCAGCTCGTGGGCAGATAAAAATAGCCTTCAGGAATGTAGCCATGCCGCTCGAGGATTCCGATCTTAGCCGAAGCAACATCGACCTCCGGGTATTCAGCATCCCAGTGGGATTGAAGCTCGGAAGATCGTTCAGCGGTCAGCCATGTGATTTCCGAAACGATGAGTTTCCCGCCCGGTTTCAGGAACCGTCTCCAAGCTGACACGCCGGCTTCAAAACCCATGTTATAGATCGCACCTTCCGACCAGATGACATCGAACTCCTCATCGGCAAAAGGCAGCGCATCCATGGAGCAGCTCAAGGTCGTTATTTTGCCTGCTACCCCGTGCCCTTCCGCCCGGGGTTGAAGCTCCTCAAGAAACTCCGGCAGGAAATCCACAGCGGTAATTTCGGCATCAAGTTCCTTGGCAAGCTGGATGGTCGAAGCACCGGTGCCACAACCGATATCCGCAATCTTTAAAGGGCGTGACTTATCGAGCCCGGCCAGCATCAAAGCCTGTTTTGTCTCAGCTTCGCCCCCCGGGCCTTGTCTGAAATTTGATCTATGCAGGTCAATCAAAAGCTGCATTTGTAAATCGTCCATTGTTCCACTCCATTATATCCAGACAGATCAATCATCATTGTTTTTATCGTTCTTATGTTCCAACTGTTTCAACAGTCGGTCAAAGTCACTCTCAAAGAGCCGATCCTGAATGATGCGGTATTTTTCAAATTCGCTTTCGGCGTGTGCTTTGGCGATTTCCGCCGTAACCCTTCCAGCGTCTTGCAGGATTTCACGGTCGGTGGCTTCGATGAATTTGTTCAATCGTGTTTCCCAATCCTGCATGGTCATCGGGATTTTACGTAGTGCCATATCTTCCGCCACATCCAGATAGGCTGATACCAGACGCTGCAGTTGTGTCATCTCATTTTCGGTCAGATAATTTCTGGCTACGCTGACATCAAACTTCTGGATTTTACCCTGCGGGGCGTCCTTCCAGGTCGTCAGGCCCATGTTTTGTTTTTGATGGTCAGCCCGATCGACAATCACTTCAGCAGCTGTCTGGCCGTGGATGGCCCAATGCAATTTGTTCTGGACTGTTGCAAAGAATCGTTTGGTTGCCTGCGCTGTTACATCATAGTCTACGGATGTGGCGTAAATATCGGTGATCTTCTGATAGAACTTGCGCTCGCTCAGACGGATTTCCCGGATGCGCTCAAGCTGCTCTTCAAAATATTGTTCAGTAAGGATGGAGCCACCGCTTTTTATCCGCTCATCATCCATCACGCAGGCTTTGATGGTGTACTCCTTAATAATGGTTGTCGCCCATTTGCGGAACTGTACTGCTCTTTCGGAATTAACCTTGTAACCAACCGCAATAATGGCAGAGAGATTATAGTGTTTGGTATTGTAGTTTTTGCGGTCAGCGGCAGTTATTCGAAAATTTCGAATAACTGAATTTTCTTCTAATTCACTGTCTGAAAAAACCTTTTTAAGATGGTAATTGATAGTATGGGTTTCAACATCATAAAGAACACCCATCATTTTCTGGGTCAGCCAGATGTTCTCATCAGAGTAGATCGCTTCAACGCCTCCTTTGCCAGTGGCCGCAACAAAGGTAAGATATTCAGCCGCCGAGGAGCGAATGATGGATGTCTCTTTTTTTCCTGACATCTGTAATTGCTTGTTTTTGTTTTTCTTCATGATTATCACCCCTCATATTTTGACCAGAAGCTTCGTTTTCGGCCATGGGCCTGAATGATCTGCTCTTTGAAAGTTTCGTGATGATTAAATTCTTTCCAGTCGGCAACGCTTGTTGCAAGTTTGTCCAGCTTCTTCAAATAGCGAATGCCATGGGGATAAGCCTTGGTGTAGCCACGTTCAAGAATAGAGATAAGCAGGCTGCGGTACATAAGGCTGGTGACAAGGTGGCGGTTTTCTGACTCCATAGCTTCAGCTAATGAGAGCAGACTGCCGTAATGGTTACCATCAAGCTGGTCAGCACGTTTGAGGAGATATTCTTCGGCTTCATCTATCTTCCCGATTGAGATCAGGAATTCCGCATCCGGCTCCCGGAGTTTGTCGGTTTTAAGAATCTGCCGGACTTCATCCTTGATAACATCATCTCGTCTGTCATGACCGATCACATCCAGAAGCGCCTGCAGTGTGTCAGTAGAGTGATACGACTTGAATTTCCGGTACAGAAGTTCCGTCAGTTTTTCTGAATCCCCCTGCTGTTTGTAAATGTCTTCCAGCAGCTTGTCCCGTTCGTATTCCTGATAGGTTTCGCCTTCCGGTATTTTTTTAAGCCAGGAATGGGCAGTTTCAACATCTCGGCTTTCCAGGTAGACCCGGGCAATATCAATCAGTGCTGCTGTGGACAGCTTCCCCCACGAAGCAATGCGAGTCTTTTCAAACAGTTCGGCATCCTTGATCTGACGGGCAAGCGATTCAATCAGCATCAGGTGATGGCGCTTGCCGTATTCATTTTCTTCTTTGTCAGCCCACTTCTGAAGCGTGGCAATCATGGTGCGGATAACCGGTTCGGACAGGCATTCCCCGGCACAGTCAATCAAGGTATCCCGGATGCCGTAGTTGTCCTTTTTATTTACCTTCAGAATGAGATCTGCAATTTTTTCTTTATCTTCACAGTGTGAGGCATAATCCACAAACAGTTCTTTGGCATTATAGCGGAACATATTACCAATATTCCCGCTGGAGTCATCACACATCTCAAAAATGGTATTGTCTGCCTCGTAAAATGCGGCTACCAGTTCAACGCCGGTAATAGGATCATCCACACCGGATTTTAAATCCTGCAGCAGCATTTCCAGCTCGCGGGCAAAACCGGCGGCACCCCGCCAGTCAATAAATCGCCTTGAACGTTTCAGTCCGGAAAGCTTCTTTTTGAAACGCTGAACATTTTCCTTTGGGGTGGCAATCAGTTGCTCAATCAGATCATCCGCCTCATCGGAATGGACGGCAAGATTCAGCAAAGCATCTGCCAGAGCATCCGCACCAAGAGCGATCAGTTTTTGTTTGCGGTCACTACCCAATGTCATGAGATTTCTCTCTCCAATACAGCGCCTGCATCCTCCAGAATCGCTTTGATTTTTGGTGTCAATCTTCCCGGTATTTCAGCCGCCTGCTTCATTTTTTGAGTTGTCTCGATATCCTGTGGTGATGGTGTTGCTTCTCCCGAAGGGTGATTATGAACCACAACAACAGCACTGTCCGATAGTTTCAGGGCCTCTTCCATAACTTTCCTTGTATAGACAACGGATTGCGTCGGAATACCCTCCGAAATAATCCGTTCCGCTAAAAGGTTGTTCTGCCCGTCAAGCAGAAAAACAAGAAATTGTTCGTGCCGCTTACTTTCAAACTCTGGATAGCAATACCGGGCAATAGCACATGCGGAATCAAATGAAACCGGTTTCACATCCAGTCTTCGGACACGTTTGCCGATCTCTATAGCCGCCTTTAGTTGTGCTGTTTTTGCCACCCCCAGTCCTTTGATCTGCATGATTTCTTCAGCATGTGCTCGATCAATTCCCTGAAGTCCTCCCAGTTTGGCTACAAGCTCTCTTCCCATATCAATAGCAGAAGCACCCTCATTGCCGATACGCAGCAGAATAGCCAACAACTCTGCGTCGGTCAGTAATTCTGCTCCAAACTGAATCAGCTTTTCTCTGGGACGTTCTCCCTCAGGCCATTGTTTTATTGAAAGATTATGGGGTTTCTTAGTCATTTAGCCGCCCCAGCTCTCTTTGTGTTGCGCAAAAGGAATTGAACTGTTTGAGTGCCAGCTTGGATGGCAAAGTCTTACCATTTTCCCACCGGTTGACAGTGGCAAAGCTGACACCAATCGAATGGGCAAGATCTTCCTGACTCAGGTTTAGCTGACTGCGTAACTTTTTTACACGTTCAGAAAATGTTTCTGATTCTATGGTCATTGCGCCACCTTGATTCTATTTTGATGCAAAATTTACCTTGATCTTCAATGTTATTGAAGACGTTATAACATGTGCTATGGCACGTGCAAGAGCATTTTTTGAGAGACCACAAAAAATGTCAACGCATCCGACACGTTCTCTGTCTCTCCGGTAAGTAAGGCTCAGATAATCTGAACACAGGAGAAAACTAAGGATATTAATGAATTGTTTGAAGGAATTGCCGAGGCGTTTCGGCAGTATCAGGCGGAAATGGAGGAGCAGGAGCAGACTTCAACCAACCCGACTCCTGCCGGACTTGAGCCCGAAAGGGAACCTGAAAAAAAAGAGAAAACAATGCTGACAGAGAAGGGAGTTGAACAATATCTCCCGAAACGGGAGTGATTGTGGAGTGTTTGGCAGGATTGCCACATCGGCGTAAGTCGCTAATTTATAAAAAGATAAAAACCGATTCTATTTGCCGGATTCGGCAACAGGATCGGTTTGTTTAAATGTCAGTGGTGGAGGCGGCGGGAGTCGAACCCGCGTCCGAAAACATTCCACTCGGGCGTCTACATACATATCCTGAAATTTAAATTTCGCCCCTCAAGACTCCTTCAGGCAAGATTCCTGAAGGGCTAGCCTGCTAAAGTTTCGCCGATCCAGTTACAGGCAGCCAGGAACGACTATCCCGCTAGTCGACGTCCTTATCAGGTCCGCAGGAATAACCTGACAGGACGCAGGCCTATTTATGCGGCCTGGGCATATGCATAATCATCTGCGATTATGTTTAAGTTCCCGTCGTTTTACGAGCAGACAGGAAAGCTCGGTATGCAGCCGGAGCTTCTTTGTCCCCGTCGAAGCCGTTTCGCCCCCAAAATCCGATTACTTCGGAAAATGCGATGCACGAATTTCGAATTCCGGAACTATGGGGAGAGGATTGTGTAAAGAGCGTTTATGCTCATAATTTAAGCAAGTTCGGGTTTTTTGTCAAGAATTTGTTGCCGGATGGTACTGGGTTTCTTTTGCCGGCATTGCAATTACTTTTCAGTATGCTTATCGTTTAAGTGCTTTAGAATTTATAAAAAATCCAAAAGGAAACATCGTTACAGGAGGTCTCAATGAATAACAGATTTTTCATAAAAATGGTCTTGTTAATGGTAATAGGGCTTTTAAGCATCACTGGACCGGTTTCTGCCGATACTAGCAAATTAATCGGATCCCTGGTCGACACGCTCGGTGTCAACGAGGATCAGGCCACGGGCGGTGCTGGGGCTGTTTTCAAGCAGGCCAAAAATAATATGAGTGCTGGCGATTTTTCCCAGCTTCTCGAGGCCGTGCCGGGGATCGATTCACTGATCGCCAAAGCTCCCGAAGGCGGTGGTTTGGCGGGCAAAGCGTCTTCTTTGCTGGGTGGCTCTTCCGGCTCGGCCTCAGGGATGGCCGGCCTGGCAGACAGCTTTGGCAAGCTTGGACTGGCACCGGATATGGTTAACAAATACGTGGATGTTATTCTGAATTTCGTACAATCAGAGGCTGGTCAGCAGACCATGGGACTGCTGAAGAATGCGTTGTTTTGATAATAACCTAAACTGATTGGTTCCAGGTTCACGGTTCAAAGGTTAAAAGGTTTTGGAAACTGCTTTCTAAATTAAATCCGATGCGGAATTCCCGACTTCAGCCATTGGGTGAAAAAGCTGTTTAAAAGAGATGAATTCAGAATGCTTTGATGAGAGCCGGTGGGAGTATTTAACCGGGAACGGTGAACGCAGAACCTCTTAACCCTATTTACCTGTATTCTTTGCGGGCACGGTCCAGGTCTCTTTTTTCATCACGGCGTTTAATGGCTTCGCGTTTGTCATACTTGCGTTTTCCTTTAGCCAGCGCCAGAGTCAGTTTTACTTTTCCGTTTTTAAAATAGATCCGCAACGGAACCAAGGAGTGGCCTTTCTCATTCACTTTACCATACAGTCTTTTTATTTCGCGTTTGTGCAATAGAAGCTTGCGCGGTCTCAGCGGATCATGGTTACCATAATAGGCAAATGGATATGGACCGATGTGCATCTGGTAAACAAACACTTCACCATCTTTAATTCTGGCGTAGGAATCCTTCAGATTGGCCCGTCCCAGCCGCAGGGATTTAACCTCAGTGCCCAGCAGCACAATTCCGGCTTCATATTCGTCTTCTATGAAATAGTCATGACGGGCCTTGCGGTTTTCGGCCACAATTTTTCGTTGATTCTTGTTCAAGGGAGATGATTTAGATATCGAGCGTAAACGCTCAATGTCAGTTGTATGTTGTCTGTTGTACGAGCAGGGTTTAAGTTCAACTGACGTTCAGCTATAGATCCGTTGCCCTGACCGTCCACGCGCCTTCAAGTTATAGATTGCTATAAACCTTGGTTACCCCTGATCGCTGGGGCCGCTGTCGGTGTAAATTTGATCTGATAAGAGCTCGCCGTATGCTTCTTTTATCAAGTCGAAGACCGCTCTGGCGGTTTTTTGTTTGAGAACCTCCTCAACAAATGTGTGGGTTTCACTGATTTGAAGGGATCTTACCGTACGTTTAACCACCGGAATGGATTGTGGGTTCATACTCAATTCATCCATTCCTATTCCCAGAAGCAACGGGATGTGGTGAGGAGATCCCGCCATTTCCCCGCACATAAACACCTTGATGCCGTTGTCTTTGGCGACATCGGCCACGTGTTTCACCATACGGATGATCGCCGGGTCCAGAGGCTGGAAAAGGTGCGCGACCTGTTTGTTGCCTCGGTCAATGGCCAGGGCATACTGGATTAAATCATTGGTGCCGATGCTGAAAAAATCTACCTCCTTGGCCATCAAATCAGCTAATATCACGGCCGATGGTACTTCGATCATGATGCCGACGTCGATGTCACGATTGAATGTCAGACCGTCTTTCTGCAGAGACTCTGCGGCTTTGTCCAGCATTCGTATTACCTGACGGACTTCAAAATAGGCCGATATCATCGGAAACATAACCCGCACATTGCCGTAGGCCGCTGCTCTCAGAATGGCTCTCAGCTGCGTTTTGAAGACATCCGGCTTTTTCAGACAATACCGAATAGCCCGCAGGCCCAACGCAGGATTGGTTTCATCGGAAGCATCTATGTTTTTCAGGGCTTTGTCCCCGTTTATGTCCAGGGTTCGTATTGTCACCGGATTTTGTCCCATGACTTCAACGACGTTTTTGTATTTATCAAAGAGCTCATCTTCCGCGGGAAAATCAGCGCGACTTAGATACTGAAATTCGGTTCTGTAAAGACCGATGCCGTCTCCGCCGTAGTTGATGACGGTGAACACCTCTTCAGGTAGTTCGATGTTGCCCATAATTTCTGTGAGAAAGCCGTCTTTGGATTTTGCCTCTAAATGGCTTTCGCGGGTGACATCGGCCAAGTATTCTTCATATTGAATTTTGCGTTCTTCATACGTAATCAACGTCGCTTCGGTCGGATGTATAATGACGGTTCCGGTGTTTCCGTCCACGATAATAAGATCATCATTTTTAATAATGGTGGTCGCATTTTCAAGACCGACGACCGCCGGGATTTCGAGGGTGCGGGCGATAATACCGGTATGAGACGCCTTGCCACCTAGATCGGTTATAAACCCCTTAATTCGTTTAAGATTAATCTGGCTGGTATCGGCCGGCGAAAGGTCGTGTGCGACCAAAATGACGCGCTTGTTTATGTCGGCAATACGTTCTCTTTCAACTCCCACCAGATTGCGCATGATGCGGTCGGACACGTGGCCGATATCTGCCCCCCGCTCTCTTAAATATGGGTCGGCCATGTTCTGAAAGACCGCTTTCAAGCTCGATACCACATTTTTTAAAGCCCATTCGGCATTTACATTTTCATTTTTAATCGAATCAATCGTTTTGCCGTACAGCATTTTGTCTTTCAGCAAGACCATATGGGTTTCGAGTATATGCGCTTTTCTTAATTCGTCGGGGCTGTCTTCGATAATTGTCCGCAACTCATCTTTGGATTTTTTTACAGCTGCTTTGAAACGATTGATTTCCTTTTTTAGATTTTCGTCTTGAATATGATACTTCTCTATGACATCTACCCCTTCTTTATCGACAAGGTATGTCTTTCCGATGCAGATACCCGGGGAGGCATTGATTCCTTTGAGTACTATTTCGACGTCCGGTGTTTGCGACATTTTGGTTTATTCCCCAAACCCATGGTCTACCAGATCGGCTATGGCGTTTAGAATTTCAAGGTCCGATGGATGTTCAATTTTAATTGTTATCGTCGTGCCCCGCTCACAAGCCAGGGTGAGGATTTCCAGGACACTTGATGCGTCAGCCCTATCTTCACCCTTCTGTACCCAGATTCTGGCCTTGGCGTTTTGGACGAGGCTGGTTATCTGCGCAGCGGAACGGGCATGCAGGCCCAGTTCGTTTTTGACAATGACGTCTCTGCTTAATTCGTTGTTTGATGCCATCATACCGATACCGTATCTTAAAATTATTAAGTATCTATCAAATCGCATTTATTTGTCAATTCTAAATAATTGACAGAACAGGAATACCTTACTAAGATGTTGGCCCTTATCGGGAATGACAATCTTTAACCAAGCACCAGAGTAAAAAAGATCAAGGGGACATGATTATGGCTGAAAAAATATTGATTTTTGGCAAGGATGCCTGACCCTATACCCGGGCAGCTCGGGAAGCGTATGCCAAAAAAAAACAGATAGTGGAATACCTGAATGTGGTCACCGAGCCCGACCATCTTGAAAACATGCTGACGTATTCAAAGGGCGCTCGTAAGGTACCCGTCATCGTGGAGGGCAAAAAGGTTACGATTGGATTTGACGGCGGCACTTGAGGTCTCTGAGCTTTCGGCTGGAAGCCGAGATGAATGTCGAATGTCGATTGACGAATGACCCTCTGGATTGACTATTTACGATTGACAATTGAATATTGTTGGAATTCTAATGATTAAGAAAGATCTTGTCGATCCTTTACTATTCATTCGTCAATCGACATTCGTCATTCGCTAGTCCAGAGGAGTATCCGCATGTTGGATGTGCAGACCGATAAACACAGTATTGAACAATTGACATCTTGTATGCAAGAGCTTGAAAAAGAGTTGACCCATCTTAAAGAGAGCGAAGCCGCGCTGCGCCGTCAAAATGAGTATTTAACCGCTTTACATGAAACATCTTTAGGATTGATCGACCGCTTGGACAAAGAAGAGCTGCTCGAAGCCATCCTTCATCGGGCGGCGAAGCTGTCCGGCACCGAACACGGTTATATCTACCTGCTCGAACCCGACGAGATCGAAATGCAGATGCGGGTCGGTATGGGTTTTTTTAAAAGCCAACTCGGCCGTCGGGTGCAGCGAGGTCAGGGGATGGGGGGCAAAGTCTGGGAGGACGAAAGTCCTCTCTTGGTGGATGATTACCAATCCTGGGAAGGGCGTCTTCTGGATAAATCGCTTGATGAGCTGCATTCCGTCGTGGGAATTCCGCTTAAGGATAAAAAGCGGGTTCATGGTGTGATCGGGCTTGCCAGTGTAAAACCTGGGGAAAAATTTGAAAATGAAGATATTGCCATCCTTAGGCGCTTCGCGGAGCTAGCACTGGTGGCATTAGACAAGGCAAAGCTATATGCAGATGTCCGACGCGAACTCGCTGAAAGAAGACGGACAGAGGCGACGCTCAGGGAAAGTGAGCAACGCTATCGCCTGCTTTTGGAGTCCTCTCCGGATCCCGTGGTAGTTTATAATATTGATGGAATGGCTACCTATGTGAATCCGGCTTTTGAGCAGACCTTCGGTTTTGCCGGCGATGATTTGCTGGGCAAACAAATCGATTTTGTTCCGGAGCAAAACTGGCCGGAGACACACGAGGCGATTGCTAACATGTTGAGCGGCCAAAAAATCCATCTTTTTGAAACCAAACGGCTGACCAAAGACGGCCGGATACTTGATGTTCAGCTTAGCTCTACCCTGTATTACGACTGGGACGGCAAACCCACCGGCAACATCGTCACGTTGCGAGATATCAGCGCCCAGAAACGAGCTGAAAACGAGCTGAGAACCTACCATGATCATCTTGAGGAATTGGTTGCCGAGCGAACCGCCGAGCTGGCCAAGACCAACACGCAACTTGAGCAAGAAATCGATGAACGCAGACGCGCCGAAGACGCATTGCGCCGGCGGGAAACCGAACTCAAAGCCCAGTCACATCATCTGGAAGAGGTCAACACGGCGTTAAAAGTATTATTGAAGCAGCGGGACGATGATAAAAAAGAGTTGGGTGAGCATGTCCTGTCAAACGTAAAAGAGCTCATCAGTCCCTATCTCGAACGTCTGAAAAAAAGCCGATTAAACACCAATCAAAAAACGCTTGTCAACATCCTGGAATCGAATTTGAATAACATGATCTCACCGTTTATCAGCAAGATGTCGTCTAAATTTTTTAATTTTACTCCAATGGAAATTCGAGTTGCCAACCTGGTCAAGGAAGGCAAAACGAACAAGGAAATCGCAGAAATACTGTGTCTGTCAAAAAATACAATTCTCTTTCACCGCTACAATATCCGCAGCAAACTCGGACTGAAAAATAAGAAAATCAATCTGAGATCGCACCTTCTGTCTTTCGACAATTAGGCTAAAAAGTAGTGGTTAGTACCCGCTATTTTACCACTATTTTATCAACTTGACATTCCAGGTTAATCAGGTAAGAAAGATGTAAGCGGTATTTACCTAAATTTGCTGTAAAAAATAGTATTGCATATGCCCGGACAAAACACCGGGCTGATTTATTTCATCTCCCGATTATAACTTTCAAGAATTATATTGTATTATCAATTTTGGAAATACGGGCTTCATTACTTTCTTCTTTATTTACTTGACTAAAGGGCCCATATCTTATAGGTAGCCTTTTGCGAAATGAATATGATTCATTAATAAAACAAATATCAGCAATTATCAAAAAATTTTAAGCATCAGCGGCACATCTAGCCGCATCATTGGTTCATGATCAAGGGAGGCCCTAAGATTGGTCGCATCTCATGCAATAAAAGAAGGCGATATACTGCTGGAGCTCGATGATATTCATATGTCCTTCGGGAAGGTAGCTGCTCTGGCAGGAGTCAGCTTGAAAGTTAGAAAAGGAGAAATTCACTCGGTCATCGGGCCCAACGGGGCTGGAAAGACCGTAATGATGAATTGCATTAATGGTCTTTATCGCCCGCAACAGGGCAGCATAACCTATAAAGGTGAGCGAATAAACGATCTTAAACCTTACGAACGTGCTGCGCTGGGAATGTCCAGAACGTTTCAGAAAGTGGAAGTGTTCGGCGGCATGACGGTGCTGGACAACATTCGCCTGGGCCGGCATATTCATCTGAAGTCCGGCATCACAAGTGGTTCAATCTACATCGGTAAAACCGCCAAAGAGGAAGTTGAGCACCGCAAGTTCATCGAAGAGGAGATCATAGATCTTTTAGAAATCCAACACATCCGCAGTAAACCCACCGGAATGCTGCCATACGGATTGCAGAAACGGGTGGAGCTGGGCCGAGCGCTTGCCTTGAAACCGGACCTTTTAATTCTTGATGAGCCTCTGGCCGGCCTTAATTTAGAAGAAGTTGAGGACATGGCCCGCTTTATTCTGGATGTCAACGAGGAAAAACGCTGGCAGGTTACCTGCCTTCTGGTTGAACACGATATGGGCGTGGTAATGGATCTCTCTGATCGCGTCTTTGTTCTCAATTTCGGCAATATGATCATGGATGGGACACCTGAGGAAGTGCAAAATAATCCTGAGGTGATCAAAGCATATCTTGGTGAAGAGGAACTATATGCAACCCGAAAATAGAACCGCTCCCAATAAAATCGAAATTACCCAAGAGCTGACGATACCCAAGCTTTTCTATCGGCAGGCCAAAAGGTACGGTAAAGATCGCGTTGCCATGCGGGAGAAGGAGTTCGGTATCTGGCGGCCCATCACCTGGCATGACTATTTAGAAAACGTAAAATATATCGCCCTGGGACTCATCAGTTTAGGCCTGGAAGAGGGCGACAAAGTATCCATGATCGGCGATAATCGTCCCGAGGGCCTCTGGGCGGAGATGGCCACGTTGTGTGCCCGAGGCATAGGCGTGTGGCTGTTTCAGGATTGCCTCATTGATGAAGTTCGCTACATTATCGATCATTCGGATACCAAGTTTTTATTCGGTGAAGGCCAGGAGGAGGTCGACAAGGCCATTTCTATCTTCAATGAATGTCCCAAACTGAAAAAAATCATCTGGGATGATCCCAAAGGCATGCGCAACTATGATGAAGATTATTTGATCAGCCTCAAAGAGGTTCAGAAGCTGGGGCGTGAACTGGAAAAAGAAAACCCGGATTTATTCGAAGAGTTGATTAACAAAGGCAGTGGCGAGGAAGTGGCGCTGCTTTTTTATACCTCCGGGACGACGGCATTGCCCAAGGGCGCCCTGCTGTCTCACAATAACATGTTGACCATGGGGCAGCATCTTATGCAGGTGGATCCTTGTAAAGACTCAGATGACTATGTATCGTACCTGCCCTTTGCCTGGATCGGTGAGCAGATGATGTCGATTTCCTGCGGCATCCAGATGGGATACACCCTGAATTTTCCCGAAGAACCTGAAACCGCCCAGGAGAACATCCGGGAAATCGGTCCGCATGTTATGTTCGCCCCGCCGCGAATGTATGAGCAGATGACGCGCACGGTCCAGGTCAAATACCTGGACGCCAGCTGGATCAAACGCAAATTTTACGAGTTTTCAACCTATGTTGGGTATAAGGTCGCCAATCTGAAATTCGATAAGAAACCGGTTCCCTGGTACTGGCGATTTCTAGAATGGCTCGCATCCATTACTGTCCAGAAAAAACTCAAGGATCACCTCGGGTTATCACGGGTGCGCAACGCCTACACCGGGGGCGCGGCGATGGGGCCGGATCATTTTCGCTTTTTTCATGCTCTTGGAGTGAACCTCAAACAGATTTACGGTCAAACGGAGGTCGCCGGCATCTCGGTGGTTCATCGCAGCGGCGATATTAAATTTGACACCGTTGGCCATCCGATACCCGGCACGGAGGTAAAGATTGCCGAAGACGGTGAGATCCTCACCCGCAGCCCATCGGTTTTCTTGGGATATTATAAAAATCCCGAAGCCACGGAAAGCACCTTGCAGGATGGCTGGCTGTATTCCGGCGACAAAGGATTTCTTGATGATGATGGGCACCTGGTGGTTTTCGACCGCACCAAAGATGTCTTCACCTTAAAAGACGGCAAGCCCTTTGCACCCCAGTATCTCGAAACGCGACTGAAATTCAGCCCTTACATAAAGGATTCATGGGTGATCGGGGATAAAAAAGACTATATCAGTGCCGTCTTGTGCATCGATTATTCGGTGGTCGGTAAATGGGCCGATGAAAAGAAGCTCAACTACACCAGTTACCAGGAACTTTCGCAAATGCCTGAAATCTATGATCTGGTGGAAAAGCAGATCCGCGAGGCCAATAAAGATCTGCCCGATGCGGCTAAAGTGGTTAAATTTACCAACCTCTATAAAGAATTGGATGCGGATGATGATGAACTGACCCGGACGCGAAAACTGCGGCGGGCATTTGTGGAAAAACGCTATGAGGATATTGTCAACGGCCTGTATTCTGAAAATGACACTGTCCACGTCGACACAACCATCAAGTACGAAGACGGGCGCGAAGCCCACATAAAGACGGATATGCAAATACGAACGGTAAAGGATTGACGAGTGACCCTTTGGATTGACTATTGACTACTGACAATTGAATATTGATGGATCATTTGTCGTTTTAATACCTTGAAGATGCAGACATCGAGAATATTACAAAAAGAAAATCGCCCCTAAATAGTAAATAGACAGTTGTCAATAGACCAATTGAATAGTGAGGAGCTTAAGAAACGAACCAAGGATTTTGCACATCGGTGTGTTAGGTTGGCAATGGCCTTGCCGAATACGCAGCTCGGAAACCATCTTCGGGGACAATTAATCCGATGCTTCACCTCGGTGGCTTCTAACTATCGGGCGGCCTGTATTGCGCAATCTAAAGCGAGTTTTATATCAAAATTGAGTATTGTAATTGAAGAAGCTGACGAATCCTATTTTTGGTTGGAATTTATCATTGATGAAAAATTGCTAAATATACTCGTCGTGGAGCCGTTGTTGCAAGAAGCAAAAGAGCTGATCGCAATTTTTATCGCATCAAGAAAAACCGCAAGGTTGGCGAGAAGAGAAGATTTGCCAATTGATGATTAACTGAGGATTTTTATCTGATTTTTTAAAAGACTCATATCCATAAATTGTCAATAGACAATAATTAATAGTCAATTCAAAGGGGAGTATATCGAATGGAACTGTTTTTGATGTCCCTGACAACGGGGGTCATGGTTGGCGGTATTTATGCGCTCGTAGCCCTTGGCTGGGTATTGATATATAAATGTTCGGGTGTGTTGAATCTGGCGATGGGAGAGCTGACGCTAATTGGCGCCTATGTTTCATTGAGTTTTTATACTATGGGCATTCCATTTCTTCTGGCCCTGCTATTCTCCCTGGTCATCGGATTTGTATTGGGGATTCTAACTGAGCGAATCTTTCTTGATAAACTCATCGGCGAACCTGTGCTGACGGTGATCATGGTCACCGTGGGACTTTCTTTCTTTTTTAAGGGCACTGTGGAATTTCTATGGGGAACCGATACCCGGGTATTCGATCCTCCGGTTTTTTCCATCGAACCGATTCGCATTGGTCTCCTGGTCATCGGCCAGGTATATCTATGGAGTTTTGTAGCTGCCATTATTCTTCTAATAATATTTGTGTGTTTCTTTAAATATACGCGCTGGGGACTTGCCATGCAGGCAACGGCGGATGATGAGATGGCGGCATTGTCCCTGGGCGTGAGCGCCCGCTTTGTTTATGCTGCCGCCTGGGCTATTGCATTTATGGCCGCCGGTGTTGGGGGAACGCTCCTGGGGAACATTAACGGGCTCAACATATCGGTTGGCTACCTCGGATTGTTGGTACTGCCGGCCGTCGTTTTGGGTGGTCTCAATTCGATTCCAGGAGCTATTGTGGGCGGCATCATCATTGGCATCTTACAGAATTTTTGTGGGGCGTATCTGGACCGGTACTTCCCGGGCGGTGTAAAGGAGATCGCCCCGTTTGTGTTTATGGCTGTATTTCTGCTCTTTAAGCCTTATGGAATTTGGGGGTGGGAGCGTATCGAACGAGTCTAGGAAATGGTTTCAAAACACTCATCTTTTGCCCGATAGCAGCGTTGCAATCCGATTCAAAATGCTCACGTACTAACGTGTACGCTCCGCTTTCGAATCGAATTGCGCCTTGCCCTCAGCCAAAATCTGAGATTTTGAAAGCATTTCTATACTAGTAGCGAGAAACGAATACAATTAAAAAAACGGAGTTTTTTTATGTCAACAACCTGGCTTCCTTGCGGCGACTATCATCAAAACTATTTACAGGATCAGGCCTGGTTTC
>Ga0209536_100007421_pt1 | contig 16619 bp, 15 predicted proteins | sample DeeMarSeWOR28_12_FD_187461 | JGI IMG/M metagenome (GOLD analysis project Ga0209536, IMG submission 187461) | Marine sediment microbial communities from White Oak River estuary, North Carolina - WOR-2-8_12 (SPAdes) (version 2) | ecosystem: Environmental > Aquatic > Marine > Intertidal zone >... | reverse complement strand
TGGCGGGCCCGACGGGAATTGAACCCGCGACCTACGGATTAAGAGTCCGCCGCTCTAGCCTTGCTGAGCTACGGGCCCGCAGTGTTTCTTTCAAAAAAAGGGTTTCACTGAGAAATATAGAGCTTACGGTTCTGATTTCACTTGAAAACCGTTTACTCATTCTGAATCAGTATGTCCGGTTTGTCGCTGGCTATGCCGTCAACCCCTTTCTTGGTGTATTCTGCGACTTCTTCAGGCTTGTTCACCGTCCAAACCACGACTTTCAAGCCGCTCTCATGAGCCTTCTTAACGTTCGCCGTGTGCGTAAACCTGTAAAGAGGCAACAAGTAACTCGCTTTAAGCTCTAACGCGGCTTTCACAGGGTTCCTGTGCTTCACGTAGATTAGCCCCGTTTCCACTTCCTCGTCCAATTCTCTTACTTTCCGTAGCACATCTTCTATGAAAGAAACGATTACTATGTTTTTCTGCAGCCGCTTTTCTCGCACTGCCTCAAGAACTTTTTCTTCAACGCCTACTTCCTTCAGTTCAATGATAATTTTTACTTTCTTGTCTAAAAAGTCGAGAGCTTCCTTTAGCGTAGGAATTTTCTCGCCTTTTTTCGCAGAAAACCCTTTGATCTCTTTCAGTGTAAGTTCACTCACTAATCCCGTGCCGTCTGTTGTTCTTTCAACGTCAGGATCGTGAATTACAACAAGCTGATCATCTTTTGTTTTTCTTACGTCAAGTTCAACCGCGTCCACGCCGAGTTCAATGGCTTTCTTGAAACTGCGAAGGGTGTTCTCAGGTTCATAGGCTCTAGCGCCCCTGTGACCTATACGCAACATAACAAATTCTAAACCGTTAAAATCTTATATAATTTTTACGACGACCCATCTCAAATGCTGGTTTTGCTCGTTTTTCACTGCCTTTTTTTCTTAGGGGTTCATGGCGACTCGGCTTGTTTCAATCAAGTTTTATGATTTCTGCGTTTTCAGTGTTGATGCCGCGCCAAATTATCTTGTAGCCTAAGGTTTGGATGGCGGAAGTCAGATCTACTTTTTCTGTTTGGGCTATTTTCACAGCTTCGGTAAAAGCGAGTTTTCCTTTTTCCGCTATTTGCTGGTCCAGTTTCTTTTTGAGTTGTTCGAGTTTGTCTTTTCTGATTAAGCTGTCTGGTAGCATGATATAGTTGCTTGGGTTTTTTTCGGCTAAGACTGCCCTTACGACTTCAGTGGATACACCCATTCTTTTGGCGAATTCTTCGAATTTGATGACTGGTTCGGTGAATGTTACGTTGAGGTTTTTCAGGAACTCTGCTTGCTGCATACGAACTTCTCTGTAAGAGTCTTCTAGGTACCTCAGGATTGGTGGCAACGGAATCTTACTACGGTAGTAGATTATGTTCAAGCTCTGCTGTCTATCAAGTTTTGACATTCTCTCGCAAGCTAAAGTTTCATCAACAGCTACCAGCATGCGGTCTTCAGTTTTTTTCAGTTTTTCTATTTTCCGCATGAGGTACTCAGTGGTCCAGAAGCCGACGACTTCCATGTACAGTTTAGCGCCTTCTCTTTCGAAGGAGAAGTCTGGTATGAGCACGTATTTGCCTGCTATAACGGGTTCGGGTTCCCGTTTCAGCTGCCAACTGGAGCCTAACGCTGTGAAGCGTTTTGAGAAATCTTCTTCAACGACGCTGTCGTAAGCTTCGACAGCTTGCTTATCCCCAAAAAGTGGACTATGCTTCCAGCTTTCAAGTTTGAAAGTGTGAATTTCATTTGTGAACTTCCAGAGGATTTTGGCTTCAACCGTCCACTTGGGACTGGAAATTATTGTGGGCAGGAGCTTGGCTATGGCGGTGCCGTAGCGCCTGGTAAGTTTAAAAAGGCTTGCGGGACCGTCGATCTTAACCCAGATTTCGTTGTCCTTGTAGGCGTCATAAATCAACCCGAGCCTTTTAGTTTTGAAGAAGATTTTTTGCCAGTTAGCTGAAACAGTGAACCGGAGTTCCGTAGAGTCAAAAAGAAGAGTTTGAGCTAGGCTTAGATTGTATTTTTCAAGCAGGTCCTGCGCGGCTATGGGTTTGAAGTCTTTCAAGATCAGCTCGCTTTCCAAGTCGGCATACATGGAATCTTCAAGTTCTTCGCTAGAGATTTCTAATTTGTAGGCGATCTTTCTGATTATATTTTTGCGTTGTTCAGGAGTTGTTGCAGGTCCCGTTCTTCCTGTTGCTTTGAAAATTTTTTGTCTCAGGGCTGGGGGTTCGACTTGGCTGGTGCATCTAAAAATGCTTCTTCTGTCAAGTAGAAGTGACAAACCTCTTACAAGGCGGTAGTCGTAACCCTCGCATTCAAGATCGTCCACCGCTTTTTTCAGGATGCTTTTCTTTTTACCTATACTGTGATTGTAAGCTTCTATGAGCCAGTTCGCGACCTGCAGATTTTCGGTGGAGGGTTTGGCGTATCGAGGCTGAATAATACCTTTCCGTCTCCAGACAGTGAGTAAGCTACTTGGAAGCATAGACGTTTTTCTCCTTAGTTTTGTGTCTTCTTCTGTGGCTCATTCCTACCTCCATGGTTTCTTTGGAGACTATCTCTATGAGGCGCGCTTTTTTGCCCTCAACTTTTCTGAGTAGTCTCCCAAGTCTTTGGATGTAGGCTCGTGTGCTTCCAGTACCGCTTAGTATGTATCCGATCGTAGCGTCTGGCACATCGATGCCTTCGTCGAGAACCTGACTAGTCACTATTGTGTTGTAGTTACCTTTCCGAAAGTTCTCCAAGATTTCGCGACGTTCGTTCTTTGGGGTAAGATATGTGATGGCGGGTATTAGGAAACTGCGACTTATATCATACACAAGGTCAGTGTGCAAAGTGAAAATGAGCGTTTTTTCATTTTTGTTTGCCTCAAGCAATTTGGCCAAAGCTTTGATTTTTTCTCGGCTGTTAAGCGCTACTTTAAGGGCGCGGTTTCGAGCCAGCAAGGCATCTCGTGCACGAGGATCTCTTCCTGTAATCATTATGAACCGTTGAAAGTCTCTGGGGCTTTTCATCAAGATGCGCTTTTCTCTGAGGTAGTTTCGGAAGGTGAACATTTCTTTATTGTAGAGTTCCTGCTCTTCGGGGGCAAGTTCAACGTATTTTTTCTCGTAAGTATAGGGCGCAAGATGTTTGCCTGCTAGCTCATCAACCGCGACGTTGAAGACGAGGTCTCCTACGAGTCTCGGAAGAAGCTGGTGTCTTTCGTCGATTCTCTCGTAGGTTGCGGTTAAACCCATGCGGAAGGGTGCGGTGTACATTTCGGCGATTTGCATGTAGCTTGGTGAGGCAAGGTGGTGAACTTCGTCGAAGACAATGAGCCTGAACCTATTGCCTAAGAACGCTGCCTGCAGGTAAGCAGAATCATAGGTTGCCACAGTTATCATCCGCACGACATTTTCGCCTCCGCCGACAGCGCCAGATTCCACACCGAGCCATTCTTTGATTCGGCTTCTCCACTGGTCTATAAGATCAAGCGTCGGAACTACAATCAAAGTTTGCGTCCTTAATTCTTCAACAGCTTTTAGGGCTATGTATGTCTTGCCCGCGGCGGTAGGCAAAACTAAGACACCTCTATTTCCGTTTCGTTGCCACCTGCCTAACGCCGACACCTGATAAGAGCGCAACTGAACTTTACTCTTCAAAGTTTCAAGAGGAGGAAGCTGCTGAACCGTGTCTTCTAGAGCAATATGGCTCTCCTCGAAATACGCCAAAACGTCACGATAATGCAGTGCCTTAATCCTGAAAAAGCCTACTCGAGGATCCCACTTCCCGTAAGGAGTACCCACATCCCCTTTCAATAGAAGAGTACCTTTGTCAAACCACAAGCGAACCATGAAGAAAAATAGACAAACACTTCTTATTGCTTTTTCTCAGCTACCAAAATATTAAAACCAATTTAAACACTAAAAACGTAAACTCTGGAATTATCTTAGAGTCAACTCTTGGCTTCAAATTATCTAATAGAGGGTTATACTTTTTTCCTGAGTTGTAGAGCCAGGCGACCTATGGTCAATCGAAAGTACACGTTGAAACATGTCCTCCGAACTATCTAATGCTTATATAGCTTCCCGTGGATTCAAACGCATGGTGAATAATGCCATGTCTTCACAAACAGAGCTTGTTTTAAAACCAATCGGCGTTGTCAAAACAACAGCCATTGGCGACGAAGTCAGAGACAAAACCAGAACCTCGCAACTTGTTATAAAAGAAGATTTAACCGCCGCATTAGATGGTATTGACGGCTTTTCCCATTTTTTTGTACTGTTTTGGCTGCACAAAACTTCAGCCGACCAACGGAAACTCTTGAAAGTTCATCCACGACGCAGAAAAGATTTGCCATTGTTGGGCATATTTGCCACGCGCACTATGACTCGCCCAAACCCTGTTGGGTTAACGCTTGTTGAGCTTATCAAGGTTGAAGGCAACGTCTTAACTGTTCGCGGTCTCGACGCGTTTGACGGTACCCCTGTTCTCGACATAAAACCCTTCGATTCTTGGGACACCGCTCAAGCCGCCAAAGTGCCCGAATGGTGGATTAAACTGAAGAACGAAAAAGAGCAAAAAAGTTAAATGCAATTTATGTGGCTGTGTTAAAAGCCGTACCTTGTTGCTATCGACATCAGGATTCTTTGTCTAAGTTCTTCTCCCTTAAGAGTTTCCTTCTTTAGGCTAACTAACTCATCAGCTAATACCGGGTCTTTTAACGCGTTTTTAATCCAATTTTCAAAATCTCCGCGGTAAAGGTGAAAATCCAACGATCCTGCAGTAACGCGTTTAACTATTTCGTAGAAGTCTTTGAGGCTTTCTGCCGAGAAGCCAGTGGGTTGCCCAAAATCTGTGTAAAAGTGAAATGCTGTGTCCTTTGGAACTGGGATGATGGCTTTGAGAGTGGCTTTGCCTTTTTCTGTAATACCGTATCCGGCACCGACTTTCCTGATGAAACCCGATTTAGCAAGGTCTTGCATACGCTCCACTGTTTGACTTGGGTTTAAACCGACCATCTGAGCGAAAGAGTTCATATCCATACGGCTGGTAACTTCGCTCATAGCCTTCAAAACTTTCAGCTGTTCCTCCATCACGCGGTTTCACCTAGACTACACTTCTATTATCTCATGGAACCTTAAATGTGTTGATGTGTCCCAAACCAGAACACTGAGTGATTAGTAAAAGTTTTTAGAAAAGATGATCTTAGCGTTAAGTTAGAGTGAAAGACTTGCAGGACACTTATGTTATCGTGGTTGTTACAACTGGGAACAAGCAAGAAGCAGAAAACATAGCGCAACAACTCCTCATGGAACGACTTATCGCCTGTGCCAACATAACTGGACCTGTTTACTCACTTTTCCACTGGCTAGGAAAGATAGAAAAAGCTGACGAATATATGATTTTCATGAAGTCACGCATGGACTTGTTCGATAAGCTGGCGGAAACCGTGAAAGCTCTGCATAGCTATGACGTGCCCGAAATCCTTGTTCTACCAATCATTGAAGGCTCAAAACCGTATTTGAATTGGTTGGACAGATGTTTGGCTGAGCAAAAGAAAAGCTAATGTACATTTATGTTCACAAAAGCCTTAAATAATGCATTGCGGTAGGGTTTAGAACCTTAGAAGGTGCTGATAATGGGGTATCGCATTTGGCTCAGCTCAAGCACGAACGCTATTAACAACGCACAAACTAAACTATAAGAGATTCCCTTTCAACCAATCACCCCTCGAAATCTTCTCGAAACTTCAAAACCGTTTTGAAATAGTCTACCTCCTTGAATCTATCGAAGGTCCAAAGAAACTAGCACAGTACTCGTTCTTGGGTTTCGCTCCAACTTTAACCATCGAAATAAAGAGCGGTGTAGCTGAAATCTTCAACAAGAAAACTGGAGAAAACACCAGAGAAAAAACCAGCGACCCCCTACATACAATCGAAAAACTCGTTAAACGCGAAGCCGTTTCTAACAATGAATTCAGATTTGTCGGTGGCGCATTAGGCTACATCTCTTACGATGCAGTTCGCTACTGGGAAAAACTCCCCCAGAAAACCCGCGATGACCTGAACTTTCCAGACCTACAATTGGGCTTTTTCGACGATGGAATCGTGTTTGATCACAGACAAAAACTTGCATTCTATTATTACTCAAGCGAAAACCGCCTTGCCGAAGTTAAAAATTCAATTAAGCAGCCCAGCGATCCAGAGGCTTTAGCCTACGATCAGCCAAAAGTGAACGTTACAAGAAAGCGCTTTGAGGAAGCAGTGGAAAAAGCCAAGGAATACATAGTTTCCGGAGACATCTTCCAAGTTGTTCTCTCTAAACGTTACGACTTCCGAGTTGAAGGCGATTTAGTGGCGTTTTACCGTTGTCTGCGCGAGATAAACCCGTCACCCTACATGTACTTCTTCAAAGCAGGCGTCAGGCAAATTGTTGGGTCAAGCCCAGAAATGCTCGTCAGAGTTGACAACCGGGTGGTAGAGACTTTTCCGATAGCTGGAACAAGACCTTGCGTGGAAAATCCAAGGGAAAACAAGCTGTTAGCCGAAGAGTTGCTAGCTGACCCTAAGGAACGCGCTGAGCACGTCATGCTGGTTGACTTAGCTAGAAACGATGTTGGAAAAATCGCAAAGTTCGGAAGCGTCCACGTTCCCGAGTTCATGAAAGTTCATCGATACAGCCATGTGCAGCATATAGTTTCGCAGGTCGTAGGCGATTTACAAGACAGTAAAGAATGCTACGACGCTCTAAGAGCAGTATTTCCAGCAGGCACAGTTTCAGGAGCACCCAAAATTCGTGCTATGGAAATAATCGAAGAACTCGAACCAACAAAAAGAGGACCTTACGCAGGAGCAGTTGGCTACTTCTCATATAATGGCAACGCGGATTTCGCCATAACCATCCGAACCCTATTCGCAGATGGAGACAAAGCCTGCATTCAGGTGGGCGCAGGCATAGTGGCTGATTCCATTCCAGAAAACGAGTGGTTCGAAACCGACCACAAAGCTGAGGCTCTTATGAAGGCGCTTAAAAAAGCTGGAGGCGAAACTGCATGAAAGTTATAGTCATAGACAACTACGATTCTTTTGTTTACAATCTTGTTCAATACATCGGAGAATTCGGAGCAGAAGTAATCGTATACAGAAACAACCAGGTAACCTTGGAGCAGATTAGGCAACTTAAACCCGACAGAATAGTGATTTCTCCAGGTCCCGGCACTCCTGAAGACGAAAAGTACTTCGGCGTCTGCACAGCCATCCTGCAAGACGTAAGTCGCAAGGTTCCCACTCTAGGCGTCTGCCTTGGTCACCAAGGAATAATCCACGCATTTGGCGGAAAAATAATATCTGCGAAAAAGCTAATGCATGGAAAAACCTGCACAATAAAACACGACGAAAAAGGTATTTTCAACGGCGTCCGCAATCCATTCACCGCAACCCGCTACCACTCACTAGCTGGTGATAAACTCACAATTCCGTCGTGCCTCCAAGTAACCGCATTAGCCATAGACGACGGAGAAATCATGAGCGTCCGCCATACTAAATATCCCATTAACGGCGTCCAGTTTCACCCTGAATCCATACTATGTGAGGATGGAAAACTGGTTATGAAAAACTTTCTGGAAGGCAGATGAAGAATGATCAGAGAAGGTATACAAAAACTGATTGACGGCGCAGACCTGACTTTTGAGGAATCGCAGGAAATCCTGAGAGAAGTCATGTCAGGAAAGGCAACAAACGCGCAAATCGCTGCGTTTTTGACAGCCCTGCGAATAAAAAACGAAACGGTTGAAGAGCTAATAGCCTTCGCCACGGTCATGAGAGAACATTGTCGCCGAATTCAACCTCGCGTGGAAGGGCGTCTCGTGGATACTTGTGGAACCGGTGGCGACATGATAAAAACTTTTAACATCAGCACAACCACAGCTTTCGTGGTCGCTGGCTCCGGAATTGCTTTGGCTAAACATGGAAATCGGTCGGTCACCAGCAAGAGTGGTAGCGCCGATGTTCTGGAGAACCTGGGTCTCAACCTTAAACTTGAACCTGAGGCGGTGCAAGCCGCTATCGAGCAGGTTGGAGTAGGGTTTATGTTTGCGCCTGCTTTTCATCCCGCCATGAAGTACGCTGTTGAGCCTAGAAGGGAGATAGGCATCCGCACAGTATTCAACGTTCTCGGTCCACTGACGAATCCAGCCTCTGCCAACGCGCAACTGCTAGGAGTTTACGACTCAAAACTGACGACGCCAATGGCTCATGCCTTGAAGAAGCTTGAATGCGAAGAAGCAATGGTTGTTCACGGAATGGACGGCTTGGATGAAATCTCAACGATAGGTGAAACGGCAATTGCTTGGTTAAAAGAAGGCGAGGTCGTAACCATGGAGACCACACCAAAAGACTTCGGCGTCAAACAAGCCCGAATAGCAGAGATAAAAGGGGCAACACCAGTTGAAAGCGCTGAAATCGTGTTCAAAATTCTGAATGGCAGTTCCGCTTTTAATGACCCGAAAACGGAGATAGTGCTTGTTAACAGTGCCGCGGGGATAATGGTGGGTGGAAAAGCTGAAGACTTCAGCTATGGCATGAAAGTAGCCCGAGAATCAATTGAAAGCGGAGCTGCCTACAAAAAACTAAAAGCCTTAATCAAAACGTCTGGTGGAGACCTCTCAAAACTTGAGGAGTTAGAGTCAAAGTATGGCTGATTTTCTTGACACATTAGCGCAGAGCGCCAAAGCAACAATCAGTAGTGGCTACTATGAAGCGTTAACTGAGACGGCAAGTTACCACATTAGCTTGAAAAAGGCAATTCAAGAAGCCAAAAATGCACCCATAATAACTGAAATCAAAGCGGCTTCGCCGTCCGCGGGAACAATCAGAGAAAATGTTGAGGCACATAGCGTAGCGAAAAGCATGGAGAAAGGAGGAGCAATTGGCATTTCTGTTCTAACTGAGCCAAAACATTTCAATGGATCCTTGCGCTCGCTTGTTGAGGCGCGGCGGAAAGTGAAGCTGCCTATTCTCATGAAAGACATAATCCTAAACCCTGTTCAATTGGGAGCGGCCTCGAAATCTGGGGCTAATGTTGTGTTGTTGATACTGGCTCTTTTTGATAGAGGATACTGTGAATGCAGCCTAGGCAATATGATAACGACTGCTCACTTGAAAGACCTGGAGGTTCTGCTAGAAATTCACACTGAGGCAGAATTTCGTGTTGCCGTAAGAACCCAAGCTGACTTGGTTGGCATTAACAATCGAGATTTGACAACCTTGAAGGTGGATTTGGGCGTTACCAAGAGGATTCTAGAGCGAAATGACGCGGAAGGCCAGATTATTGTGAGTGAGAGCGGAATTAGTACGCCTGCTGACCTGCGTTTCCTGCGCGAATGTGGTGCTCAAGCGTTTCTCGTAGGGTCAGCCGTAATGTTAGCTAGCAACATTGAAGGGAAAGTTAAGGAGTTTGTGTCCGCCTTATGACTGTGGTTAGAGTGAAAATCTGCGGGATAACCCGAAAAGAGGATTTGGACAATGCTGCCAAGGCTGGAGTCGATGCAGTTGGATTTGTAGTGGGAGTAGCCTCTTCTCCGAGAAACTTGTCGCTGGATAAAGCTGAAAGGCTGATTAGGCAAGTTCCACCTTTCGTGAAAAGTGTTCTAGTCACGGTTCCGAGAAGCATCGACGACTTTGTAGCATATGAAAAGCTGAATGCAGACGCAATCCAAATTCATGGAGAAAACCTGCACGCCGCGGCATCTATTAGATTTAAACTTCCAAACACCCTGTTGATAGGGGCTGTTAACGCGGAGCTCGCTAACGACCTTGAGGCCACCTCAAGAGCAGCAAAGCTGTTCGACGCACTTCTTATCGACTCCTTTGCTGAAGGGCGGTATGGCGGAACAGGCTTGGTTCATAACTGGGGATTGAGCAAACGAATTAGACAAGTTATCAAGCCAAAACCGTTAATTTTAGCGGGAGGACTGAACCCTAAGAACGTCGCTGAAGCGATAAACATTGTTAAACCTTATGCTGTTGACGTTTCCAGTGGTGTTGAGCAGCAACCGGGAATTAAGAGTCACCAAAAAATAGTCGAATTTGTCAGAAACGTAAAGGGTGTTAAAACATGAAAAAACTAGGTAGCTATCCGATTGACGGAAAATTTGGAAAGTACGGCGGACGATTTGTTCCAGAGGTCTTGATGGCGGCGATCACTGAGCTGGAGGAAGCTTATTCACAGGTCAAACAAGAATTGAACTTCAAAAAGGAACTGGAGTTTTACTTGTCAGAGTACGCTGGAAGACCTACGCCGCTATATTACGCGGAGAATCTTACCAAAAAAATCGGCGGAGCAAAGATTTACTTGAAACGGGAAGACCTTGCACACGGAGGTGCTCACAAAATTAACAATACGCTTGGGCAAGCGCTTCTGGCTAAAAAAATGGGAAAGAAACGTGTAATCGCTGAGACCGGTGCAGGTCAGCACGGAGTTGCCACAGCTATAGCTTGCGCAGCCTTAGGCTTGAAGGCTGAGGTTTACATGGGTTCTGAGGACATGAGGCGACAGAGGCTCAATGTCTTCAGGATGAAGCTTCTGGGCGCGGAGGTCCACCCTGTTGAATCTGGCTCTAAAACATTAAAGGACTCCATAAACGAGGCATTTAGAGACTGGGTTACCAACATCGAGAGCACCTACTACTTGATAGGCTCAGTTGTAGGTCCACACCCGTACCCAATGCTCGTCCGGGACTTCCAAAGCGTAATAGGCAACGAGTTGAAAGAGCAGTTCCTGCAAAAAGAGAAGCGTTTTCCCGATGCACTTGTTGCTTGCGTTGGGGGAGGTAGCAACGCCATAGGGACGTTCTACCCGTTTGAAGACCACCCAGAAGTCCAGCTCTACGGGGTTGAAGCTGCAGGGGAAGGCATAGAATCTAACAAGCACGCGGCTGCCTTGGGTGCAGGGTCAGAAGGCGTGTTCCACGGTATGCTAACTTATGTTCTCCAGAATACTGAAGGGCAGATACAGACAACTCACAGCATTTCTGCGGGTTTGGATTATCCGGGGGTTGGACCAGAACACTCCTTTTTGAAAACTTTGCAGAGGGCTAAATACTCTTCAGCTACGGATAAAGAGGCAGTGGAGGCTTTCTGTGCGCTGTCAAAGGAAGAAGGTATAATCCCCGCATTGGAGTCTTCGCATGCTATAGCATTCGCGACTAAGTTGGCTCGGAAAATGAAGCGAAGAGAAACGGTTGTTGTGACGTTGTCCGGTCGCGGAGACAAAGATGTTGAAGTTGTAGCTAATTTTCTGGGAGTGAAAATATGAGCGATATCGCCGAAGTTTTCCGGAAACTTGAGGCTCAAGGCGAGGGTGCGCTTATCGGTTACGTGACTGGTGGCGACCCTAAACCTGAGTTTACGCCTAGGATTGCTGAGGCTCTAGTCAAAGGTGGCGTGGACATTCTTGAGTTGGGCATTCCGTTTTCTGACCCAATAGCTGATGGGCCTACGATTCAAGCAGCAAGCGTACGCGCGTTGAACGGGGGAACGACGCCCCAAATGGTGTTAGGCATGGCCGGTGGAATTAAGAAGAAGCAAGGATTGCCAGTTGTGATTTTGACATACTATAATCCTGTTTTCCGTATGGGTTTGGAGCGGTTTTTCAGGTTGGCAAGAAGCTTCGGTATTGACGGTCTCGTGGTTCCTGACCTTCCAGTAGATGAGGCTGGAGGTTATCGTGAGGTTGCGAAGAGTTGTGGGGTGGACACGGTTTTTCTTGCAGCACCCTCAACTTCAAAGGAACGGTTATGCAAGATTGTCAAGTACACCTCGGGTTTTCTTTATGTTGTTTCTCATTTTGGAGTTACAGGAGCACGCGAAGCTTTAGAGGATTCGACTGTGCAGTTGATTCAGCGATTTATGCCTTACACTGCTGGACGGATTCCTTTGGTCGTGGGATTCGGTGTCTCAAAACCAGAGCATGCGAAGGGCATTATTGAAGCTGGAGCTGACGGCGTCATTGTAGGAAGTGCTTTCGTCAACATTGTTCGTGAACATCGAAATGACTCTAGTAGGATGTTGGAGGAGTTAGAGGTATTAGCGCGCAAGCTTAAAGAGGCTACCAAAAGGCAAGTTTGATACCGGAAATAAAAAAAAGTATGTTGATTAGGTCTAGGTTTTTCTTCTTGCTATGAAGACAGCCACGCCTATACCGACTGCGACTATTACTAAGGCTACGATTATTAGTCCTCCAGCGTTTGTTGTCGGTGGCGGGGTAACCGAAGTGTCCGTGTTTGTGGCTATGTATGCAGTGAAGGTTGGGTCGTGTTCAACTCTATAGCCGCCGTATTCTGGGTAGGCTATTGTGTAGAAATAGTTGGCTCGGCTCATATTTGCGATTGTTGAAGCAGCTTTGACGACGAGCGCTGGGTACATGTGTATGACCACCGCGGGTAAGAATTTCATTAAACCCATGTGGTAGGCGAATAAGCCACCGTTACCTGCATAGGCTTTTATCTCAGCAGTTCTCGCTTTTGAATTGTAAGTTACGAATGTTGTCTCGGTTCGATCAGATGTGTAATTGTAGAGGTTGTAGGTTTTTTCGGTGCCGAAATCAGCTTTGAAGATTTTTTCTCCGTCCTCAGCATAAGTGAGAATTGAAGTATCGGTGACTTCTGTTTCTGTTTCCGTTACGTTTTGCCCTGCTTTTGTTTGGCTGTAGGTTTCGTGGTCTGCCATGACAGATGTCTGGAAGTTTATTACGCTCATTTCCAATCCGTTGCTTTGGATATAGTCGTGTATGGTATCGTTGCTGAGGTTTCTTCCTAGCATGCCGTAGTTCCCTGTGCTGTTATAGTATGTCCAGAGGATTGGAATTATGCCAACGAATAGGTGACGCATTCTTCCGATTATGTGGTTTTCCTTCAGCGTGGCGGTACCTGCGTCTGCATCGATTGTAAGCTTGTAATTGAACGTAAGTTCATCATAGACCGTTAGGGCGACAGGCCAACTGTTCTGGAAGCGTGGGTTGTTCGGGTCTATCCATGTTCTCCACCAGAGGGCGGTCAGGTTTGTGTATTTCATACCCCATGTCCATTGGTTACCTTCATGCGAAAGCGGTATAGTTTCAGTATCGCTATTCAGTGCTGGCAGTGTCTTGCCTAGCTCGCTTAGATCAAAGCCCAAGCTAAAAGACGCAAAGAGCATGTCGTTTCTGTCTGGTGAGTCAGGGTAAAGCGAGGTATGGGTTTCGTTGAATGCCATTAGCATGAGAAACGTTGAGGCTAGGATGACATCGCGGTTGTTTTGGTTGGTTTTGTAGTGCATTATGAACGATTGCATTGGTATTCTGAGGTAAGTCGATTCGTCTGTTGTGATATCTTCGAGTCCTGCGTAGAGCAGTTTTAAGCCGCTGGTATTCACATAGGTCATGTACATATTGGCATGCCACTTGTCGAAGTTAGCTGGTTGCGGGATGCCGTGGAGTATGGAGTAGGCGCGAACATATTCCATGTAATCGACTGTTTTTGCGAAGCTTTCCTGTTCAAAGTCTTTTCTGTCCAGTGTGTCAGCTTTTGTAAGAGGTGTCATTAAGCCCAGCAAGACTATAGTTGCGAGTATGGTTCCAAATTTTGTATTAGTTTTCATAGAATCTGTTCCTTTATTCTTGCTACTGCCTTAAGTTAAGTGTGTATTAAGAATTATGAATCCATAATACAAAACTTTACATTCGCAAATAAAATCAGAATTCTTTGCAATGACTTTGCTCAGCAAACCTTGTCGTTGGTATAGTCGCAAAACCACTTACTTATGAGTCTACTATCTCCAAGCTCTACTAGTTTGTTACTTTAGCACATAATGAAAGAATAGAAAAAAGAGAGTGTTTTCTAGCTTGTAGGGCAAACGGGCAACACAGTTTTTTGGTGAGCTTCGTTCAATACTTCAGCAAATGATAGATAGACTGCACTTAATCCGCAGATGACGCCTTCGATACCTATTAGGTTATTGAAAGTGAATATTCCGAACACCGTTGGGTTACCTATTAGCTCTTTTATCGTCAACATAAAGAAGAGAATCGCTAGGCTCATGAACACGAATTGCAAGGCTCGGTTTGTCTTGAGTGTACCAAAGAACATTGTAAATGTAAAAAGCCCCCACATGAAGAAGTAGGCAGCCATTGCAATGCTCGTGGGATTAACGAGTCCAGAGGAAGCAGGTGCATTGGGAAAAACAACAGGTAAAACTTTGAGTGCTACAAGGGACCACCAGAAAAGTCCGTAGGAAGTAAATGCTACTGTGCCGAAGGTGTTGCCCTTCTTGAACTCCATTATTCCCACTATAACTTGCGCTAGTCCACCGTAGGCTAAACCCATTGCTAGAATCATTGTGTCAAGTGGGAATAAGCCAGAGTTGTGCAGGTTAAGCAGAACAGTTGTCATTCCGAAACCTAGCAGTCCAAGAGGTGCAGGATTGGCCAGTTTTTCACTCATTTTCTACACCTGTGTCAAAGACTTGCTCCTCTGGTGATTCTTAGCATATCAAGTTTTTATCAGAATTATCTCCATTTCCAGATCTTTCTACCATAAAAAACCTCTGGTAATATAAACAAACCTGAAAGTGACGCCAGAATTATTATTCCCCAATCTAGAGGATCGTAGATTGGCACCGTACCCATTCCAGGTCCAAGGACAGGTATGAAAGGTATTGCTACTGTTATCGCTGCGGAAAACAAAACGGCCCCTAAGAGGTATTTATTTGACAAGAATCCAACTCTGAAAGCGTTACGTTTTTCAGATCGGCAGTTCCATACTACTAGAAGTTCCTGCAAGGTTGCACGCATAAAAGCCATTGTCCTTGCAACCTCCAAGGATTGACCCAAGATATAATATTGCCAATAAAATATGCCGCCAGTCAAGACAAACTGGAGCGTAAAAGTGGCAAGTATTGATGCAAATCTACCATATAGCACACCTTCGTTTGGCTTGCGAGGAGGACGTTTCATTACATCCTCTTCAGGAGGATCCATAGTCAATGCTAAGGCAGGTAATCCGTCGGTCATCAAGTTGAGCCAAAGTATCATTCCTGGAAGAAGCGGAAGCTCCAACCCCATCAAGGCAAAAAGAGCGATAATTCCCAACTCATCAAAATTTGAACGCAATAAGAAGAATGAGAATTTGCGAATATTGTCATAAATGCTTCTACCCCCTTCAACCGCATTAACAATTGTCGCAAAATTGTCATCTGCTAGCACAACATCAGCCGCTTCTCTAGTCACGTCAGTGCCAGTGATTCCCATTGCAACCCCAATGTCAGCTTGTTTCAAGGCAGGGGCATCATTCACCCCGTCACCTGTCATGGCAACGATCTCACCTTTTTCCTTAAGGGCCTTCACAATTCGCAATTTATGCTCGGGAGACACTCTCGCGTAGACAGAAACTTCCTCAACTACCTTCTTGAATTCGTCCTCATCAAGATTATCAAGCTCGTTACCTGTGAGAACTTTGTCGCTGTGCAACATTTCCAGCTCTTTCGCTATGGCAACAGCAGTAAGTTTGTGATCTCCCGTAATCATTACGGTCTTTATGCCTGCCTGTCTACATTTCGCGTTTGCCTCTTTGGCTTCGACTCTTGGTGGATCAATCATTCCAGAAAGACCTATGAACACCAAGCTTGTTTCATACTCTTCATCCTCAAACGTGTCGATGGGGTTGTTCGGCAATTCTTTGAAAGCGGTCCCAAGTACACGTAAGGCACCACTAGCCATTTCTTCGTTAGCTTTAAGAACTTCTTGTTTTTCTTTAGAGGATAATTTCTCAATCTGGCCGTCTCTTAAAATATGAGTGCTACGTTCTAAGACGATTTCAGGGGCTCCTTTTATAAATGCGACCAAATTTTTCTCCGGGTTCTTGTGGACTGTTGCCATGAGTTTTCTTTCGGAGGTAAATGGTATCTCATGTATCCGAGGATGGGCTTCTTCTAGTTTTTTCTTTGTAAGACCTGCCTTAGTTCCAGCAACAATGAGTGCTCCTTCTGTGGTATCGCCAATTACTCTTTTTCCATCATAATGGGCATTAGTACATAGTACATTGGCTTTTAGCAGCAATTTAAGTTCGGCAATGTCTTGGGGGTTGACGGAGACACCATTTTCTAAGAATTCGCCTTTTGGTTCATAGCCCGCTCCGGTAACTTCGTAAAGTTTTCCCTGTGTGTAGAACTTGCGGACAGTCATCTCTCCTTTGGTCAAGGTTCCGGTTTTATCCGAACAGATGTAAGTTGTTGCTCCCAAGGTTTCAGCAGAAGTAAGTTTCCTTAAGATAGCATTACGTCGAGCTAGTTCCCTGGCACCTAGAGCAAGGGAAACCGTAACTACTGCTGGTAGCCCTTCTGGAACTGCAGAAACCGCGAGAGCAATAGATACTTCAAATGCATTCAAGATATTGGCAATTATATCGCCAGAACTGATCATCACCCCGAGAACGAGAATTTCGTATAGCTCGAGAGCGAATATTACGGCGCTGATGGCGACAATTATTATGCCTAGTTTCTTGGCGAATCTTTCCAGTTTCTGCTTGAGAGGGCTTTCTTCCTCCTGCATGGTTTGAACCATTTCTGCGATTTTTCCAAATTCCGTTTTCATTCC
>Ga0209536_100007420_pt1 | contig 16620 bp, 11 predicted proteins | sample DeeMarSeWOR28_12_FD_187461 | JGI IMG/M metagenome (GOLD analysis project Ga0209536, IMG submission 187461) | Marine sediment microbial communities from White Oak River estuary, North Carolina - WOR-2-8_12 (SPAdes) (version 2) | ecosystem: Environmental > Aquatic > Marine > Intertidal zone >... | reverse complement strand
GTAATCGCCGCCGTCAACGTCGTCTTGCCATGATCGACGTGCCCAATCGTCCCCACATTCACATGCGGCTTCGTCCGCTCAAACTTTGCCTTCGCCATGGTGTCTTTCCTCTCGCCTAGCCCTTCACCTTGCTGACGATCTCATCCGCCTTCGACTTCGGCAGCTCCGCGTAGTGCGAGAACTGCATCGAATACACCGCACGGCCCTGGCTCATGGAGCGCAGGTTGGTGGAATAGCCAAACATCTCGGCCAGTGGCACGCTGGCGCCAATCACCTGCGCCTCGCTGCGCTGCACCATGCCGCCGACCTTGCCACGCCTACTGTTCAGATCGCCGATCACGTCCCCCATGTACTCCGAGGGGGTGACCACCTCGACGTCCATGACCGGCTCGAGCAACACCGGCCGGGCCCTCCTGGCGGCCTCTTTGAACGCCATGGAACCGGCGATCTTGAACGCCATCTCAGAAGAGTCGACGTCGTGGTAGCTGCCGTCCACCAGCTCGACCCTGACATCGACCACCGGGTAGCCGGCGAGCACGCCGTTCTCGAGCGCCTCCTTCACACCCTGCTCCACCGGGCCGATGTACTCCCGGGGGATCGAGCCGCCCACGATCTTGTCCTCGAACGTGAAGCCCTTGCCCGCCTCGTTCGGCTCCATGTGGATGACCACGTGGCCATACTGGCCGCGGCCACCCGTCTGCCGCACGAACTTGCCCTCGACATACTCGACCCGCTCACGCACGGTCTCGCGGTAGGCCACCTGCGGCCGCCCCACGTTGGCCTCGACCTTGAACTCCCGTTTCATGCGGTCGACGAGGATCTCGAGATGCAGCTCACCCATCCCGGAGATGATCGTCTGGGCGGTCTCGGGATCGGTCCGTACCTGGAAGGTCGGGTCCTCCTCCGAGAGCTTCTGCAGCGCCGTCGCCAGCTTCTCCTGGTCGGCCTTGGTCTTGGGCTCGATCGCCACCGAGATCACCGGCTCCGGGAAGCGCATCGCCTCGAGGATGATCGGGTGGTCGCTGTCGCACAGCGTATCACCGGTGCGCGTCTCCTTGAGCCCGATGGCCGCGGCGATATCTCCCGCCCGGACTTCCTGGACCTCCTCACGCTTGTTGGCGTGCATCTGGAGCAGCCGCCCAATGCGCTCCCGGCGGTCCTTCGTCGAGTTGTAGATGTACGATCCCGACGCGAGCACCCCCGAGTACACCCGGAAGAATGTCAGCTTCCCGACGTACGGGTCGGTCGCGATCTTGAAGGCCAGCGCGCTGAATGGCTCGTCATCTGACGCCTTCCGCTCCTCGAACGTCTCGTCGTGATGCGGGAGATGACCCATCACTGCCGGCACGTCCAGCGGGCTCGGCAGGTAGTCGACGATTCCGTCCAGCAACCGCTGTACGCCCTTGTTCTTGAACGCCGCGCCGCAGAAGACCGGGATCAGGCGGCCCGCGAGGGTCGCCTTCCGGATGGCGAGACGGATTTCGCTCTCGCTCAGCTCGTGCTCCTCCAGGTACTTCTGGAGCAGGTCGTCGTCACCGGCGTGCTCCACTGCCGCCTCGATGAGCTCGTGGCGTAGCCGCGCCGCCTTCTCCTGCAGCGCCTCCGGAATGGCCCGCTCCTCCCACGTCACGCCCAGCGAGTCCTCGTCGTACACCACCTCGACCTGCCGCACGATGTCGATCAGGCCCGTGAACAGCTCGCCGCCCCCGAGGGGATACTGCACCGGGAACGCGGGCGCTCCGAGGCGGTCACGCATCGTGCCCACCGCCTGATCGAAGTCGGCACCGACTCGGTCCATCTTGTTGACGAACACGATGCGGGGGACGCGGTAGCGATCGGCCTGGCGCCACACCGTCTCCGTCTGAGGCTCCACGCCGCTCACCGCATCGAGAATCGCCACGGCCCCGTCGAGGACCCGCAGCGACCGTTCCACCTCTACCGTGAAGTCCACGTGACCCGGCGTGTCGATGATGTTGATCTGGAAGATCTGGTCCTTCTGCTTCCACTCGCAGTAGGTGGCGGCAGACGTGATCGTGATCCCACGCTCCTGCTCCTGCTCCATCCAGTCCATCGTCGCGGTCCCCTCGTGCACCTCGCCGAGCTTGTACGTGCGGCCGGTGTAGTAGAGGATCCGCTCGGTAGTCGTGGTCTTCCCGGCATCAATGTGGGCCATGATGCCGATGTTCCGTATCTTCTCGAGCGCTGTCGTTCGCGGCATTGCTTGCGGTATCCCTGCCATTACATCCCTTCGATCGTTCGCCGTGTATCGCGCCACGCCCCGAGGCGAGGCAGCATAAAAGCGGGGCGACCTTCATCCGTGCTCACGGACAGGTCTCGCTCCGCACTCGTCCGGGGCCTGGCCCCTGCGACGCGGGATCCCTTGTAGCAGGGTCCCGTCGTTGTCAGTCTATCGGTTCAGCCTACCACCGGTAGTGGGCGAACGCCCTGTTCGCCTCTGCCATCCGGTGCGTGTCTTCCTTCTTCTTGACCGAGTTGCCCTCACCCTTGCTGGCCGCGATCAGCTCACCCGCCAGCCGCTCCGCCATGGACCGCTCGTTCCGATCCCGGGTATACGCCACGATCCACCGCATGGCCAGCGCGGCACGCCGGTCCGGCCGGACCTCGACGGGCACCTGGTAAGTGGCACCGCCGACCCGCCGGGACTTTACCTCTACGACCGGCTTCACATTGCTCAGAGCCTGCTTGAACACCTGCACACCCGGCTGGCTCGTGCGCTGCTCGATCAGGTCCATCGACTGGTAGAAAATCCCCTCGGCCGTGGACTTCTTTCCATCCTCCATCAGACGGTTGATGAACTTCGACACCGTCTGGCTATCGTACCGCGGATCGGCCGGCACCGGCCGCCGTTCGGCCTTCTTCCGGCGGCTCACCTGGGCCTCTTGGCGCCGTACTTGGACCGGCGCTGCTTGCGGTCGGCCACGCCGGCTGCGTCCAGCGTCCCACGAATGATGTGGTAGCGGACGCCCGGCAGGTCCTTCACGCGACCGCCGCGGATCAACACGATGCTGTGCTCCTGCAGGTTATGCCCCTCACCCGGGATGTAACTGGTCACCTCGAACCCGTTGGTGAGCCGCACCCGCGCCACTTTCCGCAACGCCGAGTTCGGCTTCTTCGGCGTCGTGGTGTAGACGCGCGTACAGACGCCGCGCTTCTGCGGGTTGCCACGAAGCGCCGGCGCCTTCTCCTTCCGCGGGATCTGCGTCCGCCCCTGGCGGACCAACTGATTGATGGTCGGCATAGCCTCTAACGTATTCCGGACATCGACCACCGGTCGGGACCACGAATCCAGACCGGTGGTAGACCTGAAAAGGTAGATAGGAGAGGGGCTTGGGTCAACTACTGCTCGCCTCTGCCTCCGCCGGCTCCTCCGCCTCCCGCTCCTTGGCCGGCAGGAACGGGCTCGGCGCCCCCTCCTCCTCGACCTCCTCCGGCGGCGGGGGCGGCTCGAAGCCCTCCGGCGGCTCCACCTCGAGTTCCGAGTACCGGTAGATCCCGGTCCCCGCCGGGATCAGGTGCCCGATGATGATGTTCTCCTTCAGCCCCAGCAGCTCGTCCCTGGCGCCCCGGATGGCAGCATCCGTCAGGACCCGCGTGGTCTCCTGGAACGAGGCCGCCGAGATGAACGACTGCGTGGTGAGCGACGCCTTGGTGATCCCCAGCAGGAGCGGCTCGCTCGTCGCCGGCGTCCCACCCTTCCTGATCACCCGCTCGTTCTTCTCGCGGAAGACGATCCGGTCCACGTGCTCGCCTTCGAGGAAGTCGGTATCCCCCGGCTCCATCACGCGGACCTTCTGCAACATCTGGCGCACGATGACGCCAATGTGCTTGTCGTTGATCTTCACGCCCTGGAGCCGGTACACCTCCTGGACCTCGTTCAGGAGGTACTCCTGCACCGCCCGCGGCCCCTTGATCCGCAGGATGTCGTGCGGGTTGACGGGACCTTCGGTGAGGCGGTCGCCCGCCCGTACCTTGTCACCTTCGTGCACGCGCAAGTGCTTGCCGGCCGGGACCTCGTACAGCTGCGGCTCGCCCGAATCGGGGTGGACGAAGATCTCGCGTTTGCCGCGCTTGATCTCCCCGAAGCTGACGGCCCCGTCGATCTCGGAGATGGTCGCCGGGTCCTTGGGCCTCCGCGCCTCGAACAGCTCCGCGACCCTGGGGAGGCCACCGGTGATGTCCCGCGTCTTGTACGCCTCCCGCGAGATCTTGGCCAGGGTGGTACCCGCACTGACCTTTTCGCCGTCCTCCACGGTGAGCTGCGCGCCCTCCGGAATCACGTAGTTCCGCACGCGCCGCTCTTTCCCGGCCTTCTTGATTACGACCTCGAGGTGCGGGTGGAGCTTCTTTTCCCGGTCCTCGATGATCACGCGCTGACGCAGTCCCGTGATCTCGTCGAGTGACTCACGGACCGTCTCGTCATCTACGATGTCGACGAACCGAACCGTGCCGTCGACGTCGGTGATGATGGGGTTGGCGTACGGATCCCACGTGAACAGCAGGTCGTCGCGCTTGACGCGCTGCCCGTCGGTCACCGCGAGATTCGCGCCCAGTGGCACCTGGAAGCGGGACCGAACTTGCCCGTCGCCATCGAGCAGCACCAGCTCGCCGTCGTATCCGGTGACGACTCGCTGCCCATCCTGCGTATCGACCACCTGCATACGGTCGCCGAATTCGATCGCGCCCTCGAGCTTGGTCTTGCGGGCCGTCTGCTCCGCGATGCGCGCCGCCGTCCCGCCGATATGGAACGTGCGAAGCGTCAGCTGCGTGCCCGGCTCGCCGATGGACTGCGCGGCCAGGATACCCACGGCCTCACCCAGGTCGACCATCTGCATGGTGGCCAGGTTGCGACCGTAGCACATGCGGCAGATGCCGCGGCGCGCCTCGCATGTGAGGACGGAGCGGATCCTCAAGCTCTCGATCCCCGAGTCCTCGATGGCTGCCGCGGATTCCTCGTCGAGCAGCTCTCCGGCGGCGGCGAGCAGCAGCGGGTCGCCATGCTCGTCCGATGCGTGAGGATCGAACACGTCCTCCGCCACCACATTGCCGACGATGCGCTCCCGCAGCGGCTCGATGATGTCCTCGCCCTCCTTGAGCGCGGAGATCTCGAGCCCGAGAATGGTGCCGCAATCATCCTCGGTCACGGTGACGTCCTGCGCGACGTCGACCAAGCGCCGCGTCAGGTACCCGGCGTCGGCGGTCTTGAGCGCCGTGTCGGCCAGGCCCTTCCGCGCGCCGTGCGTCGAGATGAAGTACTCCAACACGGTGAGGCCTTCCCGGAAGTTCGACTTGATCGGGCTCTCGATGACCTCACCGATGCCGCCGGTCAGCTTCTTCTGGGGCTTCGCCATGAGGCCGCGCATGCCGGCGAGCTGCCGGATCTGGTCGCGACTCCCGCGGCTACCGGAGTCGAACATCATGTACACCGGGTTGAACCCGCCCCGCGACCGCGCCAGGCTCTGGACCATCGCTCCTGCCACGTCGCTGTTGGCGTGGGTCCACGCGTCGATGACCTTGTTGTACCGCTCGCCGAACGTGATCTGCCCGGTCGCATAGGCCCGCTGGAAGCGTTCCACCCGCTCCGTGGCCTCATTGAGGATCTCGGCCTTCTCGGCCGGCACCTCGAGATCCTCGACGCCGATGGAAACGCCGCCCACCGTAGCGTAGCGGAAGCCGAACTCCTTCAAGCGGTCGAGGAACTGCACCGTCTCGGAAAGCCCGGCGCGCCGGTACGCCTCGAACACCAGCTCCGAGAGGGCCTTCTTCCGCATGACGTCGTTCTGGAATCCCAGCTCCGCCAGCAGCGTCCGGGGTAGGATGCTGTTGAACAGCACACGGCCCGCGGTCGTCTCGACCCAACCTGGCTCCTCGTGGACCGCTTCGGGCGGCGGTTGATACCAGAACCTGATGGGCGCATGGAAGCGAAACTGTTCATTGGCCAGGCACGTCTCGACTTCGGAAAGCGAGCCGACGTACGGCGCATTCTCCCAGCCCCCGCCGTCCACCGGCGGCCCCTTCGTCAGGAAGTAGCATCCCAGCACCATGTCCTGGCTGGCCTCGGCCACAGGACGTCCGTCTGACGGCTTCAGCACGTTGTTGCTCGAGATCATCAGCACCCGCGCCTCGAGTTGGGACTCAAAGGACAGCGGGACGTGCACGGCCATCTGGTCGCCGTCGAAGTCGGCGTTGAACGCCGCACAGACCAGCGGGTGGATCCGGATGGCCTTACCCTCCACGAGCACCGGCTCGAACGCCTGGATGCCGAGGCGGTGCAGGGTGGGCGCACGGTTCAACAGCACGGGGTGATCCTGAATGATCTCCTCGAGGATCTCGTAGACCTCGGGGCTCTCCCGCTCCACGATCTTCTTGGCTCGCTTGACGGTCTCGGCGATGCCCTTCTCGACCAGCTTGTGGATGATGAACGGCTTGAACAGCTCGACCGCCATCGTCTTGGGCAACCCGCACTGGTGCAGCCGCAGCTCCGGTCCGACCACGATCACCGAGCGGCCCGAGTAGTCGACCCGCTTCCCGAGCAGGTTCTGCCGGAAGCGTCCCTGCTTGCCCTTCAGCATGTCCGAAAGCGACTTGAGCGGGCGCTTGCCACGGCCGCGAATCGCCTTGGACCGCCGGCCATTGTCGAACAACGCGTCAACCGCCTCCTGCAGCATCCGCTTCTCGTTGCGCAGGATCACCTCCGGCGCCCGGTGCTGGATCAGCTTCTGCAGGCGGTTGTTCCGGTTGATGACGCGCCGGTACAGGTCGTTCAGATCGCTCGTCGCGAACCGACCGCCGTCCAGTGGCACGAGCGGCCGCAGATCGGGCGGGATCACCGGGACCACGTCCAGGATCATCCAGGCCGGATTGTTCCGCTCCTCTCCCGTGTCCCCCGAGTTGCGGAACGCATCCACGATCTTGAGCCGCTTGAGCATCTGCTTCTTGCGATGCTGGCTGGTCTCGGTCGCGATAGTGCCGCGCAGCTCGTCCGACACCCTGTCCACGTCCAGGCGGCTCAGGAGCTCGCGTACCGCCGGCGCGCCGATCTCGGCCCGGAAAGCCTTGTCACCCTCCGACCGCGCCTTGGACCGCAGCTCGAGGTACTTCTCCTCGTCGAGCAGCTCGTTCTCCTTCACCTCCTGCTCGCCGGCGTCGATCACCACGTAATTCGTGTAGTAGATCACCCGCTCGAGATCGCGCAGGGTCAGGTCGAGCAGGTTGCCCATCGGGCTCGGCAGCGTCTTGAAGAACCAGATGTGAGCGACCGGCACGGCCAGCTCGATGTGCCCCATGCGCTCGCGCCGCACCTTTGACAGCGTGACTTCCACCCCGCAGCGGTCGCATACGACCCCACGGTAGCGGATGCGCTTGTACTTGCCGCAGTGGCACTCCCAGTCCTTGACGGGCCCGAAAATGCGCTCGCAGAACAACCCATCCTTCTCGGGCTTGAACGACCGGTAGTTGATGGTCTCGGGCTTGACGACCTCGCCCCACGACCACCAGTACCGCTGCCCCTGCAACGCGAGGCGCTCACGCTCCTTGGAGTCCCGCGGACCGCGGATCTCCTCGGCGCTCGCGATGCGAATCCGGATGAAATCGAAACTGGTGCCGCGCGACTCGCGGGCGCTGCGAAAATCGATCATCCCTTACTCCTCGCCGTCCTCGGTGACGCCGAGCTCGACCTTGAGGCCAAGCGCCTGGAGCTCCTTGACGAGCACATTGAACGACTCGGGCGTCCCAGGTTCCGGCAAATTCTGGCCCTTCACGATTGCCTCATAGACGCGGCTGCGACCATTCACGTCGTCCGACTTCACAGTCAGCATCTCCTGCAACGTGTGGGCGGCGCCGTACGCCTCGAGCGCCCACACCTCCATCTCGCCGAAGCGCTGGCCACCGAACTGCGCCTTGCCGGCCAGCGGCTGCTGCGTAACCAGGCTGTAGGGCCCGATCGACCGCGCGTGGATCTTGTCGTCCACGAGGTGGGAGAGCTTCATCATGTAGATGGAGCCGACGGTCACCTCGGACGCGAACCACTCACCCGTCCGTCCGTCGCGCAGCCGCGACTTCCCGCTCGGCGTGAATCCGGCCAAGCGGAGCAGCTCGTCGGCGGCTGCCTCCACATCGGCCTCGCTCTTGGGCCCGAGCAGCTTCGCCAGCGCCGCAATGCCCGTGGCGTCCAGCCGGTGCTCGGCGTCCAAGTCCAGCAGCTTCTGGGCTCCCTTCAGGCCGTTCTTGAGTGCGCTCTTCTCGGCCTTGGGGAGCTCGTCGCCACCCTCTTCGAGGCGAACCTCGTGGTACTCCTTTTGTAGCTCCGCCTCATCCTTGGCACGCTCGGCAATCTCCTTCGCGGCGCGCTCCAAGAAGTCACGCAGCCCATGGAAAAGGTCGCGCGTGCTCTGGGAGAGCGCCCGACTGGCGAGCATGTCGAGGCGAACGCTGGTGAGGTCGGGGCGATCACCATTCTGCGCCGGGAGCCGGCGGAGGTCGGCCAGCAGCGTTCGCAAGCCGTCGGCGCTCAGCTTCGGCGGGCAGCTCGAGAGCCGCAGCGCGTCGCCAGCCCAGTGCAGTCCGGCGATCCGCAACAGCAGGCCCACCTCGGTCTCGTTCGCGCCCTGGAACACGGGGGTCTCGGCACGGAATCCGAGCACGTGGGAGCACCAACCAAGGTGCGTCTCCAGGATCTGCCCGACGTTCATGCGGCTGGGCACGCCCAGCGGGTTGAGCACGATGTCGACCGGCGCGCCGTTCGGAAGGAACGGCATGTCCTCCTCGGGAACGATCCGCGCGATGATGCCCTTGTTTCCGTGCCGGCCCGCCATCTTGTCGCCCACCGAGATCTTCCGCTTCTCGGCGAGATAGACCTTCACCAGCTGGATGACCCCGGGCGGGAGCTCATCGGGCTGGAGGATCTTGTCGATCTGATCCTCGGCTTTCTCCTCGATCCTGGCCCGCTCACGGTTCGCGGCGTCGATCGCCGCCCGCACCCGCTCGTTGGCGGACTTGGACTTGACGCGCAGCGTCTTGAGGTCGACGTCCGCCAGATTCACGTCGTCCAGCAGCGCCCTGCTGAGCTTGGCGCCCTCCGGCTTGTACTGCTCCACGGTGCCGCTCTTCAGCATGACGGCCACCTCCTGCCCCTGGAGCAGCTCCACCAGCTCCTCGAACAGCGCGGCGCTGATGCGTGCCTTCTCCTCGTTCTCCAGACCCCGCACGTCGCCGATTCGCTCCCCGCGGTCCTTCTCGACGACCTGGTCCTCGACCCGCGAGAAGATCTTCACGTCGATGACGACGCCCTCCATCCCCGGCGGCACCTTGAGAGACGAGTCCTTCACGTCCTTGGCCTTCTCACCGAAGATGGCGGTGAGGAGCTTCTCCTCCGGCGAAAGCTCTGTCTCCCCCTTGGGGGTGATCTTGCCCACCAGGATGTCGCCTGGGGTCACTGCCGCGCCGATCCGGATGATGCCGCGCTCGTCGAGGTCGACCAACGCTTCCTCGGAGACGTTGGGGATCTCGCGCGTGATCTCTTCCTGGCCCCGCTTCGTGTCGCGGACGTGGAGCTCCAGCTCCTGGATGTGGATCGACGAGTAGCTGTCGTCCTTCACCAGGCGCTCCGAGATCACGATCGCGTCCTCGAAGTTGTGGCCATACCACGGCATGAACGCCACCGTGACGTTGGCGCCCAGCGCGAGGCTCCCGTTGTCGGTTCCGGCACCGTCGCCGATCACCTGCCCCACCCGTACCGTCTCGCCCACCTGCACGAGCGGACGCTGGTTGATGGCGGTATCCTGGTTGGTGCGCCAGAACTTCTTCAAGCGATACCGGTCGTGCTGCAGCAGGCGCCCAAGCGGCGTTCCTTCCTTGACCTGACCCGGGCGGCCCGTGTCGACGATGATCTCATCGGCGGTCACCTTGCTGACCACCCCATCGCGACGGGCCACCACCACCGCCCCGGAGTCCAAAGCCACCTTTTGCTCAAGCCCGGTACCCACCAGCGGCGCCTGCGGGAACAGCAGCGGTACGGCCTGGCGCTGCATGTTGCTCCCCATCAAGGCGCGGTTGGCGTCGTCATGCTCCAGGAACGGGATCAAGGCCGCGGCGATCGAGACAAGCTGCTCCGGCGCCACATCCATGAAGTCGATGCGCGGCGGCGGTAGCATCGGGTAGTCGTCCCGCTTGCGGCACAGGGCAACCTCATTGACGAACTTGCCATCCTTGTCCAACGGGGCGTTGGCCTGCGCTACCGCGTACTCCTCCTCCTCGGAGGCCGACAGCCACCGGATGTCGTCCGATACGATTCCCTGCTTCACCCGCCGGTAGGGTGTCTCGATGAAGCCCAGCTCGTTCACCTGGGCGTAGGTCGAGAGACTCGTGATCAGGCCGATGTTCGGCCCTTCGGGTGTCTCGATCGGACACATGCGCCCGTACTGCGAGTAGTGCACGTCCCGGACTTCGAATCCCGCCCGCTCCCGCGTGAGGCCACCCGGTCCGAGGGCACTGAGGCGCCGCTTGTGGGTGAGCTCCGCCAGCGGGTTGGTCTGGTCCATGAACTGCGACAGCTGGGAGCTTCCGAAGAACGCCTGGATGACGGCACTCACGGTCCGGGCGTTCACCAGATCATCCAGCGTGATCTTCTCGGGGTCGTTGTTGATGCTCATCCTTTCCTTGATGAGCCGTGCCATCCGCGAAAGCCCCACCGAGAACTGGTTGGCAATGAGCTCGCCCACCGTCCTGACGCGTCGGTTTCCGAGGTGGTCGATGTCATCCGTGTACCCCCGGCCCTCGGAGAGCTCCAGCAGGTAGCGGACGATGGCGACGAAATCCTCCCGCGTGAGCACGGTGTGCTCCCGCGGGATGTTCACCTTGAGGCGCTGGTTGATCTTGTAGCGCCCGACACGACCCAGGTCGTACCGCTTCGGGTTGAAGAACAGGCGCTCCAGGGCGGCCCGCGCCGTCTCGAGGTTGGGAGCCTCGCCCGGCCGCAGCAGAGAGTAGATCTGCTCCAGCGCGTCGGCCTCGGTGGCGGTCGGGTCCTTCGCCAAGGTGTTCTTGATCATCGGGGACTCGCCACGAGCCGACGTGATGATCACGTCCACCTTGTGCGCGCCCGCCTTGATCAACTTCTTCTTGAGGTTCTCAGTGAGTTCCTTGCCGGCGTCGGCCAACACCTCACCGGTCTCCGGATCCGGAACGTCGAACGCCAGCACCTGGGCCTCGGGCCGCTCTCGTACGGTCGTGGGCCGATCCTCGTCGCGCAGATCGGCGACCGTGTAGCGAGTGAAGACACGGACCCGCTTCACGCCCGCGGAACGAAAGGCGTTGAAGCGCTCCTCGCTGATCTCGTCGCCCTCACGGCCCAGCGGCTCCCCATCCCGCTCCTCCGGATTCGGCACTTCCTCGGCCAGGAGCGCGCCCATCACCTCACGCCGGAGGCCCCGCTCGTCCCGATCCTTGGTGAGATCGAGGGCCTTGGTGGCGTAGAACAGGCGGAGGATATCGCTGTTGGTGCCATACCCCAGCGCCCGCAGCAGCGCGGTGGCGGGGAATTTCTTCCGCTTGTCGATGTGGACATACACCACGTCGTGAATGTCCACGGTGAACTCCACCCAGGAGCCGCGAAACGGAATGATCCGCGCGCTGTTCAGCCGCTGCCCGTTGGGGTGGATCGTCTCCTCGAAGACCACGCCCGGAGATCGGTGGAGCTGCGACACGACGACCCGCTCGGCGCCGTTGATCACGAACGTCCCGAGCGGCGTCAGGATGGGCAGCTCGCCGAGGTAGACTTCCTTCTCGATGATGTTCTTGGGACGCTGCACCCCGTCTTCGAGCGTCTCGTTGATCACCAAGCGGAGCGTCGCCTTGAGCGACGCCGAGTACGTCATGTCCCGCTCGACGCACTCCTCGACGGTGTACTTCGGCTCGCCGAGGGAGAACTGCACGAACTCGAGCGAGTAATTCCCGTTCACATCGGCGATCGGAAACACGTCCTGGAACACCCGCTCCAGGGAGACATCCGCACGATCCGAGTCGTCCTCCGCGCGCAGAAATGCGTCGAACGAGCCGGTCTGGATATCCAGGAGGTGGGGCATGGGCATGCCCTGCTCCAGCTTCGCAAACGAGATTATGGGCAGCCGATCACTCATCGGGTCTTTCCTCAGGCAGATGCAGACACCCCCACCCTGCTCCGGACCACGGCTTCTGGCCCGAAGTGGAAATGGGGACTCGCAGGGCGAGCAGGGTTATATCGGAGCTTCGAGCCACCCGGCTACTTCAGCTCGACGATCGCGCCCTGCTCCTCGAGCTTCTTCTTGACGGTCTCAGCCTCGTCCTTGGAGACGGCTTCCTTCACCGCGCTCGGCGCCGAGTCCACGAGATCCTTCGCCTCCTTGAGGCCCAGCGATGTGACCTCACGGACGACCTTGATGACCTGGATCTTCTTCGAACCCGCGTCCTTCAGGACGACGTCGAACTCGGACTTCTCCTCCGCAGCGGCGGCACCGGCGTCACCACCGGCCGCAGGCGCTGCCGCAGCCGGCGCGGCCGCGATCGTGACGTTGAACTTCTCCTTGAACGCCTCGACCAGGTCGGCCAACTCCGTCACCGACATGTCGCCAATAGCGTCGAGGATCTGGTCCTTGCTCAGAGTCTTCGTTGCCATCTGTGTCTCTCTCTGGATCCGTATGGGTTACGCACTGGCGCGCTGGGCACGGAGCGCCTCAACCGCACCGACAAATTGATAGAGCATGCTCGTGAGCACGCCGACGAAGCCCTGCAGCGGCGCCTGCAGCGCGCCACCCATCTGGGCCAACAACTCCTCACGTGACGGCAGCGTGGCGAGCCGGTGGATTTCCTCGGGCGTCATCTGCCGCCCCTCCACCAGACCCACCTTCACCGCCAGGGACTCGTGTTCCTTTTGGAAGGCTGCCAGCACCTTGGCCGCCGCCAACGGCTCGGCCCCGGCGAATACGAAGCCCGTAGGTCCACGCACGACCTCGTCCAGGCCGGTGACCTTGGCTTCCTTGAGCGCCCGCAGTGCAAGCGTGTTCTTCACGACGACGTAATCGACCCCGACGTCCCGCAGCTTGCCCCGCAGCTCCGTCATCGGCTTCACGGCAATGCCGGTGAAATCCGTGAGGTACAGGGTCTCGGACTGCCGCAGGCGGTCCGCCAGCCGCTGTACGACCTCGGCTTTCTTCTCGCGGTTCATCTTCATCGGTACCCCGCCGGGTCAATGTGAACGCCGGGACCCATCGTGCTCGAAACCGTGACCGACCGGATGTAGGTCCCCTTGGCGGCGGCCGGCTTGGCGCGGACCACAGCCTCCATGAAGGTCGTGATGTTCTCCAGCAGCTGTTCGGCGGAGAAGGAGACCTTGCCGACCGGAGCGTGGAGGTTGCCCGTCTTGTCCACGCGGAACTCGATCTTGCCGGCCTTGACCTCCTTGACGGCCCGCGTCACGTCCATCGTTACCGTCCCGGACTTCGGGTTGGGCATGAGGCCACGCGGCCCGAGCACACGGCCCAGCGGGCCCACCTGCCCCATCATGTCCGGCGTGGCGATGATCACGTCGATGTCGAGCCAGCCTTCCTTGATCTTCGCGATGAACTCCGCTCCCACGAAGTCCGCGCCCGCCTCCTCGGCGTCCTTGGCCTTGTCTCCCTGGGCAAGGACCAGCACCCGAACCGACTTCCCGGTGCCGTGAGGCAGGACGACGGTCCCCCGCACGATCTGGTCGGCGTGTCGTGGATCCACACCGAGATTCACGGCCAGATCCACCGACTCGTCGAACTTCGCAAACGCCGCAGCCTTCACCGCTTCCGCTGCTTCGCGCACATCGTAGAGGCGCGCCCGGTCGATGGTGGCGGCGGCCGACTGGAACTTCCTGCCTGCGACCGCCATCAGTCCCTCACCTCGATTCCCATGGAACGCGCGGTTCCGGCAATGATCCGCATCGCGGCGTCGATATCGTTGGCGTTGAGGTCCGGCATCTTGGTCTCGGCGATCTTGCGAACCTGCGCCGAGGTCACGGTCCCGACCTTCTCACGGTTGGGCTGACCGGACGCCTTCTCGAGCCCCGCCTCCTTCTTGAGGAGGACGGCCGCGGGCGGCGTCTTCGTGATGAAGGTGAAGCTCCGATCGGCATAGATCGTCAGCTCCACCGGAATGATCATCCCCGGCTGGGACTGGGTCTGCGCGTTGAACTGCTTGCAGAAGTCCATGATGTTGACACCGTGCGGCCCGAGCGCGGTACCAACGGGGGGAGCAGGCGTCGCCTGGCCGGCGGGCACCTGCAATTTGACGAATGCAGCTACCTTCTTGGTCGTCTTCGTTGCCATTGTATCCTCGTGCGCTCTGGGGATCGTGCTTCCCCAAGCTCCCACGTTGCCCCGTGGTCAGGGTGGGCGCCCGTGCCGCCCTAATGAGCCTTCAACTGCAAATAGTCCAACTCCACCGTCGTCGGCCGCCCGAAGAGGCTGACGCTCACGCGTACCTTCCCCTTCTCGTGTATGACTTCCTCGACGGTGCCGCTAAAATCGGAGAAGGGCCCCTGCATGACCTCCACGACCTGGCCGACCAGGAACGGAATCTCCTCCTGCGGCTCCTCGTCTTCGACCTTCTCCTCGATGCCGAGGAGCCGGTTGACCTCATCCTGCCGAAGCGGCTGGGGCGTCCAGCCCTGCCCGACGAACTTGATCACGCCCTGAATGCCGTTGACGACGTGCATCGTCTCCTGGTTCAGGACCATCTCGACCAGGACGTAGCCCGGGAAGACCTTGCGCTCGACCTGCACCTTCTTCCCGTTCTTGATCTCCACCACCTGCTGCATCGGCACCAGGGCCTGGCGGATCAGCCGCTCCTCCTCGGGCTTCGGATCCGCGAGGATCTTCCGCTCGATCAGCGACCGGACCTTGTTCTCGTGACCGGCGGTCGTCTGGATCGCGTACCAGTGGTGCTCCATCGTCGCCACGATCACCCGAACGCCCGACCGAAGAAGTCGATCAGGATCAACGAGAACAGCCAGTCCATCAAGCCGATCAGGATCCCGATGAGGATCACGATGATCGTGATCACCAGCGTGGAGCGACGCAGATCGTCCCAGCTCGGCCAGGTGACCTTGCGAACCTCGGCCCGGACGTCGCGAATGAACACGGTCGAACGCTGGGTCCACGCGAGCACCGGCTGGCGCCACACCAGCAGCGCCACCACCACGACCAGCGTCAGAACCGCAGCGATGATCAGCGACAGATCCACGGCCTACTTCGACTCCTTGTGCTGCCGGTGCGTACCGCACCGCGGGCAGAACTTGCGCGTCTCCATCCGCTCAGGATGCTTCCGCTTGTTCTTCGTCGTGAAGTAGTTCCGACTCTTGCAGTCGGTACACTCCAACGTGACTTTATCTCTCGGCATCGCGCCGTCTATTCCAGGATCTTGGTGACCACGCCGGCGCCGACGGTGCGGCCGCCCTCCCGAATCGCGAAGCGCAACCCTTCCTCCATCGCGATCGGCGTGATCAACTGAATCGTCATCTTCGTATTGTCGCCCGGCATCACCATCTCCACCCCCGCCGGCAACTCCACCGAACCCGTCACATCCGTCGTGCGGAAGTAGAACTGCGGCCGATAGCCCTTGAAGAACGGCGTGTGCCGACCGCCCTCCTCCTTCGTGAGCACGTAGACCTCGCCCTCAAAATGCGTGTGCGGCGTCACCGACCCCGGCTGCGCCAACACCATCCCGCGCTCAATCTCCTCCTTGGCCACCCCCCGCAACAACAACCCCACGTTGTCCCCCGCCTGCCCGTCATCGAGCAGCTTGCGGAACATCTCCACCCCCGTCACCACCGTCTTGCGGTCCGCCCCAAACCCCACCAGCTCCACCTCGTCCTGCAGCTTCACCTTGCCCCGCTCGATCCGGCCCGTCGCCACCGTCCCGCGGCCCGTAATCGAAAAGACATCCTCCACCGGCATCAAGAACGGCTTGTCCACATCCCGCTCCGGCACCGGGATGTAGCTGTCCAACGCCGCCATCAACTCATCAATGCTCTTGGTGTTCTCCGTCCCCGGCTCCCCATCCTCCAACGCCTTCAGGGCCGACCCCTTGATCACCGGAATCTCATCCCCCGGAAACTCATAGCTCGACAACAACTCCCGCACCTCCAACTCCACCAACTCCAACAACTCCGGATCGTCCACCATGTCCACCTTGTTCAGATAGACGATGATGTACGGCACGTTCACCTGCCGCGCCAACAACACGTGCTCGCGCGTCTGCGGCATCGGCCCGTCCGCCGCACTCACCACGAGAATGGCCCCATCCATCTGCGCCGCCCCCGTGATCATGTTCTTCACGTAGTCCGCATGCCCCGGACAGTCCACGTGCGCGTAGTGCCGATTCTCCGTCTGATACTCCAAATGCGCCGTCGCAATCGTAATCCCCCGCTCCTTCTCCTCCGGCGCCTTGTCGATCTGGTCGAACGGCACAAAATCCGCCAACCCCCGCTTGCTCTGCACCTCCGTAATCGCCGCCGTCAACGTCGTCTTGCCATGATCGACGTGCCCAATCGTCCCCACATTCACATGCGGCTTCGTCCGCTCAAACTTTGCCTTCGCCATG
>Ga0209536_100007419_pt1 | contig 16626 bp, 16 predicted proteins | sample DeeMarSeWOR28_12_FD_187461 | JGI IMG/M metagenome (GOLD analysis project Ga0209536, IMG submission 187461) | Marine sediment microbial communities from White Oak River estuary, North Carolina - WOR-2-8_12 (SPAdes) (version 2) | ecosystem: Environmental > Aquatic > Marine > Intertidal zone >... | reverse complement strand
AGATCCGCGTCATGGTATCGTTGGAAACCATCGGTTGCTATACCGATAAACCCCGTTCTCAACGATACCCGCCAATCATCAAACATTTCTATCCGGATACCGGCAACTTCATAGCGTTTGTTTCAAACCTACGTTCCCGCGCTGTAATGCATCAAGCTGTTAGAGCTTATAAAGAAGTGAGCGATTTCCCTATAGAGCACATCGCCACATTGGCCGCTGTGCCAGGGGTGTCGTGGAGCGACCATTTATCGTTTTGGCGGCAGGGTTACAAAGCGTTTATGGTGACGGACACCGCTTTTTATCGTTACCCTTATTATCACAGTCCAATGGATACTTATGAGAAGCTGAATTATTCGAGTTTTGCACATATGAGTACCGGCTTGTTGCACATGCTTGAGAAGTTAAGCCGGCAGTAAATACGAGAGTTTATACAGAAACCAATCAGCAGAAAAACCGCCGCAGGGTTTATTTTGGTGGGGTAAGATTTGGTGTTATAGTAACTGGAACCGCAGGCAGTTAAAACCCAAAAAGGCCTTTCACATGACTAACAAAAGTGTTTTCTATCTTGCCATTTTGTTCTTTACTCTAAGCGTTTGTAGTAGTGCGAATTCCGAATCGCTGAAAAAAATCACCGCAGTGGCAAAAAAGCCCGCGTTGGTTTTACCTAATGACCCCGTGCAGCTGGATTTTGTTTTTGATAAAGCCAGCGATTTAAAAGCCTGGTTGCGGGACAACGGTAATTTTCTTCTGCAAGGATATATCCGTCACAATCATTTTCGCTGCGGAACCTATCAGCTAGGCATTCAATTCGGAATGGGGGATGGCTGCATCAATGTGGAATGGATGGCGGAACCGGTGTATGTCAGTCGCCACCGGCAATGTAATCAAGCGGTATTACATCACGATGGTTCGGGCAATATTCCGGAAGCTGCTGCCAACTTCAACAAAGTGACTTGCGCGCAACTTTTTATAAAATGCGATGGCATATGTGGTACGGCGGATATGCCCAGCCCCGGCGACTCTCCGAGTACTGGCGTATTGCGATAACTCAGAACCGGTTTAATGTAAGCAACGTTAATACAAATTGTCCAAAGGGAAAAAACATGACCATATTTGCGAAAATCATCAATCGGGAGATTCCCGCGGATATTGTGTACGAAGATGAGCATTGCCTGGCGTTTAGAGATGTTTCACCGCAAGCGCCCATGCATGTGTTGCTAATTCCCAAACATCCCATTGCTAAATTGGCGGACGCTAACCAGGAACACAAAGAAATCCTCGGCCATATGATGGTTAAAGCCAGCGAAGTCGCCAAACAACAAGGCTTCGAGGATTTTAGGGTTGTGATCAACAACGGTGCTGAAGTCGGGCAAACCGTATTTCATTTGCATCTGCATTTATTGGCCGGGCGTAGCTTCCAATGGCCGCCGGGTTGACCATATCAAGCGCAATCGGGAAATAAAACCACGAAGGGTATGCAGCATTGTTTTTAGTTTTTTCTTCGTGCCCTTCGTAGCTTCGTGGTTAAAAATATTAATTTTAAAAAGAAAAAGGCTGCGTTGCCGCAGCCTTAAAAACCCTCGATAAAGGAGGAGGTAAACGTTGCTTGATTATTCGTCACCCATGTACATTTTTTTGGCCAGCAAGCTGTAGCTCCACGGCAGACCGTTATTTTTCCAGCCATTGACGACGCGTTGACCTTTGTGCGGACCTTTTTTCGCTTTGTCGCCTTCATAACCGTCAACCACGGTATACACATTTTTATAGCCGGCTTTGGCCATTAAGTTGGCGGCCGCCGCGCTGCGGCTACCCGAGCGGCAAATGAACACGATTTTGTCGTTTTCGCTCAATCCTTTCGCTGCCATGCGTTCCTTGATTGTGGGTAAGAACTGGTCATTCAATTCCATTTTGAAATTATTTTTCTTTTCGTCCCAGGCATACCATTCACTGAGCTTCATATAAGGAATGTTAGCGTCGGCGATGGTGGGCATTCCCAGAAAGTTTACTTCTGCGCGGGTGCGCACATCGATAAACAAGGTTTTATCGCCTTCTGTTTGCAATAACTCGTAAGCTTCGTTGGAGGTTAAATACAAACCTTGAGTGGTTTGTTTTTTCTTGGGAAGTTTTTCGGCATCTCCCGCAAACGCGGCAGTAGTGGTCAGACATAGTGAGAGCACTAAAAAAGGAATAACTTTACGCATTGTTGAAAGCCTCTTGTTGAACCGGTTGAAGTATTAATAAATTAGCAAATAATAATATACTGGATAATATATATATTCGATCGGTAACATACAACGGTAAAAAATGTGGGGAATTAGCCGGATGTATGTTTCGTAAGTAGTTCTTTTTATTTAAAAACAGTACATTAACTGCGATCTTGCGATCAGGGCTTAAGTAGAAATGTTTGGATAAATTATTTTGGTGGAAATGGTTTTAGCAGTTTTGTTACGGCTTTTTGCATTCTTTGGATGCGTCGGTCTTCGCTGTCGTACAAACCGAGCGGTGTTTCCACCGTCCCCCGCCAGACCACTTGTAAGCGATTTTTGTCAATGGCATCGATTATAAACGTGCCTTGATCATATACCGTCGTATACCGACGGCTGGCATCTAAAGAGCTGGAATAGCGAATCTGCTTGCGAATGTAACTTTGGGTTATGTCTTCCAGGGTGTAGTGGTAGCGGTCGGAAGCGGTGGTTTGCGCAATGGCTTGATAGTTAATCCAAACGTCCGCGGAGTCCGATTGCGTCAGGGAGATTCCTCTGGCGAGCAATTGTTTTTGGATGGTGGCGCGGATTGCTGAATCCAGATTCGCAGCGTCTACGCCGAACAAACCGCTGATGGATTCGGCGAAACCGTCGCTATACCAGGAAAAAGTTCGATACTGGGAAAAGTCCGTTTGCTCATCGACGTCGTAGCTCACTTCGAACAAGGAACAGCTGGTCAGTAACGCCGTGATGGCAACCACGAAGCATAATATTTTTCGCATTTTTACGAACTAGATAATGTTATTGGAAACTTGTGGCTATTATGCTGGCACTAGAAGAAATAAGCCAGTTGCAAGAATACCGAGTTACCGGCTTTGTAGTATACATTGGTATCGCCGGTAGGTATGCCCCCGAATTCCGAGCCCCTGGGGCCCATGGGAAAACTCAATCCGGCGAACAACGTCATGTTTTGTTGCCAGTCGATATTGTATACCAGTTGAAATAGCGCACTCGGATCGGCAGCGTTGACAAACATATTAGTACTGAGCAGCGTCAATGGTGTGGTTTCTAAACTTAGGCTAGCGCCTATGTAATGTTTACCCAAGGTGAAAAGTTCGCCGCGTTGGATGCGCTCCAGCAATAATGGGTTGGTAGCTAATGCTTCCGGCGAATAATCTTTGGCCGGTTGGCCAAAGCCACTGTAAAAATACTCCAAAAAGCCCGACAGGTTTTTCTCGAACCACACCCAGGAATAACTAATGTTGGCTACAGCTGACAACAGTAATTCGGTTTCGGTGAATGTTGCAACGATGTCACCGCGCACGACGGTTTCGCGCCAATCCGTGGCCAAGCCCATGGCCAGCATGGTGTCATCGTAGTGCAGTGCGGCCAGGAGATCGTATTCTTTTCCGCGTAAAAAGCCATGATATTTTGCCGCCACCGAACTGGACGCCGCTTCGACGTTCTCGGTCTCAAGATTGCGCCTTGGCACCAATACACCTTGTAAGTCATCTCCGTTGGCAAATAACCATTGTGAATAAGCCAAATCATCGCCGCTTTTATAGTCTTTATCCACCGCGTCGGGGGCGAAGGGATTAAATACATCCACGGGATTATAAAACAATCCGTTGCCCCAGCTGATGGCTTCGCGCCCCACGCGCACCACCAAGTTTTCCCCGGTATAACCCACGGTAAGCCGGTCCAAACGCTGCAGGAGCGCTTGGCCTTGCGATTGATGAAACACATGGATTAAATCGAATAATTTGCGTTGGTCGTTGACTATGCCGGGCGCGAACCAGGAAAACTCTGCCGGGGAGGCTTGGGCTGCTTTTAACGTATCGCTGGCAATGCCGATTAACTGATAATGAATGTTGGTGTCCCATTTGCCCCAACGATTGTCGGCCATTAAACGAATGTCGATGAAATGGTCGTCGGTTTGTTGCGCATCCAACTGAGTGAACCAGGTATCTTCAGGGTAGTCATTAAACACGAATTGATATTTGCCATGGCCTTTGAAGTTCCACGCTTGGGCGTTGGCTGAAAGTGATAACAGGAACAACGGCAATAGACTAAATGCTAACTCGGATTTCATTTTTAAGGCTTGAAAGACTTATTGTGTGACGTCTTCTTCTATTTTACCGTCACGCAGTTTGATGAGCCGTTTGGCGTGACTCATCACCAGTTTGTCGTGAGTGGATATGATAAACGTGGTGCCGTGGCGCTGGTTTAGGTTTTCCAACAATTGCATTAAGTTTTCCGCGGAATGGGAGTCCAAATTGGCGGTGGGTTCATCGGCCAATACCAAATCCGGTTCCGAAACCAAGGCTCTTGCTACGGCCACGCGCTGTTGTTGCCCGCCGGATAATTCCGCAGGCCGGCGCGATTCCAGGCCGCTCAAGCCCACTTCGTTTAAAATGGCTGAGGATTTCTCGGCGCGCGTTTGTCTGGGCATGCCTTGCAGTTGCATGACAAACTCCACATTTTCTTGCGCGGTTAACACCGGAATTAAATTGTAGGCTTGAAACACAAATCCAATATGGTGCAAACGCATATCCGCCAACTGGGCTTTATTCATTTGGTCCACGCGTCTATCGGCTACCGTGATTTCGCCGCGGCTGGGCGTATCCAGGCCGCCGATCATATTCAGTAAGGTGGTTTTACCTGAGCCGGAAGGGCCGGATAAACACAAAAACGCACCGGCTTGAATGTCCAGATTAATATCCGATAAGGCGTGTACGGCTAGCTCGCCTTCGCCAAAGGTTTTATAGAGATTTTTACAAGTAACGGTAGACATAATTAAATTCGGGTGATGGCTTCCACGGGAACATGGCGGGCGGCGCGCCACGCCGGATATAGACTGGCAATTAAGCCTAAGACGATCACCACCACATTGGACAAAATCACATCGTTGGCCAGCACCACGGGATACAGTATCGCGCTCATGCCGGCGTACTCCAATCCCTCCACGCCCAGGGCTGAAATATCCCAACCATCTTGGATGGGGATGATGCTTAACCAGGATAATAAGTTGCCTAACACCAAGCCTAAGATTAGTAAAAAGAAAGATTCAATCAATACTTGCAGCAAAATCAAACTGGGTTTCATACCCAAGGCCTGTATGAGACCGATTTCACGTGTACGCTCGAAAACCGCCATCAACAAAGTATTTACTAATCCGAATGACATGGCGATGAATACCACCAAATACCAAATCAACACAAATCCATCCATTACCGCCAACATAGTGCCAAGATATTTATCCAGTTCTTGCCACGGCAGAACTTCTAAGCCGGGCGCGGCGGTTCTGAGTCTATCCACAATGGCTTGCAGATGGCGGTAATCTTGGGTGATGAGCGCCAGCTCGGATACTTGAGTTTGCATGTTTAACAGTCGCTGCGCGGTTTCCAGGCCAGTGAAGACATAACCAGTCTCGATGGCCTCCATTTCGGTATCAAAAATGCCGACGACGCGAAAACCCCGGTCGACGATTTCATTCTCCGGATCTTGGCTCATGAGGACGATGCGCCAACCCAGTTGGATTTCCAAACGTTCGGCCAATTTGGCACCGATAATCACGCCGTCGTCTTGGGCGGATTCTAAATACCGGCCCAGGCTGATGGTTTCCGGTAAAAATAACAATCCTTGTTCACGCTCGGGCGAAATGCCCACCAAAGTCACCCCCATGGATTCCCGTTCACTGCTGATGACCGCCGGTACGCGTACCCGGGTGGTCCAGGTGGTGATGGCAGGATCTTGCAACGCTTCAGTTAGGGCGGAGGTCGGCGCCGGCATGGAGTTGACGATGGATGGATCATCACGATAAGCCGGTGCATGGATTTGCACGTGACCGATCAGATTCTTGATGGAATCGACGATCATTTGATCCACCATGCCGCGCATAACAGCCGTTAACCAGATCATGGCCCAGACACCTACGGCGATGGCGCCTAACATGATTAAGGTTCGGCGGTGATTGCGCCATATATTTCGCCAAGCAATAATGGTGAGCATGGCGGTCACAGTGCCAAGTGAGCGGTTTTCCTCAGCGTGGCTAGCGCTCATACGGTTTGCATGGCCTCCACCGGCTGTAATAAATGGATGCGTATAGCAGGCCATAAAGCGGCAAGCATGGTGGCGATGAAAATCACCACAGGTCCTAATAACAAAGAAACCGGGTTTAACACCGGATAAAAGCGGTCGGGCAAATTAAATTTGGAAGCCAATTCTTCCATGCCGGGATAGCTGAAACCATGCAGTAAAAAATACGCGGTAAAGGCGGCACCCAGAGCAATGCCTAATAGCATGCCAGTGGTTGCCATTAATAACGATTCGGTAAACACCAGCCGCCCCACTTTAGCGGGTGTGACGCCCAAAGCCAGCATGATCCCAAATTCACGGGTTCGCTCCAGCACCGACATCAGAAAGGTGTTCAAGACACTAAAAGCCACCAATATTACCAAGACACCGTACATCATCCACGCCGTGGAAAAATCCGCTTGGATGGCTTGTTTGAGCCCCGGCTGCAATCGGTCCCAGTTAATGACCTCTAGGCTATTGTCGGTGATGATAGAGCGCACCTGCCGGCTTAGTGACTGCGTTTGTTCGTGAGAGCTTCCTGTGATCACAATGGTATGCGCGGTGTCCCCCATGCTGAAAATGTTTTGGAACGCCGTTAACGGCAACTGCACCATGTAACGGTCCAGTTCCGTGTTGCCGCTATCGTAAATACCAACAACGGTTACCACGGCGGCGGCGAAGGATCCGTCTTTACCGCTGCCTAATAGCGTTAGTTCGTCACCAACCTCTACCTGTAGATTCCTTGCCATGACACGGCCAATGACGGCTTGATCCTGGTCAGTGTCGCTTAGGTAACGGCCTTCTTTTATCAAGCCCGGGATAACCGATACTTCGGGTTCGTAGTCTGGTTGCACGCCGGCGATTTGAGCCCCGTAACTGCGTTGTTCCGAGGAAACTAACGCAAAACCCAAAGCGCGAACACCCACGCTGGCGTTACTCACCTGGCTGCGAATATCAGCCGCCAAGTCGGTGGCGCCGGGGATGGTGCGGCGCAACTGCGGTTTATCCAAATACCCGGGTGCTTGGACTTGTACGTGCCCGGTGAACGCCCGCAAGGTATTATCGATCATCATATCGTATGAGCCCAGTTGCAGGGCAATCATCCATACCAATATTACATCGGAGAACACTATCGCCGCTAAGGTCAATGCGGTGCGGCGTGGATAGCGCCATAAGTTGCGCCAGGCAAGTGTCAGATTAATGCCCATCGAAGTTAGTGTGCATTTTAAAATCGTGGGTTGCGTAAATTAGACAGCGTAAACGTACTATCCGGAATGTCCAAATCGAATTGCGCGGAGTCGATAGTGATTTGCGTCCATTCTTCGGGTTTTTCCACATTAACCATGCGTTGTTGCGAGGCCAAGGTACGGCCACCCATAAGGGCGATGTGCAGCGTGGTGAGTTTTTTAGTCAACACCATGGCTTGGTCGAAAAAAGCGTGTTCCAAGAGTATATTGTCATCCCGAATGGTCAATTGTTCTTTTCCCCACACCACTGCGGCGCTTTCAATAGGAATGGATTCGATGACGTAAACGGTGTGACCTTGTTGGGTTTGGGTGCCGATGATGCTGTGATGGTATTCGTCAATGATGTCGTCGGACCTGGCGATGTCTTTGTTGGAAAAATCCGAACCCATCCAACTTTGGTTCATCATGCTGGAAGGAATTTTTATAACACGGTTAATTTTCGGGGAAAATGTCCACATTTTCTTATCGATCAGTAAGGTGGCGTTGCCGGCGTCTTTCGCCGGTTCGGTGACTCTTACCAAAGATTTCTTCTCTCCCAGCGTCCAGCTGCGCATGCTCATAGTGCGTTCCCAATCGGGGCGATGAATGGTCATGGTGACCACCGAATACGATGAGGTTCCGCGCCAGTGGTTTATGGCTTTTTGGATGATGGCTTTAGCGTCGGTGCCGGCGTCGGGTTGGGCAATGGCTGGATAAGCTGACACTAAAATAGCCAAAAGACTGATCCTAATGGCGTATTTATCCATATAGTTCCTTTTGACGGCTGAGCTGATGGAGATTGAGTTTATAACAAATGCCTGCGTCAGTTTAAAATGCCGTGCAAATAAGGTGAAATTCTTGCCATCTTTCAATATGATTGGCTCTTAAAATTATTTTCCTTTAATATAAAAATATTTTATTTGAGTAATAAAAAATCAATTGTTGTGTATTTCTTAAAAAAGTTCTAATTTGGTGGTTTATAGATCAATGTTAGATATGCGGTGTAGAGGCCATACTGCAATTCCATTGGCTTACTGCAACATTGCTCCACGGAAGGTAAGATATAAAAAAAGTAGGACACGCCAAGGTATTCATTTTCCAAGAAATGTTGGATCTTTTGCAGCAGCCTCGTAATATCATCCGCGATGGTAAGTCGTTCGGTAGGGGGAAAAATGTTAGCGCAAATTGGTATTAAAGTTCTAGACCGCATTCGCTGTGGTGTTTTGTTTATGGCGACGGTCGTCTGTTTGGTGGCTTCGGCAAGTTATGCTGCTGATATAGAGGAAGAGTTTCCTGGGCGCGGGTTGTATCCGCTGGTGCCGGTGATTGAACTGGAAGATCTGCAGAACCAGTTTAATGATGTGGTGGTCGTGGACGTGCGATCGCAATATGAATTCGAAACCTTGCGCGTAAAAGGGGCGGTGAATATTCCTTTGTCCTCACCGACGTTTGTGGAGCAAATGGGAAAGTTGCGCACCAATGACGCACGGCCCATCGTGGTGTATTGCAACGGTAAAACCTGCATGAAGTCGTACAAAGCGGCGCTTAAGTGTTCTGTGAACAAAATCGATAACGTGCTGGCTTTCGATGCCGGTATTATGGATTGGGCACGTTCTTATCCCGAAAATGCGGTGCTCTTAGGCCGCAGCCCGGTTGATCCTAATAAATTGATTTCTCAAGAGGAATTCAAAAAACATTTGCTTAGCCCCGATCAATACGGGGAGCAAGTGGCCACATCTTCGGCTATCGTTTTGGACGTGCGCGATCGCTTTCAACGTGAAGGTTTGTCACTATTTGTTGGTAGAGAGCGGCGTGCCTACCTGGATGATACCAAAACCCTGGAACGCTATATCGATAAAGCCAAGCGCGAAAACAAAACATTATTGGTTCATGACGCCGCCGGCAAGCAAGTACGCTGGCTGCAATACTATTTAAAAGACAAAGGCTTAAGTGATTTCTATTTCATGGAAGGCGGTACATCGGCGTATTACGAACAAATGAAAAAGGAATTTATCCGCTAGCACTTCATTGAGAATGCCTGCGGCCAGCTAGGCTTGGCTGCAGGTGCCTACCCCAGTTCTAATCCTGCGAAAATGTGAAATATCTAAAGAAAAACGTCCGCTGTTCGTTATGTATGGTGATGAAAAACCAATGCTATTCGGTGGCTTTACCACAAATAACGGTACGCCAGCCAAAGCAAGGTATTGGAACGTAAGGAATAATTCAACATACGGTGAACATTATGGTGTCATTAAATCGTGGGCAGTCTCTGATAGTAAACATATTGATGCTTGGCTTGATATTGGCTGCCAGCATGGCAAGTGTGGCGGCGGCCGAATCTGAGTTTCCCGGTCGCGATGTATATCCGGAAATACCGCATATTTCCATAGAACAACTTCATGCCCGGCGAAATGACGTTATTATCGTGGATGTGCGTTCGTCCTACGAATATCGTACCCTCAGAATAGAAAACGCCATCAATATCTCCTTGGCGGATGCTGACTTTAGCCAACAAATAGCGGCATTACGCAAACAAGATCCCCGCCAAATCGTTGTTTATTGCAATGGCAAAACCTGTATGAAGTCGTATAAAGCCGTGAGGAAATGCCGGTTGGACGGTATTGAAGACGTGGTGGCCTATGATGCCGGTGTGATGGATTGGGCGCAGAAATATCCCGCTAATACTTTGCTATTGGATGTGAAACTCAACGATCCTGGCAAACTCATCAGTAAAGCACAGTTTAAAAAACATTCCTTGACTCCGGATGAATTTGGTGAGCGTATGGCCGCCAGCGACGACATCGTTCTGGATGTTCGTGATCGTTTCCAGCGCGAAGGCTTGTCCATTTTCGTCGGCAGGGAATATCGGGTGTATTTAGATGATACCAAGAAACTCGACCGCTATATCAACAAAGCGATAAAAGAGAAAAAAGGCTTGTTGATTTACGATGCCGCTGGCAAACAAGTGCGTTGGTTACAGTACTATCTGGAAAACAAAGGCGTTAGGAATTACTACTTCATGGATGGTGGCATCCACGCTTATTACCAGCAAATCGAAAAAGATTTATAAATCGTCATTTTTCTCCGGTCTGCGGGCAGCGGTTGTATAGCCGCTGCCCGTTTTTTGTTGGTGTGAGAAAAGTCGCTTAACCGGTGGTCAACAAATTACGCAAATCAATGATGGCGGCGTTGGCCGGGGAAATGTAACTCACCATAGCTTTGGAATAATTGGCCACCCAACCCATGGGGTCACCGTTCAATACAATGGGGCTTGAGGTGGACGCTTGTGCTTGCTCCAATAAGCGGATGACTTGCTGCAGACTGGCGACGGCGTTTTTCTTTTGCAACACGTTGTTAAAATCCACTTCCACGGCGCGTATGATATTCAATAGCGCCCACACATATCCCCTGGCTTCGTAAAACACATCATCGATTTCCAGCCACGGGGTTTTAGCGACGATTAATCCCGGGGTGCTGGTGGATTGTTGCGCCGCCGTATCGCCCGCAAGATCGGTATTCACGCGCAATTCTTCCACGCTGGCATTTAAGCGCTGCGACAAGTCACCTAAGCGTTTTTCTACCACCGCTAACAATACGTTTAAATTGTCCGCTCGGGTGAAAAACTGGGTGTTGGGGTCGGTTTGCGACGCCAGGGCGTTGAGATAGTCATAGGTGTGATTAATCGCCTTGCGATACTCCCGTTCGGTGGGGGGGAATAACCAAGCATTGTTGGGAAAGTGAAACAAGGGTTCAGCTTCGCCCAGCGCTTGGTTTTCCCGGGATTGGGATTGGGAGCGTGAGAAATCATTGCGTAACACCCGCGAGGTGTCGCGTATCATCACTAACACCCCAAATTCCCAGTTGGGCATATTGTCCAACATGTCAAATGCTCCGAAAAACGATTTCGGTGGCAATTTGTCGTTGGATAAATAGCCGCCGGGTTTGTCCAGCAATGTTTCGGCGACCCTGATTAAGGCGGCTGTTGTGGTAAAGCCCGGAACCAGTTTACTGTTGTCTCCGCCGGCTTTTTCTAATGCCACTTCTTTGGCGTTAAAACTGTCCGGCGGACGGCTCCAATACCATCCTACCACCGTTAATACTACGCACAACGTGACCACGGCTATCCCGGTGCTCCAAATTAAGCCTTTTTCCCGCAAGGTTCGCGGAGAGTACCAGCTGACGATGCGCGAAATCAGTGCGCGGATATTGTCTATGAGTTTGTATAAACGGGTTTGCCAGGTTTGATCGCTCATATTCTTTATTTTCGGGTTTTCCGGTTTGTGATTAGGTGTAGGCTCTAAAGCAAAAAGCGATTGTGTCGATAATAGATTTACCAATAAAACAAGGATTTATGTTTCAACGGCTGGGCATGGAAAAGCATAGTCGATGATCCCCTAAATCCCATAATTGTGCTTTGAACCCAAGGACAGCAACTTGCACATTGACGAATCGGTAATCACCACAGTCACGCCAAGCGCGGAACAGAAACAGCTGGTACGGGCTATCCGGCTGGGTTTTGCCGTGGTATTGACCTTAACTGTCATTCTCGGTGGCATCGGCTTGTATCAGTTAAATAGTGTCAATGCCAGTATGAGTAAAATCGTCACCGTAAACAACAGTAAAATAGCCCTGGCCTCAGCCATGCGTGACGCCATTCGATTGCGCTCCTTGTCCATCAATAAAATGCTGGCAACCGAGGATTACTTCAAGCGGGATGCAGAAATTTTAAAATTCTACGACTACGCCCGAAGCTATCGCCAAGCCCGTGAACAATTGATGGCTTTGGGCATGGATGAGCGGGAAAAAGCGATTATTGAAAAACTGGCTCAACACGCCCAATTCTCTCAACCCCTGGTCAGGGAAGTGGCCGAGTTGCTCATGGAAAATTCTTTGCCCAGAGATTTTAACCACTTATTCACCAGGGCAACGCAAAAACAAGAAGAGTTGCTGGAGCTGCTGGACGCATCCATAGAATTGCAAAAAGAATATGCCAACCAAGCCTTGGCCGCGGCGCAATCTAAATTTGAATACACCATGGCCAGCTTTTTATTGGTTCTTACAGTATTGTTGGGCATCGGCGTAATAATCGCCCGCATTGTGGTGCACTATGTCGGTAATAAAAACAAAGCCTTGGCGCTGAAAAATCTGGAGCTGGAAAAAGCCCGCGCCAAAGCCGATGACACCACCCGCGCCAAGAGCGAATTCTTGGCCAACATGAGCCACGAAATCCGCACGCCCCTCACTACCATTATCGGATTTTCAGAAACCTTATTGGATGCGCAATTAAGCGGCAAGGAACGTCAGAAAGCGGTAACCGCCATCCGCAATAGTGGTAAGCATTTGTACGATATCATCAATGATGTATTGGACATCTCTAAAATCGAAGCCGGTAAATTGGAGATCGAAGTTCTTGCTGTTTCTCCCATGGATTTGGTCAGAGAGACAGTGTGTATCTTGGAATCCAAAGCCACTGACCGAGGTTTGCAAATACTCACTGAGTTCGATGTGCCTTTGCCGAAGACGATCATGACCGATCCCACCCGGCTGAAGCAGATTTTGCTGAACTTATGCGGCAACGCTGTGAAGTTTACCCAGTCAGGCAACATTAGCATAGAGTTGAGTTTCAACGCTGAAAACCGGCAAATGGTATTCACCGTCAGCGATACGGGTATAGGCATGAGCCAAGAACAGGTCGCTAAAGTGTTTTCCCCGTTCCATCAAGCGGAAAAATCCACCACCCGCTTTTACGGGGGTACCGGTTTAGGCCTATCAATCTCCAAACAGCTGGCGCAGCGTTTGGGCGGTGACATTACTTGCCGAAGTGAGGTGGGCAAAGGCACGCGGTTTACCCTCAGCATCAGTGCCGGTGATGAGCTGCCTGGCGAATGGGTACGGGAAGTCGATCAAAACAGGGAGGTTTGCATCACGCCGGTGCAACGTGCGGATACACCGCAACTGAGCGGGCGGGTACTATTGGCCGAAGATACGCCCGATATACAAACATTGATTACCATGCTTTTGGAAAAAGCGGGTTTATCGGTACAAGCGGTAGATAACGGTGCAGCCGCTGTGCGGCATGGGATGCAAGAGAACTTCGACTTAATCATTATGGATATGCAAATGCCGGTGTTGGACGGCTTGGCGGCGATTCAGCAGCTGCGCGAAGCAGGGTGCCAACAGCCCATAGTGGCACTGACCGCTAACGCCACGCAGGAGGATAAAAACCGCTGTTTGAACGCGGGAGCGGACGATTTTATGGTCAAACCTGTGGATGTTGATGTGTTTTACCATGTCTTGAGCCGATATCTGCCCGATAAACTCGATACTCACCCTGCACCTGAGATGGCTGCGCAAGTCCCGGAAGAGCCTGTCGCGGACTCGGATGACGCTATTGACCAGGAATTGCAGCAACTGATCAACGGCTTTGTCAGCCGGCTGCCCGACACCGTGAGAGAAATCACTACTTATTACCGGCAAAAAAAATGGCAGGAACTGGCCATCAGTTCGCACCGATTGAAAGGCGCCGGCGGCGCATTCGGTTTTCCCGAACTGAGTGAAATCAGCAGTAAAATCATGGAACAGGTCAAACCCGGCGCCGACGATAAAGCAGAAAACCACTTGCAAGATCTGATCGAGCGGCTCAACCAACGCTGCCAACAGATCACCAAAAAAGCCGGTTGAGCGAGTTCGCCGCCGCTTCCGAGAGCTGGATATTGCGCAACGCCGCGATTATTGTTATTAAGATATACTTAAGCTTACTAGAGAGTTTGTAAGAGACTGGTCAAACAGCACAGGGAAACGTACTACTTGCCTAAACAAGGCTGCAAACCAGTACAAAATACCATAAAACGGATCGATGCTATGCGTGTACTGTTAGCCGAAGATGATGATTTGCTTGGCGATGGTTTGAAAACCGGGCTCAAACAAGAAGGTTATACCGTGGATTGGGTCAAAGACGGCCAAAGCGCTGAAAATGCCCTGTTGGATAACGAATTTGATCTGGTAGTGCTGGATTTAGGGCTGCCGAAAAAAGCCGGTCTCGAGGTGTTGAAACAAATCCGCAGCTCCGGCAAACACCTGCCGGTTTTGATTTTAACGGCGCGCGACAGTGTGCAAGACCGGGTCACCGGCTTGGACAGCGGCGCCGATGACTATTTGGTTAAACCGTTCGATTTGGAAGAGTTATGCGCCCGCTTGCGCGTCTTGCAGCGGCGCACCGGCGGGCGTTCGGCGCCGGTGATTGAGCACGGCAACATCAGTCTGGATCCGGCGGCGCATAAAGTGTTGCTCAACGGTGAGCCTATCAACCTTTCCATGCGGGAGTTTGTGCTTCTGCAACATTTGATGGAAAACATAGGGCGGGTTATTCCCCGTGCCCGCCTGGAAGAAAAATTATACGGTTGGGATGCAGAAGTCGAAAGTAATTCACTGGAAGTGTTCATCCATCATTTGCGCAAAAAATTGGGTACTGATTTTATACGCACTGTGCGCGGCGTGGGTTATATGATCGAATAGCGATGGCTGACCAATTTCCTAAAAGACCTGTGCAGCACACAACGCCCACTTTCCCATCAGGGCGATAGTGTTGGCCACTTCTATTCGTCGCCGCCTGTTGATCACGCTGTTGTTGACGATTTCCTTGGTCAGTGGCTTAACTCTGCTTCTCAGCTATTACGATGCTCAACATGAAGTAGAGGAATTGTTTGACGCCCAGTTAGCCCAATCGGCCAAGGTGTTACAGGCGTTATTATTGCCAGAGCTATTACAAGGCGATCCGGAGCGGTTACAGTCATTGCTGCACTTATCCGAAAATTTTCCGATGGTAATCGACAGTGAAGGCGAAGCCGGTGCGTACGGTCATGAGTACGAACGTAAGCTTGCGTTTCAGGTTTGGGACAACGAAAAAAATCTGCTCTTAAAGTCAGCCAGTGCGCCTAAAGCACCCTTGTCAGAGGCCGGTTTGGAGACGCACAATCGGGGTTACTCTGATGAATACGTGCAAGATTCCCTATGGCGGGTTTTCAAGCTTTGGGATAAAAATGAGCGCTTTCTTATTCAAGTGGCCGAACGCTACGACGTGCGTGAAGAGCTGACCAACGATATTAGTAATCGATTGTTAGCGCCGGCGTTTCTGGCTTTGCCGATTTTGGGCATTATGATCTGGATGGGGGTGGGGCGGGGCTTATCGCCGGTACAACACGTGGCCAACGAGGTAACTCGCCGCGACCCGCACAATTTGCAAGCTATGGAAGTGGGGCCGGTTCCTGTGGAAATTCGGCCATTGGTCACCGAGCTAAATGAATTATTTGAGCAACTGCGGCATGCCTTTGAGCGCGAACGGCGTTTTACCGACGACGCCGCCCATGAGCTACGCACCCCATTGGCCTCACTAAAGACCCAGGCTCAGGTGGCGCTGCGCGCCACCGACGAGAAGCAAAAACAACAAGCATTAAACCAAGTGATCTTGGGTGTCGACCGCGCCGCCCATTTGCTGGAGCAGATGCTTACCTTGGCGAGAATCAATCCGGAGAGCAATGAGCTCACGCGGGAAGACATCTTTTTGCACGCGTTGGCCGCTGATGTGATTGCGCAGATCGTTCCAATTGCCCTCAATAAAAATATAAACCTGGAATTGAGCGGCGATCAACACGCTATAGTAACGGCGAATGCCTTGAGTTTATCGATATTAATCCGTAACTTGGTGGACAATGCCGTGCGCTATACTCCCGAAGGCGGCGAGATCGTTGTTACAGTAGGTAAAGAAGCGCAAAAAACGGTGTTGACCGTGACCGATACCGGCCCCGGTATCAGCGCCGAGTTGCAGCAACGGGTTTTTGACCGTTTCTACCGCGTAGTAGGCAACAATACGCAGGGGTGTGGATTGGGGTTGGCCATCGTCAAACAAATCGCCGATATTTCTAATGTTAGCGTGGAGTTGATCAACAACGATCCCGGTCCTGGACTCACAGCAAAAGTCACTTTTAACGGCTCGGGCGTCTCAGAGAACCATTAAAACTGCGATTCGGTGGATACCACAACCTGAAATTTGTCAGTGCCTTCTTCGGCGTCCAAAGCAAATGCCAGATCAACATGAATGATGGAGCCGCTGCTGGTGCGGC
>Ga0209536_100007418_pt1 | contig 16629 bp, 15 predicted proteins | sample DeeMarSeWOR28_12_FD_187461 | JGI IMG/M metagenome (GOLD analysis project Ga0209536, IMG submission 187461) | Marine sediment microbial communities from White Oak River estuary, North Carolina - WOR-2-8_12 (SPAdes) (version 2) | ecosystem: Environmental > Aquatic > Marine > Intertidal zone >... | reverse complement strand
CAACCCGTCAATGCATCTACACCGGTTGCAAGCAGACCAATCCCACTTAGAATCAACAATAGTTTGCCAGTTAATCGATAATTTACAGGAACAAAACCCGCCGGTCGGTTCATCCGCTAATCTCCTCTCGTTTCGAAATCATTATAGCATTCTGTCCTATCCGGAATATATATCAGGCCTTCGAGGGGATTGAAACAGAATCGGTTTTTTGATATAGTTGTGGTATACCGGAAATGTATCAATGGCCGAGGTATATATGGTTTCTAGTGAACTTTCAACTTCTTTAGCCGAGCAAGCTTATCTCCAATTACGAAAAGAAATCCTGACATGTACTCTTGCGCCAGGTCAAGTTGTTTCAGAACGCGAATTGGCCCGCAGATATGAAATCAGCAAAACCCCTATCCGCGAGGCGTTGGCTCAGACCTGTCATGAAGGGTTGATGCAACGCCTTCCCGGTAGAGGTTATATAGTTGCGCCCATTACTATCAAGGATATTCGAGAGCTATTTGACTTGCGCCTGATCTTGGAAGTGGCTGCGACTGAACAGGCTGCTCAAAATCCGTCCCCTGAACAAATTATCAAGTTGAAAGAGATGGCAGTTGTCAGCTATAACCTGGATGACCCTGAGAGCCATACTCTGTTTCTGAAAACGAATCGCGACTTTCATCTGGCCCTGGCGGAGGCGGCAGGGAATAAACGCCTGGTGGATATGCTAGGGCAATTATTGAATGAGATGAATCGCCTCTTTTACCTGGGACTCCGTTTGCGAGATAGCAGCGAGGAGATGACACGCGAGCACCAGGAAGTTGTGGCTGCCCTGGAGAATGGGGATGTTGAACGTGCACGAGATGCAATTTCACGGCAAATTATCAACTCGCGCGACCGGATCTTGGAAGCCATCATGCAAGGAGATATTCAATCTGTCCAGGTAAGTTAATAACTGGGCAGAATACTCGCGCCCTAACAGAAAACTCGTCAAAAAAACCGAATGTGAGGCTAATAATGGAAGATTTAATTTACCTGGACAACGGAGCAACTTCGTTTCCAAAACCCGAAGAAGTTTACGCCTTTATGGATACCTTCTATCGTAACTTTGGCGTGAATCCTGGCCGTTCGGGCTACGACCTTTGTATGGAGACAGGCGCAGTCGTCGACAACACCCGCAAGCTACTGACAACCTTCTTCAATGGCACTGACCCCGACCGTCTCTGCTTTTCCTATAACTCGACCGATGCACTCAACCTGATTATCTTCGGGATGCTCCAACCCGGCGATCATGCAATTTCAACCACGATCGAGCACAATTCGGTGCTGCGACCGCTATACCACCTCTCTCAAAATGGTGTCGAGGTTGACTACGTTCCTTTTGATGGGGCAGGATTTGTCGATCCCGATGAAATCAAAAAGAAGTTCCGCCCCAACACAAAACTGGTGATTGTCAATCATGCCTCTAATGTGATTGGCACTGTCCAACCGATTCGAGAAATTGGGAAGTACTGTCGTGAAGCGGGTATCTCTTTTGCTATTGATGCCTCCCAGTCTGCAGGAAAGATTCCCATCGATATGGAAGAGCAATTCTTGGATGTGATTGCTTTTACAGGGCACAAATCCTTGCTTGGACCTACTGGAATCGGCGGCCTGTATGTCCGCGAAGGGATTGAAATCCGCCACACACGTGCAGGCGGCACCGGCGTCCGTTCAGCGGATCGCACTCACCTAGATGAATACCCCTGGCGCATGGAATACGGCACTGGAAATATCGTTGGGATTGCTGGCCTCAATGCAGGCATGAAGTGGCTACTTGAAAAAGGGCTGAGTGCCATTCACGAGCACGAGATGCATCTTGCTGAGATGCTCCGAGACGGCCTCGCCGATATTGCAGGGGTGACGCTCTATTGCCAAGAAGATCTTACGGACCATATCGCTGTGCTGACTTTTAACGTCGATGGTATGGAAGCGGGTGAGGTGGGCACATGGATCGATGTGAACCACAATATCGCCTGCCGAACGGGCCTGCACTGCGCGCCTCTAGCCCACGACCAACTGGGAACCACTGAGATTCACGGTTCTGTCCGGTTTGGGATCGGGCCTTTTAATACTGAGGAGCATATCCAGGCCGCGATCGAGGCAGTTCGCGATACTGTCGCTTTCAAGAATCGCTAATTCCACTTATCGACAGAACTCAAATAGGATTCTGTTGAGATTACAAAAAAACAGGCACCCAAAAACCAGATGTCTGTTTTTGATTCTTTTTACAGCAATCGGGGCTAATTGAGCAACGTTTTTGCAAAATTCAAAAAGGTCTGAACATCATTGAAATTCGTTACTGTGCCCACTGAGATACGCACTGCACCTGTGGACTTGCCGTCAATACACTGACGGAAGTCATCCAGTGTCAGGCGTTGTTTTTTGCCGGGATTTGAGAAACAGGCGGCCAGTTCCATGCTGGAAATCTCCAGCGCGATCTCGCCTGCGCCGGGATTACAGAAACAACCTGTCCGTAACGAAATGTTCTCCCTGTTGGCAGCTGCCTCGATATCGCGATGGTCGATAATCTTGCCATCCTTATTGTAGAAGTTGACTGTTATGGCGCCGCCGCGCTCCTCGGTATTGGTCGGCCCGTAGATGTGTACCAGTGGTACACCAGTGCTGTGCTTCATCAATTTCAGATGATCAAGCAGCCAGCCTGTCAGGCAGCGTACGCGTTCCTGAATGACATCGTAGCCAATCGATTCTATATGCTTGAGCCCAATCTCAACGGCGGGGATGCTGAGATAATCTACTGTGCCATCTTCGAAAGCTGCTGCACCGTCGGCCATGTAGTATTTGTCGCCTTGCACGGAAGCTACCGTGATGGTCCCGCCCGCAAACCAGGGGCGATGCAGTTTCGCCAGGGCTTCCTTGTGAGCGATCAACGCGCCCAGGCCAGTGGGATAGCCGAATATCTTATAGAACGAAATCGAAACGTAATCAGGATGTACTTCAGACAAATCCAACTGGCTGGTAGGGGCGTAGGCAGCCGCGTCGAGCAGCACATCCCAACCTGCTTTTTGCGCCCGTTCGATCCACTCCAATGGGTGTTTAACGCCTGAGAAGTTTGATTGCGCGGGATAAGCAAACAGGTTGTTCTTCCCTTTTTTAGCAAGAGACAGATACTCGCCTAGTTGTGATGCGTCCACGCGCATGTCCGGGAGGGCAACCGGGATGTAGGTCACCTCGGCACCTCTCGTGGCGGCAAATTCCCGAATCCCATTAACAGAGTTGTGATTGTCAAATGTTAAAAGGTAATGGCCGCCGGGGAAGGGATATGACTCGCCAACCAGCTTGAGCGCACCGCTGGCGTTGGGCGTGAAGATGCACAGGTATTCCTCAGGATCGGCGTTGAAGAACTTGAGCACGTATTCGCGCGCATGCTCCACCAGTTCGGTCGCAGCCAGGGAGGTGGGGTTGCTGGAGTGCGGGTTGCCAAAGACATGCCGGGTGAGCAGGTTATAGTGTATGCGGATCTGCGAATCGGCATAGAGACCACCGCCTGTGTAGTCCAAGTAGACGTGTTCAGCCAGGTCGAGCCGGGCGTAGTCCGTGGTGCGCAGGTGGTCAATGGCCTCGGTGGATGGATAACTGGGATATGCTTTCAGAAAACGAATGAGATCAGGTTGGGTATTCGACATGATGTACTCCTACCCTTATTTTAACCCCAAATGTTAAAACATAGGGGCAGGGCTGAAACCTGCCCCTACACATGGTTATTCTTCCTCCTGCCCCTTGAACTGGCTCATATACAGGTCATAATAGAATCCCTGCTTCGCCAGCAACTCATCGTGTCCCCCGCGCTCCACGATCTGGCCCTGATCCAGTACCAGGATGACGTCCGCATTGACGATAGTGGACAAACGATGGGCGATGACGAAAGCAGTACGTCCTTCGAGCATTTTGTCGAAGGCCTGTTGGATTAACCGCTCGGTTCGGGTATCGACCGAGGAAGTTGCTTCGTCCAAAATCAATATCTTCGGGTCTGACAGCGCTGCCCGTGCAATCGCCAGCAACTGGCGCTGTCCCTGGCTCAGGCCGGAGCCGCGTTCACCCAGTACCGTGTCGTATTTCTCAGGTAGGCGTTCGATGAAGGTGTCCGCATAGGCCAGTTTGGCTGCTTCGATGACTTCTTCATCACTGGCATCCGGCCGTCCGAAACGGATGTTGTCCATCACGGAAGCGCTGAACAGGAAGGTATCTTGCAGCACGATGCCAATCTGGCTTCGCAGCGATTCTGCCGTCACCTCGCGCACATCCAGGCTGTCGATTTTGACCGACCCAGCGGTCACATCCCAGAAGCGCGGGATCAGGTTGATGATGGTGGTCTTGCCTGCGCCGGTCGGCCCGACGATGGCGATGGTCTGTCCTGGCTCGGCGGTGAAGTTCACGTTTTGCAGCACGGGTTCATCCGTTTTGTAAGCCGAAGAGACGCTATCAAACTCGACCTTCCCAATAATCTCTGGCATATCAACCGCACCTGGTTTGGACTGCACGGACGGGTCTTCATCCAGGATATTGAAGATGCGTTCCGCCCCTGCAATGGCGTTTTGCAGGTTGGTCCACATGACAGAAATCTGCTGGATCGGTCGGTTGAAATTCTGCACGTAGGCCAGGAAGGTCACTACCAGGCCAAATGAAACCACCGTCCCAAACAAAGCCTGTCCCTTGAGCAGGTACCAGCCGCCGACACCCACAACGATCGCCAGCGCCAGATACGACATGGCCTCCAGCGTTGGAGCCAGGGCCGAAGTGAAGGTTACGGCGCGCACGTTGGCATCCCGGTTGGCGGCATTGATCAGCTTGAACTGTTCATAGTTTTCGTCGCCTCGGTTGAAGGCCTGCACCTCGCGGACGGCGGCGATGCTTTCTTGCAATTCAGCGTTAACCGAGCCAATTTCCTTGCGCGCCTTGCGGAAGGCCTTACGCGCCTGGCCCGAGAAATAAATCGTCGCCAGGAACATCAGCGGTGCAACCGCCAGCGAGAGTAAGGCGAATGGCAGGCTGGTGGTGAGCATGTTGTAGGTCACCATGATCAGCAACAGGATGCCGCTAAACACCTGCACCAGGGCAAACGAGACCGCCTGCTCGATGGCAGAGGTATCGTTGGTAATGCGGCTCATCAGGTCACCGGCTTCGTTTTCGGAGTAGTAGCTCAGCGAGAGTTTGTGCAGTTGCTCGAAGACGTCCACGCGCAGTTCACGCAACACGTGCTGTCCGCTCCAAGCCATGGCGAAGAAGGTCAGGCCGTTGAGCAGTGCGCCGCTCACGAACAAGGCAACGATGATGGTAATCAAACGTGCCAGTCCCTCAATGCGACCATCGCTGGAAAGAGCGGATGGATCGGGAGCCGGGTAATCGTTCATTGTGTAAGCGCTGTAGATGATCTGATGCGTAACAGTCATCTTCGAAGGATCATCCGTCCCCAGCCAGCAATTCGAGGCGGATTGGGATGTGCCTTCACTTGCCATGGGGCCAAAGGAACCGAAGCCACTTTCAGCGCCAATCGGCACCAGGAAACAGTCAGTCGCCTGGCCGATCAGATCGGGCGTGGTCACCTGGGTCCAGGTGGCAACGAACACAAAGATCACTGCCAGCACAATCATGTACCAGAAACGCCCAAAGTATGAGCCTAGCCGGGAGAGGGTCTCACCCACGTTTCTGGGTTTCAGTTCTTCTCTGTCGAGCAAGCCGCGCATGCGGCCACCGCCGTGCATCATGCGGCACCTCCCTGGATTGCAGGCGAGACTTCGGAGGTCTTTAAGACCTCCGAAGTCTGATTTTCATAAGACAAAATCTGCGAATTGTAAATCTCAGCGTAAATCGGTTCGTTTTCCATTAAATCTTTATGTTTTCCGATGGCGACCACCTTGCCGCGCTCGAGCACCAGGATTTTGTCTGCGTTCATGACGGTGCTGATGCGCTGCGCGATAACGAAGGAGGTTCGCCCTTCCATCAATTGATCAAGTGCCTTCTGGATTTCGGCTTCGGTAGCTAGATCGACCGATGAAGTTGAATCGTCGAGGATCAGGATGCGCGGGTTGAGCAACAGGGCGCGGGCAATCGCAACGCGTTGTTTTTGTCCGCCGCTGAGAGTCTGCCCGCGTTCGCCGACGTGGGTGTCGTAGCCTTCCGGGAAGGAGACGATGAAGTCATGCGCTTGGGCGGCTACCGCCGCGGCGATGATCTCGTCATCGGTGGCTTCGGGTTTGCCGAAGGCAATGTTCTCGCGGATGCTGCCGCTAAAAAGCGTGGTCTCCTGCAGCACGATCCCGGTTTGGGTGCGGAGGGATTCCAGTTTAACGTTACGCAGATCGTGATTGTCGATGGTGATGCGTCCCTCGGTCGGGTCGTAGAAGCGCGGGATCAGGTTTATGATCGTGCTTTTGCCGGAACCGGTCGCACCCATGAGCGCAACCGTCTCACCGGGAGCAGCTTCGAAGGTCACGTTTTGAAGCACGGGGGCACCCCCGCCGAAGTAGCGGAAGGTCACGTCTTCGAACTTGATCGTGCCGTTCACATCCGGCAGGTCGACCGCATCCGGTTTGTCCACGATGTCGTTCTTTGCGTCCAGGATTTCGAAGATGCGCTCCGCCGAGGCCGAGGCCTGCCCGAATTGGGTGATGATCATCCCCAGCATCATGATCGGGAAGAACAGGTACATCAGGTAGAGTGAGAACTCCTGCCAGGCGCCCAGCGAGAGCGCGCCTGCAATGATCTGCTTCCCGCCCACGTACAGGATGGCGGCCTGCCCCAGGTTAGCGATCATGAAGACCATCGGGAACATGAAGGTGAACAGGCGCGCCAGTTTGATCTGCTGGTTCATGGTGTCGTTGGCGGCGAAGTTGAACTTGCTCTGCTGCTCGGTCTCACGCGTAAAGGCCTTGATGACCTTGATGCCCGCCAGGTTTTCCTGCAGGATGGTGTTCAGCGTCGAGATTTTTATCTGCACTTTGGTGAACATCGGACGCGCCATGCTGCTGAAAAAGACGAACATCACCATTGCAACCGGCAGGATAGGCATGGCCGTCCAGGCCAGCGAGGCGTTGGATGTGAACAGGATGATGACCGTGCCTGTCAGCAGGATGATCGCGCCCACCAGCTGCAGCAAACCCTGTCCGATGAACAAGCGCACCTTTTCCACATCGTCAGTGGCGCGGATCATCAGTTGCCCGGTCTGGTTCTTGTCATGGTACGAAAACGACAGGTTCTGGATCTTGGCGTACAGGTCGTTGCGCAAGTCGTAGGCCACAGACTGCGAATTCTTTTCTGCCCAGTAGGCTTGCAAAAAGGCGAAGACGCCGCGTAGAGTGGCGAAGACCACGATAGCGACCAGCGCGGTGATGAGCGCCCGCGGGGCATTGGCCACATCCGCTTCTAACTGGACTTTTAGCTGCTCCAGCGTTAGAGACGGATCCTTACCCGTGGCTTCCAGAATCTTCGGCAGCGCCGCGCTGACCATTTGCGCTGGAACCTTATCAAGCGCGCCCATAATTTGGTTGGCTATATGGCCGCTGGTGACCGCGTCAATCACGTTGCGGATCATGCGCGGCACCGCCAATTGCGAGAGCGTGGCAACGATCAAAAAGATGTAGGGCAGCGCGGCTTCGCGTCCGTACCCGGTCAGGTACTTGACGGCGCGTTTCATCCCGCCGCTCGATTTGCGGCGCTCTCCGCGTTTGCGTTTCATTCGGTGAGGTGTTCTTTCGTGCAAGGGATGCTCCTTGTTATTGTTGTCATTGCGAGACCTGCTTCCTGCCTGCACCGTGACGCAGGCAGGGGGCAGGGAGTGGCAATCTCCTGTTATCAAGAATGCTCTGGTTATGAGGAGATTGCTTCGTCGCTATGCTCCTCGCAATGACACAAAAAATCTAATCCACTTCCAATTCTTTCGCTGCTTCGTTTAAAATCTTTAATGCCTCAGCTACCTTTTTTTGTTCTTCCGATGATAAATTTTCATCCAATTTATCCATCCAGCAATAGCGTTCAGCAATACCCTGCTCAATCAACTGCTTGCCCTGCAGGGTAAGTGCGACCTGTTTTGCGCGTCGGTCGCGCGGGTCTTCTGTGCGAGTAAGCAGACTAGCTTGCACAAGCTTGTCTACCAGTTGACTGGCGGCGGCTGGCGTAATGCCAAACCCTTCACTAAGCTCGGACATCCCACATTCGCCCTTGTGATACAACTGCATCAAGATGCTGAACTGTGGCATAGAAAGCCCAGTTGACTTGACGAACTGGATCCAACCGCGCATAGAGCGGTGCATAAAGGTATCCATCCATTGCTGGACGCTCTGAGAGAAGGGAGTTGTTTCGGTCATAGTACGCTTGCGGGGTCAGCCTATAACACGCTGATATGAACAGCGGTGAAAAAAGCGATGACAAATCCCAGAATCATGATCCCCAAACCAACAGAATAATTTTGGGGTTCTATCTGAGACTCCCGATCCATCTTACGAATCAGCGGGTAGAGCCGCCAGTAAAAAGATATGACAGAAGCAAATAGGGCTACAGCGGTAAATACCAGTGTGTTCTTATCTCCAAAATATAAAACCACAATCAGCAGGAAGATAAAAATGAGCTTCGCTCCGGCAACCCAGTTGACCAGATACCTGATGAAATTATGGATGTCTGGATACTGTTTCGATTCTTCCCAGGCCTTGAAAATGCCAACTCCGTTGGCAAGCTTAGACCCTGGGGAAAAGTAGAGTGTTGCCACGTTGATAGCTTCCAGGACGAGAAATCCGATGATTACCATTGTGAGTACATTCATTGGATATTTCCTTATGAATTTCTTCTTTAGTTCGTTATTGTGACCGCTTTATGGATCAATGCACTTTGTTTCAGTTCTTTTATGATCAGGTCGGCAACATCGGCGCGGGCAATTTTGGATGTTTTGGCAAGGATATTTTCTCCAACTTCGTATACGCCCGTTCGAGGTCCATCGGTCAGGCCACTGGGACGGATGATCGTCCAATCCAGACTGCTTTCCTTTACAGCGGCTTCTTGCGCTTCGTGGTCTTCGCGGCTGCTCTTGAGCAGGGTGGCATAGAAGAACTTGTTGACCGCAGACAGGCTATTCCAGCTTTCACCTGTTCCCATCGCAGAAACCACCAGAAGCCGCTGAACACCATGCTCTTTCATCGCCTTGATGATGCTGGCCGTTCCCTCAGCGCGGACAGTTGTCTTCTTCAGCTCACTTGAACCCAACGCACATATAACCGCATCTTGCTCCTGCACGGCCTGAGCGACGCTTGCCGGGTCGAAAACATCCCCGGTCATTAAAACTAATAAGTCATGTTCGATAGGCATGCGAGAAGGGTCACGTACAAAGGCAGTTACGGTGTGCCCATTCTCAAGAGCCTGCTTTACCAATTCAATGCCTGTGTTGCCCGTTGCGCCATAGATTGCTAACTTCATTGCACTACGCCATCGCAAAGAACATTGGGCTGAAATAGGGGATCAGCCAGATGAACCAGACCACCACGCTGAACTTGTGGAAGTTGTTGATCATCTTCTCATCTTTGCGGATCAGGACGATCGTCGCCCAAACCGCATGGATGAGCATCAGCAAGATGGCGATGAAGCCGGTCACGCTGTGGATGTCAAAGGTCAATCCACCGGACATGTCTATCATCAGGCCGGTGCCCCAGGTGTCGAAGACCAGCCCCAGCCAGAAGAAGGCCAGGTGCCAGGGCTTGAGTTTGCCCGCAATGCGTTCGCTCCACACGCCGATGGAATAAAAGACTAGGGCCAGGGTAATGATAATGAAGGGGATCGTTGCTGTTCCAGACACGGTTATGCTCCTGTTAAGATAGTTAAGATGGCTTTTTAGTTAAGCAGACTTAACTATATTCAAAACAGGAGCTTTGTCAAGATTTCCCCCGTTAGAGTTGTGTTAGAGATTTTGAACAAATTGCTTCCGTGCAGTAAACCACATAGGTAAGTAGAAAGCAGTGAATATTCCAACCTTGTGATCGCCCCTGCAAGGCATTTTGATTCTAAAAAGTTGTATAATTTTATTATCTTCACCGCGAGGGAAATACGTGCCTGAAAATAGACTACTACGAGTTTTTCTCTGCCACTCCTCAGACGACAAGCCAGTCGTCCGTGAGTTGTATCGCCAGTTGAGCACGGAAGGTTGGTTGGATGTTTGGCTGGACGAGGAAAAACTTTATCCTGGACAAGACTGGAACTTGGAAATCGAAAAGGCGGTGGAAGCGGCGGATGCCATCCTCGTTTGTCTTTCCAACAATTCGATTACAAAGGAAGGTTATGTCCAGCGCGAGTTGAGAACCGTGCTGGATTATGCCGATTACAAGCCCGAAGGGACACTCTACCTCATTCCCATTCGCCTGGAAGACTGTGAGCCACCGCGCCGACTGCGCCCCTGGCAATATGCGGATTACTTCGAAAAAGATAGAGAGCGCGCTTACCGGCGTTTGCTCGTCAGTTTGCGGATACGCGCGAATTCGCTTGGGATTTCAGCAGAAACTCCGCAGGTGAAACCTGTTTCGGAGAAGCTCAAGCTGGATCCCAAACGTGAAAGTATTGAACCACCAAAAATAAAATCTACCCAAGAAAAGCACAAAGTTGAATCAATACCAAAAGTGACTGAACCAGCAGACAAATATACAACTGACGGCTATGCCGTTCATACCTTTGGCGGGATCGATTTTGTAAAGGTGCCAGCGGGTAAGTTCTTGATGGGAAGTGCTGATAAGGACAAATCTGCTTCCAGTGGCGAGAAACCTCAATGCATTGTTGACCTTAATTACGAATATTATATTGGGCGGTTTCCAGTTACCAACGAACAGTACGCAACGTACGTCGAGACCAGAGAAGATAATCACCCAGTAAGTGGTTGGAAAGAGAAGCGGGCTTATCCTGTTGTGAATGTCTCGTGGTACGATGCGATGGCATATTGTCAGTGGCTGGACGGATTGTTGAAAGCCAAGCTTCCCCCCGGTTTGGTGTTACGTTTGCCCACCGAAGCCGAATGGGAGAAAGTTGCGCGCGGCGAAAAGGGACTGAAATATCCTTGGGGAGACACATTCGATAAAACCAAATGTAATACTCGTGAAGGCGGCAAAGGAGGTACGAACCCTGTAGGAGACTATTCTCCGCAAGGCGACTCACCGTATGGTTGTGCCGATATGAGCGGTAATGTTTGGGAATGGACTCACACTATTTTTGCGCCTTACCCATATCAGGTGAATGATGGTCGTGAAAATGTAGATTCCGGTGGTAACCGCGTGCGGCGCGGTGGTTCCTTCTACGCTACTGAGAGGAGCGCACGCTGTGCCTACCGCTACAATGTCCCGTGGTATGGCATCAACTACGACGACTGGGGTTTTCGCGTGGTGATAGCTCCCAATCTTTTCTGAATTCTCGAGTATGTGCTTTTTGCACTCCCGTAAACGTACTTCTCCAACAACTTTACCTATCATTCTCCTCAGACACTCCGGCGCGGCGTGCCTGACCGCACATTACTACAATTATTCAACCTCTTCCGGCACGCACTGCCTTCCCGTCTGTTTTTACTCCAGCTTCACCATAGATGGAAACGCAACAAAATTGACACCAACCAGAAGGATACTTCCCACTCCTGAAATAAGAGCCGCACCCGGCGCGCCGGTCTGGTCGCCCAGGAAGCCCATCAGCAGCGAGCCGAGGGGATAGAATCCGCCCAACGCCCAGGTATAGGTGCTCAAGACCCGTCCGCGCAAGTCATCGGGCACGATAGACTGGATCAGGGTATTGGTCAGGACAAGCTGCGTGATGAACGAATACCCCAGCACGGCCATGGCCGCCATGCTGACCCAGGGGGTGCGGGATAGCGCCAGCCCGATGATGCCTGGTCCCAGCAGGATGCGGCCGAACAAAAGCAGCCTTCCTTTGTGAAGACGGTCTCCCAGGAAGATCAATACGAAAGAGCCTGTCAGCGCGCCAACGCCCTGCGCGGACAGCAACTGCCCGAATCCTTCGGCGCCGATCTTGAGAATATCCTTCGCGAAAACAGGCAGCAAGGTCAGAGAGCCAAAACCAACCATGCTGACGGCGGCCACCATCACAACCAGGCCGAGAATATCCCTCTCGGAGAAAATATATCGAAAACCGGCTTTCATTCTCTCCAATGGCTTGGCCCGTTTTGTGGTCTCTGGTGGCGGAGAGAGTCTCATCAATGCCAGCCCCAGGACGACCGCCAGGTACGAGATCCCGTTGATGGCAAAGGCGGGCGCTTCACCAACAGCAGCGACGACTGCCCCGCTGATCGCCGGGCCGATGATGCGGGCCACGTTGAAGAGCGCAGAGTTGAGGCTGATGGCGTTCATCACATCGCGTTTTTCGCCATCGACCATCTCGACCACAAAAGCTTGGCGAGCGGGAAAATCCAGCGCAGTGCCCAATCCCAGTAGGAAAGAAAGCAGCAGGATATGCCAGTACTGCACGATCCCCAGCCAGGTGAGCGTGGCTAGGACGATGGCTGACACTGTGAACCATACCTGGGTAACGATCAGCAGATTCCGGCGTGGGAATTGATCCGTGATCACGCCCATGAACAAGGAGAACAAAAGCACGGGCAAAAAGTTGACGAAGGTCACCATCCCCAGGCTGGTTTGCGAGCCGGTGATGCGATAGACCAGCCACTGTTGGGCGGTGGACTGCATCCAAACGCCGATAACGGAAACAAGCTGCCCCCAGAAAAAGAGCCGAAAGTTGCGGTGGCGCATGGCGCTAAAGGTCTGCGACCAGAGTAGCGATATTGAGAAGTTGGTCATGTGATCCGTTCCCTGGTCATTTCCCCTCTACGGGTCTGCGCGAAAACAGACGGCGGTGAGGCGATACGATCAAGTGTTAGGGAGGCTAATTTTACTCCTGTACGAACCTTAAATTTTCTCGATTTGTCACAACCCGACTTAATCCCTTCTCCCTTTGGGACGTGTGCCCGAAAGGGAGAAGGTTAGGATGAGGGAAAACCCTGAACCTATGTTTTCATCAAATTACTACGTAACATGAGTTCTTAAGAGATTATGCCATTTATGATAGACTGGTCATATCCTCAAAAACCTGTCTTCTATAAAAAGGAGCGAGAATGCTACCACCGAATGGTTTGAGCAATCTTCCAATGATTGACGATAAGATCGTCACGATCGAACGCTTTTTGTTGGATACCCAGCCTGAAAGCGCAACCGGAGAACTAACTGCTATTTTCTACGATCTCGCAGTGGCGGGGAAGATCATCAGTGCCCAAACACGGCGGGCGGGCTTGCTGGATATGCTCGGCCTGGCAGGGAGTACCAATGTGCAGGGAGAATCTCAACAAAAGCTTGACCTTCTCGCTGACGAAATTATCATTCGACTAAATGACCATACTGGCAGGTTGGCAGCGATGGTGACCGAAGAACGCAAGGATTGGGTGCGCATTCCAGAAGGATACAAAAAAGGCTCTTATATATTGGTATATGATCCACTGGATGGCTCATCCAATATCGATACGAATATCAGCATTGGGACGATCTTCGGCATCTACCGTGTGTTGGATAAAGATAATCCCGGGCGCTTGGAAGACTGTCTCCAACCTGGAAAAAATTTGGTTGCTGCTGGATATATTTACTACGGCACCAGCACCATGCTGGTCTACAGCGCCGGGAAAGGGGTACACTGCTTTACGTTGGAGCCTTCGATGGGCGAATTTCTGCTTTCGAAGGAGAATATCCGCATCCCTGAAAAGCCTGCATATTACAGCTTTAACTATTCTGCTGGCAAGACCTGGTGTAAAAAGATGGATCATTACGTTGATTGGCTAAGGGATTCTTACAAGCCTGCTTTGTCTTATCGCTATATCGGCTCTATGGTGGCGGATTTCCATCGAAACCTGCTTCATGGCGGCGTCTTTGCTTATCCCGGGACACCCGCCAAGCCGAACGGAAAGATTCGTCTTTTATATGAAGCCGCACCTTTAGCCTTCCTGGCTGAACAGGCTGGCGGCTATGGCTCTGATGGTAAGCAGCGTCTCCTGGATATTATCCCCACAGATATTCACCAGCGCACCCCTGTCTTTATCGGTAACCGGGATTTGGTGGAAAAGGCCGAAGAGTTTTTGAAGGATTGTTAGTTACCACTGCTCAACTTCTTCCGGCACGCGAAAAACGCGATGCTCCCCCGTCCCCGGGTCTGTATACTCGTAGCGCGCTTCGGCCTCGACCTGGTAGCCCTTCCCCATGGCCCATTTCATCAGGTCGCGCAATTGGCGGAAACTGTCATGAAAGGCCTGGCCATCTTTATACCCGTAGCGATAATTGAAATATTGCGGGTTCTCCTTTTCCACATATTCCAACATCGAATGGGCGGCCATATAAATCTCTTCAGCGGGCGGCTTTCGGTCCAGTTCCTTTAGCACCTGTACCGGGATGAAGATATAGTCGCGGATGGAGTCGATCAGGTTTGGGCGGTGGGCGAAGCGACTGATCCATGAACCGTCGGTGATGGTCAGTTCAGGGGGAATCGGCACGGGACGTCCATCCGAATCAAATATCTGGATGTCCAGGGAAAAAGACTCATTCTTAGGGCGGCTTTCTTTCCGTTTCCTTTCATCTTCGGGCACCAAAGCCCAGACCGCATCCATCAACGCGTCCGCGGCCTGCTGCAGCGCATCCTTTTTGCTCCTCGCCCCCGACAGCTCGACTGGAGGCAGCACATCCCCCACGTTCATCTCGAAGGACGGACGTTTCAAGCGGAAGACCTCCGCCATTTTGCCGCGCGTATCCCCGAAGCCGACAGGGAGTACTGGCGACTCCGTCATATAACTTAGCCAGGCAGCCCCGGTTTGCGCTTTTTGCATCCCGGGTTCCCAAAAGCCGCCTTCGGGGAACAGCCCCAGCATCCCGCCCTGACGCAAGACATCGATCGCAATCTTCATCGTTTTCGTGCTGGTGTAGCCGCGATAAATGGGAATCAAGCCATACATGTCGATCACAGTCCCCATCCAGCCGTTCCAGGGCATTTCCATGGCCCCCATGAACTCTAGCGCCCTGGGCGAATATGTACCCATCAGTACAGTTTCCATCGCGCCGGTGTGATTTCCGATCACGATCAGGGGACCCTGTTTTGGGAATTTCTCCAGGCCTGAAATGCTGGTCCGAGAAAGAAGCGGAAATAAGCCACGCACCAGGTAACGGAATGCGCCACGAATGATTACCCTGCGGGGATATTTGATTGAATAAGTCATAGGGATATTGTACTTCTATCTGCCGTACAAGTTGTTGGTGCGTATCAGTTTTTTGCAGTGATCTTCCGTTCCTAATGTAGAAGATATGACCGCCTCCAGCACGCTTTCCCCAGATTCATCCATTATGCAGGGTCAATCGTCTAATGTGAGCCGTATGATCAAATCCGCATGATCGGGGAATTCCCGGAGCAAATTCTCACGACGTGCTATGGTGAATTCTTCATAAGAGAATGGCGGAGCACAGACATTGGTCCCGAAGGCAAACGGAGTACCTTCAGGGAGTTCCGCAGCCTGCCAACAGTTAACCGGAACAGTAACCACTGGCTGTTCGCCAGCGGTAAAGTCGGTTCCAAGACGCAGGACATGGTGGGCGCCATCCGGATCGAGCACGTGCACCAAGGCCCGCCCCAAATGGATCAACCACAACTCCTCGCTGTTGTGCACTTTGTGAAACGAGGAGAATACGCCGGGAAGGAGTAGCCAATAACCACAATTACGGTATGCATCACTGAAAGTTTTTACATACTTGACGCCCTCGGGATGATCAAACCAATCGTAAGCAGCAAGAATTTCATCTATCATTGTTTTGACTCCTTCACAATGATTTCCAAGCTAAGTGAAACATCTATTTTTTTGTGGTCTTCCGTTCACTAATGTAGAAGAGGATGGTCGCATCCAGCACGTTTTCCCCAGAGCTATCCATAATTTGGAGAATAATCGGGATATCTCCTGGGGTAAGTATGCCAGGTTCAAAAGAACACAAGGCAGTGAGAGTCCCCTTAGCTTTCTTCAGGTAACGAACGGTCATTTCCCTGGGGATCCAACGCAGGTTTTGGGGAAGCGAAGCATCAACGGCCAGGCCACCTGTCAACTCACTGAGGGTGCACATCGCGCCCGCGTGTATCGTCCCGAAATGATTCCTGACGGAGCGACGGTCTTTGATCTGGACCCTGCACAGGCCGGGTGCCAGTTCAAGAATCAAGGGGTGAATCGTCGAGAAGTAGGGCGCGCGCATCCCAATAGCGGCGCTGATAAGTTGTTTGCCGAAAGGCCATCTTGTGTAACGCTGATACAGGGCAAGAGTGTTGCTCATGGTGCTCTCCTAAATCAGGAAATACAAAAGCGAAATCCAACGTAAAGTGGATTCGCTTTCTTGTTTCCAGGTTCTTTATACGATCAAATCCAGATAATTTGAAACCTGGTTCATGCCTTTGATTCTCTGATACCATCATAGCACGGGATTTTGTGAAATTCAATGTAGCTGCCACGCCGGTGACTGTTTCAGTTTAGTAGGAGAGAAGGGGAAGCCCATGAGCCTGTTGTATCCTTTAGTGGAAGACAAAAAAGGAGCAGGCACATGGGCAAATCTA
>Ga0209536_100007417_pt1 | contig 16632 bp, 14 predicted proteins | sample DeeMarSeWOR28_12_FD_187461 | JGI IMG/M metagenome (GOLD analysis project Ga0209536, IMG submission 187461) | Marine sediment microbial communities from White Oak River estuary, North Carolina - WOR-2-8_12 (SPAdes) (version 2) | ecosystem: Environmental > Aquatic > Marine > Intertidal zone >... | reverse complement strand
TTTTTGCAGCCTTGTTACCGGCACCAAGTTCAAAAGATTTTATACCCGGGATGTTAAGTATTGCATGGCCCAGGTCAGCGTTAAACCTGTTGAACGAAGGTGCGCCCAGACCTGTGGGCAGGTTGGCAAGTTTGACCTCGATAATTCCGCCTGTAGCGTCGTCGGTCTGTTTGGATTCGTCAGCAAGTTGTTTGATCACGGTTTCAATATTATCAGAATTGACTTTGATACCGCCAAGCTCGAGGATCTTGCTTTTGATCACGACTTTTTTTAACTTGCAGATCCGTTTGGCGACCGCCCCTGCAGCTATAACAGAGATCCAGGTCCGCCCGCTGGCTCGTGATCCGCCACGCCAATCTACATGTCCGTATTTCAACCTGTACGCCAGGTCAGCATGACCCGGTCGTGGCGTATTGATTATTTTGCGATACTTTTCACTCTCAACATTAGTATTTCTAATAATAATTGAAATGGGTGTCCCAATGGTCCGGCCTTCAAAGACGCCGCTTAGAATTTTAAAACTGTTCTCTTCAACTCTTCTCGTTAAAACCGAGTACGGAATATCACGATCAAGTTCCTGTTTAATATGCTGATTTGTAAGTTTTATCCCTGCAGGGCACCCATCAATAACGCACCCCATAGAATCGCCATGCGATTCGCCCCAGGTTGTAACTCGAAAAACAGTGCCCATGGTATTGCCAGCCACTAACCCACACTCCGTCCATTTATTGAACCGCTACCAGTCTCCTACCTTCAGATGGCTGGTCAGGTATTTCCTCGACGAAAAACTTCAATTTCGATGAAAGTTCGTAAAAGATCACGATCAAGATCGGAAATATTGCTGTTATGAAAAATCCCATGCTGAACTGCCAGGCCAGTGCCAGGCCATAGAAAAGGGCCAGGGTTAGAAGTATCAGAAGAAACGGGATATATATCGCGACACCGATAACCGAGTTCAGCTTAACTCCATTCCCCCGATTCTTCTTGGCGCGCAACATATTAAAAAAGGTCAGGCTGGAAATTGAGATCAGACCTAATAGAAAACCCAACAGAATTATCATTATATTATATTTATAATACTCCGGAAACTCGTATACATACAGGTTCAACATCTGAAATGAAACTACACCGTACAGTATCGGCAATATCGCACCTTTTAATATTCGGGTTCGGTACCGATACTGTTTGAATTTACCTGTATCTTTTTTACTAACAGCGACCTTAGGTTTTTTAACTTTGGGTTTTTTAACTTTAGGTTTCGCCACACTCGGGGTCGGAGCAACTGCGGGAACCGGGGCAGGGGTTGGGGATTCAGGAGCTGGTGCCGGTACTGGAGCCGGCTGCGGTTCGGTCGCGGTTGGTTCTGGCGGTGCTACGGTTTCATCGGACGATGGCGGTGTCTGTTTAACTACAGGTACCTTTTTTTCTGGTGTGGACATGAGATTGACCCCCTACTAAATTAAACTTTTCTGGCAATATTATAGATTGAAATTGAATATGATCATTTCCCGAAAACCTCAACAATTGATCGTTTCCCGATCGCTACCATAACCATATCGATCGCGATCACAATTCCCGAGATAAACACTATCGTTGCGGGCAGGTCAGGCAAACTTCTTCTTGTTGGCGGTGTTAACCCGGGTATCAGATCAACACCCTGAGGGTAATATGACTGGTCTTTATCATAATTAATGAACACGAGAACCGGGTGAGCAGATTCGATCTTCACGGTTGACCCTTTAGTAATATTCTCCCACGAGACTTTCTGTCTGAACTCGAACCCCTCAACGTCGTCATCGTGAACGTCAATTCGAGGGATATGGTCCAGTGCATATCGATTGTGGGGGTCGCGGTAATTCCATTCCGGAGGTTGTTTGTACCCGGTATCTTCAACGATCATGTTCATGCTGTAATAACTATCTGTTGAGAAATCGAAAGTTACCGGTTGATGGGCTTTCAATTGTGTTTTATATGGAATATGCAACTTTGAGAAATCGACTTCGAGATCGTTACCCGAATTATCAAGATTGATAATCGTAAGATGCATCCGGCTCCTTATAGGGATCTTGAACTCGGTATCTGCAGGGTAAGGTACCCATCCGTGCGAATAATATTCTGTTGTCTTTTTGTATGTAGTTACATATTCTTCGCCGGAGATCATCCCGTACGCGTTTTCGTCAAGATACCACTGGTTATTAGCGAACGTGTAAACCAGGACGGGTTCGCTTGATAACAGTTGAGCCCATTCGAACGACGAGTAGCCACGTAATTTGTAGGCGACCTTGAAATCGAAGATCTTCATTTCGCCTTTATCGAGAGTGCCTTTATATGACCCTTGATTACCGCTTTTGTCTTCCAGTTCGATCGAGGCCCCGTTTGGCGCGTGGACCAGAACTTTACCGAAACAAGGGAACAGGAAATCTCGGCCGTCCTTACCAAACATCTGGGTGAAGCATTGATCAGATTGTAACCCGGCGACTATAGAAACCGGTTTATCAGCCGAGATCAGGACAAGATCATCATCGAAACCGTACTGTTCAAAGATCGCGTTTCTGCAATAGGCCCATCCTTCAAATCGGTCCAGGTTTAAGGTAACATCGTCGTTTTTATCAGAATAATCCCAGACGTTGATTATTGTGTTAGCCTCAAGAGCACTGATCCAGCAATCGCCGGTGATCCTGGTAAATAATTTTTTACCGTAAGCAGAGTAAATACCGTCCCAGTTGTAATTTATCATATCGTATCCATATTCATCCACAGTTCCGGTTGCGTATTGTTTATGATGCATGACGCTGATCGGATAATCGCTGGTAACTTTGACAACGCCGCTTAAGATCCGGTAGTCGCTCCCGACCACCCAATTATTTAACTGGATCTCGTGAGTTTCGTACTCGTCCAATCTGATTTTTCGTTTAAGATTTTGTGGTTTGGGCAGGTCTTCGATCCATTTAATAACGGAAGTTGATGGAACGATCCAATAATTGTTCTCAACATCAAATATGGTGCCATTAATTGCAGTAGCATTTAACCATTCCACGTTGATCTCAGCACCGTTCTCGTACGAAAAAAGTTGGATGCTGCTCAGGTTTGCTATTATATAGTCGCCATATCTGTAAGAATATCCGCCGTAGTCGTAGGTTCTCCTGTTATCGAGAATGCGGCTGTTACCTGCGGGTACATAGAAAATAAAATAATCGTTAACAAATGTTGAGATATCCGAAGTATGGTAGTCGGTATGCTCAACTCGTTCTGATGAAACCCGAATCAGATCTTTAAAACCGGTGTCCATAGACTCGTTGTAAAGGAAAATATCCGACATTGGCAGGAATAGTAAACCGATAACACAGAAGAGCAATAATACAGATTTAATGATACGCGAGATCATTAAACTCTATCCTCCCGAACTTCCTTTAAACTGTTTTTCAAGGTTTTGAAAAATTTACCTTTACCAGTGAAGTTCAAAGTACCAACAATACCGTTCCCACCCGCAGCAACGACGTAAATATCGATCCCGAGCAGGATAGACAATATCAGCGGTAAGGTCCAGAAACTGTCGCCAGTCGTAACTCGCTGGAATGTCGGGTTGGTGCTCAGGACTATATCCATATCCTGCGGTTCGCAAGAGAAATCTCTGGCATACCTGACTTCGAGCATGACGTCCTTATCGGCGTTGACGTGTATCATCTGGATCACGGATTCGAGTTCGTCCTGGTTGTCTGGTTCAGTATCGTCGGCTTCGTCGCCGTTATAATCTTCGTTCGAATCGACGACTATACGATAAATTTCGTATTTGTCAAGAGTTGCACCTGAGGGTTGGTTATCCAGCCAGGTACCGTCCCATCCTACTGACGTATCATCTTCAAGAGCAATAATGTAAACTAAACATCTGTGATGGATAGCAAGGTCCCATTTTTCGTCCGCCGGGTAGTAATCGAATCCTTCTTTGAACGTAGAAATCTGGGTTTCATCGAACGCGTTATCGTCATTCGCCATCCAGATCTCAACCCGGATCGGCCAATCGCTGATAATTCTAACCCAAGCGACCTCTGCAACATAATTATTTGAGAACGGTCTGGCCATCATATTTTTAATTGTGACCTGTTCCCCCGGATAGATAGTAAATTCGTCATCACCCTCGGAAGTGTCATCGAAATTTAACTCTACATGAGCTTCCCTTTCTAACCCGGTGATCGTAATGGCGGTTGACATCGGTACATAATATCTTGAACCCAGGAACCCGTAAGCCTGAGTATGGAAATTATTATCCCAGATACCGCCGTAAAGTGTAACCGGTTTGTCGGATTTAACAACGACCCAGTCGGCCTCAAAGTTACCTGAATCAACGGCACGGTCGATCAGGTCGCTGTTCATTGCCTCCTGCGCTTCGCTTGTGTTATACCAGTCTATATCGAAATATCGGTTGTAATCCAATTCGTTATTATCCCCGGCATCATCGCCACCGCACCATGTATCTTCAACGAATGTACTTACCCATTGATAGTTTTCCCAAACGTCGAGCGTAAACTCGCGTGAATCGTCGCTGTCGCCGTCATCATCAATATCAATGATCTCGATATGGTTATCGTCATCGTAACTCGCGATCATCAGATCTCGGTGAACGAACCCGAAGAACTCGTCGCCATAGAACGACCAGATCGCGTCGTCGCTCATACCGTTCGCAAACCATTCTGTATTAACACCGTGAGCTACTTCGTAATCGCCGTTATTATCGTCAGGGTCGACGTCGTCATGTAGATCCGGTATTCCGTTACCGTTTTTGTCTATATATCCGTCAGTCACGGTTAATTTCTGGACTGTGATCCTGCCCGAGGATTCGACCTTGAGCGTGCCGTCCCACAGCCACCAGTCCTTGGTTGTATAGAATATTTCGCCTTCATACTGGTCCAGTGTACCGGACCATAGTTCATAGTCCTCCACCCATTCAAGATCCGGACAGTTCAAAGGTCTTCGAGCCGGGTCGTAGAGATCGATCCTCCATTTGGACCGGTCCAGGTTCTGGTCTTCACGGTCAGCCCGACCGTTCTGGTCATCGTTATCGTCGTAGATCGAATCTTCGTCGACGCCAGAATCTCCGGAATCATAGTAACCATTGCCGTTAGCATCATACCAATCGCCATCGTTATCGTCTTCGATCCCGCCGGTATCTTCGTCGATAAGACCGTCGCCGTCATTATCGATGCCATCAGCCGGATCTTCATTGTTATATCCGTCGCCGTCGTCATCCACGGGATCTTCATTTACCAATCCATCCCTGTCTTCGTCAGGGTTACCGTCAGCTCTATATACACCTCCCCACCAGCCGTGTAACGTGTTCTCGGGATACTCGTCCTTGAACTGCTGGGTGAAGATGTGACCTTTCATAATTTTAACAGTTATCTCATTATCATCGTCATAACTGCCAATCGCGATGGCACCTTCGTCACTGATCCACGAATCGCCGTAAAACGAGATCCCGCGCCGTTCTTCGTCATCTGTCTGACCGTTGTTATCATCTTCGTTATGATTATTATCTATCCCCCAGGGACAGTTCTGTTCGGTATCTGCCTGGTCATATAACGGATCGATCGGGCTCCAGTAAAATGTGAACTCGTTATTTACAAAAGGCGTATATGTACTGGTTTTCCTATCTTCAAAAACCTCTTCTACCAGCCCATTTTCATAAGAAACAACATGAGTTGATGGCAGTAGAAGAATTCCAAAAAGCATCATCATGATAAAAAGCACGGTTACATACATTCTTATCATACTACTTACAGGAGGTCTATTAAGGACCTGAGGATTGGATCTCACCAATTTTTCACCCCCGAATGGTGTTTTTTAACATATATTATATTAATATTCTATGGGTAAATGTATTAATGATTGTTAATTGGTTATACATAGATATATTAATTGTAATTTATAAAATGTTGCCATTATTTATTTATATTTTAACTTATCACCTAATTTTTTTACAGAATATATTATGTATCGCTATTATTGTTTTGATCATATCCTTTTTATTGACAATGAAATGTGAAGCTACCCGGGATGCGCCGGCCGATATTATTTCGATATTCAACCCTTCCTCGGCGACCGCAGTGAATATCTTGGAAGCCAACCCTTTCGTACTTCGCGACCCTTCACCCACCACACACACCAAAGCAATATCTTTCTGAAAATCTATCCGTTCGATCAATCCGCCTTTAATAGCTGTGAGTGCTTGTGAACAGGTCCGATAATCGCTTTTATGTACTAACAGGCTCAAATGTGTCTGCGAAGTTGTGACTGAATAGATGTTTATATTGGCTTTATTCAACGCTTCGGCAACTGCGGATAAAACTCCGGGCCGCGACCCGGCTCCTGCAGCTGAAACCTTGATCTCGACAAGATCAGTTGAATAAACCACACTTTTGATCACATCTTTGGTGACGTAACCTTTCGAGGCGATCCTGGTACCCTTCTCTTCAGGTCCAAGGATATTTTTGATAACTATAGGTATATTCTTCAACCTGACAGGTTCAACAGTTCTTGGATGCACAAGACTTATTCCGAAATGTGCAAGTTCCGCAGCCTCGTCATAAGACAATTTATCAATCGTATAAGCATTTTTATCAATTTTTGGATCGGCGCTCATAAACCCGTCCACATCTTTCCAGAGCTCGAGTGTGTTTGCATTAATTGCATTCGCGATCACGGCTGCACTGTAATCAGAGCCGTTCTTACCGAAGGTCGTTGTTCGGCCATCTTGATCGCAACCGAAAAATCCTGTGATCACAGGTACAATACCTTTTTTCAGGTCCGGAACTATGGTCTTTTTCAGGTTGCGGCCGGTCCGTCTAAGGTCGGCGGTAGCGTTACAAAAAATACCGTCAGTTACAATACCTATCTGATCAGCCTCGTATGCTTTGGCCTTAACATTTTTACTTAACAATACACCTTCCATAATATACGCGCTCATGCGTTCCGCCGAACTCAGGATCAGATCTTTGGTACGGGGCGTGAGCTCTTCGGTATAACCCACGCCGTATAGAAGACGCTCAGATTTCAGGATGTGTTTATCTACAGCTTTCAGGGTTTTAGTGAGGATCTTTTTATTATCAATAGCGCTTTTGGCAAACGATCTATGCTTTGTACGGATCTTAGAAATAAATGAATCGATCTCGGTCTTATCCGTTCTGATCTTTGTTAAGAATTCCCGGATCTCGTTTGTCTGCCGGTACAGGGCGGAGACTACAATAACCTTTTTCCGCTTTTCCATTTTAATAAGTTCTCCAACTCTATCGATCATTTTCAGGTTTTTGATCGTTGACCCGCCAAACTTCATAACTTTCATCTAACTAACACACCTCAGATCTTCACTCACAAATACCCATCGACTTTAGCCAACTCGGCGTTAATAATTGAACACCCGGCCGCACCACGAATTGTGTTATGCACCAGCAGATAGAACCTGAGCTTGCTCTTTACAAGTTTAAATCTGCCTGTGGTAACAGCCATACCTTTGGCATTTTCAGGGGAACCATTATCAATATCCTTGATAGGCTGGGGCCGGTTTTCTTCTTCCGTCACAAGAATAGGGACTTCAGGCGCTGTTGGTAATGAACGGGATCCCAACCCTTTGTACTCGCTTAACGCATTTTTAACTTCATCCAAATTAACCTCTTTATCGAAGGTGACCATTACATTTTCCAAATGGCCGTCACGAACAGGTACTCTCGCACAACTTGCGATCACCGTGAACGATGCGGGTTGGATACCTCCGTCAGTTAGATTTCCTAGAATCTTGTTGCATTCAACCTCGACCTTTTCTTCTTCACCCGCAATATATGGAATAATATTACCTTCAATATCTTTGGCCGGTACCCCGGGGTGGCCGGCGCCTGATAATGCCTGGTATGTAACGACATCAACACCTTTTACATTGAAATTCTGTACTAAAGGTTTCAGACCAGTGGCCAATCCAGCCACGGTACAGTTCGGGTTCGTGACTATGTATCCATCCTGTTTCTCTTTCTGTCGTTTAATTAGTGATAGATGGTCCGGGTTGATATCGGCGATAAGCAGCGGTACTTCAGGGTCCATTCGATACGCACTTGCATTTGAGAACACTTTGAACCCGTTCTCAGCAAGTTCCAGCTCGGCTTTAGCAGCAATATCAGAAGGCAACGCGCTGAAAACCAGCTCGATCCCGGCTTCCTGAAATGTATTAACATCGATATTCTCGACCTTCAACTCACCGATAGGTTCGGTCAACCCACCTTCGAACCGCCACTCGACAAGGTCACGATATTTTTTGCCTGCAGATTTCCCTGACGCTGCAACGAGCTCGAGACTGAACCAGGGATGATCCTGTAAACGCTGGACAAATCTCTGGCCGACCTCGCCTGTAGCGCCTATGACGGCAACTTTGATTTTATTCAGGAAGCCAACTCCAAATATTTTACTCTTTAAAGGTTGAACGCTCTGCCATCAGCGAGTGATGAATGATAATATTAAGAAATAACGGTCATCCTTTAAACTTCGGCATCAACGTTATCAGGCAACTCCGAGGATGACTTGTCTTCAGCTTCCTCATCGCGTTTCACTCCTATCATAGTCCCCCCAAACGCTGTCCCGATAGAAAGTGCATTGGATTTACATTCTCTCACACATCGCCCGCATTTGGTACAATCGAGCTTGCTTCTCCAATCATCTATAGTAGGATCCAGTCCCATTGTACAAACCTTTTCGCATTGGCCGCACTGGGTACACCATTTCCAATCATGTTTGCGTCGGAGTAATGAGAACGGGTTGAGCAAGGAAAAGATCGCACCTAGCGGACAGAAATATCTGCACCAGGCTCGACCATGGGTGTAATAACTGAACGTGAAGTAGAACGCAAATAATGCAAAATGGTAAATGAACCAGATCATGCTAACCGTCTGCCAGGTTAACCAGTATGGAATAACTCCCAATAACGCGCCAAAGCAAAGGTAACGGCACCAGAATATGAACCCGGTTAAACTTGCAAGAACCACCACACCTCCCAAATAAATGTATCTGATAAACCTCATCCAATCCGGCGGTTCGTATTTATGTGTACAAACTTTGTTGCACATATCCAGGATCAACCCGAAAGGACACAGCCACCCGCATATAGCTCTTCCAAGAGCCGTTCCGAACGCCAGAAGTATGCCGAAAACATAAAGCGGGAACCGGAACGCAATTACATATTGCTGCAACATACCGATCGGGCATCCGAGCCATGCAAGTTCACAGGCTTGACAGTTAAGTGTACAAGTAATGCCGCTGGTACGCGGAATTGGTGCGTGCCAACCGCCCGGCAGTTTCCTGAAGATCCCAAGTCTGTGGAAGGCGAAGGCTGATACCTGGACAGGTAACCGGAACTTAGGGCTGCCGAACCTTATAATTCCGACCATTAGAACTATAAATGCAATGATCGCGATTAGGATTATTTCGAATTCACCTGCCATCCGATCCCTACCTGACGATGTTTAATCAATGTCAATATTAGAATCCAATATGTCGAGCCCAATCATAATTAGCAAATTCCCGAACGAACCAATCATCTCCGACCTGGAAAGCTAGAAAAAGTAAAAGGAATGATAATATCAATAGAACCCATCGCATTCTCACAATAAATTCAGCTGTAATTTTGACGGATAATACTTTATTTTTAAGTTTATTAAATCTGTCTTTTCTTGAAATTGAAGAGGTACCTTTATCCCTGGCCATAAGACATCCCTTCAGGTTCTTTTTATAACTGAAATTAAAAACCCCAAATCCCTGATAAGTGAATGACCTACAACTTTATGTAGATTTCTATAAAACCGTTAGAATATAATTAATACGTTTTCAAAATACTACCAATAATCAAATATGTACCAATACTACCAAATTTCTATTTTGCCATAAGGTATGGAAGCTAGGTTGTGGCTTCGACGCTCGTAACGAAGCTCGTGCATCGGTTTGGAAGCTCGACAACATATTGCCATACCGACGCCATTTTGGTGTTACCTTACCACATCAAAATAAAGCCGACCAAACGCGCATCGATACCGGGCCTCGAATCCGAGCTTCGATACGAGCCTCGATTCCGCAACCGAGCATCGATACCAGTTAACACTGGTTCGTCAGCCATTGGTATTATTGGTATTATTAAAAATCCCACTTACTTTGGGTCAAAAGCCCGCTGCGGACATGTAGCAATATCCGCCGACGCGAACCGTTCCCCCGCGATGTCACAACTACCTTTTTCCTGGTCGACGGGTTCATAATGTTTACATTCGACACACGTCTTTTTCCGCACGGCTTCCTTTGTGCCGTCCACACCTTTCTTGCCCAGCTCTACACCCTTGTGACCGGCTTTCTTACCCAGATCCACACCTTTTTTGGTAGCATCTTTAGCTTTATCTAATATTCCCATATTAATTACCCCCATTATTTAGACAAACTATTCAATAACTTCTTCTTCTTCTTCCTCAACTTCTTCGGAAGTTTCTTCGATCTCTTCCTCTAAATAGATCCAATCCGTATTCTCAAAATGATCCTTAAGGTTCTTGGTAAGTTCATCTACATTACCCACCTGGTTCTGCCTGAACCTTTTTGACAGTTCAGATCCCGGCGGGGTAACAAAACTCAAGTGATACTGTTCGCCTTTGGATAGAATGTAAGCATTTACATGTTCGCCCGAAGATACCACACCTTCCTTGATCTCACACGCAATGATCTCTTTGATCGGGATCTCGAAATATTCTCGAACCCCGCTGCCCGTATCGATCTTCTGAAGGTCGGTCACCGAATCCAGTTTCATTGCATAGCTCTGGGGACCCGACGCAGTACCTTCCCCGGGTTTGATCTTCATAATTGCTTCGAACATCACAATGAAAACCAATCGCTGGTTAGTTAAAAACGCCGTGCCTTTGGCAGGTTCCATCAGGTCTTCGCCGCCGAAGTATCCCCAGGTCGTGCGCAGCGTCGGCATAAAATTCGTATCTTCAACCAAAACTTTTTCGTCATCGTTAAGTATCAAACTACCGTCTTCTTTATATATTTCATCTAATCCGTCTTTCTCACCAACTCGCATGATTACCACCTATAATCTGCCTGTTATCTTTGAAATCTGTTAATTGTGTATAAAACTCCAAGAACCAAGATACCAAGACCCAAATAAATTCCAATGCTCAAGTACCGAAGTACCAAACGCGCGTTTGGGTCTTTGAATTTCGGCCCTTGGATGTTATTTGGAATTTGGCTCTTGTATCTTGGAATTTCATATACCATTGTCCAATTAAATTACATCAACTGAGCCATCATCAGCATTCACATTTAATTTATCGCCGGTTTTGATCCGGGCAATATCGATCCCGTCAACACAGGGGATCCCCGCCAGGATCGCCCCGGTTGCCACGATCGTCTCGGTTTCCTGGTTGATTATGGCTTTCGGCCCTACTCCGTTCTTGTTCAATCCGTATATCACATAAGAGCCGACAGTTGAACCTTTACCACAAGGGAATACTAATATTTTATCTTTTACCGACTGGCCTTCAAGTTCATGACCTTTCTCAATGAAAATTCCAGTCTTCGAATCGATGCCGCCGTAAAAGCCGATGGGTTCTGATGAAACCAGAGCTTCACCTTCGACCTTACCCGGACTGATCATTCTTCCCTTCATTTTCATTTCTCCTTTATTAATGATTTTATATTATTAAAAACTACCTCTTGCTTGCAGAAACCAGGCAGGTAATTTGCAGCTTTCCCGGAATTTACCGCTGTGACCTTGTACCCCATATCCTCGATCGGTGATACTACCATACATGTATCCGCCACGATCTTGCCGCCGGCCTTTTCAATTATCTCGGTGAACCCCATTCTGTTAGCTGCCTCTTTCATCATTCTCGAAGTACAGATCCATACGGGTTTTTTAAGTGTCTTCCCTTCAACCTCCTTCGCTAACCCAGCAATTTCCTCTAACGACGCGTGGGGGCAACCAAAGATCGCGATATCTTCTTCCTTGTCACAGTTCAGGGTATTATATACCTCCTCAAGATCCGCTTTGGTAACTTCAATAGTCTCCAACCCTCCGGCATCCATAAGATGAGCTTCCGGTGTCAAATTTTCTATATAATACAAAGCCACCGCACCCGACGCCGCCATTGCGGCTCCAAGAGCTTTCAGGTGGTTCGTATTCGCTTCTTTTATGCCGGTATAATAAGGAATCTTGTTCTTGACCTGTTTCCCGACAAAATAACCCAGCGCCCCGAAATCAGCCGAATAATCCAGGTTGACATCGTCGTGAATATTGATCTTCACGGTCGGTTTACGGTTCTCGTCCAGATGCAATCCATAGTTCGGTGTGACACCGCACAGGGCTGCTGCCAGTGCCGAAGGCCCGCCTTCACGGTTGGTTCTTGCGCTTATAACAGAATTCGCAAACGATACCGCCGACGATTCCGACCACGCCAGATGTTCGCGGAACCGCGGTAAGTTACCCGCAAGATACGGTGTGCAGGTTGCTGTTGTAATTATCCCCATACGTCCAAACGCGTCCATAACCTCAAGCTGTTTCCTGGCGAACTCTTCGGGGAAACCCATTTCCTGCCAGGCTTCAAGATCCATTCCGGCAGGGTTGAGGTAGGTCAGAACTTTGACCTTAGCACCTTTATTCGCCACATCCTGGAGAAATTCCAGGCCCGGATCGCCAACGGATTTGTAAGATACACCGGCTACCTGGACCGACCCCACAGGTATCATCTTGTCAGCACCGTAAATGTCGCCCAATCTAACAAGCAACCTGAACATTCGCTCGATGACCTCGCCGTGTTCACCTTCAAGCATCTTCTCTTCTTCACCAGTTAAATACACTTCACCAACTCCTTGCAATTCTCAACGATCTTATCAATTTCATGTTTTGTAGCATTTTCAATATGTACACCGCCAACTGCGATCACGGTAGTATTATATTTTTTACAAGCTTCAATTGCTATAGGTTCCAGCACAACATAATCGTAATGTGTCCCCAACCTGATAGCCACAGGGTCATCCACATCGGGGCTCATAAGCACCGCGCCGCCTATATGCGACTTCTCGCCGCCGCCCAGGATGTATACCCTGTCATCCCCGACCATTTCCTCTTTCAGCCAGACCTTGTACTTGCCTTCACCCGCGGTATTCATCTAAATTCACTACCTTGTATTCCACCTTTTGATATTTACTCGGATCGACATCGAACGATTTGGTTGCATCAAAACCGATCTTGGTCGTAAGTGTTTTCTTACCCGAATGGTCACCGCTCGGGTCCAATGACGATCCCGGCTGGGCTTCCATCACGATCATATCCTGATGTCCCTGGAACCGCGTTGCCATCGCCCATTCGATGGCATCCGGGTTGTAAATGTCTACATCTTCATCCACGATCCAAACATGCTTCATGCTCTTGTGCCCGTTAAATGCAGCCTCAATGGCTTTCTTACCATCATCTTCGTTCTTTTTAACGATCTGTACAACCCCGTGCAGCCACGAACCCCCGCCCATGGTAACGAGAACATTCTTGCATTCCACGACCTTGCTAACTTCATCGTATATCGTTGGCTCTTTCGGCATTCCCATCAGGATCTTGTGTTCCATCCGACCGGGCATCAACCCCTGGTACATCGCACCGTTTCTGTGAGTTATACAATCGATCACGAACACGGGTTCCTGCCGCTCGAAATCGCGGGTCTCGGTCAGGTCAACGAACGGGCCTTCTTTATCCACATCCCGCGTGATCCTGCCTTCCAACACGATCTCGGATTCCGCTGGGACTTCCAGGTCTTTGGTCTTGCATTTAGTGATCGGGGTATCATCAAGAGCGTTTGCTATCGAGAGCTCATCCACACCCGATGGCGGGCCCAACGATGCCGCTATCATTACGGGTACGGAGTTCCCGATACACACAGCCATTTCCAGATCACCTTCGATCTTATCGTAAGTTGTCCGGGTCTGACGTTTGGGAATCAGTCTTGCACTACACTGGTTCTTGCCCAACTGCATTAGGCGATGATAGGCCACATTACGACCGGACTCCGGGTCCTTGATAACGGCTACGGTCGCGGTCGCGTACCGGCCTCCGTCTCCCGGCAAATGCATCAACATCGGCAGTTTATCCAGGTCAGGGTCGTCCACCACAACTTCCTGGCACGGTGCATTATCCACCATCTCGGGTTCCTTCGGGCTGCGCAGCGCTTCAACAAGTTTGAGCAGCAACTGTTCTTTAGTAGTGCCGATACCCTCGGCAATAATATCGCGTGATGAAGTTATACCGGCAAACAACGGAAAATCATAACCCTTCACATTATCAAAGATCACAGGTTGTTCGGATAAACTGTTGACTACATTAGCAATTTCATATTCGATACTCACTTCTTTTTTTATACGGACTAATTTGTTCTCTTGCTCGAGTTTTTCTAAAAAAGGACGTAATTTCATTTTTATTGCCTCCTATTTGATTTTGAAAGCCAAATATTCGGGAGTAGCGGGAATATTGAATACAGGTTTTCTTGGCGGGAGTAACGGGAATATCGAAACGTTTTGTAAACGGTTCGATACTACCGACCTCGGCAAGTCTTAGTCAATACTCCCGACCTAGGCATTAAGTTATTAATACTCCCGTTATTCCCGATATTTGACTAAATAACATTGATATTCATATGCCAATTTTGGTTCTCAAGGTCGCGAAACCTTCTTTCTCGATAGCACTGGCCACAGCTTCCTGCACATCTTCGCCTGGTGTCAACGCTACCATGTTCCCGCCTAAGCCCCCGCCTGTGAGTTTGGCGCCCAAAGCGCCATTATCCCGTGCGATTTTAACTAGTAGATCCAATTCTTTACATGAAACTTCGATATCTTGCAAGAGTTTATGATTGGTATCCATAAGTTCACCGATCTTGGAAAGGTCATAAGCTTCAAACGCGTACCTGGCATCGATCGCAAGTTGTTTAGCCTCATCGAAGATCTTATTGTATCCCTCAGGATCTTGGTCCCGTCTTGCCCGTACACCGGCTACAGCTTCGGTCGTATTGGCCACCAACCCTGTATTCCCCATCACGATATCAACGGGTTTTTCAAGAGTCAACCTTTCCATAATATTCGGTGCACCTTTCACCTGAGCTTTCTTGAACCATATCAAACTCCCGTAAGTCGCTGCGGTGTTGTCTATACCTGAAGGCGTGCCGTGGTACCCCTTTTCGCCTTCGTAAGCGATCGAATTGATCTTCTCGTTCGAGAAATCAAGTTCAAAATAACCCGAGATCGCCCGCGCGATCGCCGCGCAGGATGCCGCTGATGCGCCTATGCCGGATGACGCGACCAGATCGCCTTCAAGAGTGATCTTGATAGGTTGAGCTTGAAGGTCAACTTCAGCCGCCTCGAAAATATATTTCATCGAATCTTTCTGCTGGTCGAATTTCTCGGTTTTATAACCGGGCGTTTCGAGCCTGTTATCTTCAAGCAAATAGTTCAATTCCGGTTGGTTGTCAGGTTGCCACGGTTCGATCGTGGCCGTGGTCTTCATTCCGATCGCTGATGCGATGGCCGGTATGCCGTAAACTACAAAATGTTCATTGAACAGTATAACTTTTCCATATCCATAACCTTGAGCCGCCATAGGAAAACCCCCGGTTTTATTATATTAAATATCTTGATAAGTACAGGTTATCGAGAATGGATTGGCTGTATTGTATTAATTGTATATATTGCTTACGTTATGCTTCGATGTTTGTCGAAATTGGATGACGGTTCCCCCCCACCCCGCCCCTGTCAAAAGTCAAAAGTCCAAAGTCTAAAGTTCCCATGGTGGAAGCAGTGAGCTTGGAATCTGGACATACTATCATATTTTACACGAAGGACGCGAAAATGATGACTTTTTTCCTTTATCCACGAAAACACGAAAAACAGGAAGAGAACAGAATGATTTGAAATACTACCAATAATCAAATACTACCAATATTACCAATGAAATCCCAATTTCTAAACGACAAAGGCCCTGCGTCGGTTGTTTTTTGGAGTTTGGGAGTTTATTGGATTATTGGTATATATTGGTAGTATTGGTATTATTATGGGGGGCGGGGATAGAGTGGTGAGTAGGGTTCGAATTAGGGGGCTCGCATTTTAGGTTCGGGGTAGTATATATACATAGCATAATCAAAAAATGATACCCCCTAACTAATAGCAAAATAGAATATATAGCATATCAATATAGTGAGGTCCAAATATTAAAAAAAAATCTTTATTAGGATAGCTATGGGATAAGGGGGATACTAAGTGATTGAAACTATAATAAAAGAATATTATGAAATCAATTATCATATTATTTACTTTATAATAATCGTTAGTATAACATTGATTTCTATGTTAATATATTGGGCATCGATTAGAAAAAAAAATATAATTCTTGCAAAACGATTTGATAAGATAATAATTATTTCAGCCTTGTTAATTTTAATAGGCTCGATCTTGATGCCGATAATTAAAGTAACAGAAGAAATTGATGATAATGGTTATTCTACATATTATGATTATTCATTTTCAGATTATGGTTTAATTTTATTCTTTATTGGATTATTATTTATTACAGTTTCAACAAAATTATAT
>Ga0209536_100007416_pt1 | contig 16632 bp, 15 predicted proteins | sample DeeMarSeWOR28_12_FD_187461 | JGI IMG/M metagenome (GOLD analysis project Ga0209536, IMG submission 187461) | Marine sediment microbial communities from White Oak River estuary, North Carolina - WOR-2-8_12 (SPAdes) (version 2) | ecosystem: Environmental > Aquatic > Marine > Intertidal zone >... | reverse complement strand
TCTTCTAATGAAACGTCCAGCCGCAAAAAATAAGCAATGGCAGGACCATCTTACGCGTCGGGCCAAAAAAGAAAACTTTCCGGCCAGATCAATATATAAGCTCAAGGAAATACAGCGAAAATACAATCTGATTGAACGTGGAGACATCGTTTTGGATCTGGGCTGTTCACCGGGGTCCTGGTTGTTATACGCCGCGAATCTGGCAGGCGGCAACGGTCAGGTTGTTGGCCTAGACATTCAGCCGGTGAATATTAAACTGCCTTCGAATGCACAAATATACACGGCGGATGTGCTCTCGGTTGATGATGCGTGGTTGGAATCGTTTGGATTTAAGTTTAATGTTGTTTTAAGTGATATGGCGCCGGCGACCACCGGGAATAAAACAGTTGATGCAGCCCGATCGTTCAATCTTTGCCAGGCAGCTCTGGGTATTGCCAAGCGGGTATTAATTGCGGACGGCAAATTTGTTTGTAAGATTTTTCAGGGTCAGGATTTTAATGTCTTCTCTGAGGCAGTCGCAGCAGCTTTTAAGGAGAAAAAGATTTTTAAGCCCCGGAGCAGCCGCAAGGCAAGCAAGGAAATGTTCGTTATCGGTTTTGGCTTTAAGGGATCTTAGATTTGTTAAGTCGTGAGTTTTTCTTTAGTTGAAGAAATTTAAAGACATCCGATGAGGAGGTGCCGATGTCAGGACATAGCAAATGGTCAAGTATTAAACATAAAAAGGCCGCCACAGATGCAAAACGAGGCAAAATATTCACCAAACTGATCAAAGAAATTACGGTGGCAGCCCGCTTGGGCGGCGGGGATGCGACTGCCAATCCCAGGCTAAGGGTGGCGATAGCAGCCGCAAAAAACGAAAACATGCCCAAAGACAACATTGATCGGGCCATTAAAAAGGGCACCGGCGACCTTGAAGGCGTCAGTTACGATGAGAGCATTTATGAAGGTTACGGTCCCGGAGGTGCTGCTGTTATGGTGGAGTCGCTTACGGATAATAAAAACCGGACGGTTGCCGACATCCGCAATATTTTCAGCAAAAACGGCGGCAGCTTAGGCGAAAACGGATGCGTGGCTTGGATGTTCGAAAAAAAGGGCTACATCGTAGTTGAAAGCAAGAGCGTTGACGAGGAGGAGCTGATCGAAGCGGCCTTGGATGCCGGTGCGGAGGATATTCGGGAAGATAACAGCAATTTCGAGGTCATCACCGCACCCGAAGATTTCGAGGCCGTTAAACAGGCCATCGATAAGGCATCAATCGCCTATATCGAGGCCGAAGTTACCATGCTGCCGCAGTCAACGACTAATCTTGTGGGAAAAAAAGCGGAACAGATGGTCCGGTTGATGGAATTGCTTGAAGATAATGATGATGTGCAGAAGGTGTATACGAATGCGGATATACCCGATGAAATCGTGAATAATATATGATGGTTGCTGGTTACTGGTTTCTGGTCGCTGGCTCCTTGTCGCTGGTCTCTGGATGCTGGATAAAAAAGGTTCAGAGGTCCAGGGTGTAAGATAAAAGGGCAAGGCGTATGACCACTGACTTCTGACTTCTGTCATCTGACCTCTGTTTTCTACTCGTCAATCCGCAGGACATCCACCCCTTCCGGTATCTTGAAGCTGAACAGCGAATCATCCAATTGAACGTTAAATTCGGTATTCAGAAATTCGATTCGGGTTTCATCGCCGTAAAAATTATAGGTAACGACCCGAACAATATTAAACGTGTTTTTGGAAACGGAAAGGTGTATGTCTGATATATCCAGGGTTTTCTCAATCGGCTTTAATTTGAGTTCATGGAAAAAATCACTTCCAGAATCTGACAAAGAGATATTGAATTTTTGACGGATGAGCTTGATATCCGACAAAAAGCTCGCCCCTTTGCCGTCTCGGAAAAATTCCGGCGCACTTCCGGTCATCACCTGGTTGTCATCGGGCCTGTAAATCCATAATTTAAAGCCGTCCGTAATTATTACCTGTTTGTCCGGTTCATCGTATTCCCATCTCATCATACCGGGATGCCTCACATAAACCTTACCCGAGGCAAAGTCAGTTATTTCCATGGCTTTAATCGTTGATTCCTGAAGAAATTTTGCAGAAAATGCCGAATTGGTATATCTGTTTTCTATGCCATCCAGGATTCTAGCCAAAGATAGGTTCGGCCCTGCCGCCATTGCACGAGAGTCAATACAGTCACCTTGAACGTAGACCAACAAGATGCTTAGAAGTATTGAGCTGCAGAGGACAAGGATTGTTTTTGTATTGCACATAGGATTTCCCATAATTTATGTTGGAAGCGGTATTACCGATTGTTAGACCCCAATTGAGTTAAAAACCAATTGGGAGTTATTCGTTACTGGTTATTCGTTAATGGTTTAAGAGGAATAAGATCCATTTTTATATTTCATCCATCATAGCATTATAAAATGAGGCGATCATCAAATTCGAATAACGAATAACAAATAACCATTACGCCTAATTGAGCATTTTTCGCTCAATTAGGGTTATATTATATGAACCGGATCTTTTTGTAAAATGGAATTCGTATATTTGAATGGACAAAGAGTTCTTTTCTTGAATATTAAACCCTCTGCGCTTTGCCCTCGGCCCCTAAAACTTGAATATTTGCTGCAGGAAAATTCATTCCGCAATCCGCATTCACAAATCCGATATCGTTCTCACTACAGTCCATGATCTTTCCATTCGGGCTTTCGTTTTTGGATGAACGCTTTTGCGCCTTCGGTGTGCCTGTCACCGCGAACAAACATGGTGAGTATGCCTTCGGTTTCGATAAAGGTCCGTTCTTCCACGGTGCGGCCGATACACCGAATAACGGTTTCTTTGTCGGTACGAATCGATCCCTGCGGAAGCTCACAAATTTGGTTTGCCAGCTCTTTTGCCCGGGACATCAATTTTTCCCGCGGCACGATTTCGTTGACCAAACCGATACGATATGCTTCCCGGGCGTCAATGCGTTTCCCGGTGATAATCAGCTCCATAGCGCGGGCGTAACCGACGGCAAGCGGTAATCTGACACAAAGCCCGTCGCCGGCCACGATGTTCCAGCGTCTTTCTGTGGCACCAAATTGGGCATTTTCCGATGCAATGCGTATGTCGGCCAGAAGACATGACTCGAGGCCTGCAGCAAAAGCGTAACCATTTACCGCAGCTATAATCGGTTTAAAGATATCGAATTTCTTCGTGTAGCCGCAATAGCCCTCAGAGTTATGGACGGCAACCCGAAACTGGTCATAGGTGCCGATCGACTCAAGGGCGGCAGCATCGTTGAGATCCCACCCCGCGGAAAACGCTTTGTCTCCGGCTCCGGTAAAAATTGCGACAAACGCATCTTCATCATCGCGGAATTTCTTCCAGGCGTGCTGCAACTCCAGATTGGTTTCAAAATTGATGCAATTGCGGACTTCCGGCCGGTTAATCGTAATCGTCACAACATGATCTTCCTGCTCATAGAGGATGTTTTTGTATTTCATTCATTTACCTCCTAACCGATTTAAATTAAGAATTATTTCTTATCTCAATTTTAGGCACTTTAGACATTTCAGATATTAGGCATTTTATTTGTATATGTATATTTTACACGGTGTCTTCCCTAAATCTTGCGATGGTTCGGTTTTAAACAGAGGTTTTCCGCCCGGCTCCATAGGGGAAATATTTTGAAAATAGCAATGAGCGCAATAGGCGGGGAAGTCTTCTCTGTTAAACGTCATGGGTTGAGGTCTTTTTATTTTGAAAAAATTGCATGGCGGGTCATAGCCGCCGTCACGGATTAGGCGACCCCCACTGCCGCACGGCCTGGGCGTTATGGTAAGCTTTTCATCATCTTCTTCAATGTCAAAGGGCTGCAGATGGCCTCTGAATCCGGCAAGCAGCATTTCAATTTGGCGTCGTTTACTCTTTCCGCCGTAACGTTTCCCTAAACGAAGGCTATAGCCGGCAACGGTTTCTGCCATCGCCTCTCTTAATACGTCATCGCCAAAGCGTTTCCCGATAAAGGTAAACACGTGGGTGATCCAATCGCGGTATAGGTCATGCATACCTAAAAATTCATTATACATTTGCTGTGCAAAATTTTTGGCTTCTTTAAGATTGCCGTTTTCCAGGCTTTCGAGCAAAAGATCCAAGGTTCGCTTTCCCATGGCTTCCAGCTCTTCTTTGGTGAAGAGTCTTTTTTCGTCCATCTTGTCCCCCCTTCAAAAGCTGTCCCCACCTCTGCGGAGACATGTTTCATAGGAATGACGGTCCTTATCTGAATCATCCCCGGTCACTATACTAATAACTAATTACAAATAACTATTAACTAACTCACCAGCTGTTGAATGCTCTCAACAAGCTCATCATTGGTTGTCGATGGACCGAAGACCGCAGCCACGCCCATGTCTTTCAGCTTATCGCTGTCACCCGGAGTGATGACGGAACCGCCGATGACAACCGGGATATTCAGCCTTTGATCATTCAACATTTTCAATAGTTCGGGCACGTAATGCAGGTATTCCCATGAATGGCAGGAAAGGCCTATAGCGTCCGCATCTTCTTCAATGCTCGTTTTGACAATTCCGGCCGGCGTGTTAAAGCGGCCTAGATAGATGATTTCCATGCCGGCGTCCCTCAGCAGACGAGACACAGCCACCGCGCCAACCTCATGCTGGTCCATACCCAGCACTCCGATTACCATTCTGATCTTCTTCATTGTCAACCCCTTTCATATAATGGGTTCCAACATACCATGGGGATCATAGGGATAGTTGTAGGCCATGCGCATAACGCCGCTGATCTCTCCGATGGTGGCGCCTGCTTCAAGAGCCTTGATGATCGGGTAAGTCAGGTTCTCACCCTCGGCCTTGGCGCTTTGGTAACACTGTTGCAGGACGATCTTGATTTTTTGCGGGTCTCTTTTGTTTTTATATTTTTTTATGCTTTCGATGTGGTCCCAGCACGGTTCAATCTTGGTTTCTGCAACTTCTTTGAGCAGGGTGTCTTCTTCATCAGGTATTTGCAAACAGTTGAGCCCGACCTTGGGCAGTACTCCGTCTGCGATTTCTTTGGCATAGCGGGCCATGACGTCATCGAAGAATTTCTTGAAAAATCCTTTGTCGGACAGCTCCGCCGGATCGCCTTTGGATTCAATGTCCATGATCATGTCCCAAATTCGCTTTTCAACCTCATCGGTCAGAGCTTCCAGGTAATAGGAACCGCCCAGGGGATCAACTACCTTGGTGACATTGGTTTCAAGGCCGACAATCTGCTGCGTCCGCAAGCCTACCATATGGGATTCGGGGCTGGGCGTGCGGAAGGCTTCGTCAAATGCTGATATCTCTAAGGCCTGCACCCCGGCCAGTACCAGGGCCAGGGATTGAATCGCTCCCCGGACAATATTGTTAAACGGCTGCTGGGCGGTCAGCGACAGCCCGGAGGTATGACAGGTGATGACCGGTGCCCATGACCGGCGATCTTGGGCTCCGAACTCCGCCTTCATCATCCTGGCGAACAGCCGACGGGTGGCCCGAATCTTGGCGATCTCCTCGAAGAAGTCCATGCTGCAATTTACGAGGATAGCGATCCGGGGGGCGAAGCTGTCAATGTCCAGCCCGCGTTTGAGCAGGTCCCGTACAACATGCCGGATCTCGATGAATCCCAGCGCCATTTCTTCGATTGCGTTCAGGCCGGCCTCACTGAAGAAATAGGTATCTTCGACAAAGGCGTGAAATTTGGGCATTTTTTTTGTACAGAATTCGATGCTGTCGCAGGCCAGCCGCAGCCTGAGCTTAAACGGCATGTGGGTGGCGTATCCGCAATCTTCGGCAAAAAAGGGGGCTTGAATCACGGAACCCCGCAGTTTTTGCGCTGAAACGCTGTTTTCCTTTGCCACCAGATACAGCGCGGCGGCAGTAAATATGGCAGGTATGGAATTGGAAATTGTGAGGGAATCCAATGGCAGATCTTTCCACAGGTCGCGAAAATCCTGCAGGCAGCAGATAGAAACGCCCTGTGTCCCGACCGCATTGACACCCAAAGGATGGTCCGGATCCAGCAGCGCCATTGAGGGCGCGTCGGCAATCACGTCGATTCCTGTCTGGCCCTGGGAAATGAGATACTTGAGTTGCTCATTTGAGGTTTTCGGATCCCCTTCTCCGGAAAGCTCGCGTTGGATCCAGGTCCAGGCACCGGCCGGCCGGATGCCCCTGGTATATGGAAAGGAGCCGGGTGAGCCTAGTTTTTTTTCATTGTCAAAATCTTTGATATCTTCCGGTGTATATACCGGCTTGATGGGTATCTTCGACCGCGTAAATTGATCCGTCATGACTATTCCTCTCCATAGGTTTTTAGTTGGATCAAGTTTTTAGGGAGTTGGAATATAAAATATATTAGTAAGAAACTATTTCGGGTTTCAGGCTTTAAGGTTCAGAGGTTCTGGGTTCAGGGTTCAAGGACTCTGGGTACAGGCTGTTGATTTCTGGCTGCTAACTGCTCTTGTCTGTCCTTCGACGCCACATCTGACATGTTTCTACTTTTAACTAACCTCTGAAGCTTTGAACCAGCCGACTGACACCTGACACCCGAAACCTGAAACCTAAGGCTTTTGGATCTCCTTGATTTCCTTCCGGCTGCCCAGCGTGCCCGTATTGAGCGATGCGCCGCCGTCAATGGGGATAGCTGCCCCATTGATGAAGGCAGCTTTATCCGATGCCAGAAAAGCGATCAAATAGCCCACTTCCTCGGTTTTTCCGACGCGACGTGCAGGTGTCGTGCCGACAGCGTTCTGCAATATCTCTTTGGGCATCATCCCCACCAACTCGGTCCCGATGATGCCGGGCAGAATGGCATTGCACGTGATGCCGTCGCGGGCATGTTCAAGCGTTACGGTCATGGTTAAACCCAAAAGACCGGCTTTGCTGGAGGCATATCCGCTCTGTTTGTGCAGGCCACCGGTAGCCGCACCCGATGAGATATTAATGATTCGGCCCCATTGCTTTTCGATCATCGGTCCAATGACTTGCTGGATCATGTAAAAAGCGCCGGAGAGGTTTACCGAGATCTCCCGCTGCCAGGCTTCATGGGTCATTTTGGTGAGTCGGGCGATGTTGGTTACGATGCCCGCGTTGTTAACCAGGATATCTACATCTCCAAGCGCATCCCGTATTTTGGTGACCCCCTGGTTTACCTGGTCCGGGTCTGAAATGTCGAACACTGCAAAGGCGGAACGCCGCCCAATTTTTTGGATCTCAGCGGCCGTGTTCTCAACTTCCGGCAACACATCGGCAACACCCACATTAGCGCCTTCTTGAGCCAGGACCATGGCGCTGGCTCGCCCGATGCCCCGGGCAGCGCCGGTGATTAAGGCCGTTTTCCCTTCGAGTAACATAATCTCCTTTTCTCCATCTGATAATTATTACCGGTGGGAGCGGCTTCCTAGCCGCGAATACTCTACGTAAAAAATCCCAAATCACAAGCACCAAATTCCAAATAAATTCCAATGACCAAAACATTTGGAATTTCGAATTTTGAACATTGTTATTTGTTTGATATTTGATATTTGGGATTTGTTATTTATTATATGTTTCTACCATCTCAATGCTTTATCACCCCGGAAATTGTTTTATGGAGTTCCTTTGGGTTTCATCTCCTGTGGTCCCTGACTGTAATCACCAAAAGGTGCATCTCTTTCCTCTATGGCCGTTGCTACTCCTTTTTCCAAGGCTGTTTTTACAAATTCTAAGCCCTCCGGTGTATTGCGCATATATCCGTCAAGGATCGAGCCGATTAATTGGGTATTCATCAGCCCCATGTTGTCGAATGCCTGATTGACCACCAGTTTCATGGCCGCAAGTTGAGTGGTCGGACAATGGGCCATGCGGTTGGCCCAGTACTGTACTTCCTCTTCGAGCTTATCCACCGGCACGGCTTTGTTAATTAGCCCCATTTCGGCTGCTTCTTTTCCGGAAATGCTATCGCCTGTCAAGGCAAGCAATTTGGTCTTGGTTAATCCTAAACGGTAAAACCACATACCGGTCAAATAACAACCCCACACTCGGGAATAGGGCGTTCCGAATCTCGCATCTTCAGAAGCAACAATAACATCGCACAGCAAGGCCATATCAGAGCCTCCTCCAACGCACCAACCGTGCACCCGGGCGATGACAGGCTTGGGGCTGCGCCAGATGCTCATAAATTTGGGTATCGGCCCGACAAAAGGGCTGGTGACCATCATCATATCTCTTCCGGGGTCCCAGGTTTCTTTGCCGGCCTGTACGCCCCACTTGGCAAAATGCTCCAAACCTTCGGAGAAATCAAAACCGGCACAAAAGGCTTTGCCGGCACCTTTCAGGATGATTACCCGAACATCCCTGTCAGCATTTGCCGCTGCAATAGCCTTTTCCAATTCCTCCGGCATCGGGGGCCTGATGTTGTTAAATTTTTCCGGCCTGTTTAATGTGATTGTTGCCAGCCGGTTTTGCTTTTCATAAAGAATGGTTTCGTAGCTCATCTAGCTCCTCCTTTTTGGGGTTTATTCTTAATTCTTTAGAACCGAGATGTTTGCTGTTAATGACAAAATTCAATCACGAAAACACGAAATTTAGAAAGCAGGAAATTATATTATTCATTCCTTTTTCGTGTTTTCGTCCTTTCGCGCTTTCGTGATAATAAATTCTTTTTTGGTTCCGGTTTAACCGGGTTAGGCTTTATCTTGAAGCTTTTCTTTTGCCATCGCATCAATTAGAATTTTTTCGGCTAATTTGAGAGTGGGTTTTAGGTATTTGTTATCAATCTTGCTTTGAGATTTAATATCTTCCAGCTGGATAATTCCGACGAAAAGTCCCCAGAAAACATCAACATATTCATAGGGATTGGTTTCTTTTATCAGATTCTGCGCAATTCCCATCTCGATGATCTGTCTGGCGAGCTTAAAATTATACCCACCTTTTTCGTTTAACGATGTGCGAACTTCCGGATTCAGCTCCTGGACCAGGCCGGCTTGCTGAAATAGCTGAATAATTCTGAACACATCCGGAGCCATAGCGTAGCTGTTCCAGAGACCTTCGAACATGTCGTGGATAAGGTGGTCTCCGCTACTGTATTTACGTTCAGCGAGATTTTCTTTTATGCTTTTGAGCTGGGTCCCAATTTTTTCGACCACCGGCAGCATGAGCGAAAAAAAGAGGTCGTCTTTGGATTTGAAGTATTGGTAAATTGTTGGCTTGCTGATTTCGGCTTCAAGGGCGATTTCATCCATGGTTGCTTTGGCATAACCTTTTGAAATGAAGGTTTTTTTGGCAGCTTCCAAAATGCTTTCAATCCGCAAATTCCTTTCCCGCATTTTTCTTTTGCGGATGGCATTTCTGTGTTTTGCATTGTCCAAGCTCTGAAACCTCCAATTCAGGATATCCGCAGGAATAATTAACTTAGAGTAATTTTATTACTGATAGTTAAATTAGTTGTCAAGAAAAACAGAATTCGAAACTCTAAATTATATTATAAATATCTGATATTAATATAAAAAAACATTACCTATTATTTACTTGACAAAAAATATTACTGCCAGTAGTTGATTCCTGATGAATACGTCTAATTCTGCCGCAGATAAAATCCTGGAAGTAAAAAGTCTGAACCTCAGCTTCGGCGGCCTCAAGGCTCTGAATGATGTAGACTTTATGGTCATTGGTCGCGAACTGCTGGCCATTATCGGTCCAAATGGTGCCGGCAAAACCAGCATTTTAAACTGTATCAACGGGTTTTACCGAGCCCAGTCAGGAACCATCCAATTTCGCGGCAAATCCATCCATTCATTACAGCCTCACAGCATCGCTAAATTGGGAATTTCGCGTACATTTCAAAATATCGAATTATATACCGGTTTAAATGTGCTGGAAAACCTGATGGCTGCCCGCCATGTGCATATGAAGCGTGGCGCTTTCATGGGTTCCATTTTCTTTGGTCCTGCGCGGCGTGAAGAGATCCGTCACCGAGAATTGGTTGAAGACATTATTGATTTTTTGGAGCTGGAGCCGGTGCGCAAACAGATTGTCGGTACACTTCCATACGGTGTGCGCAAACGTGTGGAACTGGGCCGGGCATTGGCCATGGATCCCAGGCTGCTGCTTTTGGACGAACCCATGGCCGGAATGAATCTTGAAGAAAAGGAGGATATGGCCCGGTTTATATTGGATGTGGCCGAATTACGCAAAATCCCGATGATCATTGTCGAACACGATATGGATGTTATTATGGATATCGCCGATCGCGCGATTGTACTGGATTTTGGCAGGAAGATCGCCGAGGGTGCACTTGCGGAAGTGGTGGAAAATCCCAGAGTCGTTCAAGCCTATTTAGGGGAAGAGGATGAATAATATAAACGCTAAGAACCAGCCGAGTTTAGATACTCTGCCCAAACTTCTCCGGGATAACGCTCTCCGCTATGGGGATAAACGAACCGCATTGCGTGAAAAAGATATGGGCATCTGGAAATCGTATTCCTGGCAGGATTATTATGAAAAAGTAAGAGATTTGTGCCTGGGGCTAGTCAAGCTCGGGTTCAAACGAAACGATAAAATATGTATTATCGGAGAAAATAAACCCGAATGGTTCTGGGCAGAGCTGGCCGCTCAATCAGCAGGGGGTGTGGCTATCGGCGTCTTTACAGACTGCCAGGCCCAGGAAATCAAATATTTTTTTGAGCACTCGGAATCCTCTTTTGTTGTCTGCCATGACCAGGAACAGGTAGATAAAGTTTTAGAGATTAAGGCAGAACTTAAGAATCTGAAAAAGATTATCTACTGGGATCCAAAAGGGCTCTGGGGTTATCAGGACCCGGATCTCATATCCATGCAGGAAGCCATGGAAATTGGCCGGCAACTCAACCAAGAACAGCCGGAGTTGTACCAAAATTTGATTGAAGAAGGGCGCGGTGAAGATATCGCCGTACTTGCATATACCTCCGGAACCACCGGGCTGCCCAAAGGTGCCATGTTTACACAAGAATACCTGGTTGAAGGAATTGGAGAATGGGCAAGATTTGATGGTTGGTCCCACAAGGGTTACGAATACCTTTCATTTATTCCACCGGCCTGGGCGACCGAACAAGCCCTGGGAATTTCGGGGGCTCTGGTAGCCGGCATGACGGTTAATTTTCCGGAAGAACCCGAAACCGTTCAGGAAAATATCAGGGAAATCGGCCCGCATGTTCTCTTCTACGGTGCCCGTTTGTGGGAAAGTGTTAACAGTATCGTGCAAGCCCGGATGATCGATTCCACCCGATTTCGTCGTTGGATTTATCACCGGTTCCTGCCCGTTGCGCTGAAGATTGCAGATATGAAAATCGAAAATCGCCCCCTGAGTTTATGGTGGCGATTTATGGGGTGGGCGGCATACCAGGCAGTTTTTAGGGCCTTAAGAGACCGCTTGGGTTTTTCGCGTGCCAAAATTGTCTATTCAGCGGGCGGTGCCGTCAGTCCCGAAATCATCCGGTTTTTTCTGGCCCTTGGCATAGAAATCAAACTTTTCTATGGTGCCACCGAAATGGGCATTATTTCTGTGCCGCGGGAAGGAGAAATCCGTCCGGAGACATCGGGAAGGCCCATGCCCTGGGCAGAGGTGAAAATAGCCGACGATGGTGAAATCCTGGTGAAAAGCAAATATCTGTATGCCGGGTATTACAAAAATCCGGAGGCAACAGCCAAAAAGATAAAAGATGGCTATTACTGCAGTGAGGATTTCGGCCATATCGATGAAGACGGTCATTTAATTGTTATCGATCGTATGGAAGATCTTAAACCGCTTTCAGACGGCCGCAAGTTTTCACCACAGTATTGTGAAGTTCGCCTGCGATTCAGCCCGTACATTAAGGACGTTCTGGTCGTCGGCGGAGAAAATCGGGATTATGTTGCGGCCCTGGTGAATATCGACCTGGATAACGTCGGCCGTTATGCGGAGGCCAATCACATCCCTTACACGACGTTTACAGACCTTTCCCAGAAGGTTGAAGTGATCGATCTGACCAATCGGGAGATCCGACAGGTCAATCGTACCTTACCCGAATATGCGCGCATCAAGAGATTTGTCAACATGCACAAAGAATTTGATGCGGACGAAGCCGAATTGACCCGGACGCGCAAGCTTCGGCGAACATTTGTTGAAGATCGTTACAAGGATTTAATCTGCGCCCTTTACGGCGAACGCGATAAGCTTGACGTTGAAGCCGAGGTTACTTACAGGGACGGGCGCAAGGGTGTTATTCGAACTTCGATTCAGGTCAACGCTGTTGAATAGTGTCTTTCCGGATGGACACTAAATAAGAGGTTAACTACATGACTACTTTTTTGCAGCTGCTTTTTCTCGGACTGCTGGAAGGGGGACTATACGCCATGGTGGCCGCGGCAGTGGTTCTGGTGTATAAGTCAACCCATGTCGTCAGTCTGGCCCATGGACAACTTATGGCCTATGGGGCTTTAGCCTTCTGGTTTGCGCTCACTGTGTTGAAGATACCGATTTTTTTCGCCCTTGTCGTTGCTTTGATTTGCCTGGCTGCTGCAGGTTGGTTAATAGAACGTGTTGCGATGCGGCCTTTAATCGGTCAGCCTCTTTTTGCTGCCTTTCTTACCACCTTCGCGCTTTTTCTTATGGGTGACGGTATCTTTCAACTTATTTTAAAGGGTGAATCCAACAGTTTTGCCAAGTATTTGCCGGGCGGAATGACGACTGTTTTCGGCGTGCCGTTACCGACGACCCAGCTGATCAGCTTTGGGGTTTGCCTATTTCTTTTTCTTGGATTGGCGGTATTTTTTCAACGCACCAAAGCAGGTTTAGGGATGCGGGCCACGGCTGAAGATCACCAACTTGCCCAAAGCACCGGCATAACAGTGCGTGCAATTTTCTCCTGGATTTGGATTCTTTCGGCCATGGTGGCAACGGTTGCCGGTATCGCCCTGGCCAATGTCATGGATATTTATTTCCCGCTGCCGATGATCGGTGTCAAGGGCCTGATTGTTGCTCTGGTCGGTGGATTGGAATCGTTACCGGGTGCCCTGATCGCGGGGCTTCTTCTGGGAGTCCTTGAAAATGTCAGCGCCGGCTACCTGGATCCCCTGGTGGGCGGAGGCGTTAAAGAAGTTGCAGCATACGTGCTGCTGCTGTTTATTCTTTTGGTGAAACCTTACGGGCTGTTTGGCCTCGTACGTATAGAGAGAATTTGATATGTGGCGACCTTGCGGCATTTTTGATGCCACCTATGAAAAGGATATGGCCATCATTCGCACACCCAGACACTGGTCGGCACTGGTTGTATCCCTGGTCATTCTTTTCCTGGTTCCCCTATTTGGCTCATACTACATCGTAAGCTTTATCAATTATCTTGCGATCAGCGTGATCGTGGTTCTCGGATTGCAAGTCGTCAGTGGTTACTGTGGCCAGATTTCCTTTGGTCAGGCTGCTTTTATGGCGGTGGGTGGATATACTTCTGCTGTGTTGACCCAAAAATTCGGACTGTCTTTCTGGGTAGCGTTGCCCTTATCCGGGATTTTTACCGGTATTTACGGTTTGATCGGCGGGGCGCCCTCTTTGCGGATCAAAGGCTTTTACCTGGCAGTGGCGACCATCGCTATCCACTTTGTGACCATGTGGCTGCTGCTTCATCTGGAGATTACCGGTAAATCGGTAGGCATTACGGTGGACTCGCCGAGCGTAGGGTCCTTTGTATTCGACACGGATGAACGTATGTTCTACATTATTATGCCCATTATGTTATTGATGACTTTTGCTGCGCGCAACCTTGTGCGCACCCGTGTCGGTCGTGCCTTTGTGGCGGTGCGTGACAACGATCTGGCGGCTCAGGTAATGGGAATCAACCTTTATTATTATAAATTGCTGGCCTTTTTTATTTCCTGCTTTTATGCGGGAATCGCCGGTTCTCTGTGGGCCCATCTGACGCTTGTTTGCCATCCCGAACAATTCACGCTCATCCATGCCCTGTGGTTTATTGGAATGCTGATTGTCGGCGGCATGGGCAGCATACCGGGGGTTTTTTTCGGGGTTCTGTTTGTCCGAATAATTGATGAACTGGTACTCATTTTTTCTCCGTATCTGGCAGACTGGTTTCCCTGGCTGGGGATGGCACCGGCAGCAGGGCTCGGTATGAGCGCTTTTGGACTAGTGCTGGCATGGTTTCTCATCAAGGAGCCTCGAGGCCTGGCGCATCGCTGGGAAATCCTGAAGGCCTCTTCGAGGTTGTATCCGTTTGCATATTAGAATCTATTTTAACTTAAAAAACAGAAAGGAGGTAAGCGTGATGATGCACTCGAATCGTTGGAGAATAGCGGTCTTTTTCCTGGCCATTTTCGGGATGGGTTTGCTGGCCGGAAATGTAATCGCTAAAGAAGTCATTTTTCTGGACCTGTCAGACTACACCGGACCTGTGGCCGGACTGGCGTTGCCCGGTAGTATGGGCACAGAGGACTACTTGAAGTACATTAATGCCAAAGGTGGTGTTGACGGCGTGCAAATCAAATACATGGGGGTGGACACCCGCTACGACGTAGCCCGGGCGATTTCAGCCTTTAAACGCCAACGGCGCAATAAAAAGGTTGTGGCAACCGGTATCGTCAGCACGCCTGTGGGCAAAATGATGCAGGCCCTGACTAAAAAAGAAAGATTGGTAACACACGTTCCCGGTGACGGGGAATTCCAGGCGCACCCTGGAAACTTTTTTGCCTGGGGGCCTGTCTATCAGGATGCTTTTTCGGCCACCATTGATTGGATTCTGGACGACTGGAAGAAAAAAGGCAAGACCGGCGCACCCAAGGTGGCTGTTTTAAGCTGGGACAGTGCTTACGGCAGAGAAATGCTACGCGGCGGGAGGGAATATGCCGAATCAAAAGGTGTCCAACTTCTTCCCTCGGAGCTTTTCCCAACCGGTTCGCTCAAGCACGATGTCTATCTGACCCGATTGGACAAAGCCGGGGCCGACTATATTTATGTCGGCGGAGTTGATCCGGTCCAGACCAACGTCATGCGGGATGCGACCGCTTTAGGCCTGACCAAAAAGATTCAATTTATTTCCGACTACTGGGGGCCCACTTCCCTGGGGATCAGCCTTCATCCGGATGCTCTGGAGGGGATGGTGGTCGTTTCTTTCTTTCTGCGGGGACAGGAAGCCTTTGATAATCCGCTGATGAAAGAACTCTGGACCACGGTTCGCAAACAACCGATGGATAAATTTAATGAAGGTTATGGAATCGGGGTTGGGGCCGGTATGAATCTGGAGGGCGCTTTGAAAGACGCCATAAAAAGAGTAGGTGCCGGAAAGGTAAGCCGGGAAGAGGTTTGGAAATCCTATCAGAACCTGGCCGGCATGAGCCACGCCGGTATATCGGGTCCCTGTACGTACGGTCCAAAGAACAGGAACGGCTCTGAAGTCGTTAAATTCTACAGAGTTACGGGGGGCAAAATCGTCCCGATCACCGATTGGGTTAAGACGCCGGATGCGGTTTCCCTGCACAACTGGTAATTTCTTTTCTGACTTTGATTAACGTAAAATATGCTCACAACGGCAATGGGTACCAGAGGTTTCCTGACTGTTAAACCATTGTCTTGTAGGAAAGGAGGATAGTACTATGAAAGGCTATCGCAGTAATTTGTGGGTAATACTTTTCATTCTGGGGTTTTTGATCATAGGATTTTGGGGATGCGCCGGTATGCAAAACAAGCCCACAGCTCAATTAGAAGTCATTCCAAATGAAACCGCACTCACCCCGGAACTGTTAAAAAAACCTGTAATGTTTAAAGGGTCCGGTTATGCCCCCAATGAAATGGTTATTGTGGATTTAATGATTCCAAAGGGTGTTAAAATTAAATCAGTATCAGAAGATGAAGAATCGGTCGGCCTGGCTTTTGCTAACGCAGATGAGAATGGCGATTTTCAGGCCAAGATGGGAGCAACCGCGACGTTGAACTGGTTTTTTCAGGTAGGCTGGACGCCCAACATAAAACCGGTTTTCAAAGAAGCTACTCCACTTCCTCCGGGAGAGTACGAGATCCGGGCCACCGGGGCGGAATCCGAAAAATTCGGAATGGCTACACTAACGCTTGTGCCTCCGCCCAAGAAGGAATAGGTATGCTCAAACTGAATAACATTGAAGTTATTTACAGCGACGTCATTCTGGTCCTCAAGGGCGTGTCACTGGAAGTACAGGACGGAAAAATTGTAACACTCCTGGGGGCCAATGGCGCCGGGAAAACCAGCACGCTCAAAGCCATTTCCGGCGTTTTGCTCACGGAGTTGGGCGAGGTGACCGACGGCAGTATCGAGCTCGATGGTCAACGCATCGACCGCATGGATCCGGAGGAAATCGTCAAACTCGGGATCGTCCAGATCATGGAGGGTAGGCGTTTGTTTGAGCACCTGACGGTGGAGGAGAATCTGCTCACCGGTGCATATTCCCGCAAGGATATAGCCCGCATTAAAGAAGACCTAAAGAAAATATACGATTATTTTCCCAAACTCGGGGAAATGCCCCGTGCCACAAGTGGATATCTTTCAGGCGGGGAGCGCCAGATGCTGGTTATGGGTCGGGCCCTGATGGCCCAACCCAAGATCATGCTGTTGGATGAACCGTCTTTGGGCCT
>Ga0209536_100007415_pt1 | contig 16635 bp, 14 predicted proteins | sample DeeMarSeWOR28_12_FD_187461 | JGI IMG/M metagenome (GOLD analysis project Ga0209536, IMG submission 187461) | Marine sediment microbial communities from White Oak River estuary, North Carolina - WOR-2-8_12 (SPAdes) (version 2) | ecosystem: Environmental > Aquatic > Marine > Intertidal zone >... | reverse complement strand
GGGTCTAATTTGCAGCGTTATTGTAAATGAGCCTCATGAGGCCAAATTGATAGACCTTGTCGATATTCTACAGCCATCAAATCAAGAGTCAATCATTGTAGGTGTTGGAGCCATGACGCCCATCAAATGAAGCAAAGGGTCAGGGTCTTTGGACCTTGACCCTTGAGTGACGCATTTCTCGAGCGTCGCTATCAGCTTTGCACCTGTATTACCTGAGTCTTCACCACGATGCTCGACAACGTCCGCTTCAGTCGCGTCCCGACAGGGCTTATGCTGGAAGCTCGTCAGGAGACCAATTGGGGATTTCATGGATCTGGCGAAATCTCCAACGCAAAGAGTCTGAACCAGTGGGAAAAGATGTCGTTCAGAATGGCTATTAATTGCTGTCAAGATATACTTTCTACTCAAACCGTCACTCTTGAAAAAAAGTGGGCAAAACAAAAGGAGAATATCCAATGTCAGCAGAAAACAAAGCCATCATGCAGCGTCTGATTGAAGAATTTAATCGGGGTAATGACGAAATCTATGATGAACTGGTGTCGCCGGATTACGTGAACCACACCGACCCGCCCGGTCCGATGGCGACCCGCGAGGGCTGGAAGCAGAAGGCCGTCATGTTTCACAAAGCCTTTCCTGATCTTCACACTGAAATCGATCAGATCGTTGCCGAAGATGATCTGGTTGTGACCGCAATTACCTCCACCGGCACGCATCAAGGGGAGGTGATGGGTATTTCAGCCACAGGGAAGAAGATCTCCGTCCGAGCTGTTCACATCAACAAGATTGTTGATGGCAAGATTGTCGCTCGCTGGGAGCTAACCGATATGATGGGCTTGATGGTGCAGCTTGGTGTGGTAACGCCGCCGGGAGGATAAAGCAAACGTGGGAAACTGTCCTGAGGTTTTCAATAGAACCAGTGGATCACAAGGAGTTAGAAGTAGAGCATAACGCCGCAATTGCAGTTGAATCGATCCCTTCCCTGATCCTAGCGCCGCACAAATCCGGCGGCCAACTCATCATAATGGCTATGATCGAAGTTCGACTTCACATTTGCCATAAAGGCCCTCACCTCGTCATTAAGTGGGCCGAATAAGTCAACCCTCTTTAATGACACTGTCGCCTGCAACTGGACCATCTCGTCCCACTGGTAGGCAAGCTGGTGATGACCAAGCCAGGCGTCTGCATTGGCGTATGTGATGACAGCCCCGGCCGTATTTTCTGAAGCATTGACGAAGAACTTGTAACCCAATACCCCAGAATGCCCTTCCGTCTCAGTTCGTTTAGCCAGCGCCTTTATGGCAGCAATATAGACGTCGGGCGACTCAGCAAGGTCATAATGATTCACCTGAATTACTTGAAGCGGTAAATTACTCATGTTTTCCTCTTTCATTGTCTAGGCGACGGGAGCAACACCCATTTGCCGGAGCTTTCCCATGAAATCTTGCTGGATCGAAGCATCTTTAGCATTATCATCAACCAGCTGGCAAGTTATACACCCAATTGGTTTTGACAACCAAGAAGAGTATCAAATACAGACTATCATTTCGAACGCAATCATGCCTACTAATCGGCCTTAGTGACCTCATATTTCCGACAGCTTGAGCGCCGACTCAAGCATGCTTGGAGCATGGTTCACATCCGTTGGGACATGAACCGTGTTGGCGAACAAGGTACATTCCTCTTCACCTCTGGTGGGAAGATTTAACATTTAGGCAGGTGTGCACCAAAAAAGGGAAAAAGGTGGGCGCGGACGGACTCGAACCGCCGGCCTCACGGATGTGAACCGTTAGAACCAGATTCACGTCCGTAATGCCTTTATACTCGTGGTAGAATCCTTTAACAATTAGCAGTTATGTTAAAAACCGTGGGGTCTAATTTGCAACGTTATTGTAAATGAGCCTCTTGGGGCCGAATTTGTAAATTCCTTCGATATTCTACAGACAGTAGGACAAGTGTCAAAACCCATCAGTTAATCATCAATCTTGAGCAAGAGAGTATACTTCGGCACGGCTGTGGACAGGTACAAGTTGCGAATCTCCTATGATGGTGCCACCATATACCAATGTCACGAATTTCTAAGATGAATTCTGTGATCGTGTTGCTTTCAACGAATGGTGAAATATGCTTTTTTTGGTGAAAATCCGTTGACAGCTACGGATTTCACTGATAAGTTAATTTCAACATTTGCTGAAAGTCGATCCTGTTAAGAAATCATAATAGACATTGGAGGATTGGTTATCCCATGAAAAACATAGCATCATTTTTACTGGTTGTATTACTCATTTTGCTTGCGGCCTGCCAGGATGAAGGTCCGGATGAGACCGCGGTTCCTGAACAAACAGGGGCTGAGGAAGACACATCTGTAGAAGAAGCGCCTTCAGAGATGGCGGAAGAGTCAGGGGAAGCGCCTGAGATTATTGATCCGACTGCGGCGTCCGAAGAGATGCCTACAGATGAAACTACCACCAGCGAACTGCCTGGCGTGGAGCTTGTGGACGAATGCTTCATCGAGATGCCCGAAGGCGCCGGCTATGAGTGCTTGTACATCGAAGTCCCTGAATTCCACAATGAGGAGAACGGGAACAGTATCAAGCTGGGGGTCATCCGGCTGCTGTCAACCGCCGGTAAGCCCGCTGAACCGCTCTTCTTTGCGGAGGGTGGGCCAGGTGGCTCAAATGTGGATCAAGCCGCTTTGATCGCCCAAAGTATGCTAGATGGCGATCAGTCGGTCTACACTGATCTTCTCGCAACCCGCGACCTGGTCTTTTTCACCCAGCGCGGCACCCTACATGCTGAACCGGCCCTAATGTGCAGTGCGGAAACGATGGGTCCGGTCGTAGAAACATTCTTCGCCGGTACGTCGGCCCTGGAACGAGAAGAGATTGGCACCGCTGCTATCAAGGCTTGTTTAGAGGAGTACGCTGCGGCAGGGGTTGACTTCTCCGCTTACAACAGCGTTGAAAATGCAGCCGATATCAACAGCATTCGGGAGGTCCTCGGTTACGACCAGATTATCTTGTATGGGGATTCCTACGGCACGGTGCTCAGCCAACACGTCATGCGTGACTTTCCCGATACGCTCGCGGCCGTTATTCTAGATGGGGTCGATACACTCAAAGCGCCCAGCTGGGTAACGCAAGAGGACGCTGATTTCCAGTCGGCGCTGGAATATGTCATTGGGCTTTGCGTGGCCGACGACGCCTGCAGCGCAGCGTACCCTACGCTGGCCGAAGATACGGAAGCCGTCTACAATAAACTACAGGGCGAACCATACCAAATTGATGTGGAAGAGACACCATATGTCCTGGACGAGAGCCTGGCCGCAGCGGCTTTATATAATGCGCTATACTCACCGCTCACGGCTTCCATTTTGCCCCTGGCGGTAGACAGCTTGCTGCAGGACAGACAGGATGAACAGCTTCAAATCCTCATATTTCTGCTTCGACCTAAATTTGAGGGTATCAGCCTCCCCATGCATTATGCTACGGTCTGTTCTGAGGATCCTGTCACCTCAGTTGATGACGCGGAGTCGCTAGACGAGGTCTACAGCATTGTTTCCGAGTACATACGCTCGGACGCCTCTAGTTATATGGTGATCTGTTCCTACCTGAATTTGCCCCTGCTGCCGGATGAGACCGATAACCCGATCAGCAGTGACCTTCCCGTCCTGCTGCTCAGCGGCGCTTTTGATCCGGCCACACCGGCTTACAACGCCGAGGAGGTGCTGACCACCTTACCCAACGGCTTTTCCATTGAGTTTCCTTATGGTGGGCATGTGCAGTTCCTATCTGGGGACCCGTGCGCGGAAAGTATCGTGGCGGCGTTTATAGCCGATCCGACGAGGGAGCCGGATAGTAGTTGTATCGACGAGACGCTGCCGCTGCAGTTCCCGCTGCCCGCGGAGAAATAAAGCTTGAAAATTGATTTTCATAACATAAAAAACGTTTACTCAAGCGTTTTTGAACAATTCAAATAAAGGAAGGATTAGTAAACTCATGAAAAAAACCGTAGCTATATTGTTGATTTTATTATTCATTTTGCTTGTGGCCTGCCAGGATGCGGCCCCGGAAGCAACCGCCGTGCCTGAACCAACGGTTGCAGCAGAGGACCTACCTGCAGAAGAAGCGTCACCCGAGGAGTCGGAAGAGACAGCGGAGGTAACAGAGGCGCCTGAACCGATTGAACTACCAACGGAGATGCCCGCAGAAGAAACGGCTCCGGAGCCGACGCCAGAGGTTGAATCTGCTGAAGTGGACAGCGAAGAAGAGCCAATGGATGATGTCGCGGAAGCTGATGATACAACCATAGACATTACTGATGAGCAGCTCGAGATGATGGCCGCCCTTGCGCCACCTCCGCAGCTCTCAGATAAAGAGCTGGGTATCCAGACTGTTCCCTGTTTCCCAACCATATCTCCAGGCGCAAACGAAATAGAGGGTGAGGATTACACCTGTGGCGTCTTGACCGTGCCCCAAAATTGGGATGCACCGGATGGACGAAACCTGGACCTCGCTTTTCTCGTTGTCAAGGCCACCGGGGAGAACCCTCAACCGGATCCCCTGATCAGATTAGAGGGTGGTCCCGGCGCATCGGCCGTTCTGACTGGTGGGATGGATAAGTACAAGGGACTGCAGTCTGATCGCGACATCATCTTTTTTGATATTCGCGGTGCCGGATTAAGCCAGCGGCTGTCATACGATGAGTGCCTGGTGCTGGCCCTGCAGAATGGCGCCCCGGCCGATCAGGTCGCGTTCTTACAGTCGGTGGCAGCAAACCTCATCGGGTTAGCCAGCAGCGGGGTGGGTACGTCGCCAGTACCTTTTTACGAGCTCGATCTCCCCGTGCTCAATGAGATTTGCTGGGAGCAGTTCACGGCACAAGGTATCGATCCCAACCAATTTACGACGGCGGCCAATGCCCGTGACGTGGTGGAGCTCATCAAAGCGTTAGGGTATGAAAGTTTCAATATTGACAGCGTCTCCTATGGCACGCGCCTGGCGATGACGATTATGAATAATATCACCGGCTATGATGCAGCGCCGGAACTGCGCTCTGTCGTCCTGGACTCGACATTCCCGCCATCTGTTTATTTGGTTAGGACGATCGTGCGTTCTAACCATGACTTCATGCTGCAGCTGCTGGCTGAATGCGAGGCAGATGCTGCTTGTAATGAAGCCTATCCGGATCTTGGTCAACGCCTTGCGACTCTCCTCAACCAGCTTGAGGAAGCGCCGCTGACAACGAACGGGGAGACAGTCACGCTGGAGGATGTCGTTACCCAGCTCACCGGCGTAGAGAACAGCACGCGTGCCGCCTACATTCCGAAAATGATCGCCGAATTGGAAACAGGCGTGTTGGATACCTATTTCGCCCTGCGTGACGGCGAAGTCGGCACCGACAGCCCGGAAGCCTTGCCGGTCGTGGCTGAGGATCTGGATATCAATGATCCGGTGCAAGCGTTTGTCGCCGCTGCTCTCGATCTTCTCAGCCCCGAGGAGGCTTCGCTTTTTCCAACATACATTCAATTTTTAATGGCCGAGGAAGATCCACTGGCGGTCCTGCCGGAGTTCATCGCCGAAACCTACTCGGGCGAAACCGCAGACCAGATGCTGGCGTTAGCGGAGAACCTGACCGCCGAAGATTTCGCCAATTCGTCCTATGGGTCCCAAATACAAGCCGAGGCTGCCGCTGCCGAAGATCCCGAGATGCAGCTGGCCAACAGACGCGGCGGCATTGCCGGTGGACTTCCTCTATTTCTATACAATTCGGTTCACTGCGCCGATGACATCCTGCATGAAAGTATTGAGGATGCGCAAAACAGCTACAATGCTCTAGCATTTCCGCAGCTGACGGACCTGGTCGAGTCGCAAGGGATGGCCAACCGCTGTGAGAATTGGCTGGTTGAACCGCAGCCCATCGAGGTGAAAGACCCGGTAAGCAGCAATGTACCGGCCCTCATTTTGCAGGGCGCCTACGACGGGCCTACGCCCATTTACATGGGCCAGACTGCCAACAGCGAGTTAGAGAACAGCACCTTTGTCCTCATCCCACAGCAAGGACATGGGACCTGGACCAGCGCCGGAAGCTGCGTGGGACAGATCGCCACCGCCTTCTTGCTCGATCCAGAGACCGAACTTGATCTGAGCTGCCTTGAAGCACGCCAGCCGCAATGGGTATTGCCTGGCGATGGGGGGTCATAGGTGGGTCCTGCATTACGCAAGTGAATATCACGAAACGATAGAAATGAAATCGTAACGTGGGCAAATAGTAACAATCTAGAAGTTGCGTGCCTGGCCGGAATGTCTGACTTGGTAAGTTGCGGCAAGCTGCGCAACTTCTATGTTAAGCGAGGTAACATCTTGGCATTAAACACTTTCGACAACCCGCTGCACCTGGCTCTGGGTGACAGCGCCGCAGGCTGCGTGCGTGCCGCTTTAGCGATCTCTCCCAGCATTTCGCAGGCGGTGATGACTATTCCTGACGATTTGAGTCACGGGCCACTGGACGATGGCCTGGCGCGCGCTGAATACATACGTGCCTGCTATCGGGCTTGCGACGAGGCGTGGGAGTATGATTCGGTAGACACCTTTGCACCCTGGCAAGCGCTGATCGAGCGGCTGGATCGTGACCGGTATGACGCCGTGGTTGTCTGGACCGGTGAGAACGTCTCCGAGGCCACCTTCCTGGCCATGACCTGCGACCGTTTGTCAGGGAGACCTGAGCCGATCGCACAGGTCGTTGTCCCTGGCAAGCACGGCCGTAATTATGTAGCGGTCCATGCGCCGGAGGAACTCCGTGCTTTGCTTGAGTCCGGACGCGTGCTGAGCGCCGCTGAGCACACCGCCCTGGCGCAAGAGTTCGCCCGCATCCGCGATGAAACAGGTCTCCTGCGCCGCCGGCAAGATGGGCAGCTGATTGGCATCCCGATGGATTACTACGATGGCCTGCTGCTGGAGGCTTGCGGCACCGAGTGGGCCCTGGCGGCGCGCATTATAGGCATCGCCATGGGCCACTGTGATGCGGCCAACTCGATGAGCGATTTGTTCTTCTGCGCCCGACTTCGGGCATTGATCACCGACAGCGAGATCCAGGTCGACGGACCGCAAAGCTCGGTACGCTACTACTCCGTGCGCCGCGCTGTTTAGGCTGGCGATAATCGGACGGAGAGGGGTTGTGGCTAGACTAAAAAGGGTGTTGGTTTCGCTGGTTTGGGTCAGCCTGTTGATACCCCTGGCAGCTTGTACGAGAGAACGCGGGATTTCTGTCGTTACTACCGTCTCGCCAACTGAAACGCATTCCCAAACTCCCGCCGTCGGTAATAACGCTCCTAAAACAGAATTAGAGTCGGCGCCAACCAAAGTGCCGCCAGAGACGATATCATTTTCGCCAAGTCTGGAGGAACGGCCGTGCGCGCTCTGGATTCCGGCCGGCGATGTGGTGGACGAGACGGTTCAGTGTGGTTATGTCGTTGTGCCTGCCGAGCGCGACAATCCGCAGAGCGAAGAAGTAAAACTGGCCTACATCCTGCTCAAAGCCACCGGAGACAATCCCGCCCCGGATCCCATCATCCATGTATCCGGCGGACCGGGCATCAGCGCTACCACACGCCTGACGGTTGTGGAACTGATTAAGCGCTACGCGCCTCTGCGCGAAACGCGAGATATCATTCTGTATGACCAGCGTGGTGTCGGCAACAGCCTTCCGGTCTTGGATTGTTATTTGTTTATGGGGAATGATGCCGGGGAGGAACTGCAATCGAAAGCTGAAGAATTGAGCCGCTGCCAGGAAGCGATGCGTAATCAGGGTTATCCGCCCGAAACGTTCGCGACCGCGGTTTCCGCCGCCGATCTGCTTGATTTGATGCATGCCCTGAACTATCCGGCCTACAATCTTTACGGCATTTCTTATGGATCGCGCCTGTTGATGTCGCTGATGCACCATTTCCCGAACGAGCCGCTGGTACGCAGCATCATGCTCGATTCGGTGGATACGCTGCCGGAGGATTTTAGTACCGCATATATCGCCGGGACTTATCTCCTGCAGCAGGCGCTTTTTGAGTCTGTTTTTGAAGCATGTGCCGCGAATCCGGGATGCGCTGAAAATTACCCTGATCTACGCGCTCGCTTCAGTGTATTGGCCAGGCAGTTGAATCAGTCGCCCCTGAAATTGGACGAATTCACGATGGTTGACGGGGATACAATTTACCGGAACTTCTTTCCCTTTAACAATGCCGTTCAAAATATTCCCTACCTGCCGCGCATGATTGACGAACTTGAACAAGGCGATACGACGACGCTGGATCTGATCCGATCCTACAGCATACTGGAACCGGCCACGCGTACCTATGCGCTGCCGGAGATGCCGGAGATAGGTCAAGAATTACTGGATCTGTATCTCAATTGTGAAGCTGGTGGGGATGAAACTCAAGCGCGCCAAATTGCCTTATGGGATGCGGATTCGCAAGAAGTCGCCGATTTCTTGCGCGAGACCTGTGACCCGGAAACGGCCGTTGCGGCCATCGAAATCACCGATAGCCACCCTGGCATCTTTAACCATATTATCACCCGCTTTGCGGATGATGGAATTCTCAGCCCCAATAAAGAATTGAACAGCAAACTTAACTGCACCGAACAGTATCCCTTCCGTGAAGATTTTGCAGAGATGGAACAGCAATTACGCGCGGCGGGAATGCCAAACTTCTTTATTGAGCAAACCCTGGAAACGATAAATCTAAATTCCGAGGGGTGTGAGGTATGGGTGGACGCGCTTAAGACCCCAACACCGGAGAGATATGGCGATTACCCGACGCTAATCTTAAACGGGCAGTTTGACTCGCTGACGCCGCCGGCATTTGCTCAAAGAGCCGCTGACGTTATTCCCCGGGCCCAATATGTACCCATTCCAAATGCCTGGCACAGCATCCTGGGCAATAATGGCAGCTGTCCGACGGAGATTATCTTACAATTCCTGGCTGATCCAGAAGCGCCGGTTGATGCCGCCTGTATGAAAGAGATGAAAGTAAAGTTCCTGCAACCTTCAAAAGCAGTAGAAGAGAACGGAGAAATTCAAATGAAACCTATTGAATCCAAACCATACTATGTGAACGATCTTGAGGCTGCCTATGGTCCGCCTAGTCAGGAAGCATTCGGTAGCGCTGTTTTTTTGAATTGGCCGGTGAGGATGATGATCTGGAAGACCTGACGAAGGATGTCTACCAGACCTTCGTAGGTGACAAATGGCAGGAGTGGGGCGAAGAAGCCTGGATGTCGCCTTGGAAGGAAGCGTATAGACGGCCTGACGATATAGAGCATGATGTTCTGGCTGAACTGCGAGCCATCGAAGACTTCCAGACCCAGTTGCAGGTGGAGCAAATCCTAGACAACATCGAAGATTCCCAAAAGGCGCAGCAGGCAGTTGCGGCTGCTTATGATCCTTTGGAGGTTGTTGATCTACGGGCATTCAACATTGGCGACGGTGATGTGATGTCGGGCCTGATCATTGCTGGGCAGCGAGTGAATGGGGAGGCGACTTTTCTGGTTTTCCTGCTGGATTAGTAAATACGGTCGAAGATGAATATGGAAACTCTCCCTAATATCAATGCGGCCTTAGATCAAAAGGGTTCAGTGAGGGATAGTTTAATGAATTTAAACGTGAAATGATCAGCTTGAAATCGCCATTTGAGCTATCTCTTGTGGCAGGGATAAGATTTCGGAATTTGGTATATTAGTCAGTAGGTGATCTTTGCGGATCCGACAAGCAGGATCTGGATAAACAGCGCCATCTACTGCTGGAGTATGCCCGGGAACAGCAGCTCCATATCGATGAGTTCGTGGAGATTGAGATATCATCAAGGCAAGATAAAACCGCCAGGCGGATCGACGAGTTATTCGCAAAACTCAATGCCGGTGATTTGTTGCTGGTGGCTGAATTGAGCCGCCTGGGACGGGAGATGCTGCAGGTATTGAATATTATCAACGATCTGTGTGACCAGGGCATTAAGATTACCTTCGTGCGCCAACCTGAGCTTTCCACATCGGCGGGGCATGGCAAACTGCTACTGGCCATATACAGTTATTTTGCGGAGGCGGAACGGACCTTTATTTCACTGCGGGTCAAGCAGGGACTGGCGGCCGCCCGGGCCAAAGGTGTCAAGCTGGGTCGCCCTAAGGGGAGCCGCAATAAAGAGCGCATCTTGGATGCGCATCGAGATACCATCCTGACATTCCTCCAGAGGAGGGTGGATCTGGCCAATGTACGCAAGGCGGTGAATCCCGATCTGGAGCGACCGATCTCCTATAACTCTTATAAATATTTCGTACAGCGTGACCCTGAGTTGGCTGCCGCCTGGCGGTCACAAAGGGAATAAGGGAAAAGAGGATGGGGCCTTTGGTTTATCAATTCAAGATCTCGTTAGCCGGTATTCAACCGCCAATCTGGCGGTGCTTCCGAGTCCATAGTGAGGTTACGTTTCGCCAACTTCATAACATCGTGCAGATTGTCATGGGTTGGGAGAACTATCATCTAGAAATAAGCTGATTTTGGATCAATTTATCCCAATAAAAGGAGGTTATGGATGTCTTTACGATCTTGGAATGACACCGAGGCAAAGCAGGCCATCATTGACTTTTTGGCAACGACTGGCGAAAAAAACAGTCCCGACTTTATACCGCCGGCTGAGAGAATCGCGGCTTTCGACAATGACGGGACGTTATGGGTTGAACAGCCTGCCCCGGCGCAAACTGGTTTCCTCTTGGGTAAACTGGTGGAACAGGTTAAAGCGGACCCATCACTAGCCGCCGTAGATCCTTTTAGGGCTATCGTCACCAAAGACGAAGCCTTCATGCAAGCGCTGGCCCAGCAGGTGCCGGAGGCGGTCGTCGCCTTTTTGCGGGGTACGGGTAAGGCCTGGGAAGGTACGACGGCGGAGGATTACGAAGCCGAGACGCGCGCCTATCTCGATACCTTGATCCACCCGCGCTACGAACGACCGTGGACCGATCTGGTCTACCAACCAATGCTTGAGCTCTTTGATCTGCTGCGAGCCAATGAGTGGCGCGTTTTCGTTTGCTCGGGCGGCGGCCGCGATTTCATGCGCGTCTTCTCCGAGGAGGTGTGGGGTATCCGGCGCGAGAACGTCATCGGCTCGGCGCCGGAGTGGGCCTATGAGAATGGCCGGCTGGTTCGTCAAAACGCCCTGTACGGCAATATCGCCCTCGGTCCAGGGAAACCGGAGCACATCTACGCCCGTACGGGCCGCAAGGCGCTCTTTGCAGGAGGCAACGGTGATGTCGATCTGGAAATGCTGCAGGAAGCCAGTTTCCGGCTGGTCGTCGTGCATGACGACGAAGAGCGGGAGTATGCTACCACGGCAGGGGCGGAGAAACTGCTGGAAGCCGGGAGGCAGGGCGGCTGGACCATGGTCAGCATGAAGGACGACTGGAAAACTATATTCAAAATTTAAGGAGATTGAAATGACCCAAAAAACAGATGCATTCCGTACTGATGACAGTTCAAAACCCTACACCCATCTCAACTTCAAGAATGATCCCGACGAGTTCCAGTTTGCGATCGTCACCGATAACGCTGGCGGGGCACGCCCTGGAGTCTTTCCCAAGGCAGTGGAAATGGTGAATATGCTGCACCCCGAATTTGTGGTGCACGTGGGCGATTTGATTGAGGGCTACAGCGAGGATGAAGCGCAGATACGTGCCTGGTGGCAGGAGATTGACGAATACCTGGAACAGCTCGACATGCCGTTTTTCTTCCTGCCGGGCAATCACGATCTCAACTCTGACGCCACCGTTGATGTCTGGCGCGAGCGTTTCGGCGATGACCGGGGATACTTTCACTTTGTCTACAAAAACGTGCTCTTCCTGATGGTCAACACCGAAGACCCTCCTAAAAAGATCAGCGATCTGCAGCGCGACAACCCGGAACTGTACCAGCAAATCGCCGCTAACTACCCGGAAATGGAGAAGTTGAAAGCCAAGGAACATCAAACCAAAGAGGATGCGTTGAAGATGCTCGAGTTGTCACGGCCCATGGAGGAATGGCTGGCCGATCTTAACATCAGCGATGCCCAGGTTGAATACTTTAAGGATGTTTTGGAAAAAAACCAAGACGTGCGTTGGACATTTGCCTTCGTGCACGCGCCGCCCTTCTATTCACCGATGACTGACGAGAAAGATCCCGGTAATTTCCTGAAGATTGAAGCCTTGCTGGCAGACCGTCCTTTCACCGCTTATTCCGCGCACACCCACACCTACCACTACGACCAGCGCAATGGCCGTGACTATATTACAACCGCCACCAGCGGCGCAATGAATGTGGTCAGGCCAGGAGCCATGGATCATATTGTCTGGGTCACCATGACCAAGGATGGCCCCAAAATTGCCAACCTGCTGATGAACGGCATCATGGACAAGAAGGGGCCGCCGGCAGATGATGATTTGGAGGCAATCGGTTTGTACAGACCTTAGGTTTAGATCCATCGCAGTTTCTGGTTTCCGCACTGCAACTTTTATTGGGTAAGAAGTTGCTGAACAGTTGGCGGAAACCAGGCTGTGGCAATAGTGACCACAATCTAACCTGGATTGAACCTTTTTGAGGCTACGTGCGAAAATCCCCCAGATGGGGCGCGCTGTTAACCGCCGCCTATCCACGAGAGTTAGTAAATCAACGACTTCGCAGCAGGTTCACACCGTAGAGTCCCGCTGCGACTGGCAGCAAGAGCACGCCAGCCAAGAACATGAGAGTGCTGATTGGCAGCCATGCGGTATCACGCAGTATATTATTGGCGTCGATGTAGGTGTAGTCGGCAGCGTAGATGCGGCCGATAGTGCCCAGCGTGAGTAAGATGATGCTTGTGATAAGAATTTTGCGTATCATTTGCAGTTCTCCAAGTTTAGATTTATTGATCACGGAGATAACTTTAGCGCAGCTTATATTGTAGTTAAAGCACTCAGGTGCTTACTAATACAAGGTATTCTCAATCCTTTAGAATAGAGTAGCCCGTGTCCCACCAAAAAACTCCGCTCATTAATGCCATCATCTTCTTCATTTTTTGGCTGCTGGTCCTGCTGGCCGGAGCCGATAAGCCGCCGCCAATCGGTTTTCTTTGGATTGTCTTGGTCATTGCCCTGAGCGCACTTGTCGTCTACTGGCGCATCCCTACTTATGTTCAGTGGTCTCAAACCCAACAGCCGCGTCGTCTGCTGCGCGTGGCGCTTGAGGGATTTGTGGCAGGCCTGGTAGTCGCCATGCCTTTTGCCCTGAGGGGGAGTGGCGAGCCCTCCATTACGATGCAACCGATTGACTATGTGGGCTGGTTTGTCGTTTTGGGGATGATGGGGATGCTCAATTCGTTGACGCTGTATATCATTAATGCGGCCGTGGCAAGAAGATTGGATTCTGACGAGTCGAGCATAAGCTAGTTCTACATGATCAGGATATGCCAACAGTAATCTGGAGCTACAGATCGCTTTGCTGGGATCAAAGTAGGCCTATATAGATTCGAGCAAAAATAGCAGCCTGAAAATTTCCTATCCGTGCGGTCAGCGAGATATGTTCTAAGTCACGATCCCATATTCGATGCCCTAATAAACCCTGGTTTTTACACCAGGGTGCCATATATGGGCGCGGACGGACTCGAACCGCCGACTTCACGGATGTGAACCGTTGCAACGGGAATCACGTCCGTGATGTCATCCTACTCGTGGTAGAATCCTTTAACAATTAGCGATTATGTTAAAAACCATGAGGTCTCATTTGCAACGTTATTGCAAATCAGCCTATCCACATGAAATCTTCAATTTCAGTTATTCTATAGTTGGCCGAAATTGTTTCAATAAAAACCCTCCCTTCAGGGTACGTAGTGCTACTGGAGGCTACGCGTGGCTTAGTATTCGTCTTCTAAATCAAGTATGTACTTACTCCTTGATAGTCCGTCCAATTCTTATCACCATGCGAGCAAGGAGTTCGAAATCCTCCCTGCGACTGCGGTGGTTGGTGATAGCCACGTGCAAATATATTTTGTCCCAGAGCTTGACGACGGACGGTACGGCGATGCCCAGCTCCTGTAATTCGATCTCAACCTGCTTGTTAATTCTATCCAGCGCGGCATCGTCGAGGGCGGGATCGAAGTAGCGGAAACAAACGATGTTCATCGACACCGGCAAGGCTAGTTCCAGTTCGGGCGCGGCTTTGACCAATTCTGCCAGGTAGTGGGCCTGATCGATATTCTGCTGGATCAGTCGTCCATACTTAAGCGTACCCTGTTCCTTGATCGTCATCCACGCTTTGAGCGCCGCAAAACCACGCGATAGATCAAAGCCGTAGTCGACTATCCAGGGCACATCGGTTCCTGTCAGGCCGCGATCCCCTTCGCCGTGGGCGAGGTAGGTCGGCGTCAAAGAAAAACTGCGCCGCATATCCTCCTCGCGCCTGATCAGTACACAGCCGATGGCGTAGGGTAAGTACATCCACTTGTGCAGATCAAAAGCCAGCGAGTCGGCGCGTTCCATGCCCGCAACCAGATGCCTGTAGCGGGGAGCGATGGCCGCCCAGGCGCCAAAAGCGCCGTCAACGTGGAGCCAGATACCCTCGACCTGGCAGATGTCGGCCAGCTGGTTGAGGGGGTCAATCGCGCCGCTACTAGTGGTTCCTGCGGCTCCGACAACGCACAGGGGGAGACGGCCGTTTTGGCGGTCTTCATCAATCATCTGCTGCAATTCCTCTAGGTCCATCTGCAAGGATCCGTTCACCGGAACCAGGCGTAACGCCTCTGATCCCAGGCCCAACACTTCAACCGCTTTGCGAATCGAGGAGTGCGCCTCTGTCGAGGCATAGACCGTCATTGCCTGCGGAGCCGCGTGCAGACCTTCCCGGCGCAGATCGTATCCCGCCCGGGTGTTGCGCGCTGTTGCCAGGCCGATCAAATTGGCGGCCGAACAACCCCCGGTAAGCTGGCCGGCGGCCGAAGCGGGAAAGCCGAGCATTGACTTACACCAGTTCAGCACCTGCATCTCCACGTAATTGGCACTCATATAGGAAAATATGCCGCTTACGCTATTTGTAGCTGCGGCCAACAGTTCGGCAAACGCCCCCATCACCGTTCCGTTGCCCACAACCCAGCCCCAAAAACGGGGGTTGCTGTTTCCCAGCATGTAGGGCTGGACATATTCCAGGTATTCATCATACACTGCTTCGGTAGCTTGCGGGTACTGTGGCGCGGGCTCCCTAAAATGAGTCCTGATCTGATCCGGCGCGTGCTGCCAGACCGGCCGCCCGGGCAAATCCTGTAAATAATCCAGCACGTCGTCGAGCATCCTGTGCCCTAGCGCACGCATCGACTTCCAGTCGTCTGGGTCGAGCGTTTCTTCACCTGGCCATGCTCTACTTTCTGCCGTCTGTTGCTCATAAGTCACTTCTTCTAACATAAAGGTTTGGTTCAACATCTTGACACCTCTATCAAAAAACACCGGTACAACGCAACGCCTGGTTAGATTCCTCGCCACCCTCTTCCGCTTCCTGCATCACTCCGCCGCTTTGTCGCCATCCAGCCTGGCGAGTACGCCTGCCGCGGCCAGCGCCTCCGTCCAATCAGGATAAGTGAACTTCACTGCATGTCCCTTTAAGTGAAACGGGGTTCCTCTTTTGAAAGAGATAATGTGAAGAACCCCGTTTCCTCGAGGTTTCGCGGTTCCTCCGATAGGTTTTGTTCAAATCAGGAACCGCGAAACACTTAAGGCCGTGAACGCCGCTCCCGTTCTTTCTTCATTCATCAATCCTTCGTCTATCAATGCATTGACCGCTTTTACGCAAATCACCTTGCACTCCTTTTGCTGTTCTATGCTTGCAGCGTACCAAGGAAGCGGAGGGGCAGTCACCCCCCTCCTGTGGGTGATCTTGGGGGTGAATCGGGGGAGATGTATATCGGGTATAATGTGTGTGAAGAGCTTTGCGTCTTTAAGCAATCCACCAGGTTGAAGATGGGAAGATGGCCGGATGGGTAGCAGTGATTATTTACCCGAACCGCTAACCGAACGTGAGATGGATATCTTGCTGCTGCTTGCCGAAGGATTGACCGATCGTGAGATCGCACAGAAACTCGTCATCGCTCAGGGGACGGTCAAGTGGTACAACAAGCAAATCTATCAGAAATTGGATGTACACGGCCGTAAGCAGGCAGTTGACAGAGCCAGACAGGCCGGTCTGTTAGAGAGCCGACTGGACATTTCTGAATACAATCTAGAACATTTTAAGCACAACCTTCCCGCGCAGCTTACCTCGTTCGTTGGGCGCGAATATGAGATCGCCGAAGTGAAGCGCCTGCTAGGAACGACGCGACTGCTGACGCTCACAGGTCCGCCGGGCACGGGCAAGACACGCTTGGGTCTGCGGGTCGCTGCAGAAGTCTTGAACCAGTTTGATGACGGCGTCTATTATGTGGAACTTGCGCCGATCAGCGATCCGGCGCTTGTCGCCAGTACTATAGCCCAAATATTCGGTATCAGAGAGACTGCCGGTCACCCGTTGCTAGAGACACTGAAGATCTATCTGCGAGAAAAGCGGCTGCTCTTGCTCATCGATAACTTTGAGCAGGTCATCGACGCCGCGCCATTGGTGGGCGAACTG
>Ga0209536_100007413_pt1 | contig 16638 bp, 17 predicted proteins | sample DeeMarSeWOR28_12_FD_187461 | JGI IMG/M metagenome (GOLD analysis project Ga0209536, IMG submission 187461) | Marine sediment microbial communities from White Oak River estuary, North Carolina - WOR-2-8_12 (SPAdes) (version 2) | ecosystem: Environmental > Aquatic > Marine > Intertidal zone >... | reverse complement strand
GATGATTCAGAATTTTCGTCAAGTTGTCAGCCCCAACAACAAGAGCGTCAGCATCCTGTAAGAATACAGACTTCATGTTGTGTGCCACCCAACGTATCGCAGATTCATATGCCAGAGGTTCTTCTATCACAATGTTGTCTGAGGGTGCTTTGAGGAAATCTACATACTCTCGAATGTAGTCAATATCCTTCATCACATGTTCGGGATTACGAATTGAAAACTCTGCATCCTTGTACACTGGACAGAACAAACAACGGTTCCATTCACAATTACGGGTAACGCGAATCAGAAGACTAGATGCTTCACTCGGAGGTCTGATCGGTCCCATCTCGTATCGGTAGTCTTCAAGGTCCTCGCGAGTCATAGCAAAATGAGCTCCGGATTAGAGTGAAAACTATTGCTTTTCACTCTATCCGAATGTTATGGAGGAGAGAATGGATGCTTATCTATCGAATCGTGAACGATAGGATACAGACATGCCATTGCGACTCCTTGTCTGTGGAAGTTTTCTCCACATCTTTGGGGATGATTTCTCGCTAGCCATATCATTGCACCTACCTATGCTACTCATAGAATGAATATGATTTCACGGACACAGGCGACTTTGGAAACAGGAATACACTGAAAGCTATGTTTCCGAAAACCCAAGTAAGTGCTTTGAGAAATGGAAACTAGTAACCCGCTTCGCGAATCAGGTCATCAAGCATAGTTTCCGCCAAATAGGTGAATTTCAGGTTTGAATAGGAAACTAGAGTTGCAGTAGACTTTACAAACTCTACAGAACGGATATCTCTGGCAATTTTCTCAGCCTCATGAAGATTTTCAACGACGAACTCAGCGAAAATGATAGGTTCAGTAGCTGAGATTGTAGGATCCCAGAGCTCAAGAGCGTATTTTTCCTGAAGCCATTTCACCACATCCTCAAGTTTGGTTTCGTCCTCGTCCCACTCAAAACGGACATAGAAGTTAACCAACTTTCCAGCTGCCATGTCAGGTCGCGAAGAAAATTGGATTCCATCACCCTCCATAAGCTCTCGAAGTGCTCGTCGAACAGTTTTAGGCGCGAGGTCTGTTTCGTTGGCTATATCATTAATCAAAGCACGTGGATTCTTCTTCAATACAGCGAGAATCCGCAGGTGTAGTTTTGCGAGATTCATCTTCTTGCCTATTTTCCAAAGAATTGTGTGAAGTTCTACATTAACTACCTCCGGTGGCTCATGCAGGAAGGTTCGTAATTGAGAGAGCATGGTGGACCCAATGTACTGTCCCCAGAAAAGATACGCACTACCACCTGCACTGGCGAGAAGACTGATGTGACCAACCATGGGGTTGGCACCCATCATTCCTACGAACTCATCAATGTCTTCAGTTCCATCAGTGATAACTACAGCTAAGAAGTGTTCAGCGTTGATCATTGCAGCATTGAGTGAAATTGAGAAACGAGAGATTGCGCCAATATCGAGTAATGCAGTCACGCGATTCTTCACAGCGGTAGCACTAAGTCCCGTCTTGCGAGCTAAGTCTTGGTAGCTAATCCTGCAGTTGATTGCGATTTCGATCATTATTGTCTTGTCTACAATATCCAACTAGGCGCCCACCTAACCCAAGGGATAGGATTTCTCCTAGTTAGTGTTTCGCATTGGCAAGTTTCTCAGAAGTTTCAAAATACATCCTGAGTGTGTCTATATGTGATCGAAGTCTGGCAACGCTACCATCATGACCCAAGGGGAAAGAGTGCGGACTAATTCGTCTTCCCTGTTTGAAAGCCGCATAGAAACATGCTTCCATTCCTTTTGCACCCAGAGAGTGTGCTCGTTCTCCAACGGTCATAATCAGGTCAAGATCCTCTTGAGATTCTATACACAAGTAGTATGCAGGCCTGTCTGGGTGTGATGTGTCTGTGAACTTGACTATTCGAGATCCTTCAGGGAATCTCTTGTTGAGACAAGCGTTGCATCTCCAGTCGCCGCCATCAGAGAATGAGTTGTACACATATTGAACACCATCAGTTGACCCGCAAATATCGCATGATTTCATCATTGCAATACTCCTTTTTCGTTCTCAATAATGAGAAATGATTAGAATCCAAGAACTTGAGATGTTATGTTCTCCCAGTGATACAAGGTGAACCAATCGAAGAGTTTAATTAACCATGGTTAATCACATATTGTGAGGTCATTCGATGAAACTCACACGTTCGATTTGTAGTAGACAGATCAAAAAGACAGACGTTTTAGATGCATCAGGAAAGAATGTTGGAAAGGTGAACGATCTGACATTCAAATTTAATGGGGAACTCAGTCTTTCAAAATTCATAATCGCAGGTTCACGATGGGAGGAGTTCCTGGAATCACTCAAGATTCGACCGGACAAAGATCCAGTTTTTGATGGTTCATTGATTGAAACCATCGATGACCATGTCCACCTGAACACCACTGTTGAAACTCTCAAGACTACACTTGACAAAGACGCAATTCCAGAAGGTGACATCAGACTCTCGCAAATTGAGAAGATGGATATCATGGACAAGAATAACAAGAAGGTAGGGCGTGCCATAGCTGTAGATTTCAATCTAGATGGCTCCATCTATATGATTGTAGGTGGAGGTTTCATTGAAGAGAAACTAGAAGCAGCTGGATTAAAGACAGACGTGGATATCATTGTACCAGGTCATGTGATTTCAGCAATCGACAATAGAGTTCACTTGAATGTGTCTAAAGATACATTGAACACAACCATGGATGATGCATTGAAAGACAGGGAGAAAGAGAAGGCTCGAAGACAGAAGCCCATCCAAAGAGATGTAACCAAAGTCCAGCTATTCACTCATCGTCCAATGTGATTTCTCCAAGAGTTTATATCCCTTCATGAAAAGTCGACTTCAGTGATTTCTGTGGACTGGAGAGGCTAGCGATGCTGCCCGTTGGGGCCATCGCAGGACGAATTAGGTTTTGCCACACAAGAAAGGCCGTGGCGGCCAGAAAAAGATCAAAGTTCGTGAAGTGGGCAGCAACATCTATCCTCACAGGATGGGCCGCTGCACTGCCAATATTGCCTCCAAGTGCAAGGTCTGGGTTAATGCTAACACTATGCCTGTGCCTAACATCTGCAGGCGTTGCTGGCAGGTCATGAACTCTCGTAAATGAACAAACTGGGGGACTCTCCCCCGACTATTCTTTTTTCACTATGCAGGAATGTAGATCCATTGTCGCATATCCTGAAGACAAGGTATTCGACGAATCAGGTTTTTCGCAAGTAATTTCCGTAGGGCGTATCTCACGGTACGAGGTGCAAACTGTACTTCTCCTAAGAGCTGTTTAGGGGTTACGCCATTTTCTCCCTGTGTCCTCAATATGTTAAGGACAATCTCCTGACTCTTTGTCAACTTGGAAGCCTTTACCCTTTGCTCAAACTCTTCTTTATTCATCATTGGTAAAAACACCAACTATACAAATTTTCGTTTGAATAACTTGTATATAACTATTTCTACAAATTGTTTAGGAAAAATTAACCCCGTTAATGTGAGGTGAATCTAAGGATCCTCATCTTCATCGGAGATTTTGATGCCAGATTCCATCTCCTCAAATGTAGGAGTAGCAAGTTTCGAGTCGTCGATAGAACTCTTTCTCAAATAGAATGCTCTAACCAGATATGCAGTGAGTAATGCACCGAGAGCGAGAACAAAGAAGAAAATGTTCTTACCAAACCATTCTATGTAATCAAATTGCAATAGTGTTTCACCAGAGGAATTTATGGGGTGTTTTCGAATCATTTTGGGAGTATTGCTCCAACTGCTATTTTGGAGGCCAAAGACCTTCCTTTTCCAACAGTCGCTCCAGCTTAATTCGACTCAGTGTCTTGCCAACAATCGCATTATAATACGTTATGGCGAAACAGCTCACAACTTCATCAAAATCAAGTACAGTCATCGCGATAGTTTCCATGTCCACAACTTTCTCAAGTGCAAAGACTGCGAAGATAGTCGTTCTGGATTCGACTACTCTGGAATTGAAATATAGATCAGGATACAAAACAGAAAGTCTACTAGTAATCTCCTGTGCAGTAGCTAGATTTGGGTCGTATTTAATCACTAGATTGAAAGCAATGTTTCTACCCAGACTCGGATTCCATCGGAGAGTCAATGCAATCTTGTTTTCATTCTGCAGATTTCGAAGGACTTGTTTGACTTTTTTTGAAGGCAATTGTAATCGAGCAGCAATGTCATGGTCCACCATTCTGGGATTTATTGCCAGTTGACTTACTACATCCAATTCATTCCGCGTAAACTGAGGAGCTTCAGGTAGTTCCGATTTTGCACCTGGTGGAAATACATCGTATATCTCTACTCGCTCCACGCCTTCGATAGTTCGGATTAGTTGTACTAGTCCGTCCAACACACTTTGATCTGCATACTCAATGCTCAAATAGAAATTCCCATTGATCAAAGGCAGAATCATGTAGACTCCTTCAACACTCATCACTGCATCTTTGAATGTCCTAATTTTTACAGATGCATCAGTGAATATCAGCAGAGTTGCTAGCCGCACATTTGTGAACTCGGGATTCAGAGCAACAATATAGTGGTCTATGAAGCCGGAGTTTTCCAAATTATCAATCCGCTTCTTAACAGAAGAGGCTGATAAGCCGACTTTCTTACCAAGATCCCGGTAACTAATCCTACAATTTCCAACCAGTTCCCAGAGTATCTTTTTGTCTAAAGAATCCAAAGACGAAACCTTCATCCGTTTTTGTCCATAGATGGGGAGGTTTCTCATTAATCTCTATCGTAGTCAACCTGACAGAAGTGGTATATTCTTTCTGGAGTCCTCTGCGAATAAGTGACAAGCAACGAGATGATTGTCTTCTACTTCAGTTGTTCTAGGTTTTTCTACAAAACAGATGTCGGATGCAAAGGGACATCGTGGATGGAACCCACAGCCTTGAGGCAATTCTCGAGGGTTTGGAGGTGCGCCTGATATTCCCTTTAGCTTTGGTCGCTCCCCTCCTTTTGCCATTCGCATCATAGTAATTGTAGGAAATGAAGCCATAAGCCCAATCGAGTATGGATGTTTCGGTCTGTGAAATATCTCCTCAGCAGGTCCCATCTCGACGATTCTGCCAGCATACATAATTCCCACACGATCTGCAAGTTCCGCGATGACACCTACATCGTGACTGACTATCATTAGAGCTACATCGAATTCTTCCTTAATCATCTGAAAGAGACCTATCACCTGCATTTGTATTGTAACATCTAGAGCAGATGTAGGCTCGTCCGCAATGACAAGGTAGGGTGCGGCAATCAGAGACATAGCAAGTTTAATCCTCTGAGCTTCACCTCCAGAAAATTTGCCTGGGTCGAGAACATATCGGTCTCTGGAGTCTGCAAGACTGACAAGGTCCAGGTATTCGAAGACTCGTTGTCTCATCTTTTCAGAGCGCATGTTTGGTGTGTGTATCTCAAGTGGTTCGCATGTTTGATTTCCTATGCTAATTGTTGGCGTCAGAACACTTGCAAGCCCTTGAGGCATAAATGAAATATGACTGCCCAGATATCTGGCACGCTCACTATGATTCATAGAAAGTAGATCTATACCCCTATAGAATGAGTGTCCCGATACAGTGCTATTCCAGGTTTCTTTTGATTCATATTCGAGTTGGAAAGGGAACAACCATTCTTTCTGGATTTGCGCATCTTTGTATCTCTGGGTTACTTGAAATAAGCCAAGTGCAGCTGTAAGTAACGAGGATTTCCCGCAGCCGGATTCTCCCAGTAGGCCAAAACATTCGCGGGGTTTGATGTCCAATGATACATCATCAACCAAGACAAGTTCTCCCTTACTACTCGGAAGAACAGCTCTAATGTGGTCCAACTCAAATAATGTTGACATGGAGAATCAGCCTCTACTGTTATATTCCCAGATGAGCCAAGCAAGAAACAGCTGAGCGAAACCAACTACCCCAAAAATTGCAGGTGCTGCTGGGCGTGATATTCCTGTCACTAGACCCCAATAGATCAAGAAGATACCAGCGAAAACCTCAGTGATTGCAAACGCAACTGCACCTTTTGGTCGACCCCATATCAGAGGTATAGCAGTGGACTTTCTAGAAAACCGTTCATAAGATGTTTCAAGATTTTTCTCGACAACAGCAATATTAGAAATCTCTAACACATGCTCCCCAAAATACTCGACACTAACATAGTCCCCAATTTCCGGAACAGTGCCATTGGAGCCCTTTCCATAGTGAAAGTTGATTCGACTTTCATTCACGCACATGATCGTAATACTTCCTGAGAGAAAGCCAGCCCATGACCCAATCTCCATCCCAATAACAATACCTTCCATCATTTTGGATGGTGTTGTTGTTGAAGAAGACTTCGTGTTCAAGAAATCTCTACCACCCTTTTACTTTGATTAATGTCTAGAATTTTCTCAGTCCAATCTTCATCATCATCCATGAAGAACTGAATAATCTCATCCGAGTTGGGGGTTCCAACCATAATCTTCCCTTTTGCTTCAAGTCTTGGAGTTGTACCTTTCAATCGAATCCGATCTAGGAAACTGAATGCTGCTACATCAACAATGACTAATTGCCACTTCATCTTACTACATGCACGCTTTGTTGCATCAAGTAGGAGGGATTGTGCTTCATCCAGAAGGATTGCCTCTGAACCCATTCGATCATAGGCCCCGGTTCTCATTGGATTGGCACATTGATGTCCAACCGAATCGAGGTCAACACTCGAAGTCGTTATCTTCAAAGATCGTACATACAATTCGAGGGTAAGTCGTACCATTGGCAAATACACACACCTAGCAGATTTGTCTAGATGCAAATATCAGCTCGTGAATAGTATATAATGAAGTGTTTCAGAGCGGTCGAACACCTTGCAATGGTCGGTAGGAATATTTCCATATCAGAGAGGAATGTTTCCATGCTTCTTCGGAGGCCGGTTCTGCCTCTTGCTTGCAAGTAGGTCAAGCCCATCACAAATGAGCTTACGAGTTTCTCGAGGGTAGATGACCTTGTCAATGTATCCTAGACCAGCTGCAATGTAAGGATTGGCGAACTGCTCCTTGTACTCTTTCACAAGCTCAGCCCGCTTTTTCTCCTTGTCCTTTGCTTCACCAATCTCCTTTCTGAAGATAATATTGATTGCTCCATCAGGCCCCATCACAGCAATCTGCGAACCAGGCCAGGCATAGACTAAGTCGGCACCTATGTGTTTGGAACTCATAACATCGTAAGCACCACCATAGCCCTTTCGTGTGATGATGGTGATAAGAGGCACTGTAGCCTCAGCAAAGGCGTAGAGAATCTTTGCTCCATGTCTAATGATGCCACCCCACTCCTGAGCTGTACCAGGAAGATAGCCAGGAACATCCATGAATGTAATGACTGGAATATTGAAAGCATCACAGAACCGAACGAACCTCGCACACTTGTCAGAGGCATTGATATCGATTGTACCAGCAAGATGAGCAGGATTGTTACCAACGATACCAACTGAGCGGCCATCAAACCTAGCAAATCCAGTTATCATGTTCTTCGCCCAGTGCTCATGAACCTCAAAGAACTCACCATTGTCTACAAGTTTCGCGACAACATCCCTCATGTCATAAGGAACGTTGGGATCCTCAGGAACTAGGTCATCGACGGACTCGTCGATGTCATCAGGGGAATGACCAGTGTCAACCCGAGGTGGCTCCTCAAGGTTGTTACTTGGGATGTAACTCATGAGTGTCTTGATCTGCATGATGCAGTCATCCTCATCCTCACTAGCGAAGGATGCTACTCCACTGGTGGTGTTGTGGGTCATTGCTCCACCGAGTTCCTCAAAGCTGACCTCCTCACCAGTAACCGTCTTGATGACCTCAGGCCCAGTGATGAACATGTGACTAGTGCCCTTTACCATCAATGTAAAGTCAGTGACCGCAGGACTGTAGACCGCCCCACCAGCGCAGGGCCCCATTATGGCGGAAATTTGAGGAATCACTCCGCTAGCCAGTGTGTTGCGTCTGAATATCCAACAGTAAGAAGCGAGACTCTTCACACCCTCCTGGATACGGGCCCCACCAGAGTCGTTGAGACCGATAACTGGAGCTCCGGTTTCCATAGCCATATCCATGACTTTGCATATCTTGAGACCATACATCTCAGCTAGTGACCCCCCCCAAACAGTGAAGTCTTGGCTGAAGATGAAGACCTTTCTACCATCTATGGTCCCATAACCAGTTATGACACCGTCACCTAGAATCTGCTTCTCATCCATACCAAAAGCAGACTCGCGGTGTACTACGAACTCATCAATTTCAACGAAAGAGCCCGTGTCGAGGAGTTTCTCTATTCTCTCTCGAGCTGTGTACTTGCCAGCATCATGCTGACGTTTCTTTCTGGCTTCGCCTCCAGCCTCAAGTGCTTTCTCTCTCATCTCAGCGAGCTTGTCAAACGATTCCTTTGGCATGGTGAGGTCCTCACATTACTCACGTGGTCGTTGAAGCTGGTTTTGAATGTTCTGCTAGTCTGAAATCTGAAATTCCTTATGTCCCCAAAGCTAATTAGACGCCTCATTCATCTGTTGTCTTCACACTCAGGGAGTGTTAACTTGGGTCTAAAGGATGTAATCATGGGATATTTCGACACACACCCCCGTGCAAAGAAGGTTCTTGGATTAGCTACTGCTGTCGCGACTAACTTCGCAATGGTAGGATCAGGTTCTGCGGTGTTAGCGGTCGCGGCTGGGTCCATAGTAAAAGCCAGAGAGGATCAACAGAGAATAAGACCAGATCAGTTGATGGATTTCTTCAAAGAGGCGATTCAAGACCCTACAGTCCGAGACTCGCTGAAAGAAGCTGTTCAGGATGGTGGAATTGCAGTCGCAGCACCAGTCACAACAGCGATGAACCAGTTAGGGGCAAATATGCCTGAAACTGGACAATTTGTTGACACCATGAAGTCAGATCTGACCGTTGTCATGCAGAGTCTTGGTATCCTTCAACAATTGCTTTCATACTATGAGATACCTGATTCTTTTGATAGAGTAGTCAATGTCTGGCGTTTACCACCGTATTTAGACGACGTGTTGGTGATAGAAGACGCCCGTAAGGCTGTGATAGATGCCGCAGTGAAGCATGCCAAGGAAGGAGAGAATGTTGTCATACTGGGAGCTCCCGGATCCGGAAAGACCACTGTGATGTATGCAATCTGGAAAGAACTTGATCAGGAGATGGACACAGCACTTGTCTGGGACACTAAAGATGTCACCAAGACTCACGAAAAGACAGGTGTAGTACTGTTCAATGATGATCTTCCTGAAACCAGGGAGCTAGCCAAAGCGATAGTTGAGAAGGATGTCAAGGGCATTGTCACTACGGCTCGAGAACAAGACTGGTCACGACTTCCAATTGACCTCAGAGGTAAATTCAATCCAATCAATTTGCCAAACATTTCGGATGAAGTGATGACAGAGATTGCCATAAAGCATCTCGATAGTCAAGGTATAGAGTATGAGAAGAAAGTGCTGCCCACAATTGTTGAGAGCTCACAGGGTAGTCCAATCTATATCAGATATCTGGTGGAGGAGATTGGAACTGAGATCAAGACTGGAGCTGTCACGAAATTAACAGATAAGCGTGTGAAAACTGCTCCTAAGGGAATGACAGATTATGTAGCAGGAATTCTGGCACGTATTTTGTTTGAGTTGGAAGGGACAATTTACAAACCGAAAGCTGGAGCTCTGCCTGTCATCAAGGCACTTCTGTGTCTTTCAGATATGCCTAACTACGAAACGCATGAGGTTCATCTCAACCAAATGTTCTTCGCCCTGAAACAGCCATCTGATAGTCCAGGGCCCTTCAATGCTTTCAAGCAATACTTGTCAAGAGACCCCCGTTTCTTCTCTCTAAAGTTCATGCATGATACTCTGGCAGATGTGTTGAGGGGAAAAGTTGACCACCCGGTTGTAGGAGACATCCGATTGGTCGCACAAGAAATGGGTGTTGCAGGACGATTGAAGATTGAGCAACAAGCATTAGATGACGGATGGGAGCATGTCAAGGCAGAGTATGAGATTGACAGAGCAGGAGGCCTTGATCCCATGCTTGCATACTCGTACTTCGCTACAAAGAATTTCGGAGTTGAACGAATCGACCCGCTAGCACTCAATCTGGCAAATCAACATCTTGAGAATCCTATCAGTCAAGGACTTTTCGCCCTTACTGGGCCAATATCTGAGATACCTGTTTCAAAACCAAAGCCAAAACCGAGGGAACCAGAAACAGTCCTCTCTACAAAAGACAAACAGGATGCAGCGATTACTAGCCTTGAGAAGACTATCAAGGAACAGATAGAAGCGACAGGCGCGGCTGTGAAGACTGAAGATATACTGAAGGAACTTGGAAATCTGGAAGAACTGAAAAAGCTTGAGAATCTGGGAGTCATAATCAGCAAAGAAATCGATTCAGCAATGGCACGAGCTGATGTAAAACCAAAGTCCAGTGTTGCCCTCTTGGAGGAGGCAATTGATGATGATTCGATAACTCCTCGAAAACTCGCAAGACTGATCTCGAAGGTCTGCCGCAGAGTCTTAATTCTAGGTGAGAGAGGAAGACTCACGGATGAACAGAAACTGGCAGACCTGATCGCTGCAGGTGCTGAAAAGCTGGTTAGAGTGGATACAGACAGGTATCTAGCGCTATTAGAACAGATTTCAGAGGCATTAGCTGAAACATTGGGTGAAGAAGAATCTGCTGAAGTTCTTACAAGAATCACCGGATTACTACCGATAAAGGAGCTAGACCAAGGGAGTCGTTCCAAAATAGCTGAAACATACAGTAAAAGTATGCGACAAGCAGCCAAGATTGGTGACCACAAAGGAATGGTCGCGCATTTGAGGAATAAGTGGCAGCTTCTAGGATTTGACTCTGATGATCTCTCATACATGTCTGACGAGTTTGGCAAACTGATGAAAAAAGGACGGGCTAGATTCGTGCTAGTTGAGCTTGAAAAACTAGGTCCATTCTATGAAGAAAACAACATCGGACTGAAGATGAGAGTTACATCAGATGCGTTCAAGAATCTAGAAAACGCTCCTGTAAAGGACCGGGAGCATTTCAACTCAATAATTGAAGCTGCATTGAGTCTTTTTGAGAATCTCATTTCAAGCATGGACAGTCTCAGTAAGGAGATAAGTCAAGATTTGCTGAAGAGTCAAGTTACCGCAGACTTGTGTGCACAATCTGTTGTAGTAGCAATCAGCTTGATGGACAGCTACGTCAGAAGACCAGGGAAGAGTGTTGAGGCAGTTACAGCCTATCCGCTCTTGCATGAAGCAGCGAGACCATTGATCTCCTTTTCATTGAAGACCCTCAAGAGGAACGGCAATACAAAGACCATCAAATTGGTTAAGACATCCATAGGCAAGATGAGAGGAGAAAGCTCATCAAAAGAAGCGATGAAGCACGAAGCCAAGTCACTCTTTGGTTAGCGATAAGCGCGGTTTCTCAGAATTGTGAACAGGACTTTAAGTCACCGTAAGGTATTGAGATGTATGAGCGGGAAGACTTACAGAGATGCCCGAGGTTATCTACGATTCAAAGATTCTGGAAAGTTAGTCCATCGCTGGAAAGCTGAGAAGAAGTTAGGTAGGAAACTCCAACGAGATGAAGTGGTTCATCATCAGAATAAGATAAAGACTGACAACAGATACGGCAATCTCACAGTCTTCAACTCTCGTAAGGCACATCAGGCATATCACATCAAGAAGGCTTGGACTAGAACCAGACAGCGAAGAACACTGAAGCGATGAATCATATGCAGTTCACTTTAATATCAGATTACAGTGCGTTTCATAGTTTCGAGGGAACACACCGATGGCGACAAACGATGACTTACCAGGAAAGGAACTCAATACATTCGAGAAATATCTTCCACTTTGGATAGCAGTATGTATGGTCATTGGTATTGTTCTCTCAATTGTGGTCCCAGGAATAAGTGAGGCGATTGATTCGTGGCAGTTTGCAGGCATTTCGATACCTATTGGGATTTGCTTGTTTCTGATGATGTATCCTGCAATGTTGAATATTAAAGCCTCCGAACTTAGGAAACTCCGAAGTAATCCAAAACCAATCATCCTAACATTAGTCTCAAACTGGATCGTAGCTCCCATCGTTGGGTTTGTTCTTGCTTGGACATTACTTCCCGGATATGAACAACTCATTGTTGCAGTGATACTTCTCTCTTCAAGTCCGTGTACAGCAATGGTGTTGGTTTGGGGATATCTTGCCGAAGGCAATCAAGAACAGAATGTCGTCAACACGACTCTGAACACAGTTACAATCCTCATCCTCTTTGCGCCTCTTGTGGCATTATTTACTGGAATCTCAAGCATCCCGATTGACCGGATGTTGCTTGTCATCTCTGTGTTCGTCTTCATTGGAATACCACTGGTTCTAGGCGTTGTTACAAGAAGAACACTAGTGAACTGGAAAGGGAAGGACTGGTTTGAAAACAAATATCGTCCAGCAGTCGGCAACATGGCGCTATTAGCACTTCTAACCACATTGATTGTTTTGTTCTCATTGAATGGGATGGTCATGTTGGAAAATCCCGACCTGTTGGTACTGGTCTCGATTCCACTACTACTCGGTTTTACAATCGTGGTTGGATACAACCTTCTTGTAACTCGCTTTGCCAATCTAGCTTACCGAGAGGCTACAATCACTGTGATTATCGGTTCATCCAGTCACTTTGAGATAGCTATTGCTACTGCGATATCGATGTATGGAGTTGGTTCAATTGCAGCTCTTGGTACGACGATGGGTCTATTCTGGGAGGTGCCAATCATGCTCGGGCTTGTCTATTTGGCGAGGTATCTGAGGAAGAGAGACTTCTGGAAAGGAGAACCGATGTAGAGAATCAACTTTTCTTTTCCACTTCAGATCTCACATAGGAAACCTTAGCAAACAGGTTCCGGTCTGTATGTTTGTAAGCGTCCTGCACACTGAGCTCTCGAAGATCAAAACCAAACTTACTACAGGCCCAGTCAATCCAGGCTTCTCTAGCTTCACGTGCTACAATACTGGCAGCCGCAACAGCAATCTCATCCTCTGCCTTTGGACGTTGAACAAGCTCCACCTTTGATAGATTGATTTTCTGTCTTAAGCGAGCTTCAGTCTTAACTCGTGCAAACTGGTCCACAACAATCTTGAGGGGTTCTTCTCTTGTCCTGACAAACTCGTAAATATCTGAGATGACCTTAGTATGAGCCCATGCCAACAGATCATTGAGATTTTTTCCCTCTACACGGAACTCCTCGATTTGGGAATTGAACTTCTCAGGAGAGATTAATAGAGACTCAACCCGAGTGGCATTGCGACGCACAGTCTTTGCAAGTTCAGCAATCCGAACTACTGACATACTCTTGCTATCCATGACACCAAGTGCTTGCATCATTCTGGATTGTTCAGGAGTCAGAGCGACGGCTGCAACTGTCATTGGACCTAACCATTCACCCTTCCCAGCCTCATCAGAACCAATCACAAGAATCACGTCAGTGTCTGACTCAATCTCTAAGATGGCATTCTGCACAGCGGCTGCAGAGTGAGGTCCATTACTGACTATCTTTCCACTAGTGTAACCTACAATAGCCTCTCCCGCTAGTATGATTCGGAATGCTTCATGCTCATTTGTTGTAGCAAGATTAGACGCATCCCCACTCTCGAGTAGCTTCCTATGTAGCTCCTCAATCTGTTTTTGGTCAATCTTGACAACTGTCGGTTTCAAAAACACCTCTCCATGCTACACTCTAGCATCTTGGTATTATGTCTTAAGGTAGGCTTTCAAAATTTACAGATTCTAGTGTCGAATTTCTTTGAATCAGGGTCCACTGAAAGGATTGCATAGTAACCATTCAAAACTGCGGGCACGATTACACACTCAGTGGTTCTGAGGTAGAAAGAATAATGCTGATGAAAGTGACCAGAGAGTGAGTAGTCAACTTCATTCTCCTCAATGAATCTAGCAATTGATTTACTCCCTGTTGATACACCGATTGGGAAAGCAGGTATAACTCCTGGTTCAAAGGGGGGAACATGAGATAGAGCAATCTTCAATGATGCGGGCTCAATCTGAGCATATGCAGTAACAAGGATTTCATGTATCCGTTCTTCTGAGTTTTCAAATGGGCTTGTGTATACATCCATCTTGGCAATGTCAGTCTCAGTCCAATCTTCTACTACAAATCTTCCATCTTCATATGAGATACCAAACGCATTCCAGGTAGGCATCGCTTGTTCATTGGGAGGTATGCTTGAGGTGTCTTGGGTTTTGAAGAACTCTCTAATTCCAGAAATTGTCTGAATAGTATTCTGAACACCTCCAACACCAAAGAAACCAATGTCATCAATAATACGACCTTTGCCATGTAGGTTAATTCCAAGACTGTTTAGAAACTCACGAACACGGGGAACAGGACCATTTCCGGGAATTCCAACCATCCACTTACTTGCTTCTTTGACCTCAGTCAAATTGGTTATGGACTTCGGTGTGAACTTTCTGAAGGTCATCAGGTCTCCAAGAAATATAACGCCATCCTTCTCTTCTGCAAGCTGAAGCATCTTCTTCAGATGGACCCAAGTATCGTGAATATCCGTCAGAATAAGGAGTTCCATCATCTCTTACTCCTGCTCTCGCAAATGTGATACATCACCTAGAAGAACATGTATGAGACCTTCGTCTGTTTCCACAATCAAAGAACCATCCGAACCGATGTCTTTGGCCAATCCATCAATTGTCGTATCATCTTCATGAATCCGTACACGACTGCCAATGGTTGAGCTTAACTCCCTCCACAAATTGAGAACATCATCATAGGAATTTGATTCCTCCACGTTCCGAATTAGTATATCAATCTCATTCACGATTGAACAGAGTAGCTCCTCATTGGATGTTTCAGTTCCAAGCTCATCAATGACAGAGGTGGTTGGCCACTTAAGACCTGGTGGCATCTGCTCAACTGGGCAGTTCTGATTTACACCAATTCCAATAATCACCCCAACCGTTTGATCTCCAACTGACACTGCTTCACTGAGGATCCCAGCAATTTTTCTATTTCCAACCAATACATCATTAGGCCACTTGAGCTTCGAATTCCTAACTCCAAGAGCAGTAAGACCTCGTGCGACAGCACATGCACTAATTAATCCCAGTAAGGGGACACTCTCAAAACCAAGTCGCGGAGCAAGGACCAATGAGAAATAGAGACCTCCCTTTGGAGAGAGCCAAGAACGCTCTTTCCGTCCACGTCCCGCAGTCTGACTCCCTGCGACAACGATGAAACCCTCTTTTTCACCTTTGGCTACAAGCTCCTTTGCTAAGGTGTTGGTAGAGTCTACAATTTCATAGTATTGTACCTGAGGTTGGAGTATCTCAGTCTTGAAACAGTCCAAACGATTACTCAATCTAAATCATGTGACAATGGAATGATAGCTATTTGAACTAGTAGGAAATCGAGAGTTGACTTATATTGTAGGACTATGAGCAATGATTAGATGTGGTACTTATGCCAAGTTTCGCTGGTGCTACTATTCTTCAGAACCCGAGGAAGACGCTGATTTTCAAGAACAGAGATATGTTACTATCCGCTCCACACATTGATGGTTTGTTCTACGATGTGGATTGTTTTGGAGTGAGAGGAATAGACAAGACTACTGGAAGTGCTGCAGGATTAGCCATCGGTGTGAACAGACATGGATTGGCTATTGCGAATACCAATGTCATGAGTACTTCAGATCCATCTTACACTATGCTAACTGAGCAACTCCTCATGTTTGCTAAGGATGCTGAAGATGGACTGAGCATGACTGTAGAACAGCTCAAGAGCAACAGGAGCTACCAGTGGGGCAACCTAGTTTTGGCAGATGAAGATAGCATGCTAGTTATTGAACTCGCAGGCAATGATCATTCTATTGAATGGTCAGAACGTAGAGTCCTCCGTACAGGCCATCATATCATGTTGGATACTGAGCAGTTCTTGAGGGATGAAGGAAGGGGCTATGATGAGTCAGTTAAACGCGTGGAGCGAGGTTATGATATGATTCGACAAGCCTCAAGTATGGATGATGTTTTCTCTTTACTGAGAGACCATGGAGAAGGCTCCAGTCAAAGTAGTATATGTTGTCATGCTCAGGCGGAAGACAGTTATGAAACTGTTATGAGCTATCTCATTGAGATCGATCACAACACTGAGTCAGGTAGACCTAAGATTGTCTTCCACGTTGCGAAGGGAATCCCGTGTGAAGCTGAGTTCACAGCCATACCAATCATTTTTCCAGCTGACGAGGAGATAATGAATCGCGCAGTACATCTTTATCCTAAGTAGATGCCTAGATGAAGACCCATGCAGCAAGGAACCAATATACTCCAAGTGCAAATGCGATTATCCATACTCCAATTGTGAGGAACATAAACACCCTTGTTCGTTTCAGTAATTTCAGTGGCATACCACGCTTGATGAGAAAGAGAACTGCCAGAACAGCTCCCAGGCCTATTGCTAGGAGCCCAACGACATCGTGGACAATCTGATACCAAAATGTGACAGGATCAGCTAACATTATTGAGAGCCGCTCCATAGAACGA
>Ga0209536_100007412_pt1 | contig 16642 bp, 15 predicted proteins | sample DeeMarSeWOR28_12_FD_187461 | JGI IMG/M metagenome (GOLD analysis project Ga0209536, IMG submission 187461) | Marine sediment microbial communities from White Oak River estuary, North Carolina - WOR-2-8_12 (SPAdes) (version 2) | ecosystem: Environmental > Aquatic > Marine > Intertidal zone >... | reverse complement strand
TCGCCGTCAGCCCTCTAGAAGTACCGCCTCGGCGTGCTCGAGTGCTTCCGGCGTCCCGTAGATGACGACCACGTCACCCTGGCGCAAGGTCATGTCCGGGTCGGGATCACGGCCGACGATGCCGTCGCGGCGCACCGCGGTGAAGGACACCTCCGCGCCTCGCGCACGGACCTCCTCGATGGATCGATCGATGGACCAGGCGCCGGGCGGCAGCACGACCGTGTGCAGTTCCTCCCGCAGCGCGTGGGAGTCGTCGATCAGCTCCGCCCGTTCTCTGCGGAACACGCTTCGCAGCAGGCTGTAACGGTGGCGGCGGATGTCACCCACCTTCTTGACGACCCGCGACATGGGGACGTTCAGTACGAGTAGCGCGTGCGATACGAGCATCAGCGCGGCCTCGAGCGTCTCCGGTACCACCTCGGTGGCACCGGCCTCGAGCAACTCCTCGAGCCGGGTGTCATCCGCCATCCGCACGAGTACCGGGACGTCTGTATTGAGTCGCCGGATCGCCTGCACGATGCGCACGGCGCGATCGGCATCCGAAAACGTGATGACGACCGCGTTGGCGTGTTCGAGCCCGACGGAGGCCAGTACCTGCTCGTTCGCCGCATCGCCATAGATGACCGGATCACCGGCCTGCCGTGCCGACCGGACGCGGAAGGGGTCGAGATCCATGGCGATGTACTCGAATCCCTGGGATTCGATGACGCGGGCGATGTTCTGGCCGACGCGCCCGAAGCCGCAGAGGATGACGTGCTCGCGGTGTGCGAGCGCCTCGGTGGCCGCCTCGGCGCGGTCGAGCTCGGTCTCCTTCGGGCCGTGTTGCCGCAGCAGGTAGCGGGCGATCGCCTTGTTGTGGCGGATCAGGATCGGGGACAGCACCATGCTGAGCGTGATCGCCGCAAGCAGAAGCTGGGTCACGTCCTGGCTGATCAGCCGGTTCTGCAGCAGCAGCGCAATCAATGCGAACCCGAATTCCCCGCCTTCGCACAGCACGATGCCGGTGCGCAGCGACTTGAACCATTCGCCCGCGAAGCGTCGTGCCACCAGCGTTATGACTCCCGCCTTGAGCAGCAGGATCCCTGCGAGCAGCGCCGTCACCAGCACCGTCTCCTGGGCCAGCAGTTGCGGGTCGAGCTGCATGCCGACCGTCACGAAGAACAGGCCCAGCAGCGAGTCGCGAAATGGCTTGATGCCGGCCTCGACCTGGTAGCGGTACTCCGTTTCGGCCAGCATCATGCCGGCGAGAAACGCCCCGAGCGCCAGTGAAAGCCCGACGGCGTGGGTCGCCCAGGCCGAGCCCATGGCGACGAACAGCACCGCCAGCGTGAACAGCTCGGGCGTCCGGCTGACGGCGATCTCATGGAACATGGGTCGCAGCAGCCACCGGCCGGCGGCGAGCACGATCGCGAGTGCCGTGCCTCCCTTGACGACCGCGGCCAGGACTTCGGTGGCGCTATAGCTCTCACCCGCGGCGCCGATCACGCCGGCCAGGGCGAGGAAGGGCACGAAAGCAAGGTCCTGGAACAGGAGAATGCCGAAGGACAACCGTCCATGGGTCCGGTTCAGTTCGCCCTGCTCGGTGAGTTGCTGGACCACGATGGCCGTGGACGACATGGCGACGGCGCCGCCGAGCACGACCGCTACCGCGGGCGGTGCGCCGAGCCACCAGGCCACGGCGCCGAAAGCGCTCGCGGTCAATGCGACCTGGGCGCTGCCGAGCGCAAAGACCTCGTTGCGCATGGCGATCATGCGCGGGAGCGAGAACTCGAGGCCGAGCGTGAACAGCAGGAAGACGACCCCGAACTCGGCCAGCGTACTGGTTGTCTCGGTATCCTCCACCCAGCCCAGCGCATGCGGGCCGAGCGCCGCACCGACCGCCAGGAAGCCGATCACGGGCGGCAGGCGAAGCCGGCGCAGCGAGGCCACCACCAGCAGCGTTGCCGCCAGCAGCACCAGGACGTCGGCAAGCGTGCTACCGGCCATCGGAATCCGCCTCGGGTACGATTCCGGCACATGGTGGGGCCCGGCTGTCGTCGAGGCAACCGCTGCTGCGCGGTGGAGTCTGCGGCTACCGGCCTGCGACAGCAGCCTGTTAGCATCGGGCGTCTGGGATCCCGGAGCAGGAAGAAGACATGAGCGAGCGCGTCGTTGCGGCGGGCAGTCCGCAGAGCGTAGAGGTCGAGGCTGGCCGGATCTACTGGTGGTGCCGCTGCGGTCGTAGCGCCCGGCAGCCGTTCTGCGATGGCTCCCACAAGGCCACGGACCTCACTCCGCTGAAGTACGAGGCCACGGAATCCGGCTCGGTCTGGTTCTGCCGCTGCAAGCGGACCGCGCGGGAGCCGCTCTGCGACGGCAGCCATCGCAGGCTCTGAGCAGCACAGGCGACATTCGAGACCGTGCATATCGAGATCCGGGACAGCGTCGACGGCAGGTCGGTCGTGGCAGGCGGCCGCTGGACCGTCGACAACGTCGCCGCGCTGGAGAAGGCGGTGGGGCGTGCCGCGTCCGCGGCGCCGGGCGCGGTCTCGATCGATACCTCCACCCTGGAGACACTGGATCTGACCGGCGCCTGGTTGCTGCGGTCACTCGAAAAGCGGGTCGAGGCGGCCGGTGGGCAGGTGAGCTGGCCCGCCGGAAGACCCGGACAACTCGCCTTCATAGACGAGGCGGTGACCCGTCGTCAGACCGAGCCCGAAGAGGACGAGTTCAGCCGCAGCATCATCACCCTGCCGCTCAGGACGGTCGGCCGGCTGACGCTCGACGCCCGCGACACGCTGCTCGACCACATCGCGATGTTCGGCGCCGTGATCACGGTGATCGCCAGCGCGATTCTTCACCCGCGCCGCCTGCGGTTCCCCTCGGTCGTACGCCACGTCTTCGAGACGGGCGTCACGGCCATCCCGATCGTCGCGCTGATCGCGTTCCTGATCAGCGTGATCGTCGCCTACATCGGGGCACAGCAGCTCCGGCAGTTCGGCGGCGAGATCTTCGTCGTCGACCTCGTCACGGTCTCCGTCCTGCGCGAACTCGGCGTGTTGCTGACCGCCATCATCGTTGCCGGGCGCTCGGGCAGCGCCTTCGCCGCCGAGATCGGCGTGATGAAGCTCAACGATGAGGTGGATGCGCTGCGGGCGATCGGCATGGATCCGGTCGAAGTGCTCGTGGTGCCGCGCGTGCTCGGCCTGGTCATCGCGCTGCCCTTGCTGACCGTGGTCGCCGACGGCATGGGCCTGGCCGGCGGCGCCCTGCTGTCCTGGTCGCTGGTCGACATCACGTTCACGCAGTACGTCGAGCGTGTGAACGAGGCGATTGCAGACACGACATTCTGGGTGGGGATCGTCAAGGCGCCGGTGTTCGCCGCACTCATCGCACTGGTGGGGACCATGCGTGGCATGCAGGTACGCGGCTCGTCGCGCGAACTCGGCCGGCTGACGACGGTCGCCGTGGTCCAGTCGATATTCCTCGTGATCCTGTTCGACGCGATCTTTGCGGTGCTGTTCATGGAGCTCGACATCTGATGGAGCCGGTCATCTCGGTGCGAGGCATCGTCAACCGTTTCGGCCATCAGGTCGTACATGACGGAGTGGATCTCGACGTCATGCCGGGCGAGGTGTTCGGCATCGTCGGCGGCTCCGGGAGCGGCAAGTCGGTGCTGCTGCGTACCATGCTGGGCCTGCAGGTACCCGTGGCGGGAAGCGTCGACATAGACGGCAAGCGGGTGACGAGCGCGTCGCGGCGCGAGCTGCTCGAGGTCAAGCGCCGCTACGGGGTGACCTTCCAGCACGGCGCCCTGTTCACCGCGCTGACTGTCGCACAGAACGTCGAGCTGCCACTGGCCGAGTACTACGACGCGAGCCCCGTGACGCTGCGCGAGCTGGCCGAGCTCAAGATACGGATGGTCGGGCTGCCGCTCGACGCTGCCGACAAGTATCCGGCACAGCTGTCCGGCGGCATGACCAAGCGGGCGGCGCTCGCCCGCGCCCTCGCCCTCGATCCGGTGCTGCTGTTCCTCGACGAGCCGACCTCCGGCCTCGACCCGATCTCGGCCGCCGCATTCGACCGCCTGGTGCTGTACCTGCAGCAGAACCTGAAGCTCACGGTCGTCATGATCACCCATGACCTGGACACCATCTTCAGGACCTGCAACCGTGTCGGCGTGATCGTCGACAAGCGAATGATCTGCGGGACGCTCGACGAAATCGTCCGGCACGAGCATCCTTGGATACGGGAGTACTTCCACGGCGAACGCAGCCGCGCGATCCGTGAGAGGCAGTGAACGATGGAAAGGGATGCAAACTACGTCGCGGTAGGCAGCTTCGTCCTGCTGCTGCTGGCCATGGCCACCGGGTTCGTCCTGTGGTACTCGGAAAGCGGCGACCGGCGCGAATACGTGCGCTACGAGATCTATTTCGACGGCAGCGTATTCGGCCTGTCGCAAGGCGGTTCGGTGCGTTACCTCGGCGTCGCCGTCGGCCGCATTGCCCGGATCGGCCTCGACCCGCGCGACCCGAGCAGGGTCCGGGTCATAGCCGATATCGCCGACGACACCCCGATCGTGACGGGCACCGTGGCGCGGCTTGCACTGCAGGGCGTAACCGGCCTCTTGTTCATCGACCTGAAGCCGGCGGATCCCGACAAGCCGACCCTGGACCCCGTGGCGAGCCTCGACTACCCGGTGATCCCCTCCGAGCGGTCCGACTTCGACGTGTTCATTTCGAGTCTGCCGGACGTGGTGGCCAAGGCGGGCGAGGTGCTCAACCGGATGAACGCGATGCTTTCGGATCGCAACATCCAGTCCATCACCTCGACGCTCGACAGCATCGATGCTGCAACGCGCGAGCTGCCGGCCACCATCGAGGAGACCAGGCAGCTGCTGGCGGAACTGAAGGACGTGGCTGCGGAGTTCGGCGCTGCCGCGACCGACGCGCGGGGCCTGATGGCGGAATCGAAGCCCGACATCACGGAAGCCATCGAGCGGTTGCGGCGGGCGGCGGACAACATTGCCGCAGTGAGCGCCAGGCTCGATGGACTGGTTGCGGCAAATGAGGACAGCGTGTCGCGATTCGCCGACCAGGGGCTGTCGGAAATCGAGGCGCTGGTGCGCGACATGCGCGAAAGCATGCGCAGTATCGAGCGCCTCGGCCGGCGCCTCGAGGAAGACCCGTCGCGGCTCATTTACCAGCCGGCAACGCGTGGCCTGGAGATACCCCCATGAGAATCCTGATCCTGGCGGTGACCTGCATGCTGCTCGCTGCCTGTGCGGGGAGCTTCGAGCGCAACACGCCCGAGCCGCGGGTCTATCGACTGGCGGTGCCCGAGGCACCGGTCGGCACCACCCTCGATGTCTACCTGCTCGTGCTGAAGCCGGTCGTCGCCGCAGGCCTGCGCACCGAGCGCATCGCCTCGCTCTGGCCCGGAAACCGCATCGATTACTATGCCGGCGCGCGCTGGAGCGGTGAGCTGGGTGGCGTGATCCAGAGCGCGCTGGTGCAGGGTATCCGCGAGGCCGGGCGGGTGGCGACCGTGGAGGCGGACCCCGGCCGGTTCCGCGCGACCCACGTGCTCGGCGTCGAGGTGCAGCGCTTCGAGGCGGACTACTCTGCGGGCGAGATACCGGTGGCGCGCGTGGCGTTGACGGCCACGGTCGGTCGCTACGGCGATCGGCGGGCGCTCGCGTCCTTCAGCGTCAGGACCGAGGCCCCGGCCTCGGCCAATACGATCACGGCGGTGACCGCTGCGCTGGATGCCGCCTTTGGCGAGGCGGCCGTCGAGATCATCGCGCGGTCGGCGGATGCTCTGGCGGCCGACGCCTCGGGTCAACCGTAGCCGGGCCCGCGCGTTGGGGATCAGGGGCAGGACTGGTCCGGAGATCCTGATGACGCGAGTGACGACAATCACGGCCCTCACCATGCTCGTGCTGGCATCCGGCCTCGGCGGCTGCACCCTGCCCTCGCGCGGGGACGTCTACTCGCGCGAGGAAACGCGCCAGGCCTGGGACGTGGCCTACGGCGAGGTGACCGACGTCGACCCGGTGACGATCGAAGGGCAGCGCAGCTGGCTCGGCCGGGTCGGGGGCGGCCTGATCGGCTGGGAGGCCGGCCGCGCGATCGGCGGCGCAGGCAGTACCGGTCGCGTCGTAGGGGCCGTGGGCAGCGTGGCGGGCGCGGTGGCGGGCGAAGCCGTCGAGGAAAGCGTCACGCGCCAGGAGGGCCTGCAGATCACGGTCAAGCTCGACAGCGGCCGGTCCGTGGCGATCGTCCAGGCCGCCGACCAGCCGTTCGAACCCGGCGAGAAAGTGAAGGTCTTCTCGCGCCGCGACGGCGCCGCCCGCGTCGCCAAGCTCTGAAGCCGATTTTCGGGATCAGATCCTCGGTCCGTGCGGGGGACTGTCCTCGCTTTGGCACCGTGATGCTCTGCCTACCTGCTTGCTACCGGGCGCGCCTCGCCGGTCGGGGAGCCTCCCCCGCTCGCGCCGCCGATCTTTAGGCGCTCGCCGGGGGAGCTCCCCTCCCTGAAGCGCGCCGAAAAGGCGCGGCCGCCATTGAGGCGTGCCAGACGCGAGGCGGGTTTCCCCGGTGAGCGACTAAGTTCTTACCGGAGCGAACGGGGAAACCCCCGAGCAAGACGGCACGCCTGGCAGGACGAGAAATGGCAGAGCATCACGGTGCCAAAGCGAGGACAGTTCCCGGGAGGGAGCGGAATGTGGACTCAGTGGCGGTGTCGGGGCACCAGCACGGCAGCGCCCGAGAGGTCGCCGCGGCGCAGGCGATCGAGCGCGACATTGGCGTCCTCGAGCGGGAACGTCTCGACGTGCGTCTGCAGGGGCACCTTTGCAACGAGCTCCATGAACGCCTTGCCATCCGCGCGCGTCAGGTTCGCGACCGAGCGCAGCGACCGCTCGCCCCAGAGCAGCGCATACGGGAAGGACGGTATGTCGCTCATGTGGATGCCGCCGCAGACGACCGTGCCGCCCTTGCGCACCGCGGCGAGCGCCTTGGGCACCAGTGCGCCCACGGGCGCGAAGATGATCGCGGCGTCGAGCTCGAGCGGTGGCGGCAGGTCGCTGTCCCCCGCCCAGACGCAGCCCAGGGAACGCGCGAAGGCGGCGGCGGTCGCATCGCCTGGCCGGACGAACGCGTAGCACTGCCGACCTTCGTGCATGGCGAGCTGCGCCACGAGGTGAGCGGCGGCGCCGAAGCCGTACAGGCCGAGGCGACGGGCATCACCGCACATCGTCAGCGAGCGGTATCCGATCAGGCCGGCACACAACAGCGGCGCCGCATGAACATCGTCGAGCTGTTCCGGTATGGGCAGGCAGTAGCGGGCAGCGGCGAGCGCGAACTCGGCGAAACCGCCATCGATCTGGTAACCGGTGAAGCGTGCCTGGTCGCAGAGGTTCTCGTGGCCGCTGCTGCAGAACCTGCAGTGGCCGCAGGTGGCACCCAGCCAGGGCACGCCGAGCCGCATGCCCGCAGGCAGCGAGACGCCTTCGCCGCAGGCCACGACCCGACCGACGATCTCGTGTCCCGGGACGAGCGGATGACGAACGTCGGGCAGGTCCCCGTCGATCACGTGCAGGTCGGTGCGGCACACCGCGCAGGCGCCGACCTCGAGCAGCACCTGCCCCGGCCCGGGCGAAGGTCGCGGCGAGTCCGTCTGCACCAGGGCTCGACGGCCGGCTTCCAGGACCATGGCTCGCATGCGTCGAGCATACGCGCGGTCCGATGCGGTTGTCAGTGTGAGACGCGCGCCTGCAGCAGCGTGATCTCGCGCTCGAATGCCGCCAGGTCGGCGAGGAACCTGAGCCGCTCCGGCAGCCGGTGGCGTCCGATGCTGCCGAGCGCGTTGCCGCCGCCCCAGAGCTCGATGCCCTCCGGCAGGAATTGTGCCAGCTGGTCGAGCTCACCGAGCATCGTATGGCCGTTGTCGCTCATCACGACCGAGAGCGCGACGACGTCGGCCTGCACGCGCGTCGCGTAGGTCGCGAGTTCCGCAGCCGGGAGGTCCGCGCCGAGATAGTGGCAGCGAATGTTGTGAGACGAGGCGAGCAGGGCACAAAGCAGGATGCCGAGTTCATGCCGCTCGCCCGCCGGGGTCGACAGCACCATGATCGGGCCCGTCGCAATGCGGCTGTAAGTGTCGATCACGCTCGACACCTGCTTGCGGACCGCGGTGCTCACGATGCGCTCCTGGGCGATGGAAAAGCGCCCGGCGTGCCAGCGGTCCCCTACTTCCACCAGCATCGGCGAGAGGACGTCGGTGACCACCTGCGACAGAGGCAGCAGGGCGAGCGCCATTCCCAGCACCTGGTCGCAATCAGCGGGCCGATAGTCCTCGGCCGCCTTGATGATCTGTTCGCCGAAGTTCCGTGCGGGTGCCGCGAGGGCACCGGTGGCGGGCTGGTTCTCCAGGATGCCGTCGAGTTCGCCCTCCTCGAGCCTTGCCAGCCGGCTGATGGGGTGGCCGCGCTCCGTCGCTTCCCGCAGCTTGCGCAGGCGGATCACGTCGTTGGGATGGTAGGCGCGCCTGCCGTTGGGATCGCGGGTGGGCTCGACGATGCCGTAGCGCCGCTCCCAGGCACGGAGCGTCTCGATGCTCAGTCCGGTGGCTTGCGAGACGGCCTTGATCGAGTACATCCGGATCGCTCCCTTCCTCAGACACGGAGATTGTACATCTCCAGTCCAGCATAATTCTATACATAAGCTTGACTTAACCGGGACGCACCGGTAATTTATCGGCCGTCAGATTCCCTTCTGACGAGTGACCCCCATTTGGGCGGGCTGGCGACAGCCCGCCTTCTTATTTGGATTCAGTAGGTTACCGACGCCGCGCTCAGGCAAAGAGCGCGGTGAAACGCTGTTCGCCGCGCGCCTGGGCTCGCAGCAGGTCGAGCAGTTCGGCAGCCGGCATCGGTTCGCCGAACAGCGTGCCCTGGCCCAGATGGCAGCCCAGTCCGCGCAAGTACGCGAGTTGCTCTGCGGTCTCGATGCCCTCGGCGACCACCTCGAGGCCGAGGTTACGGCCCATTTCGGTGATCGTCCGCACCAGCGTCGCGTCATCCTTCGAGACCACGGCATGCCGCACGAAGCTGCGATCGATCTTGAGCGTGCCCACCGGGAACTGTTGCAGCGCTGCGAGCGACGAGTAGCCCGTGCCGAAGTCGTCGATGGACAGGTGAACGCCAAGCGCGCGCAACTCGTCCAGCAGCCGCACCATGCGGCGTGCGTCGGTCATCAGGGTCGTCTCCGTGATCTCGAGTTCGAAGTTGCCCGGAGAGACCCCGAAGTCGTCGAACACCGTACGGAAGCGCGTGATGAATTCGGCCTGCTTGAGCTGCTTGAGCGACAGGTTGATGGAGATCCTGCCGGGTTGCGGCACGACGTCCTGCCATCCCTGGTAGTCGCGACACACGCGCTTGAGCACCCACTCGCCGATGTCGAGGATCAGGTTCGATTCCTCCGCGAGCGGGATGAACTGCGCCGGCGGGATGTCGCCGTGACCCGGGAGCCGCCAGCGGAGCAACGCCTCTGCACCGACGATGCGACCCTGTTCGAGGTCGACCTTCGGCTGGTAGAGCATGACGAGCTCGTCCCGTTCGATCGAGCGGCGCAGCTTGCTCTTCAGCATCAGCCGTTCCACGGCCATTGCGCTCATGTCCGGTGTGTAGAACGAGTAGCTGTTGCCGCCATTCTCCTTCGAGTGGTACATGGCAGCATCCGCGTCGCGAATCAGGTCGACCACGTTGTCCGCGTCCTGCGGGCAGCGCGCTATGCCGACGCTCGCGGTGATGTACACCTCGTGGCTGCCGATGTGGAAGGTCCTGCCGAGCTGTTCCAGCATTTCGCGCGCGAGTGTCGCGATGGCGGGCCGGCTGTCCTCGTCGCGGGACAGATTCTCGACGATCAGTCCGAACTCGTCGCCGGCGAGGCGGCCGAGCATGGTTTCCTTGGGCAGGTGTGCGATCAGCCGCTCGCTCAGGACCTCGAGGGCGCGGTCGCCGGCGGCGTGGCCGAAGTTGTCGTTGATCTCCTTGAACTGGTCGAGGTCGAGATACAGCAATGCCACGGAGCGCCCGCTGCGACGGGCCCGCGCGATGGCCTGCTGCAGCGAATGCTGGAACTGCATGCGGTTCGGCACCTTCGTCAGCGCGTCGTAGCGCGCGAGATAGCGGATGCGCCGCTCGGCCCGCTTGCGGTTGGTGATGTCGTGAGCCACGAATACGCAGCTCGCCGCGCCCGCCGCCTCGCCGGCCATCCGCGAGCCGGCGAAGGAAACGGGTATGGTCTGCCCGGACCGGGTGCCGATCGTGAGCTCCTGCGACTCGCCCGAGGCTCGCTCGACGTCGAAGCCCGGGCGGTCCTGGTCGGCAATCAGGGAGGAAACGGCGCGGCCGTTGAGTTCATCCGGTGGCCAGCCGGTGAGCCGGGTGGCCGCGGCGTTCACCCGCAGGATGGTGCCGTCTGCGGCCGTCACGAACACGGCGTCGCCCATGCTGTCGAGCACGGCGTCGAGCCAGCGGGCCGTCGCCTCGCGGTTCCGGAGATGCTCCGCGATGCGCTCGATGGCCCGGGCGACCTCGGCGGTATGCCCTTGCGGCTGGATGCCCGGCGGCGAGGCATCACCGCTGGCGAGACGCATCGCCGCATCGCGAAGCGACTCCAGCGGTGTCTCGATGCGGCGTGCGATCCGCCACGCCAGCGCCAGTGCAAGTGCCATGGCCAGCAGGCCGCCGAGCGCGAGGGCAGCGAGTCGCGGACCGAGCAGCTGGGCGCGCCAGGCAGCGAGTTCCGCGCTGATCGCAGCCGGCGACGTCGTCTCGGCATCCCCTGTGGCAAGCGCCTGGGAAACGCGCTCGGCAACCCGCAGGTCCTCGCCGCGGGCGAGCCGGTAGTCCGCGACGATGGAGGCCGCAATGAGGAGGATGGCCACTCCCACGATAAGGGCGGCCAGGGACAGGGCGCGGGCACGGATCGACAGTCTCATCGGCGCTCGTCGACTGGGATCGGGATGTTGGCGCGGCCCACCCGGCGGGCAGTGGTCGCCTTTCGCGCAGCATCTTAACGTCGATTGCGGACGGGTGGGCCAGCGCCGGCAAGAACTGCGAACCAGAGTTCCGGTTAATGCATTCGCCTTTTGGCGCGGTGTAGCATCACGACATGCTCGTGGAAATCGTCTCCGACCCCGTCTGCCCGTGGTGCTTCCTGGGCAAGCGGCGATTCGACGCCGCGCTGGCCCGGCGCGGACAACTCCACGTCGAGCTTCACTGGTTGCCCTTCGAACTCAATCCGGCGATGCCGGAGGACGGCTTGCCGCGCGACGAATATCTCGCCGCCAAGTTCGGTGGCCTCGAGGCACTGCGCCAGGCCGAGCAACGTATCGTGAACCTCGGGACCGAGGCCGGCATCCACTTCCGGTTCGACCTGATCCGCAAAAGCCCCAATACGCGGGCCGCCCACGTGCTCAGCCGCATCGCCGCTGAGCATGGCCGCCAGGCCGAGGTTCAGGAAGCGCTGTTTGTCGCCTACTTCGAGGCCGGCGAAGACATTGGCGACCAGGCGACCCTGCTCCGCATCGCAACGACGGCCGGGCTTGATGCCGGGACAGTACGCGAGCGCCTCGTGAGCAGACGGGACTGGCCGCAACTCGACACGCTCGAGAACGAATTGCGGGCGGCCGGCGTTTCCGGCGTTCCCTTCTTTATCTTCGACCGGCGCTACGCGGTGTCAGGCGCTCAGGAGACGGTCGCGTTCGAGCAGGCACTCGACCGGGCCGCGGCCGGGACGGCGAACTCGTGAACCGGCTCGAACTGACGGGACGCGCCAGCACCCACGTGATCGACGCGAACGATCTCGGTTGCGCGCTGCATCGGCATGCGCTCGCACCGTTCCGCGCGATGCGCGACGCGGCCCGGCGCGCGGGCATCGACCTTGTCGCTGCGTCCGCCTTTCGTGACTTCGACCGACAGCGTGCGATCTGGAATGCCAAGTACAGGGGTGAACGCGCCCTGCTCGATGCTGCCGGTAGACCGCTCCCTGCAGCATCGCTCGACGCGGCCGCGAGGGTCGAGGCGATCCTGCGCTGGACGGCACTGCCTGGCGCCAGCCGCCACCATTGGGGCACGGACCTGGACGTCTATGACCGGTCGGCGGTCCCGGCCGACTACAGGCTGCGCCTGGAAGCGGACGAATATGCGGTCGCCGGCGTCTTCGGGACCTTGTCGACCTGGCTCGACCGCAACATGCGTCGTTTCGGGTTCTACCGGCCGTATGCAAGCGGCACCTGCGGCGTGGGAATCGAGCCCTGGCACCTCAGCTACGCACCCGTGGCGCGCGCGGCTACGCACAGCCTCGACGAGGCGACGCTCGCGGCTGCGCTGCAAGGCCAGGGCGTACTGGGCGAGGAGGAGATCCTCAGGCGACTGCCGGAGATCCATTTTCGTTACGTGCAGGCGGTGGATCGACCGCCGCGGATGCGCGCGCGCTGGGCGCGGCTTGAAACCTGAGGCGTTGCCCCGGCTCGGCCCGCGGCCCGCTCAAGCGCCGCGAACGGGCTCGGCTGCGTCGGTATCCCAGGTGCGCTCCAGGTGCTTGACCATCAGTGCACGGACGCCGCGCATCGGGTTCTGGTCGACCGTGTAGACGGGTGGGTTACGGCGCAGCATCGGCCAGCGGCCCGTGCGCATCAGTCCGTTGAGGTATTCGACGTTCTGCTGGATCGCCTCCATGTAGGGGTTGCGACCGGCGTAGAGCGGCTCGACATGGCGGTACGCGTGCTCGAAGGCGCCCTCGAGTCGCTGCTCGATGGTCGTCCTCACGAAATGCGGCGTCTGGCGGAGCAGGTCGAGGCCGGAGCCGTAGTTGACCTGGATGCCTTCGGTGCCCGGATAGATTGCGACGCCGCCCAGCACGAACTCTGCGTACAGGCGATCGCGGCACTTCTCCAGGTAGCAGCGATCGGACATCTGTGCGAGCAGGTCCGCAGTGCCCAGCAGGTGCCCGACCCTGCGATCGCGGGCGTCGTGCACGCGGATCTGGTCGAAGGGCAGCTCGTAGCCCGTGAAGTGAACGATGCGGGTGGCAACCGGGACCCAGGCCGCGAGGCCGATGCTCGGCAGGTAGCGTGCAAGGAAGCGCGCGCCGCGGGTGACGTGATTGCGGGTGAAGACCGCGCCGTTGGGGATGGCCGCCTCCGTGGTCTCGCGAATGTAGCCGGAGTCGTGGAACAGCGCGGTCACGAGCCCCGCGAGCGCGCGCTCGGGACCGAGGCGGTCCGGGCCGCTCGCCGTGCGCTCGTATCCCACCAGCAACCGCGCCGTCGCGAGCACGACGTCGAGGGAATGCTGCAGGTCGTGATAGACGGTGTCGACGCCGATGTAGCCCGGCATGCTGCCCTTGAACAGGCGCTCGAAGTCCTCGATGGCGCGGCCCGGCAAACGCAGGTCCGAACCGGGCCAGGTACCCGCAAAAAGCTCGAGCACGGCCTTGCTCACGGCGGCCGGTGAACTGACCTGTACCGTGTCGGTGACGTCGTAATCGCTGCGTCGATGTGCCCGAATCACGTTCGTCCGGACCTCCCGGACCGCAATGATGGCCGGAGTCTACGCCCGGCCCGCGGGACCGTAACAACGATGGCCTCACGAATCCGGACCGGAGCAGGTTCCCCCCGCGCTCAGCCTATGTCAAACGTGGCGACCACGGGTGCGTGGTCCGAGGGCCGTTCCCAGGTCCTGGGCGTGCGGTCGACATGGCAACCGATGCATGACCGCGACAACGCCGCGCTCGCCAGGACCAGGTCGATCCGCAGGCCATGATTGCGCCGGAAGGCGCCCATGCGGTAGTCCCACCAGCTGTATGTCTCCGGTGGCTGCTCAAAGAGCCGGAAGGTGTCATGGAGGCCGGTCGACAGCAGGTCCTGCAGCGCGGCGCGCTCCGGCGCGCTCACGTGCACCGACCCCTCCCACTTTGCCGGGTCGTGGACGTCGCGATCCTCCGGCGCGATGTTGTAGTCGCCGATGACGGCCAGGCGCTCGTACCGCGTGAGCTCGCGGGCAACGTAGTCGCGCAGCCGCGCGAGCCAGTCCAGCTTGTAGGCGTACTTGTCGGAACCGACCGACTGCCCGTTCGGCACGTAGACGTTGATGACACGCACGCCGTCGACCGTGCCGGCGATGACGCGCCGCTGCGGGTCGTCGAAACCCGGGATGCCGGTGGTCACGTCCACGATCGGCGCGCGCGAGAGGATGGCGACGCCGTTGTAGGTCCGCTGCCCGAACCAGGCGGCGTGCAGGCCGAATGCCTCTATTTGCGACTGCGGGAAGTCCTCGTCGGGCAGCTTCAGCTCCTGCAGGCCGACGACGTCCACCGGACTCGCCGCCAGCCAGTCACCCAGGTGGGCCAGCCTTACCCGCAGCGAGTTGACGTTCCAGGTCGCGAGCTTCATGCGGCGATGCCATCGCGCCGGAGCAGGGGCCTGACGTCCGGTCGTCGTCCGCGGAACTCGACGAAGGCCTCCATCACGTCGCGGCTGCCGCCGCGGGACAGGATGGAGTCGAGGAAACGCAGCGCCACCGCCTCGTCGAAGATGCCCGTGTCCTCGAAGGCAGCGAACGCATCCGCGGCCAGCACTTCCGCCCACTTGTAACTGTAGTAGCCGGCGGCATAGCCACCGGAGAAGATGTGCATGAACGAGTGTGCAAAGCGGTTGAACTCCGGCGCCTCGACTACCGCCACCTCGCGGCGGACCTCGTCGATGATGCGCGCCACCTGCCCGCCGGTCGATGGGCCGTACTCGGCATGCAGGCGGAAGTCGAACAGTGCGAACTCCAGCTGCCGCACCGCCGCCAGGCCCGAGTGAAAGCTGCGCGAGGCGATCAGCCGGTCGAGCATTTCGGCGGGCAGGACCTCGCCCGTTTCCACGTGGGCCGAGATGAGCGGCAGGACCTCGGGCTGCCACGCGTACTGTTCCATGAACTGGCTCGGCAACTCGACGGCGTCCCAGGGCACGCCGTTGAGGCCCGCGATGCTCGGATAGTCGACCTGCGTCAGCATCAGGTGGAGCCCGTGGCCGAACTCGTGGAACAGCGTCACCACGTCGTCATGCGTCAGAAGCGCCGGCATGTCTCCGGCCGGTGGCATGAAATTGCAGACCAGGTGGGCCACGGGGAGCGCGCTGCGATCGGCGATCTGCTTGCGGTTGATGCAGTAGCCCATCCAGGCGCCGCCGCGCTTGCCCTGACGGGTGCAAGGGTCGAGGTAGAAGCCGGCGATCTCGCGACCGGCCCGGTCCGCGATCGCGTAGTAGCGCGCTTGCGGGTGCCAGGTAACGACGCCGTCACGCGGCTCGACACGCACCCCGTACAGCCGGCGGGCGACCTCGAACAGGCCGTCGAGTACCCGCGGGAGCGGGAAGTAGGGGCGCAGGGTTTCCTGCGAGACGGCGTGGCGCTCCCGCCGCAGGCGCTCGGCATAGAAGGCGACGTCCCACGCCGCCAGCTTGTGCCCGGCGTATGCCTCCAGTTCGGCGATTTCCTTCCGGGCTCCCGGCCGGTAGTTCCGCGCGAGTTCACGCAGGAACGCGAGCACTTCGGGCGGATCCGCCGCCATCTTCGTGGCCAGCGAGAGCTCGGCGTAGTTGCCGAAACCGAGCAGCTCTGCGGCTTCGTGGCGCAGGGCCAGGATCTGCTCCATGAGGTCCGAATTGTCGTAGCGGCCGGCACAGGGACCACGCTCCGAGGCACGCGTCGTCCAGGCCTCGTAGAACTCCCGCCGCAGGTCGGCGTCCGCGGCGTGTGAGAGGACCGCGACATAGTTGGGCTGGTCGAGCGTGAACAGCCACCCCGGCGTGCCGCGCTCAGCCGCGGTCGCTGCGGCGCGCCGGACGACACCGTCAGGCAGGCCCGCAAGGCGCGACTCGTCGTCGAGCTGGCAGATCCAGGCCTGCGCCGCGTCGAGCACGTTGCCTTCGAACTTCGACTGTGCGGCCGCCAGTGACTGCATCAATTCGCGATAGCGAAGCTTGCCGGCCTTGGGTAACGCGACACCGGCGAGCCGGAAGTCGCGCAGCAGGTTGTCCAGCAGCATTCGCTGCGGTCCATGGAGCGTGGCGCCCTCCGTGTCGCGGACCCGCTGGCATGCGGTATACAGCATCTCGTTCTGGCCGACCTCGGCGTGATAGTCGGCCAGCAGCACGCGGCAACGATTGTAGGCGTCGCGCATTTCCGGGCCGTTCAGCACGGCGTTCAGGTTTTCGACCGGGCTCCACACGCGTGCCAGTGCGTGGTTTGCCTCCTCGAAGGGTTCGACGAGCGAGACGAAGGTCGGGTCCTGCCCTTCGAGGAGCGCCGACAGTGCGTCGCGATGGCGAGTGATGAATTCGCGGACGGCGGGTTCGACATGTGCGGGACGAATCGCCGCGTAGTCGGGCAGGCCTTCCTGGGCCAGCAGCGGGTTGTCCATGGCGTGGATCCTGGTTTCGACGAAGGCGCCGATTGTAGGCGCGTGGGCGGCGGGCTGCGACCCGCACCCGTGGCCGCGCCTGTCAGGAGACGGCGTTGATCAGGAGCCAGGCCAGCCCTGCGACGCCCGCCAGGAAGGCCGCCAGGCCGAGGAGGCCGTGGAGCCGATAGCGGCGGGCAAGGGCG
>Ga0209536_100007411_pt1 | contig 16643 bp, 23 predicted proteins | sample DeeMarSeWOR28_12_FD_187461 | JGI IMG/M metagenome (GOLD analysis project Ga0209536, IMG submission 187461) | Marine sediment microbial communities from White Oak River estuary, North Carolina - WOR-2-8_12 (SPAdes) (version 2) | ecosystem: Environmental > Aquatic > Marine > Intertidal zone >... | reverse complement strand
AATATTTACAGGTTGGGGCATTTAATGGGTGCGCTCGAAAAAGTAAGGTCGAAGGTCAAGATGTTGGGAGCACGAGAAGATAAGGAGTCTATCGAGAAGTTTCGATCTGCAATGAATAAACATTTTATCGATACTTCTCCTCCTATTAAAGCTGTAAATAAGGCTATTGATAAGTTTTTGACGACTGGCAAACGTCCTTTGATTAGGTGAGATATGTTTTCTAGACAACTTCGAGCAGCTCTTACTGAGACGCTTCAGACAGACGATATTGTGGTGAGGTGGCGGCAAGGTTCCCATGTGTCAGTGTGGATTTTTAGGTTTACGGCTAAGGGGCCTGCATTGGTGGGGTATGGTACAGCTCATCGAAATTGGAGGCGGGATGCTCTCCATCGAGATGTTTTCACAATGATTGATCTTTATGCGTCGTCAAAGGGGTATGAGCAGGTTGTTTTTGAGACTGCGTTAGAGGTTGTGTACCCCGTCGCATTTAAGAGGATGCGAGATGATGGCCCCAAAAAAATAACGAGACCTACAGGTGCTTTATACAGGGGGGCAATCACGATGAATGCGTGGAATAAGAAAATCGGGCGAAAGCATGGGATAGGTCTTGTGCCTGAGCAAAAACCTGCAATGCCAGAGGGTCTCGATAGGACCAAAAAAGCCGATATTGTGAGATAATAAAAAATCAAGACTGGAGGAGGGTAGCATAATGGCGGTTCAGACAACTTTCTCGATGTTCCAACAATTGGTGAAAGATGCAATAGATTCGGATAGTACATTGACCACGACGCTGAAGAGTGCATTGAAGCTTCGTGTGGATGCGTTGCCGAAAATCGAACAAGTCGAGTTGACGGCGCAAAATGTTGATTCCTCGACTGATGTGACAGTGAGTGAAGCCAATGATTCAATTACTGTGCCTGATACGAGTGGTGGCACTGTAGAGTGGGATTTGGTGACGTTTGATACTCCTGTTCGTATCGATGGCACAATTGGGACAATTGGCGCTCTTGTCGGTCATGTCGGGCAGGGGACGAATGACCCTGTAGCTGATGCTGACATTACGCTCCAATATCGAGAGACAGCCAGTGGAGTTTATAAGGCGTTTACTCGGAATGTGGTTTTGGATGAGGTGAGCGCGATACAAATAAAGGCGACAATTGCAACTCAAACTGGAGATCATGATCTCCCCCAATTGCATATTATTGCAGAACAATTGTAATGTAGGAGCTGACAATGGATATTGAGAGAGTCAATAGTGTGTTGAGCAAAGCAATTGTTGCGTTTCAGGCCGAAGAGATTGATTTGATGTCCGAAGCAATGGCTGGGGATTATTCTGTTCCATCGCCTGGACGTGTAATGGGTACTGAACAGCCTCAACAATTGGGCTATTGGAATGGTCAAGATTGGTATTATAGTATGGAATTTAGTGGGGGAGATACGTTGTATTTTCGACCGACAGGTTGGCTAAAGAATGGAAATGTCAAAGGATTGAAAGTGGAGGTCGAGGCTGGTCGTCGAGGGGCTCGAAAAGCGAAGAATACTACTGTGAATAAAATGGATTTAAAAAAGTGGAGACCAGTCAAAAGAAGTGAATTGGCGAAAGTTGTTTTGAATAGATTTAAGGATAGGCTTTAGAGATATTTAGGGTTGACCATGTAGGTTGTTTCTGGTTTTCCCCTGTAATTTACGACGGTTTTGGTGGCGACGAGAGTACCGCAAAGGTCGCGGACTCCTTCAATATCTTTGGTTGTTTTGAATAGGTTTAAGGATAGGCTTTAGAGATATTTAGGGTTGACCATGTAGGTTGTTTCTGGTTTTCCCCTGTAATTTACGACGGTTTTGGTGGCAACGAGAGTACCGCAAAGGTCACGGACTCCTTCCATGTCTTTGTAGGTGTAGTCTTCACACCTACCAGCAAAACATCGTTCAGGTCGTGGCCAGCGAGCGTTGGCTATGGCCTGATTGAATTCTCGGGCAGTAGCGTTTTTCATTTTTTTTCTCCTTGTTACACTTAAAGCATAATGCTATAGTTTGCGTTTGTCAAGGCTATATTGACAATTCTTATTTGTAATACTATTGTCTTGCAAAAGGGGGTTGAATGAAAATGACTGGACAGATGTTAAATGCTGAAACTACTATGTATTTTGTAAGAGATATAGTAGTTCCTCATGGGCGAAGAAAGGTCAACGAGGGGCGGGTGAAAGAGCTTGCTGAAAGCATTGCTGAAATAGGACAGTTACAGCCTATTGTTGTAGTTGAGGACCCAGAAAATGAGCGTGCTCAATTGGTTGCTGGGGCGCATCGGTTGAGTGCTTTTAAGATGTTAGGCATTGATCGTATTAATACGATGATTGTGAAGTTATCAGAGATTGATGTCAAGCTTGTAGAAATTGATGAGAATTTAATTCGGTCTGAGCTGACAGCGGCAGAGCGGGCGAAGCTCACAGCAGAGCGGAGGAAATTGTACCTCGCTAAGTACCCAGAAACAGGGAAAGGAAAATCAAAAGGGGCGCTTGGTTCGGGAAAAGGTGGAAAAGCTACAACTAAAAGCGCCAAGTTGGCGGTTTTACCCTCCTTCGCTGAAGATACCTCGAAAAAATCGGGAAAAAGTAAAAGATCTGTAGAGAGAGATTCGTTACGAGGGGAAAAGATAGATTCCAAAGTGCTTGATGATATTTCTGGCACGGAGCTTGATACGGGAGTCAATCTTGATGTCCTCTCGAAGCTTGATGCAAATCAGCAGAAAGAGCTTGTAGGTTTTGCCGCAAAAAGTGGAGTTGACAACCTTAAGACTGCACAGCGAAATATGGCGAAAGAAAAGGTTGTTCAGGAGATTGCTGAAGAGCCTCAACCTCTTCCAGAGGGACCATTTCGTGTAATTGCGGCTGATCCTCCTTGGCCATATGACCGTGTAGATGTGACTCATCGAGGTTCGATCACTTATCCGCCTATGAGTATTAGTGAAATATGCGATTTAGAGGTGGAAGGATTGGCTCATGATGATTCGATTTTGTTTCTGTGGACTACGAATAGTTTTATTCATGATGCTTGTCATGTGGTTAAGGCGTGGGGATTCGAGCAAAAGACAATATTGACGTGGTGTAAATCGAAATTTGGTGTTGGGAATTGGCTGAGAAATCAGACGGAACATTGCATTTTGGCGGTGAGAGGGAAGCCTGTTGTGACACTCACTAATCAGTCTACGATTCTAAAGGGCGGCGTTAGGGAGCATTCGAGGAAGCCTGAGAGCTTTTATGAGCTTGTTGATTCTTTGTGTCCTGGGTCAAAAGTGGAGTTATTCTCTCGTTTTGAGCGTGATGGATGGGTTCCGTGGGGAGCGGAGAAAAATAAGTTTGACAGCGACAAAGAAAAAGAGTAAACGTGTGCTTGACAAACGCTAATTGTGATATCATGATTATTGAATAAGGAGGGAGTAATGAGTATTAGTGATATTTTGAATGCAGGAAAAGCTGGTGGCGTGTCGGCAAAAGCGAAGGCATTGCTGGAAGAAGAAGAGAAAGAAATCAAGATTCTTGTTGCTCAATTTTCCAATGCTTGGTGGGAAGAAAAGCTTGCTAAGGAGAGGAAAGAAAAAATCCGCCAAAGGTTGCTAGAGTATTACAAGAATAACGGTGTTGAGTTGTTTGATGGGAATGAAGGACTTATAAAAGTTGTTCAAATAAAGGATTCCATTGGTTTGATTGCGAAAGAAGCGAAGAAGTATCTGACTGAAGAGCAGATTAAAGAATGTACAGGAGTGACGAGGAAAGGGTTCGCTAAGGTTGATTTTACTCCAAAAACAAAAGGTCCAGAAGTAGATTAATAATGTATTATAGCTCAGGAAGGAGAGACCAAATGGGTGTCAAGTCCATGCCAGGTGCTTGCCTTTTTGGTTTTTCCTTCCTGGGCTCTTGTTATGTTTTTTGAGTTCGGGAACGAGTCCCTTGTTACACTGACCCCTATCTGGCTTGTGGATACTGCGAGTTAGATAGGGGTCAACTTTTGATGGAGAAATTAAAAGAACGGTCTACCAAGTAGCTTGGTTGAGAGAGAAAAATTACGAGTCAAGGGGGAAGAAACATAGAAGTGTGTGGTATGGTCGGCTTCTATGCAGGTTTCTTGCACCGGATATTGTCGTAGTAAAAATCAAAAACATTTTGGTTTCAGCGTGTTAGAGGCTGAGAGGAGGTGTGCATGTTCACTTTTAAAGGGTTCGTGCGAAAGCTCAAGTGGGTTGTTGGATTATTGATAGTTTGTGTTGTGAGTTTTGGGGGGATGGTTGTATTTGACACGATTGTCGCAGAATCTAGTGAAGTTTCAAGTGTTGATGTGATGGAGGCGAGGCGGCAAGAAAGGGCGGCAAGGGCGGCAAGGGCAAAAGTTCGAGAAGAGGAACGTAGGCTACTGATGGCCCAGCGAGAGAAAGAGGATAATGAGAGACGGGAAAATTTTGAGAGGGAATTGGAGGAAGAGCGGAAAAAATTTGCAGAATTGAGAAAAAAAATAGCTTCTTCTCCTCCAAAAAAACGAACAAATCGTAGGGTGCGACGGTGGAAGTGGATGTCTCATCCCGAGAAAGTGGCTCAAACGTGGAATGTCCCAAAAAAAGAGTCTCAGGAGGCAGAGATTACTGGATTGCTCCGTATATGTACGAGTGAGCAAGAGGGGTCAGAGAGTGATTGCATTGGAATTTACCAGGTGATTTCTAATGTAAAGAGTCGAAGTTGCAATCGTAAATACATCAATCTGATTACAGAATGCGATGATAATGGCGAGACGTTGCTTTCCGCGATGAGAAGGGCATCAAGGTATGTGGTGGGAATAGCGCCAGCCAAATATGCTCGTCAGCGGTGGATTTCAGAAATGACGACCGCATGTAATATGCCAAAAAGTTTTCCTGCCACGGTGAGACGTTATTGTAAGCGTAAAAATCTAAATGAATGTGCTCAAGATATATGGAGCAAGCAACATGAGCATCATTGTGAGGCTACGACGAAGCTGGTCACAGGGTTGATTGATGGCACTAATAAAAAGCGTCTGACAGGGGCTCGTGTGGTCGCGTGGGGTGGGCGGTGTGAAGTTCCAAGGGGTGCGTGCGATGACCCGTGGGGCTGTGCTCAAGGGCTTGTACGGGTGCCTCAGATTGAGCGTATGGCAAAAAATGATAGGCCAGCTAATGCGTTTTGGTGTCGGCGTGGGACTCCTGGTTGTGGAGTTGCGGCTGATCCAGTGTGTATAGCAATGGGATTCGGTGATGACTCTAAAAAGGGGAAAATAGTAAAAAGGATAAGGTCGAAAATCAAAAAACAAAGGAATATTGCTTCCAGTGAAAATGATACAAAAACTAGTCTCCAGGACGGCTGATCCACAGTCCATTGGGGTATCCTTTTTGAGCAAGGGTCATAGCTGTCTTGGGTCCTGGTATTCCGTCGGGTAATAGGTCGATTTCTTCTTGTCGCTTCATCCATGTTTCTCTGTCTTCGTTTGTCGAAAAGTCAAAGCTTTCATAGCCGTGTTCACAGAGTAATGCCATGATGGCATCGCCAGGGTCACCAGCTCCACGATTGTTTGAGCAGTCGCGGTGTCCGTAGATTCCGACCATATCGAGTCCTCTGTTGAGTCCTCTATCTATGGCGTGTCCTTGGTATGGCCAGTGGATTTGGCGCTGAATAGAGAAAATTCGAGTCAGGAAGTCTATCATTGTGACGACGCTTTCGAGTTGCTTTTCATAGAGTCCTCCATCGCTTTCTTGGTAGATTTCGATGCCGATGGTTACGTTGTTTGTGTTTCCTGCATGATAGGCTGAAAATGTTTGTAGGTCGGCTGTACAGACCCATGATCCGTCTGAGTCTACGATGAGATGGGCACCAGCGTTTCGAGAGTCTAGACTCCACATTTGGGCTACTCGTTCGTCGCGTTTGTAGTCTGGCCCGAATCCTGGTTTTATTTTTTGGGGAGTTTTTGTTTTTCCTCCAGGAATCCCTCGTGTTGTATGCAGTACTATTCCACGGACCCATGTGTTAGGACGTTTCCTACCATCGTTTTTTTTGAGTGCGAATTTAGGGTTATTTATGAAGTTTTGGATGGTTAGGTTGGGTACGTCAATGTTTACCCCCCTCACAATGATTCCCATAGGGTTCTCCTGATTGATAAGTGGTATTTAATATATAATATAAGATTTGTTGAGCAAATGGGGGCAAAAGATGAGCGAATTTGAGGTATCGTGTCCTATATGCGGAAATACATTGAGCGTTACAGTAGATACAGTGGAGGCTACTCTCCAAAAAACGGGGATTGGTGGGGTAAATAATCCGAAAGCAAAACTGAATTGGGATATTGTGGGGATGATTAGACGGGAGTATTGGCGAGGGGATGCTTCATACAATCAGTTAGCACAAAAATATGGCGTATCTCGGGGGACGATTGGACGTATTATGCGTGAAGAGTCATGGTCCAGAAGGAAGAAATGATTTTTAGAGGATGGAGGTGTTACAAATGTTGGCATTCGAGGGGCAGGAAGTAGAGATTAGCAAAGGGTCTAAAGAAATGTGTGTGGAGTGTGGGAAGCGTCGAGCGATGTGGTGTGCTGTGGATGGTGAAGGTGAAAAAGTGTCTTTGTGTGGGTGGTGTCTCCTCTATTGTGAACGTAGTAAATGGGGATACGAAAGGCGGGAAGAGATTTTGTATGTTGGTAAGGCAGCGCAAGAACATGCAGCGAAAGCCGGAAAAGTGATCCCTTCATTGGATAATTTAGGGCGGTTGATGCCAGAGGATGCCGAGCGATTTTTGCTGGGAGTGGCTTTCACGTCGAAGATGCTTGGTAAGGTTTTCAAAATGGCAAGGATGGCGGGGGAAATATGAGTCTTGATGACCTAAAAAAGCAGTGGCCTCGGCCACGGATTGGTGAACGTGTGAAGCTTTGGGACGGTCACATAGGAGAAGTTTTGTCGGTGAGAGGGGCGAACCAAGTAATCAAAATGATGAGAGATGTTCAGGCTATGAGGTTTGGTCCGAACACTCAAGCAACTTATGGTCCGCATTGGAGACAGATTTATTATCAGGCTGATATAGCATTGAAGAATAAGGTGCGTGTAATAGAGCCTAGAGACGTAGAAATGGTATTACCTCCAGATTAATCTTGACAATCGCTTGTAGTATTCTAATATTGATGCTAATGAAAAACAGGACATTGGGTTTTGGCCCGTCTATTGCTGAGAAACTAAAAAATAATAAGATAAAGAACGATAAGAAGGCGGCAAAGAGGCAAGAGACAAATCCAGTGAAAGAACTGCATCGCGAGTGGATATCGTCGATGCGTGGTGAGTTTGAATTAAAAACGGTTCCGTCGTGGGCTGGTGTTGACTATTCATTGTCGAAAAAGCTTGTAAATGAGTTTGGTTATGATAAGGCGGTAGATCTTATCAGGTATTTCATCGAGACGTGGACGAAAAGACGAACAGGGTTCCAAGAGAGACGGGGTGAGTTGCCTTGTGTCAAATTGTGTTGGTCTTTGAGGACTCGACTCCTTGCGGAAATGGAAGGGGTTGTGAAGTGTCCAATGTCGAAGCGCGAACGTGTGATGCGTGGTGAATACAACCAAAGCTCTGCTGATGTTTCTCCTTTACGTGGTTGGGATTAGTTTTTTTGATATAATAGAATAGAGGTAATATGAGAATCGTTGGTCACAGAATGCGCTTGACTCAAGCTCACGTCGAGAGGATGCGAATTCCTCGGCGCTTCTGGGACGTGCGTTTTGATCAAGTGCCAAACGATGTTCGTAAGGATGTTGGCAGTTATTGTCGTCGCCTCGATGAGCATTTAGACCGGGGTGATGGTCTCCTTCTCTGGGGCAAGAATGGTGTGGGAAAAACATCGGTGGCGGTGTTGATTGCCTTAGAGGTGCGTCGTAGGGGAGCCTCTGTGTTTTTTGTTACAGCAGAGGGACTACGTCATGCTGTTCTGAATAAAGAGTCTTTTGACGATGAGTGGTCGATTATTGATAGGGCTCGGTCTGTGGATTTTCTTGTGCTTGATGATCTTGGGAAAGAACATCCAGGTGAGACTGGTTTCACTGAGAAATTGTTCGAGAATTTGGTTAGAGAGCGAACTGCTTCGAGACGCACTACTATTGTTACCACGAATATACCACTGAAGTTGAATGATAGAGACAAAGATGCTCGTGCTCTTGTGAATTGGTATGTCCCTTCGATGGTGGATGTCATGAAGGAGTCGTTGTACCCTTTGCAGTTTGTAGGTGGTAACATTCGAGATGATGTCAAGAAAGAGATGTGTTCTCGGATGGCTTGTGGTTAGATTTTAGGTTCCTATAGTTCTTCTGATTGCTTCAAACAGATTGGGGTAAGGGGGCTTTTCGTTGTGGATTTGGATAATGCTGCGCTTTGGCTCGCGACCAGAAGCCAAGAATCACTTAAAGTTGCAAGAGAATTAGGATTATGTGGGGATATTTTGCTTGCGTCAGGAAAGGTCGCTTGGAAATTTATCCTGGTATACGGCGCAGAACATGGAGAAATTCCTTCACCTGGAATTATCTATGAGAATGCTGGCCAGAGGGTAGAGCCTGTCGAGGACGGGGTGACTATCACGTATGTGATAGACAAGTTATTTGATAGAGCAGAATTCCGGGCTCTAAAGTATGGTCTGGGGAAGTCTATTGGTGCATTAGAACAAGGAGAACAAGCAGAATCGAAAGCAGAAGTCCTCAAACTTTCAGACCATCTTAGAAGTAATAGCCTCAAAAAAGTCAGAATCCATACTTTAGCAGAAACAGTTGAGGAAGTTCAGGAACTTTACGAGCGCACTAAAAGAGGTGAAATGGGTATTCCTTTCCCATGGCCTTCGATGACTGCGGTAACGATGGGTATGTGGCCGAGCACACTGACTGGTTTTGTTGCTCGACCGGGCGTTGGCAAGACGTTTACTCTTATAAATGTACTTGATTATGCACATTTTGAGCACAACAAAAAGGTTCTTGTGGTGAGTCCCGAAATGACGAGAATTGAGCTGGCTGAGCGCCAGGTCGCATTACGGGGCAAGATTGGCTATGGGGATTTGGTATCTGCGACTCTTGGAAAATTTGTTGAGCCTCATTTTTACGAGACTATCAAAGGATTGAAAGATACAGGTCAAGGTTATTACATCCTCGATGACGAAGAACGGTTGGGAGCTTCTTATATTGAGGAGGCGGTGGATGCTGTCAAACCTGATTTGTTGGGGATAGATTCAATCTATATGTTGCGTGTAGCTGAAGGAAAGATCAAGGGTGGTCCTGGGTCGAAGGGTGGTCGGTACGATAGGATTCTGGACACTATTGACTGGATGAGGAGTTTTAATCGTCGGTGTGATATTCCTTTTGTTGCGATTTCACAGCTTAGTCGTGGCGGTGAAGTGAAAAAAGGCGCGAAAAAGGCGTTAAAACGTGGTGTTGGAACTGGTGGCATGGAAAATGCTTTGGCTATGAGCGATACTCTTTTCTGGGATTTTCATAATCTTTTCGCTATGTATCAAGATGAAGATATGAGGCAAGATAAGCAAATGCTTTATGCTCCCCTCAAGGCTCGTAGGCAGGCCAAAATAAATGCTGTTGTGACACGGTGGGATTTGGATGAAATGGATTTTGGTGAAATAGGGACACGGGTAACGTCTGAGGGTGCTTATGACGATAACAGTTACGATGATGTTGTTTTTTGAGCAATATTGAGAGGTTGCGTCCATGCAGGTTTCTTTTTTGGAGTTGGTTGGATTGATTGGTGTTGTGTTGGTGGTCTCGACGGGAAAAGTATTTGATCCTTTGAGGTCTTTTTTGAGGTCTTTCACGCATCGTTACAATCCTTCGAGGTGGTTGGCTGATTTGATTTCGTGTGCAATGTGTACGGGTGTCTGGGTTGGTGTGATATGGGCGTTGGTTCATTCGTGGTCGTGGGATGATGTTGTTGTTTTTTCTGGGTTGCTCAGTTTGTTGTCGTATTTCGCGAATGAAGTTTTGGGTCTTATTGGCATCTTGACGTTTCGAGCATCGAGTCAGATGGTAGCCTCAAGGCAAGTGGAAAGTCCGAGGATTTCATTGCAGAAAACTCGGAGGGAGTTACGCAAGGTAGCGCCGGGTGATGATATATCTGAAGAGGAAGCTGATCAGTTGCTGGATCAAGAGACAGAGCGTGCAGATTTGGCAGTAGTTGGAGGGAAAAAGTGATTTTTTGTGATGGTTTTCCGATAAAACCTATTCGTAAATTTCTCTATGTGGTTGAGTATGGTCAACCAAACCGTTCTGAGGGCGGTATTTTGCTTGGAAACATTACGATGATAGGTGAGGCAGAAGATACTCAATTCGGGCAGTATCGGATGAGTGAGTGGCGTTATGGAGAGGTTGTGGCCATGGGGTCGGAAGTCGTGAGAATGGGTGAGGTGAGTTTGGGTGATACTGTGGTGTACAGTCGACGGTTTGGTTCTCGTCTTGGTAAAGAGTATCGTTTCAAAATTCCAAAGTATGACACACCTCTTAACGTGCGTGTGTTCTCTATTGATCAAATTACAGGTGTGGTGGATGGTTTCCAGCCGTGGTGGGATGTTGAAGAGTCTGTGCTTGATCCAGGCGGTGTGATGACAGGTTGACCCACCATGAGTACGAATTATTATCTCAGGAATCATATCTACAAAGGTCATGAAAAGGCTCATCTCAACATTAAGGATAAGTTTGCTCGCGATTGGCTTGGTGCGTTCGATGAAGTGCCTGCTATTACACCGTTTCGGCAAGTCATTGACAATATGCATCCATTGATCCATGTGTGTTTGATGGGTAGTAGTCGTATTTATTGGGCAATGAATCCTGAGCATGTCAGGGCTCTTGCAAGTTGGTATATGACTCAGAAGATTTTTTTGAATGAGTACGATGATGAGCTTACAGGTAGAGAATTTCTGGAAAAGGTCAATGTCTATAATGGTGACTTTGCTTATAAAATTGGAGAGTATTTTTGCTGAATACGGCGAATGTTGCATTGATCGCCAAAATTCTTGGAGCTCGTGAAGTTACGATAAAAGGGAGCAAAGTGAGATGCAATTGTTTGCTTGCTCCATGGACCCACGTTTCAGGTCGTGATTCTAATCCATCAATGGTGATCTTAGAAGGTTCTCATGGTGACCCGATTTATGCTTGTCGGTCGTGCCATGAAAAGGGTTCATTGCGTGACCTGCTGTGTCTTTATTGGACGAGGACAGGGCGCAATATGATGAGCTATATTGAGCTTTTGGATGGGGACGTAACGAGGAGGGTCGAAGGAGAGAAAAGCGTTCAGTTCGTTCACAAGAAAAAACGTGTCGTTCGAATATCCAAGGATGAGCTAGACCGGTTGGCGGTCATGAAAAAGATAGAAGATAGCGGAGATGATGGAAAACCTTGGCATGATGCGGAAATACTGAAAAAGTCTGCTGATGTTCCAGTGATTCCGTGGTCTCATTATGAGCCATTTGTGGGGAGCATCCCTCGATATGCTCTCGATAGAGGGCTTACAGTTGATACGTGCAAAGCATGGGAGCTAGGACATGATAAAAGGATGAGGCGTTTACTGTTTCCAATGAGGGACAGAAATCAACGTCTTGTCGCTATTTCCGGTCGTCGGTATGCTTGTCAATGGTGTGGGTCTTACAATACGGTCAAAGAGAATAGGTGTGTCGAGTGTCGAGAACTAGAGCCAGAAGGCATTCATGCTTGTTCTAAATGTGGTCATCCTACGGGCAAAGAGGAGCGTTGTGTAGGATGTAGAAAGCCTATGTCTCCTAAATATCTTCACAGTGACGGATTTCAGAGAAATTTTATGCTGTATGGTGAGAGTCGGATAGAGGACGGGAATGGTCTTGTTTATGTTGTAGAGGGTCATTTAGATGCTCTCATTCTTTGGCAGTGTGGGTATCGTCCGGTGGTGGCTCTTCTTGGGTCTGCTCCTGGTATGGCGCAAGTCGAAAAGCTTGTTGCCTATTATGAAAGGATATTAGTGGTTCCGGATGGGGACGACGCTGGAAAAAAGATGGTCAGTGATTTGGAGTCAATGGTTGCTTGGCGTACTCCCGTGATGTCGCGGATTCCAGAAAAAGGGAAAGATCCGGGGAGTTTGGGGGTTGATGATCTTAAAAAATTATTAGGGATTCCACCTGTTACAGTTGCCTCTTGACAAACCATCATTGTCTTGCAATAAGCGGTTAGTGTTTACACTCGTTGAAGTTACTCGCAGTAGTACATAGGAGAGAAAAATGTCGTGGTTCAAGACTGGATATGAAAGTACGAAAACAGCGTGGGATGGTATCAACGATTTTAGTATTCGTCGTGTGTGGATGCCTCCAGAAGTCACGAATAGGTTTTTATTTCTGGAGGATGACCCCACCTGTTTTTGGGAGCATCAATTCCAGGTGAATGATGATTGGAAAAATTGGGAACCGTGTAAAAAACGCAACAAAATGGAGAACGTGTGTGCAATATGTGACCGTTTTCCAGATAGGAAAGCCTCTTATGTCGGGTATCATACAGTGATCAGCTTGACGCCTTGGACAGATGATAAAGGTCGAACTTGGTGTTTTGGCCGTCAAATGTTTGGGGCCAAATTAGGGGGCAAGGATAAGCCGGGCGTCCTTAAGAAACTTGAGAGAATCAAACAGAAAAACGGTCGAATGAGAGGGCTTGTTATTGATTGTTATCGCTCCGGAAAAAAGACTGAGTCTGTGGGTGATGAGTTTGAGATTGCAGAAAAGATAGACCCAGATGCAGTTATAGCGTGGGTCAAGAGTCAACTCCCTCCTCATGTTGAGAAAATCAATGACTTGCGAGATGAAAGCAAGCAAGAAATGACGGTTGATGCGTTTGTTAAGATAAATCCGATTGAGCCTTTCAATTTTGAGGAAATTATCAAGCCTCGAACGAATGCTGAATTATTGTCGATGCTTGGAGGTCCGTCTACGAAAAAGTCAGAATATCGAGATCAAGAAAAGACGACATCTGCACTTGATGAGGATATTCCGTATTAGGGTTTTTTTATGCTTTTGCAGATAAAGCACTTGGTTTCCTAACTCCTCCACCAAGTTTTTGAGTGTAGAGTGCTTTGTTTGGTGGCTATCACCCCTGTTTGGAACCCCCTTCTATAACAAGGGGTGATAGCCGTTTTTTGTTTGGAGCAGTATTATGATTGATGCCAGAGTATCCGGTATGGTGTGGCTCAAGAAGTGTGATGTCCATCCTTCTACACAAAAATTTTTTCGGGAAAAACTCCTTATTGTCCCTCGAAAATTTGGGAATTATGGCGATGACGTGAAAGTTACTCCGATAAAGTGCTGGGCTGAGACTCCTGATGAGATAGGTATTCCGCGTGCATTCTGGTTCAATTCAGCCAAGGGTAAGTATAGGTATGAGTGGGATGTGAGTTTTGGCAGGTCTATTAGTATTGAGAGCAAGCTCAAACAAGAGGGAGTTTATGCGGAACAAGGGGTAGTTCTTGATAAGCTTGCGAAGTATTATGAGCCAGTAGAAGCGGCGTATTTGTTTGAGACTGAGTATCAAGACCTTGAAATTGGTCGTTCATTGGGTGGTATATTTCAAGCAGACCCAGGATTTGGAAAAACCAATACTGCTTTAGCTTTTATTCGTCAAATAGGCTTTACAACGGTTATTTTTGTTCACAAAGAATTCCTCTTAAAGCAATGGGTTCGTAGGGCGCAGAAATGGCTTCCTGGGGTAAAAGTGGGCATATGCCAGGGGCCAGTTTGTGACTACGAAGGAAAAGATATCGTTGTTGCCATGATAGAGTCTTTGGCTTTAGAGGATGGCACGCGGTATCCGAAAGAATTTTATGATTGGCCTGGTCTTATTGTTTTGGATGAAATTCATAGGGTTGGGGCTCCTTCATGGAGTCCTGTTCCTCAGCTATTTTCGTCAGCGTTTCGTCTTGGTCTCACTGCAACTCCGAGGCGTAAAGATGGCGCTGATGATGTTTTCTGGTGGCATTTCGGTAGGGTCGTTTGTAAGGCTGAGACAGAGATGCCTAAGCCGTCGGTGCGAATGATACAGGTTTCCAAGCCTTTTAATCATCCTCCAATTTTATCGCGCCAGGACTCAAACGACTCTATCGTTGTGACCATCTTAAGCAAGATGACTGCTCGAAATTGGCGCATCACCCAAGAGACGATCAAGGCTCTTAGGGCTCCATCGAAGCGAAAAATAATGGTGCTTTCGGAGCGTCTAGAGCACTTGAGACAGCTTGAAAAGGAATTGCAGGTTGAGGTGCGAAAAGACCCTAAGCTTTTGGGGAGCGGGATTACAACAGGATTTTATGTTGGTGAGTGGTTTTCTGGAATCAAGCAGCCAAAACTTGCGCCTAAGACATGGAAGATGGATGGCGACGGGCGAGAGAAAGCAATCAAAGCGATATATTCATCTATAAGCAGACGGAAGAATTACGAAGGAAGCATCGAGAAGCGTGATGGTAAAAAGGTTCATCATGTCTACATTAATGATGAAGACGCGAGATGTGCTCTTTGTATTGCAGACGTGATTTCCGAGAAGGTCTTGGTTGTTTTGGAGGATCAAACAGATGATGACCTCTATGCTCTTGCTGCTTACTTTCAGATTGCTCAAAAAACAAAAGAAAAGATGAGACCTACAACAGATGAGGAGCAAGTTGAAGCTGAAAAATGTCGTGTAATTTATGCAACCTATCAGATGTGCAGTGAAGGTGTTGATATACCAGCTTTGGATGTTGTTCTTCTTGCGACTCCTGTTAGTGATGTCGAGCAGACAGCAGGCAGGGCAAGGCGCTTTTGTTTTCCAGATCCGAATGACCCTGATAAATGTACTCACTTTTGTGCTTGGAGAGCTGGAGAATGCCAGGGTAAGCCTGTTCCTGTCATAGCTGATATTGTGGATTTGGGATATCCATTGTGTGCCAAGAGGGAAAGATGGCGTAAGCAGTGGTATTGGAACAATGAATTTAAGGTCTCTGTCGGTGGTTAGGAGTTGTACGAGGGGAGTCTTGACAATCGCATATAATAGCCTAATATTGGTAGAAAGGGCAAGATAGGGAGGGTCCTATGACTAATAAACCAGGCTATTATGAGAAGTGGTATGGTGAAAACAAGGAGGAAATCGCTGAAAAGCGAAAAAATCGATATGAGAATGACCCAGATTATAAGCGAAAAGTTTTGAAAAGGTCATCGGATTATCGTGAAAGGCAAAGGTCTGTATCTCAAGTCAGGATTCCTCGTCACCAGAGGCCGAGAATTTTTGTCATTGATGATGTGAAAATACCTCTCTATTCCATTGGGGCTTTCGCTTCTTACATAAACAGGTCTGTACAGTCTATTAATCATTGGGAGACCAATAAGCTTTTACCTCGTACTCCTTATCGGGTTGGAGAACGTCAATTTCGATATTACACAGCGGAAATGATGGAGGTCGTCCGTCGTGTGGTGGGTAACAAAAGGAGATTGTACCCTGTGGATAAGGGGATGGGTGATGATATTCATAGGATGTGGGAAGATTTGGGGGTGCCTATGGGGTGTGATGGGGGCGTCGAGGAAGCTTTGAGACAGTCGGACTTCAAACCATTACTTGAGGAAGATGAAGAGGTTGAAGAAAATGAGTGTTAAATTAGACGAAAAAGTGATTGAAAAAGATATCAGTGAGCTTTTTGATTTCGCTAAGCTCTTGAAAGAGTACGAAGAAATTATTGGCAGTGATTTGGACACGTCCATTGGATTCGCGTGTTTACGTACTGAGGAAGGGGATTCAGGTGCGATTTCAATTTTCTTGAAGGGTGAACTTCTTGGGCAGGTTCAAAAGCAGGTAGGGGTGTATTGTGCGCTTGTGAAGCGAAACGGTCAAATACTCAAAAAGAAATATGAAAAAGAGGGAAGTGCTATGGTGTCTGTCATTGTAATGAATGCTGACAAGATAGCGCAAGAGCTTGTAAACAGCGGGAAAAAAGGAATCGTCGAAGAACGGACCAAGGAACTTGAGGCTGAGATTGGTTTGAAGGGCTGATAATTGCCCATTTAGAGGACAAAAATGGCGAAGCATGATGATCAGGCTGTAGTTGCAATTATTGATAATCGTTTTATTTTTAAGAAAGAGCTTCAAAGAGAGACTACGACAGAAGAGTTGGTGTCTATCACGAGTTTCAAGGAGGGAGACCCTGTTGCCAAGGTGAGACGTGGGTATGGGTTGACTCTCAATCTCACCAATTATGAGAGCGCGAGGCTCGATGTGTCCATTGAAGTACCTTGTATGGTCAGTGATGTAGACGCGGCTGATGAGTGGGCTCGGCAATGGGTTGAGGAAAGAGTGATTCGGGAGGTGGAAAATGTTAGAGGCGAAGGATCTCAAGCGGATAAGCCAAAGTATTAGGTCGAAAGTAGTGACCTGTAGGGCTGGAAAATATCCACTATGTACGAAGTTGTTAGTGATTACTCAAAGTGTTGTTGGCGTTAAAAACTTAGTCAAAGAGGCCAGGGAAGTAAATTTAAAAGAAATTGAAGAGCATTATCCGAGAGGTAGTGAGCATTTGATGGTGGCAGAGGAGCATTTAGAGAAGTGTTTGAAGTCTCTCCATGCTCTCCAGGCTGAGTATGCGGGGGAAGCGTTAGAGGAA
>Ga0209536_100007410_pt1 | contig 16644 bp, 15 predicted proteins | sample DeeMarSeWOR28_12_FD_187461 | JGI IMG/M metagenome (GOLD analysis project Ga0209536, IMG submission 187461) | Marine sediment microbial communities from White Oak River estuary, North Carolina - WOR-2-8_12 (SPAdes) (version 2) | ecosystem: Environmental > Aquatic > Marine > Intertidal zone >... | reverse complement strand
TCCTATTCGTTATTCAGGGGAATTTTGACTCCGATTTTGACCCTGAAGTAAGGGTAAATGGTGAGGAGCTCATAGTCCGAGTAGGTTTAGGTAAACCGGACATACATCTCCATCCCAGGTTCAACGTTGATAGAGATAGATCGACAGTGTCCTATCGCAATGGCGTGATTGAGATTACAGTTGAAAAGAGTGACAATCCCGAAGCCAGCGAAGGACTTCTTAGAATTGAATGAGCGTGAGAAGATGAGTGAAGATTCAGTTCGATTAAAGGTAGCAGCGGCCATGCCGAAAGATCAGGGCCGCGGAATTGTAAGATTGAATTCGGATGTTAGAAATCACCTGGGGATTCGGTCAGGTGACTATGTACTCTTGAAGGGTACGAGGGAGACCGTTGCCGTTGCATGGCCCAGTCTCAAAGAGGATGAGGTCCTTGACATGGTACGTATGGATGGACTGATCCGAAATAATGCTGGAGCACGACTGGGAGAGATGGTCGAAGTAAGCAAGACGACTGTCCCTGAAGCAACCAAGGTTGTTCTAGCCCCTGGTCAACCAGTGCGTTTCCAGCAAGGCTTTGAGAACTATGTCAAGCAGCAGATCATAAACAAGCCAATCACACGCGGTGATGTGATACTTATCTCATCCATTGGTCAGGGTCTACAGTTCACAGCCACAACTGTTTCACCAAGCAAGCACGTGAGGATCACCCCTGCAACTGCGGTTGAAGTGCTGACAAAGCCTGCAAAGCCAGAGGATGTTGCAATCCCCGATGTGACCTATGAGGACATCGGAGGCTTAGGAAAAGAGCTCACCAAGATCCGTGAAATGGTTGAGCTCCCCATGAAGTCTCCAGAGCTTTTCAAGCGTCTGGGAATCTCACCACCGAAAGGAGTACTCCTTCATGGGCCACCTGGGACTGGAAAGACTCTGATTGCCAAAGCTGTCGCCAATGAATCCGGTGCAAACTTCAAGGTAATCAATGGTCCTGAGATTATGTCGAAATTCTATGGAGAGTCAGAACAAAAGCTCCGAGAGACCTTCGAGGATGCTGAAAAGAATGCGCCCACCATCATCTTCATCGATGAGCTTGACAGCATCGCTCCAAAGAGGGCAGAGGTGACAGGTGAGGTTGAAAGAAGAGTTGTTGCTCAGCTATTGGCACTCATGGACGGTCTGGCTGGTCGTGGTCAGGTCATTGTCATTGGTGCCTCAAACCGTCCAGATGACATCGATGAGGCTCTGCGAAGACCCGGTCGTTTCGATCGTGAGATTGTGATCGGAGTTCCAGACAAGCAAGGTCGACTGGAGATCCTTCAGATTCATACAAGAGCAATGCCACTTGAGGAAGATATGGACCTAGAAAGACTCGCCGCTGTGACTCATGGGTTTGTGGGTGCAGACCTTTCTGCACTAGCAAGGGAAGCAGCGATGCAAGCGCTTAGACGAGTTCTCCCACATGTTGACCCAGACACAGGTGACATCCCTGCTGATGTGCTTAGTAGTCTGTTTGTGACGCAGGCTGACTTTGACATGGCACTTGCAGAAGTTTCTCCTTCAGCCCTCAGAGAGGTCCTTGTGGAGAAACCAAATGTCAGGTGGGAAGATGTCGGAGGCCTGGCAAAGGTCAAGATGCAGCTTCGTGAGGCTGTCGAAGCACCTCTGAAGCACCCAGAGGTCTTTGAAGAGATGGGTATTAGAACTCCTAAAGGTGTCCTTTTGTTTGGCCCTCCTGGAACAGGAAAGACTCTGCTTGCGAAGGCTGTTGCGACGGAGAGTGAGGCTAACTTCATCTCTGTCAGAGGTCCAGAGATATTCAACAAGTATGTCGGAGAGTCCGAAAAGGCAGTCCGTGAAATCTTCAAGAAGGCCCGACAAACTGCACCGTGTGTCTTATTCTTTGACGAGATTGATGCGATACTCGGTTCAAGAGGTCGTCGAGATGACACTGGTGTTAGTCAGAGAATCGTGAACCAGTTCCTTGCCGAGCTCGACGGAATGCAGACACTGCAGAACGTATTGGTGATTGGTGCAACAAACAGGGCTGATATCCTTGACCCTGCAGTATTGAGACCTGGAAGGTTCGATAGTGTAGTATTTGTTCCACCACCAGACACTGATGCTCGCCTTGAAATCTTCAGGGTCCACACACGAAACATGCCACTGGCTAATGACGTAAGTCTTGAGAAGCTAACAGATGAAACAGAGGGTTTCTCAGGTGCGGATATCGAAGGACTTGTTCGAGAGGCTGCAATGGCCGTTGTAAGGGATGAGTGGAAGGCAAAGCCCGTGGAGATGAAACACTTCGAAGAAGCCCTGAAGGAAGTTCGACCTAGCATCTCACCTGAGGATGTCAAACGATTCCTTACATTGGCAGATCATGTGAAGAAGCGTCAACCTCAGAAAGACTTGGATCTTCCAGGTTACATGTAGTAAGTTCAGGCTGGATGTCATTGTGCATCCAGTCACTCTTTCCTTTTCATACAACCACAATATCCTTTTGAATCACGTTTAATGATGATTTTCAGAACTGCGGGCATTGAGGCTGTACTATGAGTGATTTCTATCCTGTTTCACCACTCGTTGGAATTCCCAACACAAGCTATGGAGCTCAGGCCGGTGTCATGAATGAGCAGTGGGCTATGCGTGTCGTCCGAGGAAAGAAGATAATCGCAGAGAAGACAATGCCCGAGCTAGACCTTGACAACATGGTCGGAATAGCTTATGGTCACATTCGTTTTGAAGGGTTGAGTAGGCATGCAGTCGCTCAGATGGCTGGTAGACTGATGCAGTTTGCTAGGAAATACCAGACTGCTGGTGTGTGTCCCAACTATGAGATACCTGACTTGGTGTATGATGATGGGACCACTGTTGGTGATATTGCAGCTTCAGAGAAAGGCGAGGTTGCAGTTGAGGAATCAACCACCACAGCTGATTTACCAGATATGAGAATTGGAGAGATTCCACCACTTCATCGTACAAAGGATGAAGCTGCATGGGCAATGAGTGTTGAAGCACATGCTGTAATGATCAGTGAGGTCGCTGCTTACTCCGCAGAGTTGCCTAAGGGACATCTTGAGAACATGTTCAACAGGGTTGCTGATGCCCTCATCTATCGCTGGGCAATGTCCAATCCAAGGGAAGCACCTACCGCACTGATTAGATTCGCCTCACTCATTCAGAGTTGCTCGAATGAGAGTCAATTGCCCAAGACAGGGACTGGTACTGCAACCATAGAAACTGGTAGATGCAAGCTTCTCGAGGTCTGTCACGAATTGGATCCGGACTCTTCGAAGATTCCAGCTGGTTATCCCTGCACATTTCATGAAACGATAGCCAAGAAACTGAGTGAGCTCAGTGGTGTGAAAGTCAGTGTAAATACTTCATCAACAGGGTGCATAGTCAGTATTGCCTTTGAATGACCCTTGTAGTGTTAATTACCCAATAATCTTAAATCGCTACGCACGAGTCATCTAGTTTAGACGAGACCGCGTGGTAAGTCTCGAGTAGGAGCTTAGAAAATTGAGCTACTTGACATGGCGTGAATATACGCGTTCAGGACCCGTGTGTCTTGGTGCGCTTTTAGTGATTGGCGGTGCCATTCTCGCGTTGTTGCCTGGGTTTGATCCAGCATATGATTTCATACCCGGCTACACAGTCATGATTGGTGCTATTGTGGCAGTCGTAGGATTGCTATTGATTATTGTTGGCTTTGTCTTCACAAGGAAGAAGCGCGATTCGGTTCTTAGACCGGTCGACACTAAGCTCGATGATACACCTCCACCACCTCCGCCGCCGGACTAAACCTAGTATATCGTGTTACTTCTGAGCCTTTGGACCCTCGGGTCCTAGGCTCAAATTATCTTTCTTTTCAGAACTTATTACCCGCAACAAATCCTAATATGCAACCACGTGAGGTTTTCTCCAGAACTGACCTTTGGATGGTGTATTAGTTCAAATGAAGCATTTACTCGAGTATAAAGACAGCCAATTTCATGAGTGCTCTGGTACCCCTTCATCGCCAATCACTCTGACAGTTGATGAATCCTTGAAGAAACTCATTCTTGCTATCCCTGGTGGAGCAAGCATGATCGAGCGTAGAGCAGCCGAGCGCAATGCGCGAGGTATTGAGAAGGTTGGATTTCAAACAGCCTCGAAAGGCAGGATTGGTAGAGGATACGAGCTCGTGATTGAGGGTCACGGCGGAGGACTACCTGACAGACTCAGGCATTCTCCACGTGAAGTATACTAGGATTCGCATGGAATGCATCAGGGCTTGACTCTTCTATCCAAGCGAAGAGTTCAAACCCTCTCGTGTATTTTGCTTGAGAAGGAGAGAGTAAGACAGTGTCGGAAGAGCGTGCCAAGAGATGGATTGAGGAGTCTCAGAAAGATACGATAAGACAATCCGCTGGACGTCAGCATCTCATGAGAGCTGCTGAGGCTGAGCGGAACATGGATAATGCCACTGCAGACCGCGAATATAATCTCGCTGCAGAAGCCTTTCTGAAATCAGCGGACGAATATCGTGGTTCAAAGAGCTTCAAGAAGGCTGCACTCAACCAATGTGCGGCCGGTGATGTCTATTCTGACATTGGTGAAGCGTCAAAGGCTGTTCAAGCCTATCAACTAGCCGCGGATGATCTCCTACTGGCTTCAAATGAACACCTCATGTGGGCTGAAGATGCTGAAACCAGTAAAGGCACTGCACTTGCCATGGCTGGTTGCATGATTTACATCATGATTGGCAAAGAGGCTGATGGGTTCTACAAAGCAAGAGGATTTGCTGCAGAAAATGCCTCAAAGTTAAGACTTCCAGCAATTGTCCGGTTGAGTCAGATTCCACAGATGCTCGAGAGTGCCATCCAATCTGTCAACCTCGAAGCATTTGGATCTGCTGAGAATGCTGCTGTGACCGAACTCAAGACTGCTCTTGCAAGCGCAAACAGTCAGGAATTCAGTAAGTATGTTGACAGAGGTCTCGACATGGTGCGAGAACTCTTGCGTGGCAAGCTGAAGGTTCCAAAATTATCCTCCCAACTTATCCTTCCTGTAGACCTGACCTTCACAGAAGAATTTCCCGTCAAGGTTCTAATCAAAAATAGTGGAGATGGTGAAGCCACTGGTCTCTCTATCGAATGGCATTTCGATGAAGGGCTGCACTTGGTTTCCGGGGCGCGAACAAAGACCATCAGTGTTCTGGCACCTGGTGAAACACTAGACCTGGCAATCGTGCTCAGGTCTGCAGAGGCACTAGTAGGATTGAAAGAATTCTCAGTCATTGTGCGAGGAGCATACAGTGACAAGCTCAAGACTGCTTATACACTGCAGGCGGGTCCTGGTACATTGGTTCTCAAGGACTACAAAGAGTCAGAGAAGCTTCTCCAAGATGTTGATGTTACAGATGGTAGAATAGGTGTCCTGAAGGGCACAATTGAATCTACCGAGCTTGAACGTGAACCACTCGATAGAATTGCGGACAGTCTAGTGACATCCCTCAGACAGGGTCGTGCTGATGTTGAAGCAGGAGAATTGGACTCGGCGAAAGCCAGAGTGAAGATGGTCAATGACATGATTGATGCCCTTGATTCAATCGTTGGTGATGAGAACCTGATTAGAAAAGTCAGAGAAAGCAAGCAAGCTGAGAAGAAGGCTTTCGCCCGTGAGAATCTGATTCCAGTCTTTTCAGCAGTGACTGAGAAATTGACCAACCAGGAACGAAAGCTTGAGACCGAAGTCCAAGAGAGCCTAAGGGAATGGGATGACATTGCTGCAAAGAAGAGAGAATTGAAAGATGGTGTGAGGAAGATCAAGGATCTTGCGGATCACCTTGCTCTTGCTGGAACGGATGTTTCTAGAATCCAGTCCGAGACAAGTGTGGTGTTAGGTCATCCATTCCTTGCAGACGAATCTCGTCCTTCTACACCTGAGAAAGTTGAGATGGCACTTGTTGTTGCAAGGTCCCTTAGGAATGAAATAACACAACTACTCGAATCGAAGAAATCCGAGCTTGAGTGATTTTATAATCTAGTCCACAGGCCAGGCAGTTGGACCCAGAATATAATTATCGCAAGTAGAGCCAACGCAAGAATAATGAATATCGCCGCTACTATAACTTTCATGCTTGCCAATTTTCTATCCTCCACGTCGTATGTTGAAACTCAAACTGACTCATTCTGGTGACCTCCTTTGAAATAAGTGTAATCAATCTTAGATTTCAATTTCGATATTTTCAGTTTCAGAATTTCAAAATACTGAAATAGTTAAACGGCTATAACCTACTTGGAAATGTGATGACGACAAGTGAACTTCGCAAGGAATTTCTGATGACCATCGGAAAGACGTATGCTCAGTATGGATACCCCGAATATTGCGGATGGGTCGAGGGTCTCCTGATGCTCGAACCTGGTGAGTGGACACAGCAGGGCATATCGAATCGTTTGGGTGAGATTTTGACCTCATCAACATACCCGACATCAGTACCTTCGATTAATCGTGCTCTAAAAGTTCTTGATAGCTATGGTCTTGTTGAGAAGAGAGGTTCGCGAAAGACTGGTTACCGATATAGCCTCGCTTCATCAAAGAATCTCATCAACTCGATGTTGGAGCAGTTCATACTCATGGGTAATGATTTCATAATGAGGATGGAGGATCTCGCATCTCGTGCTCCCAAGAAGGATTCTGAATTGCAGAGAGCAATAAGAATGCAGATCGAAACCAATAGAACTTGGAACGACGCTCTCGAGATGATTCTAGAGAGACTGGAAGGTTAGGAGAGGAGAGTGTTGAGCAAGAAATCAATGATTATTATCGGAGCAGGTCTAGCGGGCTTATCAACTGGATGTTATGCTCAGATGAATGGATATGCGAGCAAGATATTCGAACACCACACGCAACCAGGAGGAGTCGCAGCAGTATGGAGGAGAGGGGACTATCTGATTGATGGTGGCATCCACTTCCTGATATGTCACAGACCTGGGACACCTATCTATGATGTATACAAGGAGATCGGTGCAGTCGGGGACTATGAGATTGAGGACCTAGACAAGTACATGCGTTTCGTGGATGAGGATGGAAACACCGTTGTCGAGTTCACCGCTGACCTAGAGAAGTTGGAAAGAGACCTCGTTGCCATCGCACCAGAAGATACTGACGAGATTCGGAAGCTCATCAAAGAGATTGACTGGATGAAAGACTCTCCGCTGTTGACAGACCTGGGGATGAGTATATCCGCACCTGAGATGAGGGGTCGTTTTGACTCAATCAAAGACATGTGGAACATGAGGTCCTTCATGAAGTACTTCACAGGGAAATATTCCAAGACAGCGGCAGGTTACTCAAAGTATCTGAAGAATCCACTCCTTCGGACGGTCATCAAGTACGCATTCTCTCCAGATGTCGCGTTCTGGTTTGTCATTATGATCCTTGCTTCTATAGCTGGAGGGCACCTGGGTGTGTTCAAGGGTGGATGTCATGAATTCGTCAATTCAATAGTTGCGAAGTACAAATCACTCGGCGGAGAGATTCAATATCGTTCGACAGTAAGGAAGGTAATTGTCGAGAATGATGTAGCTGTGGGAGTTGTCCTTGAGGATGGAACTGAATATCATGCTGATGTGGTAGTGTCTGCAGCAGATGGTAGAAGCACAATCTTCGATTTACTTGAGGGCAAATACGTCGATGACAAGATCAGAAAACGATACGCCACATGGAAACCATTCGACCCAATTCTAATTGTGAGCTATGGAGTGAATAGGGAGTTTGAGAAAGGATCCCCTTTCTTAACCCACACACTTTCAGAGCCGTTGGAATATGCTGGTCGGATAACGTCCTTCCTCCCATTGAGAATGTTAAATTATGGTGATGCATTTGCTCCAAAGGGAAAGTCAGTCATTCAAATCATGTTGGAGACTGACTGGGAGTATTGGTATGACCTCAGGCAGAGTCACGATGAATACAAAGCTATGAAGAAACAGATTGCTGAAGAGATTCTCAAACGACTAGAGAATTTCTCTCCCGGATTAACGGCCCAGGTCGAAGTGACCGATGTCGCTACGCCTTACACATCGTGGAGATTCACACGTAATGACAAGGGGTCTCCAATGGGCTGGCTATTGACGCGTAGTACCCTAACAGAACTTGTCCCACGAACTCTGCCAGGTCTTGAGAACTTCTATATGGCTGGCCACTGGGTGCTTCCTGGTGGAGGAGTTCCAGGAAGTATCTATACTGGTCGGAATGTTCTCCAGATCCTGTGTAAGAAGAATGGTATGGAATTCAAGACTTCCTCCTAAAGAAAGCAATAGCAACGACCACTATCACTCCTATTCCTATGCTTCCTCCTAGAATCATGATAGTATCCATCGGGACTCCTGTAGCATCTAGGAATGTAGTCGCCTTCCTTACAACTTCTAGAACATCGTCAGTACTCATGATGTCCAAGTCAACGACATGTTTCTGTACTCCCAGTATTGTGAAGTTGCCACTGTATTGATCTGTTTCCTGTACCCGTGTCAGTTCAACTTCTATGACCTCACTTGGAACAGATTCAGGGTATACATGGGCCACAATCTCTTCAACATCCGTTACATTGAAACCAGGTAATTCTTGGGTTAAGTTAGCCACATCAACTTTGATTGAGTACTGCATTCCATCTAGTTGTGTCACATCTACATTAGCGAGGTAGGAATTACCTACCACCGTTTTTACCATCTCTAGACACACCTCATAGATTGGGGCCACTTCACAGACTCCATAATCCCCAGTTACAATTCTGTTATCCGATACGACTCTTGCATCCCAGACCATGACCGCACCTAGCTCGTTCAACTGATCAAGAACTCTTGGGAATAAGGTTACCACTTTAGTGCCATTTGTGAGCACCTCGGAACGGACCATGAGTATTCCTCCATTACAAATGGATCCTATCACCAATCCGTTATTGTAGGCGACTCTTAGAAACTCGTGGAGAACGGTATCATTTTCGTGGTGTCGCCATTGACCTCCCGCTGGAATCACTATACCATCATATTCGTCTATGGTTTCTAGGTCGAACTCTGAAAGAAGTAAATCTGCAGTAATTGGTCTTGGCTCTCTATTCGGGCATGATGTGACTGTATATGACTCTGTGTTTGTCAGCGTAATGACATTGACACCCATCTCGTGGAGTGTTTCATTCACAATGAAATAACTCCACCCACAATCATCTGAGATAACCACAAGAAAATCAATATCATTGAGGTCCTCTAAGCTGCCCCCAACATGAGCGGTCGTACTAATCAGGGATGGTGAAACAACGAGACTTAGCACAAGTAGTATAACTAGTTTCTTCAACTCTTCTCTCCTATCCTTAGTCGCGCTTGCAGATCGGTAATTCAGAGAATGGAGTAAGTCTCAATTAAAACATAAAGAAGTACGCAAGAAATCATGACTTATGCTTGGCCATGAATCCTTCAAGACGATTCATTGCATCTTCAATCATCTCTGGCGGAGGAAGGAACACACTCCGAAAATGGCCCGATCCATATTCCACTCCAAAACCACGACCTGGTACAAAGACGACGCCAGTTTCGGCCAAGACATCCAAGACGAACTCGTAATCATCCTTCCATCTGTCGTTGAGCTCAATCTTGGGCATGATATAGAATGCTGCTTCTGGGAGTCTAGTTGAGATTGAATCGATCTCATTGAGTCTTTTGTGGATGAGGTCTCTTCTAACCCGAAGTCGAATCATGGTTTCCTTTAAGTGACTTCCATCTCCTGCGAGTGCAGTAGCAGCCGCAATCTGGGCAGTAGCATTCAGACAAATCCGAATTCTTGCTTGTCTGATCATCGCATCATAGAGGGGATCGAGTTCGCCATTCTGGTCGCAGAAGTATGCATAGCCCACACGCCATCCCGGAGCTAGGTACACTTTACTCACCCCGTTGAATCCAACAACAGGAACATCGCCTGCGATTCTGACCATGGGAGTCTGTGGTTCATCGTATGTGAGCTGGTCGTAGATCTCATCAGAGATGAGGGGCAGTCCGTGTTCTCCAGCTATTGCGACAATCTCTTTGAGTGTCTTCTCGTTGTAAACGGAACCTGTAGGATTATTCGGGTTGATGACAAGAATTCCCACAGTCTTGTCAGTGATTTTATTTCTGAGGTCATCAGTGTCAGGGTTCCAGTCGTCCTCCTCGATGGTTCGATATGCGACTGGATTCCCACCAAAGAAGTTCACATAGCTGATATACGGAGGGTATGAGGGTCCAGGTACAAGGAGTTCTGATCCCTTCTCAACGAGTGCGCCACACAGAAACTGAATTGCCTCTGAAACCCCCGATGTAACAATCATCCTATTCGGGTCAACATCGATTCCATTGACTCGTTTCTCCTTCTCTGCAGCTGACAACCTAAGTTGCTCTTCTCCATCAGAGGGTGAATATCCATTCCAACCTTCTTGGGCTGCCTTGCAGATTGCATCCACCATATACTGAGGTGTCTTCCAGTCATACTTGATTGGGTCTCCAATATTGAGGTAGAGCGGTTTCTCTCCGGTTCTTTTCTCATACTGCTTTGCTGCTACAACAACGTCACGAATAGCATACTGGAGATTCGCTGCACGTGGAGTGATGTCGAGTTTCATCTTAACCCCTATTCGTGGTGCATTCTATCCATCGTATATTGTTTTCCTTCAGGACCTACTATCCATACATTACTTAATGCCTAACTGACTCAAATGCTGGGAACGTCAAAACAAACACTGATCCTTGAGAGAAGTCACCTGTTATTCGATCCTCAATTCTCACAGTTCCTCCAAAGAACTCAGTTAGTGCTCTGACAACTGATAACCCAAGACCCGAGCCCTATGCTCCCTTCATATACCGCTCAAACAACGACTCTCTCATTTCATGTGGAATTCCAGGTCCATAGTCGATAACACTGACTTCCCAATACTTCACAAATTCTGAATCAGATCAGAACTCAGAACTAGGTGTGTCTTCTGAAGAGTCGGTGGTATCTGGTGGATTAGTTTCTCGATAGCTCCCCCCACCTCAATGATTGCAAAGTATACTAACCCAGCCGACATTAGTATTGGAGTAGTTGGATAATCTCGGCTTTGATGCAAGAATAATAGTGATACGCACATGATTGCAATGATGCCTTGTAGGGTTTCATAACCGACCGCAGCAAGATACCTCTCCCACACTGATATACTAACAAGGAATAGACCTACTGCGATTAGAGCAGATATTCCAATTACTCTGAAATATCGCTTATGAAGGCTGGAGAGCATATCTTCTATTTTTTCAAGGAATATCTGATATAACAATTACTTGGATATCAGGGGTTTCATCAGTACCACTTCAAACATGCTATCTTTTTCAGTTGGACAATTCTGTTCCACATTTCTGACAGAACTGTGACCTTGTTTCTATTTCACTACCGCAGTTGGGACATTTTCCCACGTACTTGTACCATAGTCTTGCATATCCTTCAATATCGGAGGACCTCAGTAGTCCTCTCCTATTGAGTGACTCAAATCCATCAGTCAGTATCTTTTCACCATTAGGGTCTAAGAATAGGTTCCCTGAAATACACGCACGCTCAAAAGATTCCTTGAATGATCTATCTGTCTTCATCCATTCATCAATCGATGAGGTGAGCATGTCGTCAAACTCTCTGCTTACAACCTGGCCAGATCCTAACTTCCCAGTATCGTCCATGAAATGAGGTGTAATCACTTTGTAAACATCGTTGTCGTATTTTGCCACATACGTGTGGATATCCAATTGAGTTAGAGGAGCTAGTTGGTCTACTGAGTTATTATCCAATGTCCAAGACATCAGATTAAGGAACTCCTCTTGGAACTTGAGGACCTTGTTTTCTACAGATGCGTAAGCTTTCTCAATCATCGTTTTTGTTTTGACCTCAAGCTCATCTAGTTCTTTCAGGTTTTGTTCTCGCTCGATCCTAGTGTCCTCTATTCTCTTTCGACGGTCGTTGATTTGTGACTCGAGAGAAGCTTCAGCTTCAGTCTTTTCTTGTTCGTAGTTTCTTCCAGCTTCAAGAGATCGTTTCTTTAATTCCTCTCTTTTGGCCTCCATCAATTGAATGGGTTGACTACTGTTCTCGATGGTTTTTCTAACACTACTAGCAAGTTCTTCATAAATGGAAATAGCTCCTTCAACATCATCTTCTTTTTGACCAATCTTCGTTTTTGCATCTCTGATTTGTTGAGATATCTGAGTGAAGTGCTGTTCAAGGTCATTCGCTGCTCTAGCGAAATCCGCTGTCAAAGCACGTAGTGCAATCTTATGCTTCTCGCCAAGTTCGTAGAATCTGTCATTTCTGTTCTCCTTGAGTCCTGAAATTTCCTGATCAGTCCTCTCTTCCATCATTCTAATCCTATCATCCCATCTTTTTCTCTCAAGTGCGATGAGGTTCTCCAAGATGGAAGACTGACCTCCAAACTTTTCCCTTAACAAAGATTTGATGGCCTCAGTTGATTCTATCCGCAACTTTACGCCATTGGCAATCTCCTTGAATTCTTCTGATCTCTTCAATGCTCCAGCAGAATCAATTCGCATTTCTATTCTGTTGGGCTTGGCATTTGGATCTGATGCAACAATTAGTTTCCCAACAGAGGCAATTGGTGCTGGGGCAATCAAGCTCGAGATATCAACTGTGTAGGTATCTACTTGATCTAAGAGAGGTTCAATCTTCGACACTGCGTCGGGGATGTCTGAGGCTTGAGAAACCTCCGAACTGGCAATCCTTCTTACCTCACTTGCTCCCTTTATGTCTGTAAACTGGAACTGTTTGATCATGCTGCTTGTTGCTGATAAGACGATAGATTTTGTGGATGAAGTTTGAACAACCCAAAATGGGAATGTCATCCTACTTAGACTGGCTACCCTCGGACTACTCCCTTTGAGTGATTCTGCAGCTAACAGGGCATCGATTAGGCCAACACTTTCTGGTTCAATTTCGATTCTTGAGCCATCTTTTCGATATAGGAAATGGAGAGATAGATTCCTTACCAAAAAACCACCACACACCTTGTATTGATTATCAGTCTTCAATTATGTCTTTGCACTAATTCATCTATAATAGGATGACTCACTTATCGAGGAATGAACGTGTTGCTTTCCTGATCTTGACAATCCCGTTTTCAACCTCGTCAAGAGACAGAGCCTCGTCAGTCAACAGATCTCTGAGAATCTCGAGGTACTGGTCATCCAGTTTGAATCCATCTCCCTCGATGACCTTCACAGTCGCACTATGGTTCCAGGCAGCATCTGGGTCTTCAATTGAGTGAAGGGTGACTACGAAATTTTCAGCTGCATGATCAATCATGAGTTTCATCTTGCTGTAGGTCAGTGATTTCATCTCACTTCCTACAGATCGCTGAGCGTAGGCTTGAATTGCAGAAATGAATGAGCCGAACAACTCTGCATTGAGCTTGATGCCCTCTAGACCGACTGAGGCAAGACTTACGCCTCCTTCATCAAACACAATGATGCCCTTCACTATTCATTCAACCGTTTTTACGTCGTTATCTTATACTATCTAATCACTATTAACCCATGTAACATAATCTCGGATGGTGTAGAGTAGGCTGAGTCACTATTGACCCAAAAGATCGCCGACTTCTCTTGCGTATTTCCTCATCTGGGTGACTGCGAGACCCATTGATGTAAGGTCTTTTGCTGACCCCATCAGTAGAAACTCGCCTGCATGGGAGAGGACAACGAATCCATCCTTCCCTCTGACAATCACTTCGTAGAGCTCATTCAACTCAAGATTTCCTGCTGCCATTTCCCCGGTGCTGAGAAGCGCAGCGCTCATCGCTGCCATCAGATCGGGGTCAACTTCCGAGTCTTCAGTTGCAAAATATGCAAGCTTGACTCCCTGTTTGCTGATCACAGCGATAGCATCAAGATCTGCATAGTTTGTTAAGCCCATCAAGAGCTCCACGAGCTCCTTTTCCTTTGCTGGGTCGAGAGTAGATGACATTGTTTATTCCCTCTTGAAACATGATTACTTCGCGACAAGCTTCTTGCCTTTCTTGGTACTTGGCTTGTCCTTTTCTTTGCCCTTTGCAGTTGCCTTTTCTTCTTCGATCTCAGAGCGGAAGAAGGTGATGAGGTCTCCCAGCCGCTCTTTCATCTCTGCCTTGATTGGGCTGAGGATAGCATCGGGAGTTCCCTTGAGCAGTTCTATTCCCAAAACCTTCCCATCCTGCACAATCACTCGAGGGATGAATCCTTCTGCCATAAACGTACCTTCAGGCGGGTCTTTGACTTTCTCAAATTTCCGCTCCACCTTTTCTTGTCCAAAGACTGCAATCTTGTGTTCCGCGACTGTGAACAGCTCGTTGTAGACAATCAGAAGCTCACGTTGGTATCCCTCTGGTGGTTCTATATTTTCTAGTTCCGCAATCATCGCCTGGATGTCAGCTGAGGTCGCTGATGCTATTGCAGCTGGAGCAGATGTTGGTGGTCTAGGCGGGGGTGCTGCAGCCTTGGGTGTTGTTTTAGGAGTTGGTGGCGGTATTGAAGCTGGTGTTGGAGTTGGAGCTGCAGGTTTCGGTTTCGGAGGCGCTGCTGCTTGTTCTGCTTTGACCTCGGTCTTCACCTCAGTCTTTGGTTTTGGTGGGCTTGGAGGTGGAGCTTGCTCACCTGGCTTGAGGACCCTTGCAGCTGCAGTTGTTCCATCAAGTGCGGAAAAGAAGGTAGGTGGTTCTTCACCTTCGTCCAGAGGTCTCACTTTGAAGTGAAAGCCATACTCTGTCCTTAGGTTGGTCGCAACTCGTGCGCCTATGAACTTCCTCCTGACTCCTGCTTGGGTTCCCTTCCAAAGATAGATACTCTTTGTTTCGTCATCAATGACACAAACAACTTTGGTTGATTCAAGATCATCCTTTGTGAGCTCGACCTCATTCAGGGTTCCATCTTCCAAAACTTCGTAGCCTACAACCATTATCAATCACTACGTTACATTGCAGAGTTGGCATTGCCAGCGCAACGATTACTCCCATCTTGTGCTATATGAACTATTTTGTGCTAGATAGAAGGGTGTTCTTCTTTGGATAAGTGTGAACAAGGCTTATGAGTTAGATGTGCTTACACTATTCGGTTGCTGACAATGGAAGAGGTACAGACCTACACGAATCCGTACAAGCAATTATTTGATGAGGTTCAGGATTTAAGTGTCGGAAAACTCATTCTTGGCCTCGCAATATCAACGATTTTCTTACTTGCATCAACTTGGGGGCTACTGTCTCTACTGAACTTCGTTGGTGTCTATAGTTTTGATCCCTCTAGATTTCTTCCCTATACAATGTATATGTTGATCGCCGCAGTAGGCTCGGTAGTGCTTGCACTGATCCTCTGTGGGATTCTGATAAAGTGGCCACGAACTGTTAGTCTTCCTCTTCGGATTCACAGACTTGCGAAACGACATGCGGGTGACTATTTCATGTCCCCGGAGCCTGCCGATGAGAGTCTGAAGGCGGCATTTCGACGGTCATTGTATGGGTCCATCCTCATTGTCGGCATTGCACTTACAATCCTCGGATTTGAGTTGATGGCGAATGTTGATGCTGGAGAGCTGATTCAAGTAGGTACACTCTTGATGGTTGTAAGCATAGTCATTCTTCCGTTTACTGTCATGCTACTCTATTATGGTCCCTGGTTGATGAAGGAGGCAGGCCTGTTTCATCTTGATTCCAAGGATAGGTCTCTGAGCAATGTTGGAGATGATGTGGAAGACATCTTGGAATTCTTTGCCGGAGTTGATATCATTCTTGTCTGGATTGAGCTAACGCTGAATGTTGGTCTCTCGGACCCATGGGTTCCAATCGTTATCATCGTCATCGCTCTTGGTCCACTCTTTTCGATAATCCTGAATTTCACAATCATCTTTGTATTTGTGAAGAAGCGTGCAACCCTCTCCATGATGCGGTATCTGTCAACACAGTATGATGTTCCTGATATGGTGTCTTCTCCTTCCTATATTCGTAGCCAGGTTCTCTCTTTGGTTGAACGTCAATTCTTCATGACTGCTCCGGCGCCAGCTGAGGAGTCGATTCCACCAATTGATGCGGAGTCGGAACCTGAACCAGCACCTGCTCCAGAACCAGAGCCTGAGCCTGAACCAGAGGAAAAGTCAGAACCCAAGCGCGACCACATCCCCCCTCCACCAGGAGAATAGATTGAGTCAGTGGAAGATAAAGACTGAGTCTGAATCAAAGGCAAAGTAGACTCCATTTTCTTCCCTGTTTCTCAGCCGTTTTACTAATTGTTCATCATTCGTCAGAGCTACGATTTGGATGTCTTCGAAATTGATGGTTATCCTGAACGATCCGACTTGTGGAGTGATGGACGTCACATCTCCCATGACCCACCCCTCTTTCTCTTCGGTTGAGATATACACATCCTCTGGTTTCATGCTGAAGGTGATAAGTTCCCCAATCTCTCCCTCTCCTGGAAATAAGAATGTGCTTCCATTGACTTGAACAAGAAGTTTCCCGCCTTTATTCTCAATGATTTCCCCTCTGAAGACATTGCCACTTCCAAGGAATCTGGCTACAAACTCATTGGCTGGAGCATCATAAAGCTCCTCTGGAGTGCCAACCTGACTCACAACACCGTCATT
>Ga0209536_100007409_pt1 | contig 16645 bp, 17 predicted proteins | sample DeeMarSeWOR28_12_FD_187461 | JGI IMG/M metagenome (GOLD analysis project Ga0209536, IMG submission 187461) | Marine sediment microbial communities from White Oak River estuary, North Carolina - WOR-2-8_12 (SPAdes) (version 2) | ecosystem: Environmental > Aquatic > Marine > Intertidal zone >... | reverse complement strand
CTTCAAGGCGCTGGTGATCGGTATCCTGGCTCATGCTTTGTACAAGAGCGCCCTGTTCATGGTGGCGGGCATCGTGGATCACGAAACCGGTACCCGCGATTTGCGCCGACTGGGTGGCCTCAAGCGATCCATGCCTTATACTTTTGCCATTGCCGCCATTGCCGCACTATCCATGGCAGGTTTGCCCCCACTCTTTGGTTTTTTGGCCAAAGAGACTTTGCTGGCAACAGCTTTTCACCCATCATTGCCTAAAATGGTAGGCTGGATATTCACTTTGGCCAGTATTGCCACCGGAGCCTTGATGCTGGCCCTGGCTACCATGCTGCTGTGGGATACTTTTATGGGCGAGCCGAGAGATTCAGCCGTGCACGGTCATGAACCCCCCAAAATAATGCTCCTTGCCCCAGCAATCCCGGCAGTACTGTCCCTGGTTCTCGGCCAACTTCCCGGACCGAAACAAGAGGCTGCATTGCTGGCAAACGCGGCTCGTGCCGCCCATGGCTCCATGGTTAAAGTGTCCCTGGCCCTGTGGACCGGCCTCAATATTCCCTTGCTACTCTCCGGCGTCGCCATCTGTTTGGGAGTGGTGTTGTTTGTCTACCGGCAGCGCCTCCGGGAATTGCAGATGCGTATAAGCCCTGTGTTCAACCTTAACATTATCTACAAGGGGATACTGAATGGTCTGGATAAAACTGCTTACTGGGCCACCAGGATGCAGCAGGGCAAACTGCGGATCTACCTGTTTATCATTTTGGCAGCGGCCATTGGCCTAGTCCTTATTTTTCGGGGCCTGCCATTACCGCTGGATCTGTCATCCCTTAGCTGGCCCGGTGCAGATTTTAGAGGAGAGCTGGTGATCCTGCGGTTTTTTGCCCTGTTTTTGGCCACGGCCGCAGCTCTAGTCAGCGTCCAGGTACGTAGCGATTTCACCGCCATTCTTGCCTTTGGTGCTTCCGGCCTCGGCGTTGCCGGGCTCATGTTGTTGGGAGCAGCCCCCGACGTGGCCCTGGTGCAAATAGTGGTGGACATGTTGTCTCTGGTAATTCTGGTTCTCGCCTTGTCCCGGTTGCCCATGCTTCAACGCAGCAAAGCCCAGGAGGTGACTTTCCTGCAAAGGCCACTGGGTCTGGTCCGTGACGGACTGATTGCGGTTGCTAGCGGAGTCACGGTGATGCTGATTACTTTTTCAGCCTTGCTTTCTCGGCCCCGCCAGAGTGTGGTGACGCCCTTTTATGAGGCCAATGCCAAAAAAATGCTAGGGTCGAAGAGCATTGTGGGCGCTATCATTGTTGACTTTCGCGTTCTGGATACTCTAATTGAAATCTGCGTTTTCAGCATAGCTGGACTGGGTATTTATACCCTGCTACATTATGCGGCCCGCAAATTTGGCGACAGGGGAACCCCGATGGAGGAGTTGCCTGCGCCCGCCACAGACCCGCTTAAGACCCTGGGCATTGGGGGTAGGAAAACCTCGAGCTTCATCCGGGTTCTGGCCTATGTGGTCCTGCCGGTGGCCATGGTGGTCGGTGTCACCGACATCATGTACGGCCATGATATGCCCGGCGACGGCTTCACTGCCGGGGTAATAATCAGCCTGGCCATCGGCTTCTGGTACGTTGTCTTTGGCTACTACGAAACCAGACGCCGTCTGTTCTGGTTAAGGACCTCGTCATTTGTCGCTGCGGGCATTTTGTTGGCCATCGTTAGCGGTACCCTGGGAGTCATCATCAAAGGAAGCTTCTTTGCGAATGTGGATTTCGGTCAACTGCTGGGTCTGCCCCTTCCCAAGGGTTTCCATCTGAGTACGTCCTTGCTCTTCGAATTGGCCATCTGCCTTAGTGTGGTGGGAAGCGTAACTCACATGCTGAACACCTTTGGGCACCCTGAAGAAGAAGACCACGAATGTATCGACTGCCTCCGCCAGATCGCGGAGTTGGAAAAACAGGAGTTTTGAGAGTTGATCTCTACAAGAAGAAATTGTCTCTCTCATACCCGCGCAGGCGGATATCCAGGTCTGATTACAACTGGACTCCCATCTCCGCGGGAGTGATTGGTTGAGGTCGCAAAGACCATTTAAGTGAAAGGAACTGATAGATGGAACTTCTGACGGCAATTGCCATTGGTACTATGTTTGCGATGGGCGTTTTTCAGCTGTTACGTCGAAATGTTATCCGATCGGCCATTGGCCTGCTCATTTTAGCCAATGCTGTAAACCTGTTCCTCCTGAGTACTGGAGCTTATGTCAGCCTGGAACCCCCTTACCTTAGCGACGCCCATTTACTCATGAGTGATGCCTTGCCCCAGGCACTAATACTTACAGCAATTGTCATCAGCATGGGTGGCACTGCATTCGTTTTGTCCATGCTCTACATTATTTCAGCTCGTTACAAGACCAGTGATTCGGATGAAGTCGATGGATTGAAACACTAATGGGAGAATTAGATGTCAACTGCATCATATTGTCGGGACATTTGCGAACTCGAACTTCCTAGCAAGTGACCCATTCCGTCATTCCGGAATCCGCGGTAAGCGGATATCCGGAATCTAAAGAAGCAAAAGTCTGCTGGATATCCCGCTCAAAGAGCGGGACTTTGCCTCGTCCGGCATGACAATTTTCGTTAGTTATTTGAATTCACAACACAGTGATGAGTAACTGACTCCAGATACACCTTAAAGAGGATCTTCATGCTGTACAAGCATCTGCCTCTACTGCCAATATTGTTGCCTTTGACCGGCGCGATGATTGGAGTGCTGCTGCGGCGAAAATATAGGCTGCAAGCAGGGTTTGCTCTAGCGAGCATGCTCCTATCGCTGGTGAGTAGTGGGTGGCTGCTAGCCGTGGTGTGGCGCGGTGGAGTTCCGATGGTTTTTCAGTCGGGCGGCTGGACCGCTCCTTTTGGCATCACCTTGGTGGCTGATTTACTGGCGGCGGTCTTTGTGGTCATGAGCCAGTTGGTCCTTTGTACCGGTGTTTTATATGCAATGGGCAGCAAAGACTCCGTGGTGAGATATCCAACCTTTTACCCCCTGTATTTGACCCTGGCCACAAGTCTGACCGGGGCCATGCTCACCGGAGATCTATTTAACCTGTTTGTCTTTGCAGAGCTGCTGGTCATATCCGGCACGGTATTGACGGCATTGTCAGATGACAGGTACGGAACAGAGGCTGCCTACAAATATTACTACATGAGTCTGCTTGCCTCGTTTTTCATGCTTTTGGCCATCGGCTGTCTGTACGTTTCTTACGGCACCCTGAACATGGCTGATCTGGCCCAAAGAATTGCGGTGGATTCCGGGCGATCATTGCTGCTACCCGGAATCGGCTTCCTTATGGCCACCTTCATGGCAAAGAGTGCGGTCTTTCCTTTTCACTTCTGGCAGCCGGATTTCCATACAGCTGCGCCAACCGCGGTCAGCGCCATGCTTTCCTCGGTGGTGGTCAAGCTTGGCGTCTACGGTTTTCTACGCATGACAACCCTACTGTTTTTGCCCCAAGCCGAAACGATTCGCTTTTTACTTGTGGTTTTGGGTATTATTGGCGTTATCTTCGGTGGGCTGTCTGCTGTAGGCACACACAACGGTAAACGGATGCTGGCTTATTCCACCCTGGCCCAGGTAGGCTTCATCCTGGTTGGCATTGGCTGGGGCACGCCCATGGCCATCGCTGCTGCCATCGTCTTTGCCTTTAACCACAGTTTGATCAAAGCGGCCATGCTTATGTTGGCTGGTTACGTTGCCAGCCGCGCCCCGGTGAAATCGGCCGATTTTGAGGTTGTCAGCGGAGTAGGTCGCTCTGCCCCCGGAGCCGGAGTACTGTTTTTCCTTGGCTCCCTGGGTCTTGCCGGAATTCCACCCACAAACGGCTTCATCAGCAAAATGCTCTTGTTCTTTAGCGGCATCGATGCCTCCGGATTTAGTGCCCTCCTGCTAATTGGGCTGGGCAGTGTTTTCACTTTGGTCTACACCATGCGGGGTTTTCAGCGCATCTGGTGGCATGCCCCACCGGCAGGTGCTGAAGTCAAAGCCAAAGGCGATGGGTTGCTGGCACCTGTTCTCCTTATTGGGCTTGTGCTGTTACTTGGCTTGTGGGCTGAGCCGCTGGTTCAGCTTGCCCGGGACACCGGTTTCTGGCTCAATAGTCCTATGGGTTACATTCAAGCTGTTTTGGGAGGTTAAAGATGCACTATCTCGCCGTCACCTTACTACTTCTTTTTGTGTATCTGGAGCTTTCTTTCAACCTCGAGTTTAGCAATCTGGTGGTTGGGCTCTTCATTGCAGGCTTCATTACCTTCCTGATCCGTCCCCGCAGCGGCCCGATTGATTGGGGTCGCCTGCCATCCTCCATCTGGGCCCTGGTGCAATACTTGGTCATCTTGGCATATGACTTGATTAAGAGTGGCATCGTGGTAGCGCGCCTTGTCCTAACCCCGAAAATGCGTCTCCGTCAGGGTATTGTGGCCATTTCGGCCGAATGCGACTCGGAGCTCTCCACAGCACTGAGCGCCCATGCAATTACCCTCACCCCGGGGGAGCTGGTAGTGGAGATGGATGATGAGGGTGTGATGTACACTCATTGCCTGGATGTCACCGAGGCGGACAAATACATGGCAGAAGCGCAAGAACTGCGTAAGGATTTGTTGGAGAAGATATTTCAATGATTGGGTGAAGTCATGCAGATTTTAGAAACAGTATTTGCGGACATTCTATACATTTCGCTCCTGGTCCACCTTGCTCTCATGACCGTCTGTTTTTGGCGGGTCTGGCGGGGTGAAAACGTGATTGACCGCCTGATGGGGTTTGAACTCCTCACCACACTGACCCTGGCAGTTCTGGTGCTTCTTTCCCTCATTAGCCGGCGAATCATATACATTGACCTGGGCTTGGCGCTGGCCGTACTCGGTTTTGTGGGCACCATTGCCCTGGCTAAATATGTGGCTGATGACCAGATGTTTTAGTCTGAGCCGGTAGGATGAAACTTTCGGCCCCTAATCACTGAGTGAGAAAGCTATGGACACCATCGCGCTATCAATTGCAATTTTGGCTGTGCTCATGGGCACTTTCTTTTCCATAGTGGGTGTCTTGGGGTTCATCCGTTTTCCCGATGTGTACACTCGCTTACATTCAACCGGCAAGGTGGGTGTTTTTGGCGTGGTATTGCTCCTTGTTGCCGTGGTGGCCTGGGAACATCTAAGCTGGGGGCGGGGATTGATCCTGGTTTTCTTTCTCATGCTTGCCGGTCCTGCCACGGCTCATGCACTTGCCTCGGCGGCAAACCGCATCGGCCTGCCCATGAAAGGGGGGGAACGGGATGATCTTGCTCAGCGATTGTAAGAAAACCGGCTAAAAAAACAAAGGAGTATCACCGTGAGTAAAACAAGAAAAATCCAAAAGGTCTTCAAGAGTAAACCCACGAGAGAAGGGGCGGGTGTACATCTCAAAAGGGGCTTTGGCTTCAGCCAGGTGCCAATGTTTGATCCGTTCTTGCTTTTCGATGACTTTCACTCAGACAACCCCGAGCACTATCTCAAGGGTTTTCCCTGGCACCCGCACCGTGGAATTGAGACGATCACTTATGTTCTCCATGGGGAGGTGGAACACGGGGACAGTATGGGAAACAAGGGCGTCATCTACTCCGGGGATGTTCAGTGGATGACGGCCGGCAGTGGCATCATTCATCAAGAGATGCCCAAGGGAGATGAACGGGACATGATGTGGGGATTCCAGCTTTGGGCTAATCTTCCTGCTTCCCAAAAGATGATGGATCCTCGTTATCGAGAGGTAATAAGGGACCAAATACCTGAAGTCGCTTTGGATAATGGGGTAAAAATCAAAATTATCTGCGGCCGGGTCAACGGCAAGGGGGGACCGGTGCAGGATATCGTCATCGACCCGCAATACTTGGATGTCACCGTGCCTCCCGAAACTGAGTATATCCACCCGGTGAAACGCGGGCATACGGCGTTTGCTTATGTCATTGATGGCAAGGGATATTTCTGTCAAGAGAAAAATCCATTCGACTATGAAGTCCAAGGGGTAAACTACTTCGACATTAAGAGGGATCCCTTTGTCGGTAACGAAAATCTGTTGTTATTCGATGACGGTGATGAAGTGATGGTTTCGACTCAGGGCGAACCGGTCAGGTATCTCCTGATTTCCGGCAAGCCCATCGGCGAACCGGTTGCCTGGTATGGTCCCATAGTGATGAATACTCAAGAGGAACTCGAATTAGCCTTCAAGGAATATCGGGAAGGCACATTCATCAAACACGACACCAAGTAAATGTATTTTCGTATACGAGTCCCATTCTTTACGACAATTTCTCAGAATGCTCCGATTTCTAGTCGGGGATGAATGCGACGAAATAAGGGTTCAAGTGGCTATTTGCCATCCGGAAACGGTCTATTGTCATTCTGAGCCGTTCGGTAAGACCTGTCGACGAGACTTGTCGACGAGCTCAAGTCGTGTCGCTCAGGTCGAGTCGCTCAGGGCAGGCTCCGCGAAGAAAGCGACGCTTTGTCATCCTGAGCGCAGCGAAGGATCTCGAGATTTTTCGTCGTCCCGCCGTCGGCGGGACTCCTCAGAATGACATACAAATGCCAGGTTGCCGGATGGATGCTACCTAATAGAGCGACACAGCATTGGAGCAGGTAATCTCTGAGCAGGCTTTGTCCGCTTAGGTCGTACCTGCTTGAGATGCTCCGACCTTTGGTCGGAGAGCTTTACTTGCTCCGCAGATAGCTGGCAGCGCGTAGGCATACTGCCAATCCAAAGAGCACGGATTGTTGATATCATATCCTGCATTTGAGGTTAAACCATGAGTTACTACTGCAAACAGTGTGGTAAAGAGTTGGATGATGAGGACATGGTCACTTGCATTCGACACGAAGAAAACGTCTTTCTATTCTGCTGCGATGGCTGCAGATCCCAGTGGGTTACTCGGTTTCTTAGGTGTTGAAGAGAAACCACTCAATTTCATTCATTAGTCAGGGCCGCGTGGTCGCCAGATAATCAGAGGTGTGTTAAGGTTGAAGTCTCATGAGCTGTGGAGCGTCCTCTATTTGGTATTCCCGTATATTCTGTGTTAGTATCCTTTGAATCTGAGGGCTAGTAGTGATGGAAGAGGCGGTTTAGACATGCAAGAGAACACACATCTGGGTGTCACCGATAGATCTCGACCACTTGTCTATTATTCGCAAAAGATGATCGAGCCTTCTTCTTCTATGTTCCTTGAGGTACAGACTCGTCCGGTATTGCTGTATTCCAAAAGCCCAGACTGGTTGGAAGACGTGTGGTTCCAGTTGAAAACCACCGTGATCGAATTTGATAAAGACTTACAGATGCGGGTTCCTGCTGAGACTGGTCCCCAGATTGACGACATTGAGGTTATTGAGATCCGTAAGTACAACAGTTCTCCCCCGGCTAATAGGATCAATGTGGGGCGTGATGCCAGCAACGACATCGTCTTCGCTCACGAAGCTATCTCCATCGTCCATGCCCATCTCATTGAGACAGAGTCCGGGGATTCATTTGAAATCATCGATAATAACTCCACCAACGGTGCCAGAATAAACGAGGAAGAACTGCCCGCTTTGCAGAATCAGATTCTGATCAACCTTGACCAAATTGAATTCGGCAAAGTAGTCAGGGCGATATATCTGACGCCGCGCGGGTTTTATAAATTTTTGCAGGATCTGATTCGTGCCGGTATCATCTAATCCTAATCCTCGCTGACTCTAAGGAGCAGTCAGTCCCCTGGGTTGACAGCAACATCTTGTCCTGGGGTCTATAAGACCTTAAGTATGGCTATGAGAATAACTTCTATTTTGGCCCTTTGCTTGGTTTGAAAATTCTTGCAAAATCGCTGAAATGATTCTTTATGATCGAAAAACAGCTTGATCAGTCAAAGAAACTCACTATTTTCACTGTGAGTGGAACCGTAACCGCCCGCGAGATCGCCAGTGCTATTCGCTCTTTCTACGCTGCGGACGTTACCCTCTATTCCTTATGGGATTTACGCCAAGGAAATATAGAGTCGACCGATGATGAGGTATGGAATCTGGCACGTACTGTACGCACCCTAAACCTATCTATCCGCACCGGTGGCAAGACGGCCTTGGTGGCTGGCGAGGGAGCGATCTTCGGGCTAGCGAGGATGTACCAGCACATTGCAGACACACTGACTCTACCCTTTGAGATAAGAGTCTTCAGTAACATAGAGGAAGCATATGATTGGCTTGGCGGTGGAGATGTGCCTACTCAATAGCTGATAATTCCCTCCCAATGACACAATACACTTTCCCACCAATTGAGTTTCAATAAATTTGACTCATCATCATAGTCTATCCCCCAATGTCACAGCCACAGGATTTCGCATTCTTCCTTTCATTTCCTGGAGAGATACAGTGATAGCCCTTGGTGACTGATGAAGTATTTTTCCTATGTGGGTAATGTTTTACATAGTTTCACTTGAAGCGATTTCCCTAGGATTTGCTTAAGTGTTGGAATTCTAGGGTAATTGCAACATTTATGATTCTGGCATGACCTTTGCTCTTGGCTACTGATGCCCTGCTCCTGCAACCTTACAATAAGCGAGGATTAAGATTTGTCTGACCCCCAAGAAAGACGTAATTACCCCAGGACTAAAGTCAAATTACCCGTTGTAAAAAAGGCCGGAGACGATCTTGTAGATGGCGAGATTCAAGATCTCAGTCTCGGAGGCGCATTCATCCGTTTCTCGGCGATGCCAAAGCTCAGAGAAGTCTTCCAAATGGTTATAAGCGCCAAGGGACGGTTGATATCAATTAACGCGGAGATGGTCTGGTCAGATGTCCATAAAACCAATGACAAGACCACGTTGACTGGAATGGGGGTACGCTTCAGAAAAATACTCAATGGTGACCGTCGGTTTCTCCTGGAGGTGATCGGCAAACACCAAAAGAATATATTCGTCAGCTGGCTTCCAAGGAAATAGCCCGTGCTTTGCACGGAGATGAATGGCATCCCTAAATCCCCTCTCCACTCAATAGACTGTGTCGCAATTCGTCATCCCGGCCAAGTCCGCCTACGGAGGGCGCGAGCCGGGATCCAGAAAGAATTTGATTATATTGAACTTTCACTGGATTCCGGATCTCGCCCCGCGAAGCGGAGCTCGTCTGGAATGACGGGTTCGGCGAATTGTGACATAGTTTCCAAGGGGAGAGGAGATTTTTGCGGAGCTAAATAAATAGGTGTTTTCTGAATTCATCCACACTCTCCTACTGTAACTCTAGTTCAACCCAGTAAAGCGGGTGATCAGATATTCCCGGTGGCGTATAGCCACCCTCAATAACCTTAAATCCCTTCACAATAATCCAATCAATTCTGTCTGGAATATCCTTCGATCCCAAGGCCACATTTAACGCATCAAGTGCGTTGTTTCTATTTAGTAGGTCAATCAATAAAGGATCCTCTCTGCTAATATTTAAATCACCAATAAGTATACAGTGCTTATAATTCGCAAATTCATTAATGACATAGGATAGTTGTATTTTACGAATTATGTTGAAATCAAGATGAGTAAGAAGAAAAGTAACTATCTTGTTATTAAACTTTAATTGTATGGTCGTTAAATTGCGATAGCTACTACTGATATTATCATCATGTTCATATATTAATGGCTCTATGTACCAAATGTTTACAGGAAAAGATGAAAGAAAACCATTCCCAAATGATTCTTTAAAATACCTTTTTTGGCTAGGCAGAAAGAGCCATCCCATGTTCAGCATCTCACCGAGCTTCTCTACCTGGCTGGAGTGAGACAGGAGTGTTTTTCCTCTGACTTCATTTAAAGCAATGATATCGAATCCTTTCAAAGCAGTTGCCGTGCGGTTAATATTCCGGATTCCGTCTATGCCTTTGCCGCTCTGTATATTGTAGGTGGCAATACGAAATGTACTCGTGTTGAGGTCTCTTTTCTCAGTTTCAGAGTTAATGCTAGTTCCTGAGCTGGGCGGCAGAGGACGTATCATGTTAGCTTGCCAGATATTTAACCCAATAGTAAATGCCAACAGCAGTAGGAGAATACCTTTGACAGAGTTCTTCATAGCTATCCTAAAATGGCCGAGAAAATGACTGTATAAAAAAGCATCCTTTTGTTCCTCCTGTGGTAGATCCAGGCAGGAAACTCAAATCAGGTAGTCCGCTGGACGCGAAAAAGCGTAAACCTGTCTTGCGGAGACTCCTCATTGCGCGTGTATTCGCTCTGCGACACCACACTGACCGTACCGAAGCGCTCGAGTAGTCTCAGTTGGTTCATACGGGTCACGACAAAGAAAACCTTCTGCTCACCCAGGTGTTTTCCGATGTCTTCAGGGTTCCAGACGCCGATCAGAGGGACCTGAACATAGAAGATGTGACGCACAATCTCGGGACCACCCGTGGCAAAGATCAACGGCTGAGGCGGCAGGTGCTCTTGGAGGGTGGTGAGGAACCGGCGGTCTGGACGCCGAGTATCGCGAGCCGGTAGAAGGTGGACGTGCACCTGCACCACACTAAGCACCAAGGTAAGCAGGAAAACGGCAAAGACGCGGCTCGGGCGTCTTCTGAGGGTAAATACGCCAGCTAGCAGCAGGCCCAGGCAAACGACAACTCCCAGGATCCAGGCATCGGCTCGAAAATTGGTCAGCTTAAATCCGGCCACCAGACCTCCCAGGAGTGCTCCGGGAGCCAGGACAAAAATGGCTCCCCGTGCCACCGCCACCGCGTACCTGTTTTGCTCCCGGATGCGCTGCTCGATTTCAAGCACGGCTATTGTTGTCACCAGCGTGAATCCTGGGAGACAGGAGAGCAGATAATGGTGGCTCTTGCCGCGCGCAAGCGAGAGAAGAAGGATGGGAACCAAGGCCCACAACCAGTTGAAGCGATCCGCCGAATTACCTTCTCTCCACATCCGTTTTAGGGATGGGACAGTGCCGATCAAGGTTATGGGGGTCCATGGTAGGAGTTGCATAGGGATCATCGGTAAGTAGTACCACCACGGACGGCTATAGATGGTAGCTCCCTTGGCGCGACCAACCGTATGATAGAGCCAGAGGTCGAGGGCAGTCGGCTCTTTCATGAGCACCAAGGCCGGCCAGGCCACGGCAATGAGAATACCCAGCGACAGTCCGATGGGGGACCACATTTGTTTCCAGGCACGTGATTCCCGTCGCCACAACAGCCATGCCAGGCACGGCGTCAATACCATGGCTGCACCAAACAGTGGTCCCTTGCACAGGTTCGTCAACCCAATGAGGACCCAGAAGACTAAAGCCAACAGGCGAGGACGGTTGCTGGGATGGGGAAGTCCGATCCCCTGCAAATGAATGAAGAGAACGATGGCTGCAACCACAATGCATGCCAGTAACATATCCGCTTCCGCCAGGCGGGCGTAGGTCATCATATACCAACTGGTACATTGGATGAGCCCCGCCACCAACCCCGCTTTCTCGCCCAGCCAACGGCCCACCATCATCGCCAACAGAAAAACGAGCACCACACCAGCCGCAACCGAAGGCAAACGGACAACCCATTCGGAGGCTTCCCCGAACAGAATGATCAAAGCACCCGCAAGCCAGTGGAGTAGGGGTGGCTTCTCAAGCCACGAGTGGTCACCGATTTTAGGTATGAGCCAGTCCCCTTCGGCTATCATCTGACGCGCGCCACCAGCCACATCGATCTCGTGATGCGTCAGCACCCGCGCTCCCCCGAGGTTGACACCGTAAAGGACCAGGCAGGTGCCCAAGAGCAACATCCAGCTGCGGATGGTGAGCGGGCCAAGCAGTCGCGATAAGCTGTCATGCTTCAATTGGGTCATAACTTGGAGATATCCCCATGCTGCAACAAACTGCGAGAATAACCAATGTAGCGCAAGCCTACGAAGTTATCAAGGAGATGAATCCTCTGGCTCAGGAGTTTACTTTTTTCTATTTATTACCTCCATTCCCAAAAAATACACCTGGTTTGATTTTTTTCTTTACCAAAGAGAAAAAAAACATCATAATGACGCGTCAATTAATTGGAATAATATAAATACTCAATGATTTCATTAATATAATGTCTCCCTAACTTTCATTGCAACGAAATCAGAGGGCAGAAATGACCCTTTCAGCAGAGAGCAGAAAACAGTTTCGTAAGATCCTTGAGGATATGCGCAGCGAACTGGTTGAAGAGGTTAGAGCCCAAATTAAACGCAGCCGGGAGCGAGATTATGTGGGAGACCTGGCTGATTATGCCACCTCTGACATGATTGCTGATTATGCCCACATGTTTGGTGAACGGTTGCAGCAACGGCTCCAAATGATTGACGATGCTCTGGAGGCCATTGAAGATGGTGATTACGGCCTGTGCGAAGAGTGCGACGAACCCATCAACGAGAAGCGGTTGCAGTTGATGCCCTTCGCTCGTTTTTGTGTTCGCTGTCAATCAGAATTGGAACGTCAGGCCAAAATGCGAGGCGAGACTTTTACTGACATTAGCCTCATGGACTCACGCTACCGCCCTGAGGCTGGGAGCGAATAATTTAGCGGCTAAACAGGTGGAGAATGAAGGTTATCCGTTTCAACGAGTCAGAGAGTTACGAGCCAGAGGAAAACTGGAAGCGACTTAGCCTCTGCAACGAGGAAGATATTTCTATTGAACACTTCGTCAAGCCGCCGCAGCATGCCTCGCCCCTCCACGAGCATTCCAATGCGCAAGTACTGGTTGTCCTGAAAGGCAAGCTGGCAATTATCACAGATGAGAACGAGGAGCAGATACTGGAGGAGGGGGACGCTGCTTATATTCCTGGAGATGAACCTCATATAGTAAAAAATCTGCTGGACAAGCCCTCTGTAGGTATTGACATCTTTGTTCCTGGCCGGTCGTTTGATTTCTGGCTGCAGAGAAAGCAGTCATAATGTCCATGATCATCTACCTTCTCTAAAACCACCCCACCCGCAAACCAACGGAATTGACTCCCCGCATTGACATTTTTTCTTTCATCCATATTATTAGAGACTGATTTAACCCTAATGTTGCATACATACAAGTTGATAACGTGACCTTGAGGAGCATCATGCAATTCCGACCAGTGAAAGCCATCTGGATTCTGTTGATACCGCTGGCTACCCTCATGATGATGAGCGGTCCAGTGTCAGCCCAGGAAGCCAAGGCCCCCGAGTCTTCAGCTGAAGTAAAATCAGAACCGGTTACCAGCCCGGGCCTGGCCGATCTTGCTCAAATGGCTACGCAGCTGGCCGAAAGCTCCACCGACCTGGAAAAGGGGACTCCTGCGAGCTTCGATTTACCCAAAGCGGAGAAGAAATTTGCTCGTATTCGGGAAAACATAGACGCGCTCTCCAGCCGTTTTGAGAACCTGAAGACAGCCGAGCGATTCAGCTATGAGCAGCTTGCTGATCTCAAGGTGGCGATATTTGTCCAGGACGAATCCCTGAAGGAGGTGGCCAAACCACTTTCAAAAGCGATCAGAAGGCTTGAGAATTCTCAGAAGAAGTGGTTGGCAGCGAGAGAAAGGTGGAACGAGTTGAGATCGTCTCCACCCAAAAATGTACCACTGACCAAGGTGAAACCCACCTTCGAAAAAGCCCAGGAGGATATTAACCGGGCGCTGGCTCTCATTTCAAAACAGATGGGGCTCTTGCTGGGGGTGCAGCAGAAGGCAGTGGACCTGCAAACCTCCATCTACTCACTCACTGTGGATGTAGACGCTCTACTTCTGGTTGTGCGTGGTCACATTCTGCGGAAGGCCGGCCCCTCCATGTTCGCAGCCGAATATTACTCTCAACTCCGCAAAGGGGTAATAACTGACCTCTCCAAGAGCCTAAGTAACATGTCCTGGCCTGAAGTGCACTTGTCCCAACGAACCGGGTGGCTCCTCTCCATCCAGGGCTTCGTTTCACTGATCCTCATTGCGGTCATCCTCCATTTTCGACGGTCCCTGGCAAAGGAAGAGCGCTGGCTTTTTATGGCCAGGCGACCCCTTTCTTTTGGCATACTGGCAGGAGTAGCCAGCACGGCTCTTTACCAAGAGCAAATTCCCGCCACCTTGGATTTGGCCTTGTCTGCAACTGCCTGTATTGCCGTTGCCAGAATAGCGGCGGTGCTCATCGCCGGGATCTGGAGAAAGCGGCTCATCTACGGTCTCGTTGCCCTCTTTATCACAATTTGGTTGTTTCAAATTTTCGTCATGCCTTTTACAGTTTTGCGGCTGTATCTGTTTTTAGTGGCAGTGATTGGCTTGTCTCTGTTCGGTTGGCGAAGCGTGGTGAGCAGTCGCAGTGGAGACTCGAACTGGTACACCGGGGCCCTGGGTTTGGGTTGCTTTATATCCATGTCGATTCTTATTACAGAGATGGCTGGCTACAGCCATCTGTCTCTATATCTACTTCAGTCCACAATTCACACGATCTTCATCTTACTGGGCACCTGGCTCTTGATCCTGGCGGCTCGAGGCGGGCTGGAGTTCATCATTCAGAGCTCACCTCTCAAGAAATTCCCCATTGTGCAAGCTAAGGCCGATGTGATCGTAAGCAGATCGGCGCTGCTGGCAAACCTTTGCATAGTTGTGATTACAGTTACTCTTACCCTGGTGGCCTGGCAGGTCTACGAAAGCCCAAAGCAAGCCATTGAGCAAATTCTCTTATTCGGATTTGACGCAGGAACCCGACGGGTTAGTGTGGGGTTGATTTTTGCTGCCGTAGCGGTCCTCTACGGAGCATTTCTGGCATCCTGGTTTGTGCAGGCCATGCTCATGGCCGGCGTCTTATCCAGGCGCGAGCTACAGGCTGGAGTTCGGTTCTCTATGGCCAGGTTGATCCACTATGGTTTTGTGGTTGTGGGTTTTCTGCTGGCTTTGCTGGCACTAGGAGTTCAGTTCAGAGATATCACCATTATCGGTGGTGCACTGGGTGTTGGCATCGGATTCGGCCTTCAGAATGTTGTGAATAACTTCGTTTCTGGTCTCATCTTACTCTTTGAAAGGCCTATCAAGGTTGGTGATTATGTCGAGATAGCTGGTCAGTGGGGTGAGATCAAACGGATCGGGCTTCGGGCTACTATAGTAGAAACTTTTGATCGTTCGGAGGTGGTAGTTCCCAACAGTGAGCTGGTTTCAACCCGGGTCACCAACTGGACTCTTTCAAATCGGATTGCCCGGCTTATCATAACGGTGGGGGTAGCCTATGGTTCTGACGTCCCTCTGGTGATGCAAACCCTCAAAGAGTGTGCTGAAGATCACGGCGCGGTGATGAGATCTCCCGCCCCGCAAGTATTGTTCAGAGGGTTTGGGGATAGCTCCCTCAACTTTGAGCTTCGCGTCTGGATTTCAGACGTTGGCAAGAGGTTGGACGTTTTCAGTGAACTCCACCAGGAGGTTGATCAAAGATTCCGGTTGGCGGGAATCGAAATTGCCTTTCCGCAAAGAGACCTGCACGTACGCAGTGTAGACGAATCGGCTGCATCTAAATCCAGGTGGGCTGAGGAGCAGCGGTTGCGGGTGGTGGAGCGTGCTGATGACGAAAAGGAAGGGCAATGAATAACCAGGCCCAATGGGTCGACGCGGGGACGCGGATAAATTGAGACGCGGAGAAACGGAGACGCGGAGAAACGGAGAGATTTCGGATCGCGGAATTCGGAAGGCATAGAGCGTAGAGCATGGAGTAGGACATTAGTCATATGCCTGCGGCGTCATTAGGTCACTATGCTTCGCTGTCATTTGTTGTAATAGGTAGAAGACGGAATTGCTAATCTAGGGATTTCGGGTTTAGAAATTGGAAATTGAAATTGTGCTTCGAATTTGCCCTTTACCTATGTGATCTGATCTGACCCAAATGGCTAAATTCATATCAAGGAGCGGAGGCGGAAATCATGAGCGAACCAATCTGTCGTGGAGATCATTCAGGCCATATATGCGTTCTGGCAAGTTGCGGCGAATTTGACAAGATAAAAGAGTTAACCAAAGAGCCCAAATATATCTGCTTCAACTGTGGCAGGGTGGCGATCTCTGACGAGTATCTGTGTAATCCCATGCCAAACGAATAAGCCCGAGATCGCGCAAACACCTCTCTGACTTGCACATTCAAGTATGAATGATTAATTTGCTGAACAGACTAAGGTATAAACCTCCTTTTTTATATGAGCCCCCACAGGCTGCTTGCACGGCCAACGGGGGCTCTTTTTTTGATTGGAATTAGGTTCCTGGTGGGGGGAATGGGGTTAGATTTTTTTGTCACATCGACTGCAAAGGTAACTGTCGTCATTTAAGATTTTATCCTGAGTTATGGCCTCTTCCTCCGCAATGAGGAAAACCTCTTCTTCTGTCATGCAATCCTTACAGATGATCTCTCCCTTGCCCGAATCAACTATTCCCAATATGTCGTCCAACTCTATGTTTGCCATTTCTGTAACCTCTCTCTGCAAACACCCAGAAGAAACTGGTCCTTCCCATTTGATTATCAAGATGTGCAATTATTGGGCCTGGAGTGGCAGAATAGCCTGAACCCGTCAAGAATGTCAAACTGGGTAATATCGTAGGTAATGTATTAGTTCTTGTGTCAGAGAAAGGAAAGGGGTACCTCATAGGGGAATTTGCCAAAACCCTTATAAAGGAGGTACCCCAATGCCGCAACAA
>Ga0209536_100007408_pt1 | contig 16645 bp, 9 predicted proteins | sample DeeMarSeWOR28_12_FD_187461 | JGI IMG/M metagenome (GOLD analysis project Ga0209536, IMG submission 187461) | Marine sediment microbial communities from White Oak River estuary, North Carolina - WOR-2-8_12 (SPAdes) (version 2) | ecosystem: Environmental > Aquatic > Marine > Intertidal zone >... | reverse complement strand
ATTGCCGGTGGAGGTGGCTAGGATGCAGCGTGGACCGATCGAGTTGAGGAGATCATTTAGTGGTGCGCTGGAGGCCCGAGCCGAGTTCGTTGTCGCGCCAAAAGTGAGCGGGCGGGTCGAGAAGCTCTTTGTAAATCTTTCTGATACTGTAAGGCGGGGGCAGGTTGTCGGGGAACTGGAGAACGCCGAGTATGTTCAGGCCGTGGCTCAGGCCAAAGCCGACTTGGTGGTGGCGAAGGCCAACCTGGCTATGGCGAAGAGCGCCCTGGAGATCGCGAATCGAGAGTTTGAGCGCACCAAGAAACTCCTTAAGCGCGGAATCGCTTCTGACTCTGAGTTCGATACAGCCAGGGCCGATCAATTGTCGAAACAGGCTCAACTCGAGGTAGCTGATGCCCAGCTGACTAAAGCTGCATCGTCTCTGGAAACAGCAAATATTCGGCTCGGATACACTAAGGTCACTGCAAGCTGGACCGGTGGCAACGAACATCGCCTCGTGGCAGAGCGTTATCTGGACGAAGGCCAGACCGTTGCGGCCAACGCCCCGTTGCTATTGATTGTTGAACTCCATCCCATCGTCGGGGTGGTTTACGTCACCGAAAAGGACTACGCTCGCCTGAGGCCCGGACAGGTCGTTCTAATGACAACGGACGCCTATCCCGGTGAACAGTTTCCGGGCCGGATAGTTCGCATCGCCCCCGTCTTTAGCAAGTCCACCCGGCAGGCGCGTGTAGAAATGACCGTCGAGAATTCCCAGCATCGACTCAAACCCGGAATGTTCATTCGGGCCACGGTAGTCTTGGAACGGGTGGCTGATACCACGACCGTCCCGCAACAGGCCTTGACCGCCCGTAATGATAAGACCGGGGTTTTCGTTGTGAGTGAGGATGGGCGATCGGTTGCCTGGCGCGAGGTAAAGTTGGGCATCCGAGAAGGCGGTCGAGTGCAGGTGGAGGGCGAGGGGCTGTCCGGCCTGGTGGTCACTCTGGGGCAGCAGCTGGTGGAGGACGGCTCGAGCATCACGATTGCTGACATGCTGAGTGAAACTCTTCCAGACCGCGAGGAGGAGGCCACACAATGAGTCTGCCGGGATTCAGCGTTCGGCGCCCAATCTTTACGACAATGGTCACCCTGGTTGTCGTCATCCTCGGAGCTGTCTCTTTGAGCCGGCTGCAGATCGACATGCTGCCTAACATCGAAATGCCAACGTTGACCATCCGCACAGAGTACGAGGGCGCCAGCCCGGAGGTCATGGAGCGGCTGGTTACCCAAATCATTGAGGAGATCGTTGCCACGGTGCCCGGCGTGGTGGAAATTATGTCCACATCATCCGAGGGGAACAGCGATGTTCGAGTCAGCTTCGTATGGGGCACGGACATCGACACCGCAGCAATTGACGTTCAGGCCAAGCTTGAAGACGAACTCAACGAGCTGCCTGACGATATCGTGAGGCCTCGCATCCGAAAGTTCGACATCGCCAGTTTTCCGGTAGTCCTGTTGGGAATTTCCAGTAGCCTCGACCCGGTAGAACTCACAGAATTGATCGAAGTCCAAATCCGATACCGGTTCGCCCGCATTCCGGGCGTGGCTCAGGTCGACCTTTGGGGGGGCTTCAACCGCGAGGTTCGAATCGAGCTGGACCCGGATCGGGTCAAGGCGTTGGGACTGCCTCTGGACCGCGTGCTTAATGCGATTCGCGACGCCAACCTCGATCTGCCCACGGGCAAGATAGAGCAAGGACGTTATGAGGTCACGCTCCGCGCACCCGCCGAATTCACCAACCTGGATCAGATTCGGGATACGGTCATTGTCGAACGGGATGGCGCCGCGGTGACGCTCCGCCAAATTGCCGAGGTCAAAGACACTTACGAGAAGCTGACGCGCATCATACGCGTGAACGGTGAACGCGGTGTACGGGTGGCCATCCGTAAGGAGGCCAATGCCAATACGGTGGAGGTGTCCAATCGCATCTTGGCTGAAATCGAGGCTGCCAATGAAGCGTTTCCGCAGATCAGCATCGTACCGGTCATCAACCAGGGCAACTTCATCGAACGGTCCATCGCCAACGTGGCCCGGTCGGTACTGTATGGCGGTGGGCTGGCAATAATGATTTTGCTGTTCTTCCTCCGCAATATACGAAGCACGATGGCGGTCTCCCTGTCGATCCCGATCTCAATCATTGCCACTTTTGCGCTGGTCTACTTCGGTGGATTCACGCTCAACCTGATGACGCTAGGCGGGCTGGCACTGGGTGTGGGCATGATGGTCGATAACTCCATTGTTGTTCAGGAAAACATTTTCCGCCGTTGCTGTGAGGATGCCGAATCCCCTGAGGTGGCAGCGGAGGCAGGAGCGCGGGAGGTGGGACGGGCCATTGTCGCCAGCACCATTACCACGCTCGTGATTTTCCTGCCACTTGTTTTCGTCCGCGGCGTCACGGGCATCCTCTTTCAGGAGCTAGCTTACGTGATCATCTTTGCGCTAATCTGCTCGCTGACGGTGTCGCTCAGCCTGGTGCCCATGCTGGCATCCAGACTCCTGAAATCATTCATGCAGCCCCGCAAGGACCGAAGGGCCCGGATGGAACGATTGATCGCTGCCTCGAATACCTTTTTTGCAGGTCTCGAAAACGCCTATGTGGGCCTTTTGCGATGGGTGTTGTCACATCGTCTGATCATCGTCTTTTCGGCGGCCGCCGTACTCGGGGGAAGCCTGCTTCTTTTGCCCATGATCGGCACCGAATTTCTCCCGCCCAGCGACGAGGGTGAGGTCCGTATCAGGGGCAAGATGGCAATCGGCACCCGGTTGGAGCTGGTTGATCAGCAGGCACGCAAAATGGAGAAGATCGTCTTCCCCTCTGTGCCCGAGGCGGTGGCGTCCGTGGTCAGTGTTGGGGCTTCGGGTTGGCGTGCTGCCGCGGCCTCAGAGGGTGATATTCGGCTGTCTCTGCTGCCTGCCGCCCGACGGAATCGCTCTAACGTGGAAATCGCAGAGGACCTCCGTCGCCAATTGGACGGCAAAGTCCCTGGTATGGAAATTCGTATCCGTGCACCGCAGGGCCAGTTTTTGCTGGAGCGGCTCCTTGGCGGTGATGAAGGGTTGACAATAGAGATCCGCGGGCTCGAACTCGACGTTCTAAACGCGCTGGCCCAGCGCATCGCGAAGGCAATTGCAGGCGTGCCGGGCATAACGGATGTCCAAACCAGTCTCGAGGCAGGCGTGCCCCAGCAGGAAATCCGGGTAGACCGAGACAAGGTCGCCGATCTCGACCTGACCGTTCGCGATGTGACACAGCTCCTGGAAACTGCAGTGGCCGGTTCCAAAGCCGGGGAGTACCGAACGGGGGGCAACTCCTACCGCATTTTTGTGCAGCTCAAGGATGCCGAGAAACGTTCCCTGGACGAGATCCTCAACCTTACATTGACCACTGGGTCCGGCGAAAAGGTGGCGCTGCGTAACGTTGTTAGCACTGAACCGAGCCGCGGCCCACTCCTGATCGACCGAAAAGACCAGCAGCGAATGGTTATGGTCCAAGCCAACGTGGCAGGACGCGACCTGGGCTCCGTCGCCCGGGACGTGCAGATCCTCCTGGATGGAATTCCACGTCGTGTCGGCTATGACCTGATGGTCGCCGGTAATTTCGAAGAGCAGCAAAAGGCTTTTAACGAGCTGGTGATCTCAATCGTACTGGCCCTGGTCTTTGTGTACATGGTGCTGGCCTGTCAATACGAGTCGGTTCGTGATCCGCTGGTGGTCATGTTTTCCGTACCGCTGGCGGCCGTGGGGGTCTTGGTTACCCTGTTTATCACGAAGACTACCCTAAACGTTCAGTCCTACATCGGCTGCATCATGCTGGGGGGAATCGTGGTCAATAACGCCATCCTTTTGGTGGACCAGGCCGGTCAGTTGGTTCACAGCGGAATGAGCACGTCAGATGCCCTATCTGAGGCAGGCCGCCGTAGATTGCGGCCAATTCTAATGACGACGCTGACGACGATCTTAGGCCTGCTGCCGCTGGCTCTCGGTATCGGAGAGGGAGCCGACGCGCAGGCCCCGCTGGCACGGGCGGTTGTGGGAGGTCTCACAGGATCGACGCTGATCACATTGGTCCTTATCCCGGCGGTCTATTCATTGTTTCATCCCGAAACGAAAAAAAATCAGGAAGAAGAAAGTCGGTAGGCATATATCAATGACAATGACGGATAGGGAATAAAATTAGAGTCTACGTCTTAAAGACTAAATCTGTTATCCCTCGCCACGGATGCAGGCGCTAACGATTCGGATCAGGTTCAAGATATCCACAACATGAAACTCTGGCTTTAATACTAACGAAATGAACCTATCGTTTTTCCCGGTACCGGATTCTCAATGATAATTGCAAAGTCTACGATCTGAAAAAGCGTGGCTTACGAACGAGGCCGTCGAAAAAGTCCAAATGCCGCAGTTACCGCATTTTCGCATCTAATAAAATCAACCGTTTACAAGCCGCAGAAGGCATCAAAATTATGGTTTCTGGGGTTTTTCGACAGCTTCACCAGTAATCCGCTATTACAAGCCATTTCAGCCACATACAATATATGGACATTTTCTTGAAAAAGCACTATTCTTGAATGCCTTTCATTTAGTTGTCTAATCACCTGAAAAATTGAAGGCCCGGTTAATTGAAACAATACATCTTCAGGTTGTCAGAGTGTATTACATGGTTGGAGTGGTGAGGCAAACACCAACCGTTAACCGATGACGACGAAAGAGATCCTAATTCCGGTTACACGGGATTTCGGTCACTTTTGTGCAGGGTGTTTAAGGTATCAAAGGAAAAAGAACCCGATAAGTGATTGCGAGATCTGGGAAAAAATGGGCATGCTTTGTATTCTTTTCCAGCAAGACCAAGTGTCCGGAAAATCCATTTTTCTCGAAAGGGTTCGAGCATAAGTTAACACGGGCGGTGTTATCCGGATAGTAATTTATATTTTAAATATGTTTTAGAGCTGAAATACCCTTGGTGTGGCACTCCTGATGAGCTAACGAAATTCTTTTATGGAAGGGAAGGGCAAATGAAAGAATCAAATATTAGGGCTTGCGTTCCTGATGGCGTCTATAAAACGGCTTGTGAACTTTGCCCTTGGGGCTGCGGCATGAATGTTCAGATTAAAGATGGAGAACTGGCTAAAGTATCAGGGAACAAAGAAAATCCACTTAACGAGGGTTTCCTGTGTCCCAAAGGGCTTGCAATTAAAGATATTGTTTACTCGAAAGAGCGTATCACCTATCCAATGAAAAATATGGATGGTGATTGGAAAAGGATCACATGGGATGAGGCATTGGACATATGTGCAGAAAATTTGCAATCCATCAAGGATCGCTATGGTGTTAGATCGCTAGCGGTGGCTATTGGCATGCCGGTACTCCTTGGTGGGCATACAACGATCAGCTTTTTGCGCCGCTTTTGCGATATTTACGGCACACCCAATTGTTTTTCAGTGGAAAGCATCTGTTATCGCTGTCGTATCATAGGGAACATCTTGACACTGGGGAAATTCCCTGCTGCTGATATTCCCAACGCAAGGACCATCGTGGTTTGGGGAAACAACCCTCACGCCTCCAATCCTCCTGTTGTACAAAGGATCAATAAAGCGGTCAAAAAGGGGGCCAAACTTATTGTCATTGACCCAAGAAAGACCCAAATCGCCAAGAATGCGGATATCCACCTTCAGATCCGTCCAGGCACGGATTGTGCGCTGGCGCTCGGGATGATAAACATCATTATCAATGAGGAGATTTACGACAGGGATTTTGTCACAAACTGGACGGTTGGCTTTGATGAGCTTAGGGAAGCGGCTGCGTCTTATGATCCAGACAGCGTTGCAAAGACAACCTGGGCGCCACCGGAGAATATAAAAAGGGCTGCGCGTCTCTTCGCCACCAATGGACCATCTTGCATTCTTCAGGGCACAAATTCTTTGGACCAGCATGTAAACGGATTACAAAATAGCAGGGCTCTGGCCATACTATGCGCCATAACCGGCAATGTGGACAGAGCCGGTGGCATGGTTACAACGAGCAGAGTGCATATAAGTCCCATTAGAATGCCTGAAAGGATGGACGGGAAACCGCTGGGAGTGGACAAGTTTCCACTATTTTATGAAATCTTTGGAAGATCTTTTGGTGAAGGGCAAAGCATGGAACTTGCAGATACGATTTTGAACGGGGACCCCTATCCCATCGTTGGGTTGATTATAGTGGCCTCAAATCCAGTGCTCACCTGGCCCAATTCAGACAAAACAACGAAAGCCATAAATGCTTTGGAATTCAAGGCCGTGATGGACATGCGAATGACGGCAACGGCCCAATTGTGCGATTTATTTCTACCGGCGGCCACTTTCCTCGAGAGATTGGAGCTCTGTGATTATTATGGGACCGTGCATGCCGTCCCCTACGTTGCTTTGCGCCAAAAAATATTACAGGCGGGAGAAGCAAAGAGCGACGTGGAGTTCTGGTTTGAGTTGGGAAAGCGCATGGGATATGATGAATTCTTTCCCTGGGATACCGTTGAGGAGGCGCTCGATTATGCCCTTTTATCCACGCCTTTGAGCCTTGAAGACCTGAAAAAACACCCTGGAGGCCTGGCGTATGGAGAGAATAGAATTGACTACTACAGAAAGAAAGGCTTTCGTACGCCCTCGGGAAAAGTTGAGCTATTTTCCAAGACCCTTGAGGGGCTCGGCCATGATCCAATTCCCCGTCATCAAGAATCACCCGAGAGCCCCTTGACCAATGAAGCACTGGCCAAAGAATACCCCCTGATCTTGACGACCGGTGCCAGAATCCGGGAATTTCTTCACTCCGAATATCGAGACATCCCCAAATTGAGGAAGAAACGGCCTGATGCAACTGCGGAGATGCATCCCGAGACGGCCACTTCTTTTTCTATACAGGATGGGAAAGAAATTGTGTTGGAAACTAAGTCAGGGGCAATCACCCTAAAAGCTCGTGTCACTGCAGATATCCTTCCGGGAATTGTAAGCGTCGCTCACGGTTGGGAAGATTCTAATATTAACCTACTGACGGATAATACTTCGGTCGACCCGGTTACCGGGTATCCTCTGTTGAAATCCTTGCTCTGTCGGATTAGAGCGAAAAGGTAGAGAATTTTCAGGCCTTGGATAGGCCTCTAGAAGTCTAAATAAGAGGAGAAACAGGTGAGCTATGCTGCTTTTTTCTGGAGGGTAAAGCAGCCGTAGTTACTGCGGGCAGTCATTGTGGCAGGTGAGGATCAGAGAGATAAGCGCAAGCGCACCACTAATGACGTGTCGAAATGTATAGGATGGCGTCAAAATTGGGAGCTTAGTGCACTCCAGGATGAGTCCAGAAGAGATCTGTAGACTGTCTGGGTGGCGTCCGGCATAGTCATAGCATCCTTAGTTTATACAAACCCAATCCTCTTCAAAATCCAATCTAAAATTCCATCAAAAGCCTCCGAAGGAGAGAATAATGACATCTCCTGTGAGGCTTTTTCGATTACCTTCCGCAAGCCATCAGATAGGCAAATTATAGACTTCCCAAATTAATCGTCACTTTTTCGCGGGTAAGGATTTTGCAGGATTCTTGGCTAATCGAGAAGCACCATCGTATACCACGCGGGCAGCATTTTACCATCTTTGTCGAATTCTACTTTCATACCGATTCGTTCCGCAGTCAGCCCGATGTCGACACCGTAACCATCCATGGATGGTCGGGCTAGGTGAGGATAGAGGCAGGGCTCCGGGAAAGCACACCCTTCGCATTGGACACAAAGCGCCAGAGCGAAAGAAAAGGGACAATTATGGGTGAGCATCGCCTCTTTCTCAATGGCTACAGCTATTTCTTGGCCCCGGTTGGGGTCTCCGGCCTTAATGAAAATCGCACGGTGATAACGTTTGAAAGCCTCCTGAAACTCCTGTGGTGATAAATGTAAATTGGGCGGGCAGGTCCAATAGTGGCCCCAGCGATTGCACCCGAAACGACACTTCAGATGTGACCGCGGATCGAAAACGATCTTATCGGTCGGTATTATTTAAGCATCGATGGCGCCCATTTCACGCGCCTTTTCAATCAGTGGGTTTATGTGATTTTGCACGGCTACCCCCTTAATATCTAAGACATCAGCAACGGCAACGGCTCAATTCAATCTCAATTCTTCATGTCTGAAGTTGTATAAATCGGGGAGGTACCACGATCGAAGGTACATCCTCGATAATACGCCTCTTGAAAACATCCAGGGTCGAGATGTGCCCCTTGAAAATTTACATTTACAAATATAGCGCCACTAAGGACAGCCTGCTAAGATAAGCATTGGTGAAACCGGTGTTCTAGATTTGTGCATTGTGAAAATCGGTTTCTCGAAGCGTTGTATTGCTAAAGTCAGCCAATTGGATGGGTTATCAATATATTAATAGCGCTCCCGCTTCTAATAGACGCCATACTTCTTGGTGGTGTCTGCCATGGCCTTCACATTCTCAGGCTTTGCCTCATCCGGCATGCCGATAGCCCCGTCTAGGATAAAACCTCCGCCCCTGCCCACCTCATCAATCAGTTTCTTGCAGTAAGTCTCCACATCCTCGGGACTGCCGACGCAGAGCAGAGTGGCCGGAACATTTCCCCGAATACATACGGTGTCTCCCAGTATCTTCTTGGCCTTGAATATATCCGTCCGCTCAAACCAGTAGATCGCTTTCCCTTTAGGGATATCTTTGATCGTCTCCAGGCGAGAGGTACAATCCCCTTCCCAGAGGACCATGGGGATGAACCCTTCCTCGATCAGATTCAGAATCACTTTTCTTAAGGGGGGCCAGAAGAAGGTTTTGAACTGATCCGGGGACATGAAGCCATCCAGGCCCTTGTGCATGGGCATAAAAATGAAAGGAACCCCGGTCTTGCGGGCTGGCGAAATGGCCCCCTGGAGGATAAAAGGAATCAACTTTTCCATGGCTTGGAGGAGTTTGTCAGGTACACGGTACATGTCGATCATGATACCGTGAGTGCCCCTGAGAAAATCCCCGATGTAATCATAGGGGGCATAGGCCACACCGCCCACCTGAGAGGGATAGCCCAATGCTTTCATCTCACGTGCAAAGGCCATCGCCTTCCCCAGCATCTGCTGGGCCTCGGTCCCCGCCTTCACAAGGGCATCAAGGGCCCCTGAAACCTCGGGACTCGCAAAGGCGGCCGTGCCGGACAGGAATCGGGTATAATAGATGGAAGGCAATTGGGGCAGCTGTTGAAGGGGTTCCAGGGCCCCATAGGCCCGCGGGAGAAACTGTCTCAACATGAAACCGGTGGGATCAAAGAGGAGATCGTCGTATTCCTCGGCCTTGACATACTCATTTTCCACAAACTGGTATGAGTTATGGGGAGAGAGAGTACCCCCGGGCCATGCAAGGAATTTGCAGTCCAGGGTTTCCAGGATGGGTCCCAGTGCCACGAGGGGAAAGGGATTATTGTACATGTCCAGATCAAAATCCATGATGGTCTTTTTGGCGGCCGTCGCCAGCTTGTCGTGGTCGTACATGGCCTCTTCACAGGTGATGCCTCCGTACTTGGCGTGGAAGAAGTTAACAAAGGACATAAAAGGAACGCGATCAGGGACCTTTAATTGGACCACATCCATGACCCTCTTGGTCTTTTCCTCATAAAGCGCTTCAGGTGTCTTTGCCATTTCTTTCTGGCTCCTTTCCTTTAGGACTGCTCTGGTCGTTTGAAACCATACTCCTAAACTTTAGTTGCAGCAACCAGGGTTTAGTCTGGGGACTTTCAGGAGAGGATGCAGGCTGAGCGAGACTCAGTTACCGGGATCTTTCGAGCCAGGTCAAGGCTTCCTCTGCATCGTAGAACATCTGGAACTCAAACAGGGCATCACCCATCTCAGACCATCCCTTGAACTGCTCCATGACCCCAACCACATATTCTTTCGGGGCTACTATCGCAATGCTACCCCCCCGTCTTTTCTCCAGTTCCTCTGGGGGTAAGCTCCTCAGGTAAATCATGAGGTTGTCAATTTGAGGCTGGCGCATGTCCACTTCCGCCTCAGCAAAATCCCAAAGGACATTCTTGGTAACTTCTCCAGAGAAGTACTCTTGGACTGCCGTTAAAATTTCATCCACACTGATCTGTCCTGTGCAGACATGCGTGATGAGGTCTTTCGATGGATCTTTGCGGGTCACTATTGGAGCCATAGAAACCTCTTGAGCAGCAGTAACGGATTGTGCAGGCGCACCGAATGTGTTTCAGGAGAGTAAAGCTCTTTTAACCAGTGCCTTGGTGATCTCAATTTTGTAGGCATTCTTGCTCATGGGCTTGGCACCGGCCACTGCCGCGGCTGCTGCCCTTTCCGCTGCATTGGCATCGATAGCCTTTCCGTTAATAGCCGCCTCCGCATCCGTTGCCCTCACGGGTGTGGGGGCTACTGCGCCAAGGGCTAATCTGGCGTCCTTGCAGACGCCCTTTTCCTCCAATATCACTGAAGCGACGCTTGCGATGGCAAAGTCAACAGGTTTCCTGATTGTGAACTTGATGAAGGCCTGCTTTGTCCGCTTTGGAAGATGAGGGACATGGATCTCTGTTACGAACTCATCGGGCTGAAGAACGCTCCCCAAGACATGGTAGCAGTCTTTGATCTGGACGAGCCTTTCCCCCTTTGGGCCAGCGATCTTAAGACTCGCATCCAAGGCAGTCAGGGCAATGGCCATATCTGATGGACACACCGCAAAGCAGGCCTTGCCTCCCATGATGGCGTGGTAGCGGTTGTCACCTTTCACGGCATGGCAGGGCCCCCTGCCTTTCCGATAACATAGGATCCGTCCGCCCATCTCATGGGGATACCGATAATACCAGCAGCGTGTGTCCTGGCACAAGTTCCCGCCCAAAGTGGCCATGTTGCGGATTTCAGGGGTGGCGACACACTCAGCCGCTTCGGAAAGAACCGGATATGTATTCCTGATTACGGGCGACTGGGCTATCTCGGCCAGTTTTGCGGACGGGCCTATCCTCAAACCTTCCCCATTCCCCTGAATGTTGTCCAGACCCGGGATGGCCTTGATATTTATAAGTGCTTCAGGGTAGTCGGGGAGAATGTGGTCCTTGAGGCTCCCGAGAAGATCCGTCCCGCCTGCGATCAGTTTCGCCCTGCCTTGATAGTCCCCTAGCAATGAAAGGGCTTCCTCTACAGATGTGGGGTTAAAATGTTTGAAAGTTTTCACGTCTTGTGATCTCCAGGTATTTTGCCCAATGCCGTGAGAACCTTGTCGGGTGTGAGGGGATAGTCGCCCATCTTTTTGCCCACCGCATTGGAGACGGCCATAAGGATAGCACTGGGGCCGGGAGCTGTCGATATCTCTCCCACGCCAACCGCCTTGTAGCGATGGGTCTCGATAGGTGTTTCAAGGATCACGTTATGGAATTGAGGAAGTTCAAGAAACGTACGCCATTTATAATCCATCATATTAAGGTTCAGGATATGACCGCTCGCTTCATCAAGGATGGTTTCTTCAAATATGGCCGTATCTATTCCCGCAGCCCCCAGGGCCCCATGGAGTTGACCCTCGATGGACGGCGGATCGATGATTTGACCCACGTCCGTGGCAATAACCACCCTCAGCAAATCTACTTTGCCTGTTTCCGTATCCACCTGAAGCTCTGTAAACAGGATCAGAAAGTTGGGCACGGAATAATCAGGATCGAATCGCCCGAAACCAGTGATTGTACGCATGAGACCAAGTACTTTCCTCCAGGGAATACCTGCATCCGGTCTGCCTTTGACATACACCATGCCATCTTCAGTTTCCAGGTCTTCTGGGGCCGCTTTTAGCATAGGGGCAGCCTGTTCCAGGAGTGTGTTCCTGGCGTCTTCGGCAGCGGATATCACGGCAGAGCCCATGGCAAAGGTGCCCCTGGAGCCGAGAAGTCCAAAATCGAACGGATTGATGAGGCTGTCAGCAGGCGCGATGGTGACACCCTCTATAGGAATTTGTAGGACCTCAGCGACCATTTTACAAAGACTGCTTCTCTGCCCCACGCCTGGTTCAGCCACGCACGCATGTATAGTCACCGAGTTGTCCGGGTTGAGCCTCACGTAGGCCTCCGAGACATCCTCCCCCACATCCGCATTCCCATGCACTCCCACGCCAACACCTATCCGTTTGGTATCTTTGACTGCCGTCGGTTTAAACCACCCTTTCCATTTCCTTTTCCAACCGAAGGCCTCAACGCCCTTGTCTATGGCATCGGAATAGTCTCGACCCCTGCAAACATACCACTCTCCATCTCTCCAATAATACCCGTCGCCCGGTTTCACATAGTTCTTTTTGTAAAATTCAACGGGGTCAAGAGCCGCCTTTGCCATGGCCGTTTCCAGAATGGGAAACAATGCGCTCTCAAGCTCCTGACCACCAAAACCCCTGACAATGCCTGAAGGGTTTCGATTGGTACAGACCAGTTTTGTCTTTACATCCCAGTTGGAGCATCTCAGCATGAGTTGGGCTTCACCACAACCCACAGCAATCTGGGCCTGCGCCATATCTGAGAATGCGCCTGTGTTGACAAACCACTCCCCTGAAACGGCCGTTATGGTTCCGTCCTTCTTAATCCCCACCTTTCCGCGAAACCGGGACCCTAACCTTAAGGCGAATGCACCAAAGTGTTCTTCTTTTGTGAAACAGACCTTAACGGGCCTGCCCGCCGTCTTTGCCAGTGCCGCCGCGTAGAGAAAGGGCTGCCCCGAGTAGTTCTTTGATCCAAAACTCCCACCACATTGTGTGCCGATCGCTCGGATATCCGGAAAACCCATTCTGGGTATCATCATGTGCCGATGCCAGGTGACACTCTGCGTTGCAGACCAGACAGTCAGTTTGTTTGATTCCGTCCATTCAGCGATCACCCCGGGGGGTTCGATGGGCAAGGGATTGGGGATATTTTCATAGGCATAGGTCCCTTCACCTATAAAATCGGCTTCTTCGAATCCCTCTTCAACATCACCCAGAACGACCCCCCGAAGCGTCTTGGGTCCGAACAGGGGGACATCAAAGGGAATCAGGTTCCCGGGAAATGCCTCGTATAGCTGGGGCGCATCAGGTCTTATGGCCTCTTCCACGTCATAGACAGCCGGGAGTTGTTCATATTCCACGTGGATATGGTCCAGCGCTTCCGCGGCCAATTCCCTGGAAATTGCGGCGACCAGAGCGACCGCATCACCTACAAAGCGCACCCTGCTGTCAAGGACGCGCACATGGCGAGGTGTTCCCGTCGTCCAATTGGGGGCATTCTTATGGGTCAAAACCGCCTTAATACCGGGGATTGCTTCCGCCTTGCTTGTGTCGATGCTCGTGATATGGGCATGGGGGTAAGGGCTTCTGAGAACTTTGCCATAAAGCATTCGCGGCATTTCCATATCATCAATGTACTTTGCCCTGCCCGTGACGATCTGAACGGCATCCTTCCGTGGCGTTGGTTTTCCTATGTACCTGTATTCCTGGGACATGCCTGTTATTCTTCCCTTTTGGCGGCTTTCAGCACGGCATCCACCACATGGTAGTGGCTGATGCACCTGCAAAAGTGTCCCGAAAGGGCCTCCTTGACTTGTTTTTCACGGGGAGGAGGGTTGTTGTCCAGCAGCGCTTTTGAGGCCAGAATCATTCCTGGCGTACAGAATCCGCACTGAAAGGCGGCATGGTCAATAAAGGCCTGTTGCAGGGGGTCAAGTTGCCCGATCTCAGGCTCTCCTAATCCTTCAATGGTGGTAATGCGCCTTTCATCACACTCTATGGTCAGGGTCATACATGACAGGATAGGTTTTCCGTCCACGAGGACCGTGCAGGATCCACAAGCGCCGTGATCACAACCCACCTTGGTCCCGGTGAGACCCAGAGTCTCCCTGAGGGTGTATGCCAGCGTGTGGGAAGGGAGCAATCCGCTCACCTGATCGCCGACGATTAACGGGGTGTTTTCACCATTGACGATCAGGTTAATCGTGTTGCTCTCTATATCTCTTTCCTTGTTCATTCCCCGATCTGCACCTATTTTCAGAAGAAACTCAAATGTTAGCTAGTCTGAAAAGTGGTTCGTCTTCATTTCCACAGTCAGACCATCGCCTTCCAGCAGGGTTTCTGCCAAGGCCCTTATCTTGGGCAGTTCGTAGGCAAAGAAAAAGCGCATGGTATGAAGCTTTCCCTGGAGAAAATCACCTTCCGAGTCAGACGGAGTGTTTTCTAGCCCTTTTTGAATGGTTATGCCTTGAAGAAGCCATTGCCACGCCACACTGATTATCCCAAAGAACTCCAGATAAAGGGTGGCGTCGGCCAAGAAGATTTCTGGGCCTTGGTTGGCAGCCACATCCAGAAGATGCGCTGTGACCTGTTTGAGGCTTCCGATAGCATTCTCCAATGCTTCAGCATAAGTCTTGAGTTCAGGAATAGCATGGGCGGATGCGGTGGTCTCCTGAACTATTTCCAAGAAGAGCGCAAAGGCTCTCCCGTCTTTAATACGGACCTTTCTGCCCAGGAGATCTTGCCCTTGAATGCCCGTCGTCCCCTCATGGATCGGATGAATTCGCACATCCCGGTAGTGTTGCTCAACCGGGAACTCATCACAGTAACCATACCCGCCCAGACACTGCAGTGCCTGACTCACAGAAAGGATGCACATCTCCGAGGGGTAGGACTTGGCCACGGGCGTTAGAAGATCCAGCAGCAAGGAATATTTCTCCTTTTCTTCACCGCTCAGTACGATCTCCATATCCGCGTACCTAGCGCATTGAAAAAGGAGGGAGAGAGAACCTTCCACAATGGCACGCTGGAAAAGGAGCATTCTTTTCACGTCCGCATGCTCAATAATGGGGACTTGGGGTTTACTCGGGTCTTTATCTGAGAGCCGTCTTCCCTGGGGCCGCTCCTTGCAATAATCGAGGGCCGTATAATAGGCAGATGAGGCTATTCCTGCAGCCCCGAGCCCCACATCAATTCTTTGCTCATTCATCATCTGGAACATGCAGGTCAGTCCCCTGTTCGGTTCTCCCACTAACCAACCCCGGCAGTCGTTGTTTTCCCCCATGCTCATCTGAGTGATTGGAGAGCCCTTGTAGCCCAGCTTGTGATAGAGCCCCGCAATGTTCACGTCATTGAAGACCAGCTCTCCGCTTTCGCTGTGACGGAACTTTGGTACGGCAAAAAGGGAAATACCCTTTACGCCGGGAGGGGCCCCCGTGATTCTTGCGAGCATGAGATGCACCACATTTTCAACGGCGTCATGATCCGAAGCCGAAATAAATATCTTTTGCCCCCTGATCATGTGGTAACCTTGATCGGTGGGCTCCGCCACGGTCGTGATATCTCCCACAGAACTTCCTGCCTGGGGTTCGGTCAAGGCCATGGTGCCCTGCCACTCACCAGAAAACATCTTGGGAATGTATGTCTCCTTCAGCGCGTCCGACCCGAAGACCTCAATGAGGTGGGCCGCGCCGTCCGTGAGAATGGGATAGACCATGGCGGAATAGTTGGCTGCCGAAAAAATGAAGCGGCATGCAAAGGCGATCATGAGGGGGAGCTGTTGGCCTCCCATTTCCGCTGGCGCGTTTGAACCTATCCATCCGCCATTGCCGCATTCTTTTAGAAAGACCTTCACAGAGGGGTGAACCTTGACTTGTCCGTCCACGTATTGGGGCGGGTTCTTGTCCATCTCCTGTAGATTGGGTCTCAGAATCTCTTTCCCTATCTTCAGCGCCGTTTCAATAACCATGTCAAAGATGTCCCGATTGTGGTCTTCGTAATAGGGATACCGGGTCAGCGATGTGGCATCAAAAACTTCATAGAGTAAGAACTTCAGATTCCTCTCACTGACAAATTTTTCTGCCATTGAGTCTTCCTCCTCAGGCCCTGTCAGTCCTTCTATTTATTAAACATGGATAACCAGATGGGCAGTTACCATCGGCAAACGGTTTATACCTTGAGAACGCAAGCATCAGCCTGGGCCAATCCGCCGCATATGGCCGCGAGGGCATAACCTCCACCGCGACGACGCAGTTCATACATAAGGTTCATGATGAGGCGGGCTCCACTCGCCGTATTGGGGTGCCCAATAGCGATAGCACTCCCATTAATGTTGGTTTTTTCATGGAGGGCCTTCGCTTTGGCTTTGTCCTTATCGACCATCAAAAGCAAGCTGACCAAAGGAACGGCTGCAAAGGCCTCATTAATCTCAATGACATGGATGTCATTGAGAGACAGGTCGGCCAACTTCAGGGCCTTTTGAGCGGCAAATGCAGGCCCTTCAGGCATGCGCAAGGGGCTTATAGCAATCGAAGACATGGATACAATTTCGGCTAAGGGCTCTAGCCCTAATTCTTCGGCCTTTGATTTTGTCATGAAAAGGACAGCCGTTGCCCCGTCGTTCAATCCTGGGGCATTCCCTGCCGTCACCCCTTTGCATCCGTAGATGCCGGGAAGTTTGGCGAGTTTGTCAAGGGTACTATTTGGCCTGTACTGCTCGTCAATGTCGAGTTTGATTGGATCTCCTTTTTTCTGAGGAATTTCCAAGGCCATCATTTCATCTTTGAACTTATCGGCCTCCCATGCCTTACCATAATTCTGGTGGCTTCTCAAAGCCCATTCATCTTGCTCTT
>Ga0209536_100007407_pt1 | contig 16646 bp, 33 predicted proteins | sample DeeMarSeWOR28_12_FD_187461 | JGI IMG/M metagenome (GOLD analysis project Ga0209536, IMG submission 187461) | Marine sediment microbial communities from White Oak River estuary, North Carolina - WOR-2-8_12 (SPAdes) (version 2) | ecosystem: Environmental > Aquatic > Marine > Intertidal zone >... | reverse complement strand
TCATACGATCGAGGCCAACCATATGTGTCTCAAGCCACCGATTATTATAATCAACACATACATCCAAACAATTATTGCGGCATATTGTGTCGTCGAAAGTATTCTTTTTACGGAACCAGCTATTCCGGTCTTCGCGCATTTTTTCATTCACTCGCCCTATTGGATCGCCGCCTTCACGCAAGTAAATGATACATGGAAAATGATAGTCGCCAGCAACCGCACTGTCATCAAGCACTAACGGGCATCGTCTAAAGTCGGTGTCCTTAAGCCCACGTAAATTGCGCTTATGCTTGATATTGGCAAGGCGATAGTCAAGAATTTTATACCCAGTATCAGAAAGACCGATATCATTCAAGCCTTTAGCGTGCTGAGCGGCAGGTATTACTCGAACATCGTGTGCCCCGAGCCGCAACGCAAGCTCGACGATTTCTTTGGCATCGTCTTCGTTATCCTCTGTCAACACTACACCAACCGTTAAATAAGTACGTTGCGAGATTTCGTGGATATTCTCGCGGATTTTATCCCAATATACATCCTTAGTTCCAGACATTTTCTCAGCACCACTGGCACAACAAGCATCTAGTGATACTGAGAAATCATTGGCCCCATCTTTTATAAGGTTGATGTACACTTCTGTGTCAGCGGTCCCATTGGTTGATAGTGCAACGCGCTCAACGCCTTTTGTTCTGGCATACTGCACCACATCTCGAATCCCATCATATGTAGTTGGTTCCCCGCCAGAAAACCTAATATTATTGAGTCCGTCTACAGACCACAAATTAATGACACGTTTTACTTTTTCAACAGGCATTGTTCCTGCATAATCGCCACGGATTCCACGACAATATTTGCATTTGAGGTTGCAGGAATCAGTTAGAATTATTTCACCTCGCATCATACGCGATGTGTAGCATGCATTCTTTGCTCGTTCATCAGAGAGTGTGTAGAACCCAATATCTTCTAATTTCATCAATAAAAGTCCGACTTGATATCTTCGTCACCCCAATCAGTCTTATCTTCCTCAGAATCGCACTCGATATCACTGATGATATCGCTATCGTCCGGGTATTCAACGCTCTCGTTACCGATCCCTTCAAGGTCGCCAACTGAGAATAGAAATTCGCCAGATTTCAGATTGTGTTCCAGAGGGTTCTCTGGTCTTATGCTCATGAGCATATCGAACAAATCCATCCTTTTGTGGTGAGTCGGAGTAGTCGAGGCCCACTTTGGCCCCATCTCGTCCGGTGAGGCGACACCATGCTCATCGAAGATTCCTGGCAGCCCGATCGTCTTAGCGTTCTCGATGAACCCCTCTTTGATCATCATTTCAACTGCTTTCATGCATTCCTGCACAGAAGCATCAGTGCTCTTGTTAGTTCTGATTCTTTCTACAAAGATGTCGTAGAATTCAGGTTTGTCGGCAGATGCAGAATAGTCGATAACATCAGCGACTTCCTGCAGCGACTCTACCGGAGTCCTGTCTCTGGTAGGAACGAACAAACACATCGCTCTGTTGTCTATTACGGCACAATTCTGAAAGTTCTCGTGCTTGAGAACTGAAATGATTTTGACACTCGCGTTGTCAATATGCGAGATCTTGACGAGCCCGCCAGCCTTGTATCTGGCATCGTACAGGAGCGGTTTGTCATTGTAGTAAATGAACCAGGTATACCTCTCATGCTGCCTGATTTTTCCAACCTTATGGCCATTGTGTTTAATCCAATCGTACAATTCTTGGCCAAGGGATAGGTCGATTGGATTGTGGTCAGCTTTAATTAGAGCCACAGCTTTAGCCATGGCCTGGTTGACATATACAGTAACCTTGTGATCATTTCTTTCCTTAATTGCGTTGAGGAAGAAGTCATAAGGAATCTTTTCACCAGGGTCACCGAATAGATTGAAATATCTCCCCAATGACTCCTTAAACATAGAGTCAACGTGGAAAATGAAAGGTTGGCCCACGGTCTTATGGATTTTTAAATACCATAGATCGTTGACTTTCTCCATTTCCAACTGGCTTAGATTGACCGAGAAATATCCAGGGTTAAGCCATTTGGCCCCAGCGGGGGGTAGTTTCAGCTTTTCCATTTTCCACCATAAAGTTGACGAATTCCTGAATCCACGCCTCCGAGTCGAATCCTGATCGTCTCAGTATCCTCAGAATATGTCCATCTCTCATTTCGATCACTACTTCAGCTAGAGATTTGCCATTATCCAACTCTTGCTGTGCGTCCTGCCAAACCGCAGGCAGCCTTTCCGTAAAGGCATCGATAATTACTTTGATATCTTCCGCGCTGTATCGCCCCATTTTTCCAATACATCCACTAGTTGATTTATTGATTTTGGATCGCACAAGCTGAACGTTATCGATTTCATCCCAAGCTGCCGTGCAGCACTGTCGGCGAATACTGCTTCTACATATGGATCGCTAACCTGTAGTATTAATGTTATTTCTGGACTAAACGGCCTAGGCAATTGTTTAGGCCAATCCATCCCGACACTGAGATCATGCCTGACGTAGATAATCGAACAGGCTGTTTTACTGGGTTGGGATTGTTCGATAATATATGATTGTTCAGGGAAACGATCAAAACCGGCAGCATGTATTACCTCAGTAGACATCCATGGAAATTGTTCCGCAATCAGTTCGAGTATAATGTCGGTAGCATTCATACCAGGAGTAAAATGTGCTCTTCCCTTTGTGGGAATTACTCTAGCGATTTGGATTTGCGCCTATGGCTACCGCTATTATATGGCACTGTGGCTGAATCTGCATACCCAGAACATTTTGAGCAATACTTATATTTTGGTGCAACTTTCAGATCCATTTTCAGTATCCAATGCTTCTTGCATCTCGGGCATTTCACTTTCCATTTCTTTTTCATACTTGTATTTACACAATTAGTTGTTTCCATTTGATATTTCCTAATTTTACCAGATCAGTAAAAAATTTTTTGAACGTTTGGAGGCTACCCGGATCGGCCAACTGCACACTCTGAAGCATACCATGATCATTCATAATATATAGCAATGAGGAATGGTGCGACGAAAATAAATCTTTGTCTTTACCGCCTATCCACACTATCAAACGTGTGTCCCCACAATATATTCTATAATATCCATGTAATTTCATCGTCTTTCTATATTCGATGCCTGCCGAGCATAAAAAACCTTTAATAATTTGCAGTCTTTCATTCATCGCTTCGTAATCATCTGTTTGGTATTCGTGGGCCGCGCCTATCTTTGCTTGAGCATCGAGATAGTTGCAAACCCCGGCAATTATCATAGTTGGTATAAACTTCAGTTTCTTACAGTCGAACTTCTCACCAACCATATTGGCTTTGGATAGTAACCCAAGCCCGATCTGCATAGACCCCGAGCAAGCCCAACTAGCAATGACCTGAGCTTTCTGTTTCTCTGTGCCAGTTACGGGTACCAGTGATTTTGGTGGGTATATATCAAGGGCATTAATGGTAGTTAAAACATTTATGCCTTCTGAAGTCCACCCGCTATTGACCATTTTTCCAATCATTGCGCCTATTTCATTGTTCTGACACAATAATTGGTAGTGCTTATTGGTTAGTTTGTATTTCTCACGTACATTAATTTTTAGTAGTTCTTTGACCGTTTTCTTTGTCGGATGTTTTGACTTTAAAAGATTATATATGTCTACGCGTTCTCTTGAGCTTATTAGCAACGGGTCTGGTGTATTTGTGTCTGGCGACGATCGTATAAACTTACTAGCTGAATAGGTAATGTCGCGTATTTGCTTTTTCTTCTTTCGACCTGATCTATAAATTAAAAATAGCCTCTTCGTCTTTTTATTGTATGTAATTCTTCTTACGGTATTATACCGTCTGAATACTGTGCCTCGATCCACCCTATAGATTAAGACATCTTTGTTTTCTACCCGGCTCCACTTGTATTCGTCATCGAAATATGATGTGGTTTGGGGCAGATATAGGCCAATTGTCTTCTTACCGTCTGGATCGATCTTGCGCCAATTTTCCTGATGAATACGGTCCGTGGTTTCTGATTCAACAATGCGGCCACAATCAAGGCATATTCTAGTTGAGCCTATTAGGACAACGTTGTGGCCGCTGAAAGTGAGATCTAATGTTAAGCTTAGGTTCATTGGTGGTTGCGGCGGGGGTCGAACCCGCACCTGCTGAATTTAGAGTCCAGCCGCCATGCCATTAGACCACGCAACCTGAGACCCCCTGTTGGATTTGAACCAACATACTAGCCGAAGCTTTGCTCTACATCCAATTGAGCTAAGGGGGTCTACCAATTATAGATTAAACATTTGTGACAGTTTCTTGTCGGCCATCGAAGCAATCCATTCCAAACCTTCCCTGATTTTGTGTACTTCCTGGAACTCTTTGCCTCTCAGCCTCAAATAATGCCTTAGCGCGACTGTAATTTCCATAGCGTCGTATATGCTTTTCTGCTGTTTCTTGAGTCGTCTTCGCCTCTGTTTTTTGCTCATCACTTTGATGAACATTTTAAGCCCGAGAATGGTCCCATAAACTTTTCTTTTTTGTTCGTCGCTTAATTTTGTTTCAGTAGCAAGCATTTTTATCTCCTTTCTGGTGGTTAATAGAATACATTATCGTCAGAAAGGAAATAACGGCGGCGATCTTGCGATCTACAACATGCTCTCCTCCTTTTCTCCCATGATGCACCTCTCAGTCGAAATACTCAATGTGAATCTTAGTTGCACGCATTTGTTTCAGGAAGTCACAGAACCAGTCCCAATTGATGAAGTGTCCGATGTAACCTCCACCTTCGGTTACCAGGATTGTTCGAGGCTCAGCATCCACAGGCTCACCATGAGGGCCTTGATTCTCGACGGTGTAATGCTCCTGCCCACCGCTGATAGAAGATCTATACTGATACATCGGTGGATCAAGAACAGTCACTTCATACAGACGGTCATTCCTTGGGGAGAAACAACCTGCGACTTCACACTCAACCAGACACTCACGTTTAGGTGCCTGAAGTGATTCGATCTCCTCACACATCTCAGCCCATGTCGTCATGACTCAGATCCTTCCGCCCATCAATAATCTCCAACCTCGTTAACGATTCCAAATTTGTGGAAATATCTTAGGGGCCTCATTTTCTGGTCTGGTTTGGTCCAGAACCCCCATTTGTGATATGGCCTACCACATAGTAGCAGGGTCCAGGCTCCTTCTTTCGGAATATCCAGGTAATGCCGCCACGCAGCCTTGGCAGACCAGATAGATCCTGCCTTGCACGAGATTTTACCGTTTGGCGTAACATTCGTGTATCGGCCTTTGAGCACGATAGAAATCAGATCGGTGGCATGATCATGGAAAAATCTTTTATCATCAGATCTGATCCAGTGATGAATCCGGATGGAAAACCCGAAGAACAGAAACGTCCATCTGTACAAATACGGATCTTTTTGGTCACCCATCGCTTCTTTCCAGCGAATCTGGAAAGGCCTGAATTTTCTGTACGGTTTCATCTGGTCAGCGGGGAATGGACTCGAACCATCATCCTCCGGGCTGTTCAGGTGCTCCGTGATCACTTTCCAGGTCGATGACCTTCGCACCCTGATCTCTCACCCCAGACACGTCTGCCTGTCGCACTGGATCTTCCCGACGCTCTGCCATTGAGCTACCCGCTGCTAATCATAAAAGTATTCATTATCTATTTGTTGAAAGGAATTGCCAGGTAAAATTGTCTGACTTGCCGCCTTTTCTCAAGATGTAATCGTAAACACGTCCTAAGTCATAGCCATCTTCGTCGCCAAATGTGCACACAATGTGTGCCCCTGGTGCAAACACAGTATAATACGGGCCTGAAGCATCAAGCAGCATCTGCTCTATAGTAATTCGACCGTCGCCATAATAGTCGTTGTATTCTTGTAATAGCTTTTTGTTCTCTTCAACGAATTCATACATCGATCTGTGTACATTGCTCGTGTTGATTATTTTATACGATGTGCTGGATGAATTGCTAACAAAACCAAGTCTGGCTTTCATTTGTTCGCCCCCAAGACGGCCTTAGATAACAGTTCGTCGGTCTCTGTCATTTTGTAATCTGGGTTAGCGATCTTCTTTTGCCACTGGTCAAAATCTCCGTTGCGTACCCATGCTTCGACCAGCATAGGATTTTCAGGCATACAGCGGATACAGGTGTGAGATGTCTTCCAATCAATGTATCCATCGCCACAATTAACATTTTCATCATTACCCAATTCTCTACCCCTCTTGATGGAAATCGCGGCAGTTCTGAATAAAGAATTGATCGGTAACAACTCCTCACACGAATTGCAAAACTGGTACTCTCCTTCACAGTCATTGCAAAGCCCACCACTAATTGCTGGGGCATGATCTGCGTCCCAACATCTGTCGCAAATTTCGCAACAAAAGCTTGCAGAGCTTGAGTTGCTTACGAAGCCATTCCTAATCTTCATCATTCTGCTCCAGCTTCAGCCCAGGATCAGCCAAAATTGCTCTGACTTTGTCGGACTTTTTGGCCATCTCTTCAATGGTATGGAATGGAAGTTTGGAAACGAAATGGCGAAACAAATCTTTGGTTTTTATTTTCCGTCGGCTCATCCTCCTTGCGCCCCTGGCGAAGGGGGGGAAGACGTCCCAATGCCCGCTTTCATAGTTGTAGTCAGATCCTTCAATGCCGATATATTCCAGAAAAGTTTCCATATCAAAATTGTCCATGCTAGTGTCAAGTTTGATGTTGTCTACACCGATGATAACCTGCCATCTGTCATCGGCATATGGAATTCCAAACATTTCGCCAAGCTCGCTATGTTTCTTAATGGCTTCTATCTGCATTTCGGATAGAATTTTGAGTGGGATTGAGTAGCTGGCGGAACTGGAGTTGCTGACGAATCCATTCCTTATTTTCATATCTTCTGCCTTTCAGTCGCCAGCCACGACGCAACGCTTTCCATCATACACATTATACAAATCGAGTGGCTTTGGCTATACCCATGCATCCTGCGTCCTGGAAGTTTTTTCATACCACAGCAATTACATTTCGTTATTTCTTCCAGAACCATATTTTGGCGCGGTACGATTTCCGGCTCCTCATTGTGAAACTCACTCCAATTCTTAATTATGGCATCAATGTCATTCTTATACTTTTCTGCTGTTTTGTTACTATAATAAACTATTGGATCTTCTCGCCCAATGAAAGCATTGAATTTAATATTCTTTAAGCCGTAATCGTGGCCATTGATTGATTTCTCGACATCAACCCGCTCCCATGATGTTAATTTCTCCCATTTAGTTCCATGAATTATTGCAAATGGTTTAGTTTCAGGATTATAAATGTCACCCATCCCTGCGATTGTCACTTCGACATGCCACCATTCTTTTAATTCTGCGATTGTTTTCATTCGTTTGGTCATTCCACAGCTTAAACCGGCTAAACGCTTTCCGATCATCACCCGAAATAGGTCCGGTACACATGGCAGTAGCTTCGTTGTTCATATCAGGTTCTTTAAATAAGATACAGTCGATCCCCGCATAGGTAATTCTATGGTATTCCTTTAGAAGTGCTTTCTCAGACGGAACGCCAATGAGGACTAAATGATTGATAGATGATTTGTCTTCACAAAGATGAAGACCAGATTCGTGTGCGGCGTGAGCAGCTTGTACAATTTGCTGGGCAATAGATAGGTCGGTTCGTACTATCAGATAATTGTATTTGGTAATCTACGTCATTGTTCTCCTCCTTCTATTGAAATACATTCACTTGGCTTTGGTAATTTCTGCCGATATCCACTTGGCGATCTGCTTTAGTCTTGCCATTGTTCTTCCTTTTGCGGCCCCCAAGTTAATTAAATACTGTGCCGAACTTCTTGCTCCCTGTAACCCGCTATTATGCTTTCTAGCAGCTTTAATTATTGCGTCCTTTGGTATCCGTGGATCAGTAAATTTGTAACTCCTATATTTTGGTGGTGCACATTTCTTCCAGAACCCTTCTGGTTTAATTAGGTACCACTGGCCACTTAAATTTTCTAGTTTCATAAGGCCTGCCACAACTTGGGCAAAACCTTGAAATCGCTGCAATCCATACAGTTTTCTTGTCCGTTTTGTGCGGCTGCTTTATCTCGAACTTTGATAAACATTTTTTGCATGCTGAAATTTTTCTTTTCATATCTTTGCACCAAACTAAAGTATTCTTCCAGCCATAATATAATAATGTCCTGGAAGTGGATTGTTTATAATATTCTCGAAACAAATTATTTCATCGCCATTGGTAACAACGAGTCTTTCCACTTTCTGTTTGCCAGCGATATGGGATTTCCCCTTGAGCCATGTAGTTTCTGTCCAATCATATGAAACTTCTTCGTCGGTAATCCAATACAGCTTGTTCATCGACGGATTAGCACCAATTCTTTCATCAAGCACAGTTACTACGAACGCTACATGTTTTTGAGTATCAAACGACGTAAAATTAATACCAGCAGGATTTTTGGATTTATACTTATGATATCTGGCATGAGTTTGGTAATGTTTGAATATGTACTTTTTGAGCGGGTGAATACACGCATGCTCCACTATCGCTTCTAGCGATTTAGTGGGTAAGACTTCCAGATTAAAAAATGTTTCGCTATAGTCATACATCGTTAATAACTCTCATAGAGAATTTCTCTTTGAATGTCATCTTTACTCTCCATCTTCACTCTCCCAATCATTTGTTTTTATGGGCGTCTGGGAAGATTTCGCGCATCTCTTCGTCCGTGGCGATCCTCATCCCCGGCGTCTTCTCGACGACTTCCGAAATCAGGCCCTCTATGGTCTTCCCCTCGGGCACCTCGATGGAAAGAAGCGCATGATTTACCACGCCGTCTGTCTCTACGTCTCCATTGTGAGATTTTCGAAATTCGTCACCACGCGAATGGCAGATAGCCACCATCTGGGCCACGCATCCAGCCATAAATCCTGTAATCCCACCCGCCCCAATGTCGTCGTCGGCCTTACAAATCAAACCGTGGGCCGTATGTGGATCAGGGTTATAGCCGTTGTGTAGGGGCGTATCATCTTCGTCCAGAAGTTCCATAACCCTTCGTGCCACGTTGACACAGCACCCCCCGTAAGGGTCATCATTCGCCCTCACGTATTCGTCCCATTTTTCCTGATTAGTGATTGGCATAATTCCTCCTCACTCTTTCGCTCTTTAGTCTTCCTCGTCAGGGAGGAAATCGTAAATGGTGGCGCACCTCGGGCAAATCGAATAGGCCCCGAAACCGTATCCGCTCCCGATTCCGTAGGTCTGTTCAAGGTTTTCCCCGCAGGGTGGGCACTTGCCGTCTTCCGACCTCGGGCATTCCTTCGGCTCTTTGAATGTCCCATCCGTAAAAGCTGCCATCTTCACTCCTCTCGTCAAGAGTTCGCCTTCAGTGGTAAATTGAATTCGACAATGCCCAGTTCGCGGTTGTTTCGCGGGGGTGCCGGGGCCTTGCCCAATTCAAGAAAGGCCAGTTCTGGCGTCTGGAAGTCATCCCCGTATATGTCCCAAGTTGATCCCGTCCTGGGCCCGCAGCTATGTCGAAGAAAGGCACCGGAGGGTTTGTGCCGGATGCACACCCTTGGCTTCGTGTCCTTCCTGGGGTTGGGAGGCATGTATTCGGGAATGATCTCGCACTCTTTCTGCCACGGTTCTCGAATATAGAGATTGAGAAAGCGGGACCAGTCGAATCCTTCGGGCAACATGGTTCCCTCCTTTTCTAAGATTGTGCTTCCTCTTGCCAAAGATTAGAACCTCGTCTAATATTTTGATTCCCATCTTCACACTCTCAATCAAGAGCATGATTTATCGGGAATCGGATGCATCTTGCACCATTCGCAATCGCAATCCGGCTCATCGTGCCAGTTGATGTACGCCCTTGTTCCATCCACACCCACATATCCAGGGCAATGGCATTCCGTACACCGCGCCTCTTCGCTATCGAAGACGTATTTCCCGTTGCCCTCCGTGAACACCTCGGCTACCGCCCCACAGTGGAGGCAGTCATCGCCGTTAAAGGTCTTCCATTCTTCCATTACTCTTATCCTCAATTGCCAACGTATACAGCATCTTCGTGCTTCACCGTCTCGCCGCATTCATACGTGGTCCCTCATGAACTTGCGATAGGCCAGGAAAACGAGCCGTGCGCTAATCATCCCAATCAACACAACCAGTGCAAAAAGTCCCACACGGTTCTATAATTACACAATATTCACCTTTACGTATTGTGTCGTCACACACATCGCACGTTTCATCGTTAGTTGTGACGCATAACATTCCTGACACGTTTTTAATATTACTGCCAATTCTTGTTATAATGATCCGCGTTTCCATATGATACTCGTGGCAATTCATTTACTCAATCGGCGTAGTCGTCCATTGATATTCTCCCATCTTTATGGGAGGTAATTCCCTTTGGTTTGGCTAATAGTGTCGCATATCGTTGATCAACTTCGGCAAGTCTTTCTAATACTTTCATTCCGTCAATCCACCCTGTCTTACCGACCAGCTGGAACTTTCTGTTGCCTAAATCACCATAAATAATAACTCTTCTATACGGATTTTGCAAGACAATCTGCCATTCCCTCCGCAACGGATGGGAGCCAGCGGCTATTTGCCTTGCTATTTGGTTGAGAATATTAATTGTGTCTTTGGCTTCGTCTCTCAAGGCATTGCACTCACCAAACAATCTATCGTTTTAAATACTTATTTCAAACCAAACAATCTTAGTGTGTTACCATAACATTCGGGTTGGATAACACCTTTACTACTTTCCAATCTTTTCAAGCATGCTTTTAGCAATAATCGTCATCGATGGGTCCCTGTAATTTGTCGACTTCTTTACTCAAAAAACGTCTTGATTGCTTCGTTTACAATGTACTTGTCGATTTGGTTCATCTTTTTAACTTCCATAAACGGGGCGGTAGCTTTGGACAATCTAAGCACACCACCTCCTTTGTCCATAACACTGTGCCATTTCTCACCATCAGTTACGATATGCCTGACACGACCGCCCATCGTATGCACGATCATCAAGAATAAGCAACACCTCTCATTCACCTCGTCTGGGTTATAATGGTCAAGCACCTCCAAATCCAATTTGCCAACGGGCCTGGCAAAACCGATAACTCTTGCTCCGTTAATTCCTCCAACTCCTGTACTGGCGGATTGATTGCGTCTTCTGCGGCCATTCTTAAAATCTATCATATCAATGTTGGTTGTTGGTAATTTTTTGATCTCGATACTATCAATGCTGGCGAGCACTTCCTTGGCCGCTTCTTCGAAGGTTGAGCAAGACCTTTCCCCGATAAGAGAATAGCCAGCATTGGCAGTGCGTAATTTGATAACGTAACTTGTAGCACCCAAATCTACGGTTGCGTTCTGATGAGCCCACGGCATGTTTTTGGGATGCGGTTGTGTGTAAACGATGTTGAGTTTTATCACAAACTTTGACAATATTCTGCCGTTGTGTGCTTTTGTAATAAGAACGCGGTTCTTCAACTGCCACTTGTATTCAGTTGAAAACCCAGGTAAACGACCTTCAATATTAGTTTGTAATAATTCTTTATTACCCCAACTAACGTGCAACATTGGGACTCCCATTCTTCCTCCTTCGTTTCTGTTCCCTTTATATCGGGCGCACACCTCTGGGAATTACCCGATCGTATTTAATAAGTAGTTCCCTGAGATGCCAACCATCATTTAATAAAGTACATGACGAAAGAAGAAGCACTACAGATAAATGAAGAACGCAAAATGCTTTTGAGAGCGGTCCTCTATGAATTAAGAAGCGTCGGCATACCATGCATCGACACACCCGGCAGAATACATATGCATTGTGTCATCTCAAACAACTGGTGGGAGAAAGAAACCAGAATGGTCATTAACGTGCTTGAATTCGAATATCACAATGGTTCGCCATATGTTGTCCCTTGCCAAAGAATAGCCCCGATCTCTGTTGGCAAACCGATAAAGATTTCTTTATGCGATCCGCAATCGTTAGATATTATAACTAAGTTGTGCATTGAATGTGAATACGTGAAAGGTAAATGCGAAATGTGTAAGATTATGAATGGAGAGATACCATGACCAAAGAAGATTGGGAATTCTTGGTGGAAGTGTTTGACGCATTGTCATTTAGCAGCCTAGTGCCAGCAAATACCATCAAAGCGGCAAGAGTGGTGCTAGATGATGCAAAACCCCCAGAGCCAGTGGCAATCGGCATTGATATTGATGGAACAATTGATGAATGTCCAGAATTTTTCTCCAAGCTTAGCAACGCGTTTGCTGATGCTACGTATATTCTAACAGGGCGAGATCCTGAAGATGTTGCTGATACCGCTAAAGATTTATCAGAGTTTGGCATATCTTTCGATACGATCCACCACGCTGAGAATTGGGAAGACAAGGCGAAAATCTGCCAAAAACACAAAATAAGAATAATGTTTGAAGACCAGGATGAATACATAGAACACATTCCTGAAGACGTATTAGTGTTGAAGGTCAGGAATGGTGGCAACTACGACTTCAAGAATGGTAAATGGTTAAGATAATGGTACTTTTTTGATAACTGACATTACTACAGATAGTTTTTGTTCTAATAGCCTTTGCGATGCCATTGGTGGTGGTTGTCTTACTATTCCTTCGCCACCAAGATCAATAATCTTGTATGTGTCGCCAGATCTCATGACGTTTTCTGGACTTAAGTCTGCAAAATCGATGTCATTGTCGATGAGCCAATCCATTCCCGACGCCAATTGTTTGAAAATGTCGTGCCCAGTTGCTTTGTATTCAGCTTCTAATGCATCAACGATTTGCCACGACCTTATTGGCAGATCGTCAAGAAACTCTTTAATGTCTGGATCTGTTATTGGTTTGCCAGCAAGTTCTTGCAATATAACAAATATTGGTAAGTCACCAATTTGTACCGCCAAATAATAATCAGCAACGTTTGGATGGCTGCCTCCACCATGCATTATTTTGTTTGCAGCGTCAGCTTCTTTCTGGTCAAGCGTTATTTTTAGTACTCTTCCATCGTTGAGGAGCCAAGCGTGGCCCATGTCGCCGCCACCCAAATATTTTGTCGTAAGGCCCAGAGGGATTACAGAATTGACACTTTTGATTACTCTTTGTGCGAATTTAGATATTGGGCCACTTGCATATTTTCTTAATACTCCATCTTTTGCGGAGTTGAACCAATTTGAAATAGCCACAGAAGGTTTCATATAGTAATTTTGACGAATAGTTCCCGCAAAGGGCCTTCTCACATGGTGAAGAGTATGGAAATGAATTGGGACTTTGGTTCAGACCACTTTATTTGGGTCACCTATTGGATAGAGGAGGAAGAATGAAAACCCGTTCCGGATTTGTTAGCAATTCCAGCTCAACCAGCTATGCCATTTTGCTTCCTGCGGACGCTAAATTCAACGTCTCCGGATTTGACGACAGTGTTATCGCCGATGCTAAGAATGCCTTTGATGAGTTAAAGGCATCAAAGGCAGACCTCTATTTTGAAAGCCTCGGCGGTGAAGACCCATATGAAACAGGAGATGCGCTCGTTGAAGCATTGCAACCATATATCATTGCAGAATTTGATTCAGGCCCAGATGAGGGTCAAGTTGTACATGCTGACATGAACAAAGTTAGGAAAATCTTGGGACAGTGATACAAGGCTTGAAGAGGCCAAGGAGGAGAGGGAGATGAGTAGCGAATTCAACGATTGCAAAATAGGGGGAGAGATGGCAGAAGATTGCGAAAACAAGGACTGTCCGAACTTGAGCGCGGCGAATTCGTGGCGTCAAATCCAGGGCAAGTGGACCGGTCATCCTGCCTATGAATATGTGAAATGGCAACACTTGCGGCGCGGAAACTCGGGTGCGGCCTCGATCCTCATCGATTTCGTGGAGCACCTGTTGGAACTAATAGAATAGACGGAGATATCTCATTGCATGTTGATTTTAGGAATAAAAATTTGCCAAGACCATTAATAACACTCCGTGAAAGATGTTTGCAGCCAGCAGACGAAATTTTTGCACTGTTGGAAGAAAATGGCGGAGTGATCCATAATGGGTACGACAGACATGGATTTCTAGACCGTGGTTCTAATATTCTTGCTGTAGCTCATTTGGATTTTGCCGGTAAAAACACATCGTTCGATTTTGACCCCATTGGCGAAGACGATCTTAAAATCATCTGCCAATCGTTAGATGATCGCCTCGGTGTCTTCACCATCCTTGATTGCTTACCAAGGCTAGGCATCAGCGTAGACGTGTTACTGACTGAAAACGAAGAATTCGGTCTTTCTACTGCAGCGTCTTTTACTCCATATAAGAAATATAACTGGATGGTTGGATTCGACAGAAGGGGTACCGATACGGTGACTTACCAATATAACTGGAAAGGGATATTAAAGGACTATTTCCGCAGTGGTGTTGGAACTTACTCAGATATCGTAGATTTAGACCATCTTGGTTGCCTTGGTCTAAACGTTGGTATCGGATATTACAACGAACACACCCCGAAGTGCCACGCCATAATCAGCAAATGGTTCTCTCAATTGAACAGGTTCATAAAATTTTATTTCGATCACAAGGATATTCCTTACAGATGGACATAGGCAACGAAATAATAAAGGATTTCGTAGTATCTATATCAAATAGAATATTCAGAAAAGCTTTCGGATCACCACCGGAATTTATTCAGGATTTCCACACTGGGTATGCCGGGTATGCCGACTTCACTATCACTTGGTACGTGAAAGCATTAGATGTCATTAGTGTGAGATTCATATGCTTATTTAAATTCCCCAAACTTACAATCCAGGTGTGGGCTGATCCCGCCGAGTTGTCTGATAACCACAGAATCAACTTTGGTGATCCAAACTCTAAAGACCAAATAACTCGATTCTTTACTGAGAAAGTAAAAACAATTAAGAAGAAATCCAAAGACAAGAAATTTATACGAAAGTTGATTGACCGCAAACTGAGGGAATATTAATGAAGCCCATACACTTGGTGGCAAGATATTTTAGGGATCTCGGATACAGAGTATCGATTACCTATGGTGACGTCGTGCGTGTGTCGAGGCGTAGGGGAAGATCCGCTGATATGCGCATGAGAGGGCTGATAGTTGAAATGAGATGTATAAAGGCCAATCTGTCAAACCCAGACAGTTTTAATGTGCTGCACGGTAGAATCAGAGAATGTTTTAACCACAAAATGTGCAATTGGTGTAAATACTACTACGGTGTGAGAAAGTGAGGCACATGGCACGACGTCGTGATTGGTGGTGGTTACCCCAAAACCTAGGTGAGGCTCTTGCCTACAGCGGGGTCAGCGAAGACAAGGCAAAATCCGTCATTGAAGTCGTCGCCTTAGGTGAATACTCTTGCCCGCGTGCCAAATTTTGGCGAGACCGTTGGGCGAAAGCTGCTATGAGATTCTACAAGTCTTGGATTAAATCTTCGAACGTACACGGCAGTCCGGGCCGGACGACATGATCGGCGTGACCAAAGACGTGTGGCTTGGGTGTGACACCTGCGGATACCAGGAGAGTCCCAACCCCAGAGAAGGGGATGACAGTTAGGTTGCCTGCTCCGGCAGGCGATTGCACCGGGCGGGGCTTGGGGCCTCGCCCACATAACAGAATTAATGGAGAGAACCCATGGAGGAGTGCCTACATTTGGCGGCAACCGCGACACACAAGGGGACGGGGCCCCAGATATGGAAGTGCGACGATTGTGGGGCCGAGTTCCTCGTGGTGAAGGACGAGAAGGGATACGACCGCAAGATCATGTTGGCAGAATAGGGGGAGAGCACATGAATATCATGGAATGGCAACTCCCAAGGGGGATTCTGGGGATCATGGTGGGCCTTCGGTCAGTTTTTGAGAAGGCCGGACGGCGCGACATGATGATCCTGCGAACTTATGCCAAGGGCATTCGGGACTATTCAAAATAGGGGAGGAGTCCTATGCAACTGAAGAAATACCGCCTGCACAAGCACAAAGAGGGCAAATGTCATGGCTCAAGGGGGAACGTATTGCCTGGGTGATTGGGACACCGAACAACGGGGCGGAGCCCCTTGTGATTCACCCCAAGTGTTCCGTATGCGGGAAGGACGCGCCAGGGGCCTCGCCCCATATCCGCAAGGGGAAAGCGTGTTTCTACTGTGACGAACACATGCCCGATATTTCGGGCGCGGTGAAGATTTAGCAGAAGGAAACATGGTCAGAAGGAAACAAGAGCATGAATACTGACGAGCGAATCGAGAAGTTGTCGGAACAGGTGGACAGCCTCATCTCCATTATGGAGCGCATGGTGGCGTTGATGGAGAAGTGGGACAGGGAGTCTCCCGTTCTTTAGTTTAGGAATGGGGGATGCGATGGGGAATCTCATCACAAGAATTCGGCAGTGGTTATCCGATTTCTGCGAAAGGCGCATGGAGGCTGCGCAGGACAGGGGAGACCACAAGGCAGAAAAGAAGTGGCACGAGAGATCGTGGTGGATACTGAAACCATAGGGGGCGGGGCCGGTGCGCTGGTGGAATGAGAGCCCCCCGCATCGCCCCCCGCTTCCGTTTGGGTTTGGGAGATTGCCATGGGCGACCTAATTTTATCTGGGGCGGGGTTGGGCAAGG
>Ga0209536_100007406_pt1 | contig 16647 bp, 9 predicted proteins | sample DeeMarSeWOR28_12_FD_187461 | JGI IMG/M metagenome (GOLD analysis project Ga0209536, IMG submission 187461) | Marine sediment microbial communities from White Oak River estuary, North Carolina - WOR-2-8_12 (SPAdes) (version 2) | ecosystem: Environmental > Aquatic > Marine > Intertidal zone >... | reverse complement strand
TCGTTTCGTATGCAAGCATGTCCTGGAAGCAGCCCTGAGGTGTTCGAGCCAGAGAATATCGCTCTTGCCCATCATGAGACATGAGCTGTTTGCCGTCCCAGATTTTTAACTTACGTCGGTTGTCACGCTCCTCGCTCAGTGACCTGATCCGCGTCTTATCGATTGCAAATTCGAGGATGCCTGTCGAAACGGGCTTTAGCTCGGGAAATTCATCTTGAACTATCGCCCGGTCGGGATATTGCTGCTTCAGTTCGGTGGTTTTTGCCGTGATTGCTTCCGGCGTCCTTGTTAATCTCGTTTCAATCTTAATGTACAAACTGTCGATTTCATGAATCCAGTTTTCGCTTGCCCTAACTGCATGCACTAAATCGGCGGCTTTTTGTTCGCCGCTGTCGGTTGTCCTCGAACATATCAAGATTGTAAACGAGCTGGTGAGTATCATAACGACGATATTTTTCTTACGGTCCCACATTTGTCTATCTCCTAAGTTTTCTCGGTCAGTTATTTGAGTTGGAAACAACCAACCTGCCAGATGTGGTTTGTAATTTTTTAGTTTCATGAGAAAATTGGTCTTTACTGAAATGCAGCGTACAATCTGGAAGGGCCTGGCGAAGTTGCTGCAAAGCCTCACCAGATATCTCCGTAGTGTTTAGTGTGAGCGTGCGCAGCCAAGGCATTTCCTTGAGGTGCTCAACAGCCTCATAGGTAAGTGGAGTGTCGGAAAGATTAAGATTGCGTAGAGATTTTAGAGGCTTCAAATGGATCAGGCCGGATCCGGTAATATTTGTTCTGCTGAGGAACAAAACAGCAAGCGAAGTAAGGTTTCTCAGGTGGACTAGGCCCGCGTCGCTTATTTTCGTGTTGTCAAGAAACAGCATTTCGAGTTTCTTCAAGTCTTTTAAATACATAAGTCCGGCATCGGTTATAGCTGTATTCCGCAATCGAAATGTACCCAATGAAGTAAGACCTTTGACATGGGCTAATCCAACGTCGGTTATTTGACTGTCGGTCAGGTCCAGGTCATTGAGTGCTCGAAGTCCTTGTAAGTGGGCAAATCCCACATCGGTGATTTGGGTATAGCTTGCGTTTAAATACGTCAACGAAATCATCCTTCCGATATTGGCGAAACCCGCATCCGTAACCTTCGAACGGACAAGACTCAGTGAAGTGACAGAAGAGAGCCCTTTAATGCGGGTTATTTCCATGTCATCATTCACACGCAAGCTGATGCTGATATCCAGTCTGGGCAGGTCCTTCTCAAGCTGCTCCAGCCCCGTTGGGGTGATTAGAGGTGAATTGAGTTTTAGCGTCTTAAGTGAAGAGAGATTTTTCAAGTAAGTTAGTCCGGTATCAGTTATGTCGGTGCTGTATATGGTCAGTTCTTCAAGGTAGGTCAATCCCTTCAAGTGCACCAAACCATCATCCGTAGTTTGTCCTGACATGAGAAGCTCTTTGAGAGATGACATATTTTTGAGGTGGGCCAATCCTTCATCAGTGACTTGTGTTGATTGTATAGTGAGGACCTCGAGTACCTTTAGTTTGTTGATGTGTTTCAGGGCATCATTTCCAATAAGCGTGGACCAAAATTGAAGCTCGCGGAGCGAGGGTAGGTTTACAAGATGAACGAGGCCGTCCCCGGTAAATTGCTGGTTACGATGGATCCACAGTTTTTCGAGAGCTTTCAGGGATTTCAAATGGATGAAATTATCATCTGTAAGGCGAGCGCAATCCAACATCAAGAAGCGCAATTTAGTCATGTCCTTTAGGTTAATAAGCCCTTGTCCTGTGAACGGACAAGGCCCCATACATGTTCCACCTATAGTCAATGATTCGAGGCCAGTGAGGCTTTTTATATAAACCAGATCGGCATCTGTAATCTCTTGCGAGAGTATATTAAGTTTCTGTATATTATCAGGCTCAAGAGAAGAAAGACAGGATAGATTCTCAAAAGCCTCAAAAACGACTACGAGCTCCAACTCTTTACCATCAGGCACCACTACATCGCCCCGCGCGAAGCCGTGATCCTTCCAATCCTGCCAGCGTTGGGAACCACGGTCACGGATTCTGAGCTGGCCCAGCGACTTATCAACAGGGAAGTGAACTATACGCGATTGGCTTGAGATTTCAGCTGTTGCAGTGTACACCGACATGCCCAGCAAAATAATAAGAACCAAATTCCGTTTATTCATTGTTCTATCCTCCCTCGAATTGTTCCAGTTTCTCATTCAATTCCTTAATGGAAAAACCTGCTGAACGTATGATGTGCTTGGTATCTGTTAGAATCAACCACGGCAGCGAACGAACGCCCCAGGTGAAACGGGCTTTCTCTGCATCCTCTTTGACCATTCCGACCGGGAAGGGTATATTGTATTTTTCCACCCATTGAATTAATGCCGTTTGATCTATCTTCGAGGCCTGCACTGCGATGATTGTGATGCCTTTGCTTTTGAGCTGATCGGCCTGTTTTGCGAGCTGTGTAACACAATGTCGGGAAGGCCGCTGCTCCATATCAAACAAACAGGCCAGCATTATCTTACCGTCGATATCGGCAGACGGCAGGTCAATGCCTACCTCTTTTAGCTCGGGCAACGGCCTGCCCACAAGCGAGGATGGCCGCCTTGGTTCGTAGCGAGTCGAGGTTGGTCTTTCACTTATTACAATCCTGACATCAGTCGCTCCGCCTTCGGTTTCGATGTAACCATAAAGACGTGTTGCGCCAGTTTTGTCTGCGTTGATTCGAATTCTTCCAGCACATACTTTCTCTATTGTGAATTTACCTTCAACATCCGTCTGTGTATCGCGATGGGGTTGATTGTCGCCATAGCAGAAAATTCTCGCTCCCGCAACTGGTTTATCATTATCATCCACTACAACGCCTGAAACCGAAAGGTTGGCTACAGGCAAAGTTATTGTTCCAGCGTCAAAGCAGTTATTCACAATCTCTTCTATATCAACTTCTTTACTTATTTCACCGTAACCTTCGGCTTGTGCACGGAGATTGTATCTGTGTTCAGCAGGTATTGCCTGTATTTCGAACCTTCCTTGTTCGTCAGTCACAGGAAAGTCACGTCCGATTGGTGAGCCCCAGTTCGATGCCCGTAGATTCACATAAAAGGTTGCTTCCTTAATGCCATTGCCGTTTGGATCCACCACTTTTCCAATTAACATCACACCTGGTTTGAGTTTAACATCGATTGACCTGTTATCTTCTTCTATCTGTACGGCGGTGGCCAGGTTGCGTTCTTCGTGTCGACATACAAGATACATGATCGGGATTTGTGGTCCACCCCATCCTGCAGGATCATATGTCATTTCGAATTTCCCCTCAGAATCCGTTGTGACATCGTCCTTTCCACCCGTTGGACAGATCTTCAATTTTACTCCCTCTAATACCTCACCCTTTTCGTCGCGTACGACACCCATAATTTTCGGCATACCGACAAGCTCATATTCAAGGCGCTCGGTTTTACCATCTTCAATCGTAACCGTATCCTGAAGTCTCTGTTGTGAGTAACCTTGCTTGTAAACGTTGTTCATCTGATAGTCTCCCGGCATCAATCGCATCCTCGCTATGCCTTTTTTGTCGGAACGACTGTATAAATACCTATCACTAATCCGATTATTAACACCTACGCTCGCATTTTCAACCGGTTCTTTATTCACGGCATCGATGACCTTAACCTCCAGCACGCCTCCTTTGCTCAGCTCGATCTTTAGGCCGCTTTTGGTTTTGCCCACCTCGGTGATAACTTCTACCGGATCGGTCACCCAGTCGGACAGTTCATCACTTGGCTGCATAAGTTCAATTATATAACTACCTCGAGCGAGAGAACCTACACTAAATGTCCCATCGTCTTTTGAGTCAAATGGCTCTTGAGCCGGTCTATTGCGGTCTTGCCTGACAATCAGTGTGATTCCGGCCGCAGGTTTACCTGTCTCCTTTTCTACAACAATTCCTTCAATTTTTGCCTCCACCGGCAGCGCCAGTTTGATGTCCCTCTGACCAGCAGTATAAGTCAGGGAAGCGCTGGTCTTCCATGTATTGATCGTGGCGAGGCCCTTTTTTTTGACCAGAAAGTCTGCTGTTGCCTTAGCCGGCAATTTGGTGAATATGAATTTTCCTTCCTCATCTGTTTTTACCGTAAAGAGCTTTGTTGCCATTCCGCCGGAAAGGTATTGTTTATTTTCCCCCTCACCCTTCAGTAGCATGTAGATGCTTACTTCCGCTTGTGAGATAGGTTCATTGTTATCATTAACTACTATCCCTGCTAAAGCGTCAGGCTGGCCGATTTTTATCTCAAGATCCGCATCGCCATCCCGCATTCTCCAGTTAGCCCAGCCTAGCGCCAGTCCTTCTTTTTCAGCAATAATATATGCATATCGATAGCGGTCATTCTCGATTCGTCTGCTAAAAGAAAATGCGCCATCGTTCTTAGTTGTTACTTCACCAGGATTTTTAATATCGTATGAGTAAGTTATTTCATTGTAAATCATCTCATACAATGTGATTTTGACGCCAGCTATGGGCCGGCCCTGCTCATCGACTACTTTACCGGTGCAGGTTACTTGTTTTGCCTCTTTGCTTTCGGCACTTTGGGCGTCGTATATACCGGCGAAGAAGATAATGACCAAAGCCAGGCACGACACTACCATGTAATTTCTGCGCATAACAATTCTCCTTTATTGTACGCATCGCTTTTGTTTTTTTGCTGCCTTGCTTAAATCGTTGGTTTTTTCTTACGGACTGCCAATCCTGCTGCCACGGCAGCAATAACAACAACGGCTATAACCAATATTAAGTAATTGCTCGTCCCTGTTCTTTCGCCACTCGCAGCGAGAATTTCGGGATCGGTTGTCGGCAGTTCTTCGCCGGCGTAAAGGGCCATCACTTCGGCATCAGACAGCGGATAATTGTAAATGCGAAGGTCGTCCATGAGTCCATTGAACTGACACCCGCCATTGAAGGGTTCACAGCCAACCTTCAACGGCCCCGTCGAAGGAGCAAGTATGTTTAGTGTTTCCTGCTCCCTGTCCAGTTTTGCATTCACATAGGTCTTTATAGATTCGCCCTGACCGTATGTGCCTACTATGTGGTACCAAACATCCGGCTGCAAAACAGTTCCACCGTCAACAAACCTGTTGTTTCTCAGTAAGTTGCCGGAATCCCGAACCTCAAATTCAGCTTTGTCGGAAAATATACCGAGCTTGTAACCGCCGGAAACATTGTCCTGATTACCGGCTATCTTTTGGTCGGGTGTTGATTTGGCCAGTTTTATCCACGCTGCTATCGTGACTCCACCGGTAATATTCAGATCCTCATCGTGCCCGCATTCGATAAAATCACCATCGCCGTCAAATTCCAGCGCCCCACCAAACTTACCTGCTGTCGGCTGCCATTGTGGATCACCGGCAAGTGTGCCTGTGAGTTTGTTGCCAGATGAATCGACTGCGTTACTGCCATCGGCGTCGTCAAACTTCCACCATGCAACCAGCTTTCGCTCTTCTTCTGGTATTATCACCGGTGTTAATGACAATACGTAAGGCTTACTGACGAATTTGAAAGGCCCGAGTGGTTCGAGATTAAAGGTTAAGGCGCCTGTGACTTTCATTAACTCTCGACGCGAGAGCTGACATTCGGGGCCTCACTGATCCGGGATCGGATATATCTTCGCGAATGAGCCGTCCGTGTTCTTGGCGGACATCTTCCACGAATCTCTCACATCCCTTCCGGCTGATGTAAGGCTGATATACTCGCCCAGCGAGCCTCGTATAACTTTTGAAAATTCATAGTTCGTGCCATTTAAGTTCACTTGAAGTCCTGCTGTTACCGGCTCGCCGATTTCTAGGGCCGTCTCGCCTGCCTCTGTTACTTCGAAATCACCACGATCAGAGAAGGAACTGCCGCGCATTGTCCAATTCTTGCCATTATCATCTTTGCGGTCTATCTCCCAGTGGTCTATGCGATATTTGCCGACAGGCAGGCTTGCTACACCATTTTTCAACTCACGAGTAAACAATCCATTCTCGCCGCCTGCGGAAAATTCCGTTATCGTCTCCGGGAGCTTAATATTTCCGAATTTTACATCTTCGGCTTTGGCAAGCTTAACAAACGCACCGTCCCGGGCAATCTCGGTTCGATACAGCACATCATCAACTTCGATGTAGTTACCTGTAAAACGGGTATCCTCGCTTCCTTTTTTGCCGATCCGGATTCTATCGGATTCGCTGGATTGAAGGGATTTATCATTGAATGTCCCATTTACATTGTAATCGACCAGCACGCAGTTTTTCTTTTCGCCTGCTACAGTAATCTCTCCCTCGTACCAGCCACCTTGATATATATACAATCGTCTGTTTTGTTCGTTATAATCGAAGAATCTGAAATTCAGATGGTACGATATGGGCCCGTCTTCTCCTTCGAATACTATCTTCACAGGTCCGAAAAACGTATAGTACTGCTCTGTCCGGTAGGCTTTTACAGCCTCTTCGTCGTCGAGATGGCCATTTCCGTTTGAGTCGATAAATAAGCGGTCCCACTGTCCTTGTTCACTCGTACGATCCAGGGCTATCCAAAGCCGGCCGCTCTTTACCATAGGGGTTTCCCACTCAATGAAAAACTGCTGTTTAGTTTTGAATTCCGGCAGCTTTACATTATCGGGTTTGTCAGAGGTTACTTCCCGGCTTGTTGACCTGCCTCCTATGATCTGATACACCTCTCGCTCGGAGTGATATTGCAGCCACTGTTCATCTTGTGCGGGGGCCGATGTTGCGAGGACGAGCAGACTAATCCCCACGGCGAGCAAAATGTAATTCCTCTTTACCATTTTGCGGTACCTCCAAAATAAAATTAACAATTCAGCCGGACCAAGGGCCGGTTCGCGTCGCAATGCAGCTTTAGGCGTGGTAGTAAATTTAATGTTACACCTTTTTTCGTGCCCTTGTCAATGTTTTTTACGTATTTCTCTTTCTTCCCCATGAAATTCAGGCGAAATTGTTGTTTTAGACGTTTTTCATTGCTATTTATCCAGATTTCCACGGGCCAGTTGAATTAGCCACCGGATGCCGGGACTTTTTTTACTTAAACCCTGTATGTCAGTGGATACGTTCGGCTCGGTAAACTTCTCTGTGTTTTGGTCTATGCTCTGTAGGTATGAGAATGCCATTGAGCCCTGGGCCTGGCCATTTATATCGAACGTGATAGTCTTGATTACATCGTTTTCCAGGTCAATAGTATATATCAGATCCGTTCTGTTTTGCTGTTCATCGTGGGAAATCACGACAATGGCGTCCGTTTCGTTTTCGGCGCGTTCGCTCTGGAACCATAAACGCTGCTCGGTTGCATCCCGTCGGACGATATCTGCGGTGTGAATTCCCATCCATGGCCGGGCCAGACCTTTTAGGAACGTTCCGGGTGGGTATGATTGAATTATTTTTCCCTCGGCAAAACATATTTGTGCTCCTTTACAGGAGTCGGTGATAACAAGTTCGTTCCCCACTTTCAGCTTCATCCATGACGGATGTTCTTTTGCCGCGTTATAGACGAACGGCATGCAACCTATACCGGCAAGCTCTTTGTCGCCGACAATGCCGTTAACAATAAAATAAGTCCATCCTCTTTTGTGCATCTGGTCGCGGTCATCCTCGACAGGAATATTCGCCGGCCAATTGTACTGAAACTGCTCCGGGCCAATTGTGTTGTAAAGGTATTGAGTCTTGAAGTCCGGTGCGTTATTGAAACGATAATCCACAAAACTCATTAAATGTCCCGTATTCTGGTCTCGCTCATAACTGCCGATTCCCGTGGTGTTTTCAACATATGAGAGAAAATCACTGAACTGCTCGGAGTCTGTGGGTAGCCGGCGAACTTTCAAACTGCTCCAGCACACGCGGCAATTGGTGATATGAATGATGTTGTAGCCACTGTCGAAGTAGTAATTTGCCTGTTCATTCTCAAGCCATGCACAGAGTTTTTGTCGTTGCTGAGGGTCCCATCGCTGCATTTGCATGAACATGGGACCTTCAATGCCGTCCGGAAAATAAAACCATTGTTCGTAAGCGCCTTTGCTGAGGCTGCCACGGGCTTCCGGGCTGTTGTCCATAAGTTGAGTTGTAAAATGTACGCTCTTGATATCGCTTCTGGAAGTTAAGGGCGGTTCAGATAGAGGTTTTTCCGGCCACAGCGCCATACCGCCCAAGCCAACCAGCACAACTGCTATTGTTATGGTTGTCAATATTGCTATGCCCAGTCTCGAACTGGCAGTGGCCAGAGCCGCCGCGGTCAGGCCTACATGAGTGGTGTTCGCGGTTACTGTCAATGCTGATGCGCCCCCCTCCGCCGGGGCGGTCAGCTTACCGAACAAACCCAGGCTCATCAATAGTAAGCTCTTGCTCAGGCCCTGGTGGCTTAGCTCTTTCTTAAGAGCTTGTTTAGCGCGGAAAAACAAGACCCTTGCCTTTACCTCACTGCACTGCATAGCCACAGCGATGTCCGCATAAGATAAGTCCTCAAAGCAGCGTAGCGACAGAACCGCCCGGTACTGCTGCGTGATCTGTTTCATTGCGGCCATAACTTTTTTTGATAAATCTTCGCGAATTAATTGCCGGAGCCCTTCATCCTTCTGAGAATCACTGCGGTAAGAAAGGAAATCCTGATAAAAGGCCGGCTCGGAAATCAGTGCTGTTTTCCGCTTAGTCTTGTAATACTGCTGAATTTTGCTCTGTGTTATCCGATACATCCAGGGCCAAAAACTCTCCGCTTTATTGAGGTCATCAAGAGATTTAACCATCTGTAGTAATGCCTCCTGAGACAAATCTTCGGTTAACTCATAATCCAAAGTCACGCGAAAAACGTATGCGCGCAATCTCCCCTCAGCTTGTCGGGCCAGCATGTCGATACTTCTATCGTGGCCCTTTTGTGCCAGCTTAACCAGCTCGGTCCATGTTCGTTCTTCACTCATAAAATATTGTTCGCCTACATGATATAGACGACGGGGGCAAAAATTCGTTACGGTAATTTTTCAAAAATAAGTAAGAATTTGATAATTTATGCAAAGAAATGGTATATCCCCATATCGATGTCGAGAACAAACAAATAGCTTAAAATTTAGGTATTTATGTCTCTACGACTTTTAGAAAAGATAAATTATAATCAACCTGACTTGCATAGCTTTGACAAGCTAATCCCTGACTTTTGTGGAAATCAAGTTATTTACTTCCTGTTGAAAGTCTTTCAGCTCCTTTTCATACTCCCTTATACATTCGGTCCAATGTTTGTATCGTCCATTGGAGCCGGTAAAAGGAATTTTACGAATCCCCATTTGCAGGCTATTGGCAAAAGCATAGGTTTCCGCCGTCAAATCAGTCAGGTTTCGGTAATATTCGAGACTTTCTTCCAGAAAATCCAAGGCCTTCTTCATATCCGTCGTATCTTTGCTGAGTTGATAACGCAAAACCAGCATGGCTGCTTTAGCTTTCGCCGCATAAAATTCCGACATTGCCCGGATACAGAGCATGTCATTCTGGAGTCTTTCAAACTCCTCCTGATTCTTGCGAACATAATCAGCAGCACGATTCATTTCCACGATGGCTTTACCTGAATGATCGAGGATTCGGTCGATAACTTCTAATGGTGTTTCCCCTATGTGTTTTTGTCCCTTCCATTCTTTCTCGACATACTCTCCCAGCCGTTCTCCCACGGGACTGTCCGAGTCCACTAAGCGTGGCCAAAGACGATACTTTTGGGGATTGACCAATTGGTCCAGTGTCATGCCCAAAGAGAGTGTCTGACGATTGCCGTTTGTAATGCCAAAACGCCTTAGAATCATCGGGGCGCACATACCAGAGTGATTGTATGCTTCGAGTATGTGAGTTGCGGCCTCTCTCGAGCCGTAAACTTCCGCCAGACGTGAAATCCAGTACTCGTCTTCATCCTGCTCCCGGCGATCGGGATTCCAGGCGTAACGGGCCCATGTTTCGAACCATATCCAGTCCCGTTCATACTGTCTGATTTTCGCTTTGTCCGGACTGTCCGGCCAGGCCCAGTAGGCAAGCGGATACAGATGCAGTCCATTTGCGTGGTGAATTGTTTGTGCGGCTTTGACACACTTCTGGATGAAACGTGTCGCTCCATACCGGAACGGCTCCAGGTTCGCCATAATATGAATGTTTGTAATGTGCTGTGAGGTGATTGAGCTGAGTCGGCGGTGAATCTCCGCCCACGGCCCCCGCGGCCGGTAGCTCGTGAGAGCCTCACCGTTGTACTTCATCATCGTGTAGAGGTTTTTGTATTTCTCTAATCCGGCCCCGACAATCTCCTGCGCATCGGTATCCATTGTATGCTCTCGAATGATAATCGGCGGCTCCTCTCTCAGCCCCAGTTCTTGCATGCCGTCCCGTACTCCCGGTATAATTACATTCGTCAGCCAGTTTTTCTTGTTCTCGGCGCCGGACAATGCCTCTCCCAGACAGACTAATAACCCGACATTCGGATAACTCCTGACAAACTCGGCGATGGACTTGCGAGTGTAATCGGCGCTCAGGTCCGTTGGTTCGGATAGATGTGTTTCAATACCGTGTTTTTTAGCTAATGTTTCCGAAAGATGGATATTGTAGAACATCTGTATAATCCAGATGCCTCGCTTGTCCGCTTCGGTAGTAAGAAAATGAAACACTTCTCTGTTTTTATCAAATATTTCATCCGAGACCTCTACGGCCTCCGGATAGTCCTGGAGTTTGACTAAAGATGAGAATGGATGACCGTTCCACAAGTACAGCGTGTTCATTCTATTTTCAACCAGCAAATCCAGGAATTCCGTCCATTGCTGCTTGTCGTAAAAAAATTCGAACAGTTCCGGCGTATACGGATAGTTGTAAATGCCTTTATTAGGCAGTACGTACGTTTTCTGCATGCCGATACAGGGGCCTCGCAAGGTGAAGACCGGTTTATCCGATTTTCTTATCTTCTCCGGCATCTTTCCTTTTGTCTTAATTATTCTGCTCAATTCCAGAGAACCGTAGAGCACCCCCGAATCGTCACTGCCTGCTATTACCGTTGTATCCCCATTGCCGACCAGAACAAAGCCTTCTTTTACAGGTTCATTTGCAGGTATGTCAATGGCTCCGGAACGGCCCAAATCGCGAATTAAATCACTTTTTTGAACGTTGCCGATAATGACGACAGATCTTGTTTTTGGTATCGCGTTCGTTTGAACCAAGTTTACATCGAAACCCGCTCTCTGCAGTGAATCGGAAAGCTTTTCGCCGGCGAAACGTATACGGGCGGTAGCGGTCTTGTCTATTGCGATGATGACTTTCTCGGCGGTTTTTGCATAGGTATTTGCTGCAGCTAAAACCAGAATTGTCCCTGTTAAGAGTCTTCGTGTCATTAGCTATTGCTCCTTTTGTTGTATTTCCGGCGTAGTAAATCGATCGTCTCGAATATGGCATTCACCTTGCTGTCGCTGACTTTATCGTCCATATTGATGCAGCATATTCCGGTAAGATAAGGATTCCCGGACTCCGATACAAGGCGGGTGATCGTGGAATGGATTTCTTCGGTACTCTGATTTACGATCACCACCGGGCTGAGGCGAATATTCAGAAATGTGTTGGGAAGAAACTTACGGAGTTCGGCGACGTTTCCGCCCCATCCGACGTCCAGAAAATCCAGATAAGGCAGCTTGGCGAACGTCCGTGCGTACCGGTGCGGGTCCGGGCCGCAATAGTGAATACCGAATGGCCGGTGACGCTGGCTCCAGGCTATGTCCCAGGGCATGAGGAATTTCTCGTAGAACTCCACCGATATCATAGTATGCGAGCATTCCGAGTGCAGGAACAGCGACCGTTCGAAATGTCTGACGTTACGGTTAACGGAAATGCTGCTTGTACCGGTATGGCTTTCTACAATTTCGACAAATCGCTCGATAACATTTGCGATCCGGCTGAAATTTTGCTTAACATCATCGGCAGCGGTGTGCATGTCCATAAAAACATCCTGCCCCCTCAGATCAAGTGCGATGTTGAGTATACCACTCCAGTTCACGTCGCCGCAAAGCTTTCCGTACCGGCTTTTTAATTCTTCGGTGAGCTTCTGAAACTCCTGGAAGGCCGGGCTTTCAAAAGCGAGTTCCGGCTTAATATTTAGCTTATCAATTCCCTGGGGCACGACCTGGGGTGGGTGGTTTTTGGAGTATCTTACCTGACAGCCTAACATTTCGGAAACCAGGTAACCGGCGGCCAGATGAACGGCGCCCACCTCGGGTCTGGCTTGTTCGCTGTCGGTTACCAGTCCGAACCGTCCCCATTTTTCCTTCAACACCTTCTCCATTTTTCGCTCATCTTCGACTCGCCGGGCCGGATGGAAGAAAAAGTCCCGGTCGAAGCAAATCCCGGCGTGCCGGTTCCACCACTCCGGAGCCAGAACGATGTCAACCGGCAGCATTTTATTATTCAATACAGGATTTCTTGCGTAATTTTTATTCATATGCAACTGTGTTAAGGAGATTTTACTTTGTATAGCGTACCAATGTTTTTTACCTTCGGCGAAATTGGCAGGGACAATCCCCGCAATACTCAATCAAACTCTGCTTCTTTGCCATTGGTGCCTCCTTGAAAAAAAGCCGGTCTTTTTATTATTGAATTCTGCAAGGATTGTCGGATAGAACACGGTAAATATCAACAGAAAAAAGCCCTTTCCGAAGACAGGGCTTTTAAGATCGAAAACAGTTATACCTTGCTGTGAAGGGTAATTATTTGTGCCGATTAGCTCTGGCTCTTTTTCTTCTTTTTTTCCAGAAGACAAATCCTGCTGGGATAGCAACCAGGCCCACAAGGCCGGCCTTGGCTTCTGTCGGGATGAAATCAGTGACTTTTAATTCTGTGTAGTCATCGGGAATATTCGGATCGAATATCCCTTCCGGGAGCTCGGCGTTCCATTGTAGGTCGTATGCCTTAAATTCGCCGTGTAGTCTTTTGAAGCCGGTTAATAAGCCGCGATCTGTGTTGAATTCCGACTCAATGCCTACCGGCAGGGAGGTTTCAACGTCGATCCACAGCCGAGCAATTAGGTCTCTGGCGGGGAACACCAGTCTAAGCGGCTCGGGCATGGGGAAGACATTGGGGTCGGTAGTTTCGAATCCTTCTACTTCGAAGTTGTCAAATTCAGCACGACCCAGTTCCGTAAATTTAAACGATGTGCAATAGTCAACAAGACCTCTCGGAGTGAGTATCATTGTGAGTCGGTTGAATATTTCCTCTGGTAATGACAGTTTCAGATACTTCTTTTCAGCAGGGAACACTATAATGAAGTGCTGGGTCTCCTTGAGGAAATAAGCTCGGAACATCAGTGCTCCATTTTCATCGAAGGAATGTTCAGCATAGCCATGCTCTTCTGAAAGGTACTTAACTACATCGGCCACGCCAGAAGGTTCTTCTTTGCCGATTTCCCATACGACACGCTTCTCCTTGTGTATGACAGTGTTCATCTGGTGTACTTTATCTATGACGTCTGCCCACACAATGCTGCCGTTCTTTGATGTCCCAAAAGGACTCATTAGCACCAATGCTGCGGCAAGTGTGACGACAGCCACTGCTGAATATTTTGTTACTTTGCTTTCCATGATAATTCTCCATATAGTAAGACCCGGCCGCGAGGCCTGTGGTCGGTTATCTGAGTAATTGGTTAAAGCAACTTCGGCATCGGTCAATATTCGCTCATCGGTTGCCCGTCCGGCACCGGCTTGCGCTTTTCCGACGATTTTTTCAATCTGCCTTGGGGACTTCATATTTTCATTTCCTTACAAGAAGGTCCTGAGTTTCTCGATGCCGTAACGATAACGACTCTGTACAGTGTTGATTGAAACGTCCAGTTGTTCTGCGATTTCACGAAATTTCATCCGCCCGTGAATGTGCAGACTGACGACCTCTCTTTGCTCGGTTGGCAGTTTTGCCATTGCCTCAAAGATCAGCATCGATTCTTCCGAGACGATCAATTTGCTTTCCGGGCAATCCTTATCACCGGCATAGTCTTGCTCGTATGTATGATGATCAGACCGTAATTGCTGCCGCTTGATCAGGTTTTTAGCTCTATTTGCTACACATCGCATCAGATAACCCTTGAGGTTACGACTGGCCCGCATGTCCGTCGGAGCGCCGGCGAAGTGGACGAACACATCGTGCACACAGTCTTCCGCCGCATCCGGATCGGCCAGTAGAGCCATAGCCACGGTAAGCAGGTCATCTTTATACCGGTGGTAGATCTGATGTAGAGCATCAGGATCTGCACGCGACAAGCGATGTACCAGACGTCTGTCCTTCAAAACGGCCCTTTCTTTACTCTGCAGATGCTGAACGTTCAACCATATTCAAGACAACTTAGTAGTCGATTTTAGTCTAATTTACACGCCACTGCACATTAAACCAAGCTGGAATAACGGCTTTATTTTGCATGAATATTCATCAATTTCCGGCCTACTCTTGTAGTCAATTTGGGTCGGACGGCGGCATTTGGACCACCCAGATCGCGATAGGATACAATTTACGTGAATCCATGGGTAGGCGCTTCAGTAAAGAAAGGTGTCCATTTTCGAGCGCGCCAGTTGTGAAAACGAACACTCAAGTCTCCTTCACAATAAAAACTTGGCGGTTCCGAATGACTTTTTCGCGGATAAAGGCAGCATTTACTTACGAGCGGAGTTTGGCACGATAATTGCTCTTACATGCGACATGGATGTTCCAAGAAAATCTGTAAACCATCCACGTAGCACTCACCACGGCTTGACCGCTGGGCGATTATGGTTATTGCCATTGAAACCAGTCCAATGCTTTGTCAGGTGCGAGGTGTCGTTGCCCATGTGTCCGAGGATGTCCTACGGATTCCAAGGGAGATAAAGTAAATGCTAATCTTATATCAAGATGTCCGTTCCGGCGTACGTATGCTGACCAGAAATCCGGGCTTTACCCTAACTGCGGTGCTATGTTTGGGCATGGGAATCGGGGCCTGTATAACCATTTTCAGTCTCTTCAATGAGCTGTTCCTGCGTCCCTTCCCTGTCCCAAACCAGGAACGCCTTGTGGATTTGAATGAGACGGCTCCTAAATGGGACCTGGAATATACAGGGGTGTGCTATGCTGATTTCCACGTATGGCGCGAGCACAACAAGACCTTCGAATGTATGGGCACCTTTGCCAATTGGGGAGCGAATCTTTCTGTCGATGACAAGGCCGAACGCGTCGAAATACTCAATGTAACCCATGACTTTCTGGACGTATTGGATGTTCGCCCCGTGCTGGGCAGGAGTTTTACACCAGAGGAAGACCAACCGCAGGGCCCGAAGGTCGTATTATTGAGCTTTGGCTTTTGGAAGCGTTTTTTTGGACAGGATACAACGGTTATAGGTCGTACCCTGCGCCTGAACGACGAGCCTTTGACCATAATCGGTGTTTTGCCGCCTAAAGCCACCTTCCCAGTATCCGCGGATATATGGCGGCCGCTCGCGCTCGATCCCGAACAAAGCAAAGGCAGTTGGTATCTTGCGGCATTCGGCCGGCTGAAAAAAGGCGTGACGGTCGACCAGGCACGCGAGGATCTCACTCGCATTCATAAGGGATTGGTGGAGGAGCGTCCGGCTAACAAGATCACCTCGCCCACGGTCGCTGATCTTCGCGAAAGGTACTTCGATGAGTACCAAGCTGGGGTTTCTATCCTGTTGGGCGCAGGTGGTTTTGCATTATTGATAGCCTGCTGCAATGTGACAAGTATCATGTTGGCCCGTGGTGCCTATCGGAGCAAGGAGATCGCCATGCGTGCGGCCCTTGGGGCCACGCGTGGGCGCATCGTCCGGCACATCTTGACCGAAAGTCTTGTCCTGTCCATCGTGGGGGGGGGCCTCGGGCTCTTTTTAGGGCATTTGGGATTCGAAATCTTGCTGGCACGGTTAGCCGCCTCAACAGACATACCCTCATGGATGACATTCGATGAGGACCTCCGTTTTGTGTTTTTCTGTATAGTTATTGTTGGTTTTGCAACGATTTTGTCGGGATTGATTCCTGCGTTCCAGGCAGGTTATGCCAGGGACCTCCATAATGTGCTGCAATCATCGGGCACTCATGCGACCAGCTCACGCGCCAGGCGCAGAACATTGAACGGCGTCGTCGTCGGCCAGATCGCTCTGGCGCTGACACTTCTCATCGGTGCCGGCTTGTTATTTCGGACCTTCCGCAAGGTTAAGGACGTAGATCCTGGATTCCGCACGGAGGGTATCCTCACATATCAGATATCTCTATCCGGTGGTCCGAACGCCACAGAGAGCCAACGAAAGGCCTTCTTCGAGCAACACATAGAGATGGTCCGGGCCTTGCCGGGCGTGGAGCAGGCCGGCCTTTGCAACCATATCCCATTGACCACCCATGCTGGCCGGTTGTTTGATATTGAGGATGCGCCGGAGAGAAGTCCTGATGAGCAGGATGTGATCATACTCGAACGCACCGTGACGCCGGGCTACTTCGAGGCCATGGGTGTGAAGTTGCTTTCAGGACAGTTTTTCACCGAGAAGGATAACCAGCGGGACAGCGAGAGAACTGTCATCGTTAATGAAACCTTTGCCAATCATTTTTGGGCGGGTGAGAATCCGGTTGGCAAACGGGTCCGAA